>Ga0209863_10000089_pt1 | contig 53875 bp, 41 predicted proteins | sample OrgsoiDNA2013046_FD_185796 | JGI IMG/M metagenome (GOLD analysis project Ga0209863, IMG submission 185796) | Permafrost soil microbial communities from the Arctic, to analyse light accelerated degradation of dissolved organic matter (DOM) -... | ecosystem: Environmental > Terrestrial > Soil >...
AAATGCCCGTGCTGGCCATGGGTGCTGAATTTGGATCGGGCAGTTTTCTTGCCAGGCATACCCGCGTGGTGGCATTCCATGTCACGGAAGTTGTAATCACCGGTTCAGGCCACTGGATCGTACAGGAAAAAACCGAACAGGTGCAGAAAGCCCTGCTGGATTTTTTTCTTTCTAAATGAGAAATAAAATGAAAATATTGGTTTCGGGAAGCAGTGGACATTTGGGAGAAGCTTTGATACGCGTATTAAGAGAAAGCAGTAATGAAGTGTTCGGCATTGACCTCATTCCATCTCTATATACAAATGCAACGGGATCGATCTCCAACAGAAGCTTTGTTAAGAAATGCATGAAGGGAATTACGCATGTTTTACATACAGCTACCCTGCATAAACCACATGTGATTTCTCATGGCCGGCAGCAGTTCATTGACACAAATATCACGGGAACACTAAATCTTCTGGAAGAAGCAGCTGAAGAAGGTGTGCATTCTTTTATTTATACCAGCACGACCAGCACATTTGGAGATGCGCTTTCACCGGCAGCCGATGAACCCGCTGCCTGGATAACGGAGGATGTTGTTCCGGTTCCCAGGAATATTTATGGGGTTACGAAAATGGCCGCTGAAAATCTTTGTCAGTTATTTTACCGCAATCAAAAACTACCCTGTCTGGTTCTGAAAACTTCCCGTTTTTTTCCGGAAGAAGACGATGAAAAAATGATTGCTGAAACATATGCTGATTCCAATGTGAAGGCCAACGAGTTCCTTTACCGGAGGGCAGATATTGAAGATGTGGTTAATGCGCATCTGCTGGCTATGGAAAAAGCACCCTCGATCGGTTTCAGCCGTTATATAATCAGCGCAACCAGTCCTTTTAAAAAAAGTCATCTGGAGGGATTAAATAAAAATGCACCCGGACTTATAAAAGATATTTTCCCGGATTATGAAACGGTATACGCCAGTCTTGGCTGGAAAATGTTCCCTGTTATCGGCAGGGTTTATGTGAATCAGAAAGCAAGGGAAGAATTGGGCTGGCTGCCAAAATACGACTTTGGATATATTTTAGAAAGATTAAAAGCCGGTGCTGATTTGAGAAGCGAATTGGCTATTGCAGTGGGAACCAAAGGGTATCATAAGATGCCGTAAATCATTATATACACGGGTTATGCATCTTTATTAACGAAGAAAAGGTGCATTCCCTGTAAACGACCGGATGATATTCCATGTAGCCGAGTCGTTGTCAAAAACAGCATTTATCCCCTGTTCCTCCATGGGTGGATCACCGAGAAACCCATCTCCTTTTTTCCAGAATATCTGGCCTTTTATTGGCCTTCCTTCTCCGCCGAATGCCCAGAAATTACAACCTGCTATGACGCCTTTATGTATAATATTTTTCTTTACGATGGAAAACATCGTCTCATAATACTGCTGCCTGAGTGTTGCGGGAGAAGAAGGATCGAAGGACTGAAGGTCCCTTGGTAAGCCAAATTCTTCAATCACCAGTGGTTTATTCAGACTTCGGGCGATGGCTATATGTTTATCTATATACGTTGTAGAGTTACCGATGATATCCGGCATGCCCTTGGCAATGGCGGTATCCCGGAAATATCCCCAGTTTTTGGGCCAGACGTGAATGGTGAGATAGTCAATATGTTTATCATCATGAATTTCCCTGTACAACTGCATATTATCATCGGTACTGGCCTGTCCTTCGGTACCCGTGGTGACCAGGTGCTGTTGATCCATTGACTTGATCAGGGAGGCGGTTTCGCTTATCCATTGTTTATATGCCTTATTCACGATCGGGCGCATGGGTCTCGGTTCATTGGCCAGTTCCCAGGCCATGATCGTGGGGTCTGTTGCATACGGCCTGTTAGAATAACTGTTTTTTCTTCCGACGATTTCTTTTACCTGACGGAAATAATCTTCTTTGCAGGCAGCACAGGTATAGAACTGGCTGACCCGGTCCCGGAGTTCATTCCAGCCCATCTTCCGCAGGAAAACGGAATCCGGAAGTAATCCGTTCCAGTTGAGGTATTGCAGGAAGCCGCCACTCCAGTCCCAGTTATTACTGAGGTAAATAACCGCCTTCATCCGGCGTTTACCCATCTCCGTTAGTAGAAAATCCAGGCCCTGAAGGGCATCGGCATTGAATTTTCCTTTTTCCGGCTGAAGGGGAGGTCCGACCCGGAAAGACCCGTCAATGGCGCCGCTGCCTTCGGCACCCGCTACGATCCGGAGGTTGGTTATATTATACTGAACCAAAAAATCCAATTCCCGCTTCACTCTTTCTCTGCCGGCTTTTCCAAATACCCGGTTCGCCATCAAACCACCCTGCCAGTAATTGGTACCGATAAAATGATAGGCTTTCCCGTTCAGCTGCAAAGCGGTTCCGTTCCTTTTTACGAAACCATCTGCCGGCTTTTTTCCTGTCTGACTGAGCACATCCTTATAAGACAGGCTTAGCATGAAAAATATTAAAAGGTATTTTGTTCTTTTCATACTTGTTTATAATCACAATAGTACGCCGTTACTTTCAATTCCTTCACCCATGGCTTGTATCAGTTCATGAGGCCAGACGGGTTCACCATGCTGGACATTTTGGACCCAGATCATCCGATTGTCTTTTGTTTGGATTCCGGATCGTAAAATGATCGCTGAATGTTCAAAGAAATACACTTTAATCCAGCCATATCCCTTTTCAGAATGTATAAAATTCCCCATGCAATCCCTTTGATGGTATGTAAAAGCAAAAGGAGTCATTTCTGTTTATTGATGAAAAATTACAAAGTAGCGAATTTTGAAAAAATATTTATACAAAAAATAATAAATACTGGGTACCTGCCGGGATTCTGCCAGCTAAGAGATCTATTTAGTATCTTAGAGTTATTCAAGTAAATGAGAAATGGAATACGGGCACACTCTTTTGGCTTTTAAAGAGGATATAGAACATCGGGGATTATTGGATTGGCTTGAAGCGCATACTTCATTTTTGCGTCCGCTGCACAGGTATTATGGTATACTTGAATTAAATAATGAAAACCTCTCTTTTTCAGGCACGGATGTGAAAAATAGCAGTCCGTTTAAATGGGTGATTAAAATATCAGATATTATCGGAATTCATCTGGGATATGACCATATTTTTAAAAGAATTGAAGATCGCTCTCTGGGTATTTTTCATTTTGTTCCTTTACGTATTAACTTTACGGCCGAAAGAAAAGAGGAAATCATTTATGTATTTGCAAATTATTCCAGCCTGATTCGTCATTCCGACAATCAAAAACTTTTTGATGCACTAAATTCTTATAAGGTTCATGTTTCTCCGGAATGAATGCAATTTAATAAGGCATTATCCAAATTATAGTTCTTTAATTCCTTATAATTGTCTACACAAGAAGGTTAAATTTATTTATGAAAGGAAAGTTTCTGACTTTATCCCTGACTCTTTTTCTATTCATTTCTTATGGGCAGGACTCATTATATTTAAAACGGGGAGCTGTTAAGATTGACAGGCAAGACAGTTTGGGCGATGATATATACAATCTGATTTCAGGATACCAGTTACTTATGGTTGGTGAGATGCATGGGTCAAACGAACCAGCAAGGTTAGTAGAAAGCGTGGCTGACTTGTTGACAAGGAAAGGTAGTAATGTTCAGATAGGAATGGAAATCCCACCTGGACAAATGAAAGAATTTCTATTGTCCCCTACATACAACAATATTTTTAGTTCTTATTTTTTTCAAACAAACGTAATGATTGCAGAGCTTCTTTTGCCTGGTTACATTTAATTGAAAAATTTATCGGAAATCAGCATGTTGAAATTTTCTTTTTTGATATGGACACAGTTACCGGTCAAAATTTTAAAGACAGGGATAGTCTGATGTATATTAAAATAAAAAAAAGAATACTGTTGCATCCATCCTGGAAAACGATTACTTTAAGTGGGAACATCCACAATATATTAATACCCTATAATGGGGAAACTAAAATGGGACTTTATCTTCTCAACGACAAAGACATGAATATTTCGAATAAAATATTATCCTTGGATCATTTTTATGCAACTGGTCAGATTTGGGATAATTCTGGAAGTAAGCTACAGTTTTACCAGGTTGATAATTCTAATTCAATTTTTGCGAAAACAGTTGACTACGATAATTATATGTTCATATATCCCCGGGAAAAAGAAAAAAAGTACAATGGGATTTATTTTACCAGAATAGTAACTGTATCAAATCTGGTAAGCGAGAAATAGTATAATCACATTCACTACTTAAATAGAAATTTTATTTTAAAAATGGATCATCGGAAACTACTGAGATATTTCTCTTTTTAATAGAAGTAAGCACTTTGCCCGCAGTTACTTCTTAAATTAATTTCATTATATTTAGATAACTATAGTTTTCTTTTGTTAAACGATCGATGTAGAAAAAAATCACATCTTTCAAAAATATTTTCGTCGATTACAGTAAAAACTTAGGCAGAAAGAAATGATTCGAACCTTATGGAGCCATCAATGGAAGTCTTTCTGGAGATCCTCTTCATCGGGGAAGGGACTGGCTATCCGGATTTTTGTCGGGCTTATCGTGTTATACCTTTTGAGTGCGGCAATCATCCTGGGCTTACGACTGAATTTGATTATTGAAAAAGTAGCGCCGGCCAGGGATGCCATTAAAATCTTCTGTGGATTCCTTTTGTATTATTTTGCCATTGATATAATAGCAAGATTTTTTTTGCAGGACCTTCCTACACTGACCATAAAACCTTATTTGATCCAAAACATCCAGCGAAGGGAATTGATCCGCTTCCTAAATATGCGTTCCTTAATTAGTTTTTTCAATCTGCTGCCCATCCTCCTGTTTTTTCCTTTTGTACTTACGGCCATTACTGCGAAATTCGGCGGTGGGACCGCTTTAGTATTCCTGATCGCTGTGAGTGGTTTCATATTGGCCAACCATTACATAATCCTTTATGTGAAAAGAAAAATGGAATTGAATAACGGATGGCTTGTGGGTTTTTTCATTTTGTGTGTTGCACTTGTTTTGGCGGATTATTATAAAATATTTTCGATTAGCCGGATTTCCAATGCCTTATTCTCTACTTTTTTAACCAGGCCGTGGGTATGCGTTTTTCCTGTGTTATTTTCAGTAGCTGCTTTTATTAATAATGACCGCTTCCTGCTCAACAATCTCTACATTGAAGAAAAAGATGACAACCAATTTGCAAATAACACAAATAACCTTCGTTTTCTGGACCGCTATGGCATCATAGGGGAACTTATCGCGCTTGACCTGAAACTGATATGGAGAAATAAACGACCCAGGACCATGATCCTTTATTCGATGATTCTTATCTTTTATGGTTTCATTTTTTATGTACCGAAAAATTTGGCTAACACATCCCACTGGTGGGGCCTGATGTTCGCCGGTTTATTCATCACAGGAATTACCTTATTCCACTATGGTTCTTTTCTTTTTTCATGGCAGAGCAATTTTTTCGACGGGTTAATGACCACCAACCTGCCAATACAATCCTACCTGAAGGGGAAGTGGTTTCTTCTTTCATCTATGAGCTCGGCCTTACTTGTTATAACCAGTTTCTATGGACTGATCGATTCAAAATTAATATTGATTCAGCTCGCTTGTTATCTCTATAATATTGGGGTGAATGTGATCGTGCTTATGTATTTCGCTACTTGGAATTATAAGAGCATGGATCTTAGTCGGGGAAGCATGATGAACTACCAGGCAACCGGCATCGTTCAATGGCTGTTCACGCTTTTGCTGGTGCTGATTCCCGCAGCCATTTATTTTTGTTTCTATTACCTGACAGGTCCATGGTCTGCAATCATCGTTTTGGGGCTGGTGGGACTGATTAGCCTGTTGATGCGTGACTGGTGGATCATTTTGATTACGAAAGAATTCAAAAAAAGAAAGTATTCAATATTACAGGGATTCAGGGAAAAATAGCCAAATGATTACCGTACAAAATCTAATTAAAGCGTATAAAGGGATAGCCGTGGTGAATATTCCAATATTGGAGATCATCGCAGGCGAAACGATTGGACTGGTGGGTAACAATGGCGCAGGCAAAACAACTTTATTCCGGCTTGTACTGGATCTTATCAGGGCGGACCGGGGTGCTATCTTTTCAAAAGGCAAAGATGTGACATCTACGGAGGAATGGAAACGTTATACTTCTGCCTATCTAGATGAAGGATTTTTAATCGGATATCTGACGCCGGAGGAATATCTTTTTTTCGTGGGGAAACTCAATAACCTTTCCCATTCGGATGTTAAGGAGCGGGTTAGGGTGTTTGACCGTTTTTTTGACGATATGGTTTTGAAACCCGGCAAATTTATCCGCGATCTATCGAAAGGAAACCAGTTTAAACTGGGTATTGCTGCATGCCTTCTGCAGGATCCGGAAATACTCATCCTGGATGAGCCCTTCGCCAACCTGGACCCGACCACCCAGCTTCGTTTGATTGAGATGCTGAAAGACTGGAAGGAACAAATGAATATGACAATCTTCATCAGCAGCCATGATTTAAATCATATAACGAAAGTTAGCTCAAGGATACTACTGATGGAAAAGGGAAAAATAATAAAAGATGAACTAACGAGCGACCAAACATTAAAAGATCTGGAATTGTATTTCAAAGTGTAATTCATCATAAATTATTGACATTTGAAAATTTCAATTATTTTTCTTTTAGTCTTGCTCATTATTTATTCTTCTGTCTTTAGTCAATCTGAAAATACAGATTCTTCAACTCCATATCATACTGTAAACACAAGAAAACTTATACATGTTCTTGATAAGGTTTTTACCGACACCACATGGTCTTCTTCGTTTCAGCCTGATAGTGTATTTGTCTATTATTATAATGTTCGGTCGAAATATCCCGAAAGTTCTGAAACACTCAGGGGGGAAGCGTCGGAATATTTGCTAAATACCGGATTACAATTTTCCGGTAGCGGGTATATAACTTTTCGCTTTTTCATTGATAGCACTGGTCATAAGCTGAAAAGAACAGAGGTATTTCAGACTGACGAGTCCTACAGGGGATATTATTTTCAGGACAGACTGGTTTGGATTTTATATGAATTTTTGAACACTCTGCATGACTGGAAACCGGCAAAGGCTCCAAAAGGCTATCCGCCATTTTATATTAATGTAATGACTTTTAAAATACATGAAGGCAATTTGGTCAATATTATTCCTTAGTGTCCTGGCGATGTTCGAATCCGAATGTGGGCCGGTAAAAAAATTTTCATATTCACAGGATTGTGAGAATAGAAAATTTCGAGATAGCCTGATAGTAAGGTATGTAGATAGTGGAGCTGAGAAGCTGCCCTATTATTACAATAACCCGGCATGGGGATCGTATTTGGATAGCGTAATTTCGATTTGTCCCAATGTTGCGTCAGCTTACCAGTTAAAGGCAGTTCCTGCAATAAAGAATGGCGAATACTCAAAAGCGTATAGACTTGACGAAAAGGCAGCCGAACTCGATTCTCCCCAATATGTGTCCTATCTGGGTTTTTTAAAATGCATTTTCACAAAGGATTACACGGGCGCCATTATTGATTTTAACCGGGCAATCAAGATCATTCCTGGCGGAGCGGAAATGGATCATAGTTTTTATTTTTATCTGGGAATTTGCTATCTGGAATTGGGAAAATATCGGGATGCGGAAGCTAATTTCAATAAAGATATATTTTCCCAAAACAGAGGAGATAGTACAGGGGATATACATTTTAATTCTCTATTGTATATGGGCATTACAAAGTCCGAAAATAATGAGTTAGATTCAGCCGAAATATATTTAAAAAAATGTCTTCATATTTATAAACAATTACCTGAGGCAAATTATTATTTGGCGTTTATTTATAAAAAGAAAAAAGAGGCAAATTTGGAAAAGAACTATTTAGAAATTGCCCAAAAATCTATTCTCGGAGGTTATTCAATGAATGAAGGCAATTTATATTATGTGAATTATCCCCGGCAAATAACTTTATATGAAGTCAATAAGCAATTATCGGTTATTGAATGGTAGATTGGGATGGAGTCACTTGAACGGAAACCGTTATCTGTGGTGTGGGGCGGACTAACTCATTTACTCTCAACTGTTTGCATTAATATTGATCTGCATTTAGTTGCATAACAATTCAACAACCTGGTTGAACAAAAAGATGCAACGAAAAACAATAAAATAAAGTGAATGTGTCCCCCGGCTGTACTATGTAGTATACTCTTCAGTATTAATCTGTGGTTGTTAGAATATGAGGATTCTCGTTATGTATGCCTAACCTGGTAATGGCTGACGGCCCGGTCTTAAAACGCCGGTAGGCTAATCATGAACTCACTGCCTTCCCCTTCTTTTGTCGCGACTTTTATGTCACCACCATGTGCTTTGACTATATCATATGCTAAACTCAAACCCAGGCCAGTTCCACTGCCCGTCGGTTTGGTAGTAAAGAAAGGCTGAAAGATTTTGTCGACTATGTTTTTAGGAATACCATTACCATTATCATAAATCGTAATGGACAGCTGATTGTTAGTTTGTCTCGTAACCAGTTTTATTACGGGTTCAAACCCTGCGTCTTTCAGTTTTCGCCTCTCATTCACTGCATAAAAAGCATTGTTGATGAGGTTCAGCAATAATCTTCCGATATCCTCGGGGACAACATTTATTTTTTCAATACGTTTATCAAAATCCGTTTCAAACTTTGCATTAAAAAATTTCTCTTTGGCCCGGAATCCGTGATAAGCCAGACGGAGATATTCGTCTGCAAGCGCATTAATATCTGTCAGTTCTTTCTGTCCGGAGCTTGAACGTGAATGTTGCAGCATGCCTTTCACGATTCCGTCTGCGCGTTTGCCGTGATTGTTTATCTTTTCGAGATTTTGTTTGATGTTGTCCAATATTTCATTCTCCAAAATTTCGTCTCGTTCAGTTTTTGGTTTTGCGCGTTCAGCAGTCAGCTCTTCAATTAATTCGTTATTTACTTCAGAAAAATTATTTACGAAGTTGAGCGGATTTTGTATTTCGTGTGCAATACCTGCTGTGAGTTCACCAAGGGAAGCCATTTTCTCTGCCTGCACCAGTTGCTTTTGTGTAGCCCGTAATTCGTTCAATGCGCTATCAACCTGTTTTTTTGCCGCTTCCAGTTTATTAAAGTCTTCATAACGTGCGTAGGCCGTTGAAAATGCATCTGCAAATGACTGTAGCGTGTTTATTTCTTCTTTATTCAAATCGCTGATATTGCCAACATACAACATCCCCTGATTAAAGGGAATGAAATGCAGGTAAATCCCTTCAGCAGGTATACTGCTTAGATATTCTTCACGTGTTTGAACAGCGCTATGTTGTATCAGCATGTCGGCAAGACCGGAGAAATCTTTCACGTGCCAATGATACACATAAATTTTCATCTGACGCCAATGGTGCACAATGTCAGAAAAATTGCCGGGTGTATCATACGACAGGTGGAAAGCTGACACGGCATGTCCCTCAGGAGTTGAAAGAAATGTATGGATTTGTTGCTGCTCATCATCCATAATGAAAACACCACATCGTATAAATGGTATACCCAGTATGGTTAGTTCATTCCATATGAGTGGTGTAATGCGTTCAAGATCGCCGATAGTGCGCATAGAGGCGATGTCCCCGCGGATGCGGTCAATGGAGGCTCTTTTGATGGCTTCTTTTGCACTTGCTTCCGATTTTAGCAAGTCAAGAAACCGGGTATATGTTTGCTGAAATACTTTTCCAAAACGTATGAGTATTTTATTCTCTTCATCTGAATAAGGAATTCCTGAAAAGTTTTCGATATAAAGGGAAACAGTTTCTGACAATGCCGTTGAACCAGCAAGACCGGGACAATTCAAATAAAAGTTTCTTGATTCTTCAGGTAAATCCGGAACAAACGATAGAAGGTTCTTATAAAATTTATTTTTCTCTTCGAAATTTAAATGGGTAGGAAAGAAATCTGTGCCTTTTTCTTTTGCTTCATTAAAAGCATTTCCCCACACAGAATCGAAATAAGGGGTTGATATTTTAGCAGGAATATCCTGTTTGTCCGCAATCCAGAAATGCCAGTCACCCATTGCTATATAGTCCACTACAAAACCGGCATGATCAATATGGATGTTTAAATAAATAAACTGATCATAAACTATTTTAATGACTTCTTTCAGCTCTTCACTTTTTCGCATGCCCATGCTGCGGCTTCTCACTCTTTCCAACGCCGCTTCTATTTGTGCTTCACGAGCTTGCGCTTCAGCTTTTTGCAAATCAAGGAAGCGGGTATAGGTCATGTCAAATTCAGCTGCAAATCTTTCCAAAAGCATGATGGATTCTTGGGGCCTGGGTTCAGGAGTGGAAAACGAGAGGTGTCCTTTTGAAAAAAAGGCGAAAGTGATAACCCGGCGTTCTGATATAACTTGGTGGTTTGCCTTCGTACCGGTGATTTTATTCCTATAGCTAAGCCATTGTTCCAATTCAGGGCCGCGAATGTCCAAAACAATTGATTTTCTACCTTCCTTCCATGCTGTGTAGGATTTATGCATTAATACCGGCTCATCAAAACTTGCTTTAAACATACGGTCGATTTGTCTGCCACCGCCCGTCCAATCGGTCAAACTGAGTTCAATCACCCTTTCAGTTTCATTCATTATCCCGATGGTAATTTGTATCGGATCCTCTCCCAAAACCTGTAGTTGCTGAAAAATTACATAAGCCGCATCAGATAGTTCTGTGCTTTTCTGCATCGCCATGGTTCTGACCCGAACGCGTTCCATCGCCGCTTCGATCTGCGCTTCACGAGCCTGCGCTTCAGCTTTTTGCAAATCAAGGAAGCGGGTATAGGTTTGCTGGAAGACTTTGGTAAACCTAAGCATGAGTTCCGTCTCGCTGTCAGATAAACGGTTTCCGCCAACAATCATAAGGTAACCCTGATTGAAATTGAAATTATGCAGCCATAATCTTTTTGGTGAAAGAGCAATCAGTTGTTTTGCCGTTATCCAATGTGAATTCATTCCGTTCTTCAGCATACCATGCTCAGCAATAAAAGTCTGGTGCGCGATCGTTTCCTGTTCGTCCATCTCAATAACGCTCAGCGGACTCTTTTTTTTCCAGCATGAAAGTACCTTACGCATCTCATTGGTTTGAGTATGCACCAGCCCCATCGGTTCATTAATTTTACCTGTTGCAGGGTTAGGAGCATATGTCCAACCTATTTTTTCTTCTTTGTCCATGACCACATAACCGCTGGAAAGACATTCGATACCTAACTTGCGCAATTCAAACAATAACAATTCACCTGCCTCGATTAATTCATCGCTTTTGTGCATAGCTAAAGAACCTGCACGTACTTTTTCCAGCGATGCCTGGATGAGTGCTTCCCTTGCCTGCGCTTCAGCATTTTCAATATCAAAATATCTTCGATAAGCAAGTTCAAATACGTTCACGAAACGACGGAATAATTTTAACTCATCTTTTGTCAGCGGATGATATGTGGAGATACCCAATGCAACCGGACCGAGCGAATGCCAGTAATAGTTGAGCGAAGAAGTGGTTTCCAGAAATTTGTCTATGAATACGTTTGTCGCTTTCTGATAATTCAGCCATTCTGTAACTTTTTTCCCTTTGATATGTCTGAAAAAAAATTCGCCTTTACCCTTTAGCATTTTTTCGGCAAAATCCCTTTGGATTTTATTGTTAGTATAGCTCGTCTCAGTTATTAAAGTTTTCTTGTGTTTTGTATAGTATTCATAGTTCATATAAATACCTTTCTCTTTGTAAAAAATCGCGGTTTGCACATTCCGGATTTCTTTTACTTCGAATAATTTCAATTGAGCGGAGATGGCCTTGCATATCATAAGCATGTCATCACGACGTGTCATCGCCATGGCCATGATGCGCACTTTTTCCAGTGACGATTCAATTTTAAGTTCCCGCTTTTTTTGGAGCAGCTCCTTTGCAAGCCTTGCATTCGTTTTTTCGAGCTGAATTATTTTCTTTTTAAACATAAAATATTAGGGCCAAAAGGGGTGCTTGCTGTTATCAATAACAGGTCGTTATCAAAAAATAGGTTTTGCGTCTTCTTTGGGTGAAGGAAATTAAGATAAGTTAGGATTAATTTGGCTATCGTACGATGCCCGACCGAGCATTGAAAAATAATAAAGCCACGCAAATTTTTGTTTGCATGGCTTTTTAAAATCTGTGGTGTGGGGCGACCTGTAAGTGCTTAACTTCCATTAACTTATATAGCTTTGGACATATGCTTTTCTCTAAAAACCAGAACGTTGAGATTATAGTTGGAAGATGAGAATAGGAAATATTCGGATTAGATAAGAGAAAATGTCCCGAAAATTGTCCCGGTCCTTCAAAATCTCATACAATAATTTTGTAAAAGAGATTTGAATATGTTGCACGTGAATTTATATCTGTACCAGCCAAAAATAGAAAGGGCGACCCGCCTTTTCGCAAGATTTTTCTACAATGGCATTCGTTTCAAATATAAGACCGGGATAAGTATTCATCCCCAATTCTGGGATTTCGACAAGCAGAGAATAAAGTCTTCCACCAAGGTGCCGCACCATCTCGAGATCAATAATCAACTTGAAAAAATTATTTCCGTTTCCATCAAATCATTTTGGGAGTACCGGGATACGCATGACGGTCAAAGTCCGTCTATGTTGGAACTTAAGCACCTTGTTGATGGGAAATTAAACCGCAGGAAAATGGAAAAAAAATTGAATTTTCTTGAATTCTTCCAGAAACTGATCGATCAGTCTATATCAGGCGTCCGTTTAAATCCTGCCAATGGAAAGCCAATTCGTTTGAGCACAGTACAAACCTATGTTACGACAATCAACCATTTAAAGGATTATCAACAGCTCTATAAAAGAAATATTCATTTTGAATCTATTGACCTCTTGTTTTACAATCAATATACTGAATACCTGATCAAAGAGTTAAAATTGTCCAGTAATTCCGTGGGTAAAAATATCCAGGTCATTAAATTGATTATGAATGAAGCCGTAGAACTTGGACTTTGTAAGAATATTGCTTACAAAAGCAAGCGTTTCTTAAAGATACGGGAAAAATCGGATAGCATTTACCTTGGAAAAAGGGAATTGCAGGAAATGGAGGAGCTCGTCCTTTCAGGCCATCCAAAACTTGAAAACGTGAGGGATTTGTTTTTGATCGGTTGCTATACCGGACTGCGGTATTCGGATTATTCGACTATAAAACCGGAATATATTAAAAACGGATACCTGGAAATTACTCAAACTAAAACCGGGTCTCCTGTGATCATACCGCTTCACGATGTGATTTTGAAAATTCTGGATAAGAACAAAGGTCACCTTCCCAAATCCATCAGTATCCAAAAGAACAATGAATATTTAAAAGAAATTGGTCAGAAAATTCCCTCCTTGAAAATGACTTTTGTAAAGTCTATGACTAAGGAGGGTATGAAACAAAAAACAAGTTATCAAAAATGGGAAATGATTACTTCACACACTGCCAGGAGAAGCTTTGCAACCAATGAATATTTGGCTGGAACGCCAACATTAACCATCATGGCTATTACCGGCCACAAAACGGAAAAGTCTTTTTTGCGTTATATCAAGTTAACCTCTTCCGAATATGCTAAATTATTAAAAGGGCATTGGGATGAACGAAAGACGAAGGCTGCCTTATCGGTTGCTTAACTGTTAATCAGAGGGTCGACATTTCAAGTCTGTCAGGGGGAGCCAATACAGGCAAAGGTTTCAGCGGATTTGCTGAAACCCTAATTTTTTGATTTGCAAACAATTTGCAAACAAATTTTAGAGCAATTTTAAACCCATCGATCAATGGGAATTAGAATCGGCTTGACCATCCTCTTTTTTTGAGCGGGTTATTATCCTCAAAAGCTCAAAAAGTAGCTTTTTTTGAAAATGTCGAATTCGACAGTACTACTAGTATAGTTTGCTTCCCATCAAAATCAAATCCTGAGCAATACTCTTTCATAATAAATACGCTCGCTGACTTCAATCAATTGAAAAAGGATTGGGTGTTTGAACAAAGAGATTTTGGTAAAAGACCGGACAATACTTTGAGTATTTATATTGTAAAAAATAAAGAAGGAGAATGGCTTGGAGCAATTTATCTTGGAATAAACAAAATAACATCTGCTCGGGCGAGTTACGTTTTTGATGATGCCAAGTTGAAATCGTTGGCAAAAAATCATCCTTTTCATTTTTTTGTTAAGTATGAAACATTTAAAAGCAGAGACAAGTATATAAATCAATATAATAAAGCAATAAAGGAAAAAAATTATCTATTTTCTTCTGGACCTGGGAGATGGGATGGCACTTTCAATATTATTATTCTTTATTCCGATTCAACTAATACCTCTGTTTCCGCCATTAAAATCCCTGAATCTAAATTTTCAACTTTTACAGATTCAGACAGTTATACTTTTAGGTATGAGTTTGATGAGGACAATAGAGATTATAAAAAATCTTTTAAAATCGCCGTTGACTGTATTCAGAATGTTTATGATCATTTTAATGATGCGGTATTTAAAAAAGTAGATTGGAGACCAGAACCAATGTTTATGACTTCATTTTGGAGGAGATAGAGAGCATAAAAACAATGCAACTGTAATTTCATATGTGATAATTTATTACAGTAATTAACTGGCTAGTAAACTCTAAAATCCGACACATATCTGAAATTTTGTACAAGATTTGTTTATTGAATTCCAAATTCATATCTGTTTGAGTATTCGTATCCGTTTTACAAGAATTTAATTCATTCTTTATAATTTGTTTTACCTGATTCCAGGATGTTTCAGGATCACATGTGAACAATAATGTGCCAATAGATTTTTCAGATTTTAAACCTGTTTTCATACTTTAATATTTTAAATATGGCTTACTCGGTATTTGGTTAAGTGCTCAAAGACCAAATTCAAGATCAATATTTGGTACTTGACGTACCATTATCACCCAAAAGAAAAATTTCTCAATTGCATTGCAAAATGACGTGAAAATGAGTTAGATTACAGAAAAATTATGTCTCTGAAATCCACTGTGGGAGTTTGTTGTATCGAATTGTATTCAACTAATTATCTGCCAATATTTCACACCGTTCAAAGTTCGAAAAAGTAGGATTTGTATAAAACAAAGTCTTTTTAATGGAATGACAGTATGAAAGATAGGAAATAGATTTGTTATAAGATGTTCAACTCCCGCATCCGCCGCTTGCAATAGTATGAATACAACACTTCATCAAAACACAACAACCGCTTCTAAAACTGGCTTTGCTTTTGTTTTAGTGACTTCCCTGTTTTTTTTATGGGGTTTTTCAAACAATCTGAACCCCATCCTGATCCCCCATTTAAAAAAATCATTTACGTTAACCACCACCCAATCAACTTTAGTTGATTCTGCTGTTTATATAGCTTATTTCCTAATGGCCCTGCCTGCCGGTTATATAATGAAAAAATTCGGGTATAAGATGGGTATTATAACTGGACTACTTTTTTTTTCAATAGGGGCTTTTTTGTTTATCCCTGCTGCCAATACGCAATCCTATGTTTTCTTTCTGGTTGCCCTATTTGTAATTGCCTGTGGGTTGGGCTTTCTTGAAACAGCGGCAAACCCTTATGCAGCGGCATTGGGTCCTCACGAAACAAGAACACAGCGATTGAATTTTGCTCAATCCTTCAATGGACTGGCAGCAGCGCTGGCGCCTATTATTGGAGCAAGGGTTATTCTTACAAGGGGCTATAGCGATGAACAATTAAGCGCTATGACAAGCGGGGCCAAAAAAATTGCTTTAGCATCAGAGGCATCATCCGTTAAAACACCTTATTTTATTTTGGGTATTGTTTTGTTGTTGATCGCAATTATTTTTGCACTCACTAAACTTCCAAAGATTCAGCATAAGGAGACAGGAACACGGAAAAGTCAAAACATATTTCATGCTTTCAGGCACCGGCACCTGGCGTGGTCGGTAATCGCACAATTTTTTTTCGTAGGAGCACAGGTGTGTGTGTTCAGTTTATTCATATTATACGCCACCAGGTCCGCTAACATCAATGAGGTAAAAGCTGCCGATTATTTAGGCGCCTGTGGAATAGCTTTTTTGGCAGGACGTTTTCTGGGAACGTTCCTGATGCGGTATATCAAACCAAATAAACTGCTGGCTATTTATGCTTGCATTAACACACTCTTATGTATTATCGCTATCGCGGGTCATGGAATGATAACTGTATACGCGGTAATTCTGATCTGCTTTTTTATGTCTATTATGTTTCCAACCATTTTTTCATTAGGTATTACTGACCTGGGTGGAGATACGGAATATGGCAGCAGTTTATTAATCATGTCTATTGTTGGTGGTGCTGTTTTGCCACGGGTTTTTGGAGTGATAAGTGATGTAACTGGAAATATTCAGTTAGGTTATATAGTACCGCTGGTATGCTTCGTAATTGTGGCCTGTTTTGGATGGAGTGGTTTCAGGGTGGTCGGCGCAGTTGATGTAAAGAAGAAAATCCTGTCTGAAGTGGTATAGCATTCCGTTTTTTTCTTATGGAGGCGAAATATTAAATTGATCATGAAGGTTTTGGACGACTATTTGAAAAGCGATGGCATGGCTGGCCTTGATCTGCCACCCGTTATTTTTGGAACAAGTGGACTTGGAAATTTATTTATTGCGCTCACAGAGGAAGAAAAATTGGATATAATTAAAGAGTGTGTCCGGCTAAGTAAAGGCAAAGTAGTATTTGATACTGCCGGGAAGTATGGCGCCGGGCTTGCCCTTGAAACCCTTGGTAAATTTTTAAAACAATTACATATTCCCGGGGAACAAGTTATCATAAGCAATAAGCTTGGATGGTTACGTACCGGATTGAGTACCCCTGAACCAACATTTGAACCTGGCGTGTGGAAGGATTTGAAACACGATGCTATTCAAAAGATCAGTTATGATGGTATTATAGAATGTTTCAGGCAGGGGAATGAATTACTGAATGGTTATATTCCTCAAATGGTTTCTGTACATGATCCTGATGAGTATATAGCCACGGCAAAAGATGACCAGCATGCCCTTACATTATACAGCGATATTCTGGACGCGTATAAAGCCCTGTATGTACTAAAAAAGCAACGCCAGGTTCAGTCCATTGGCGTGGGTGCAAAAGACTGGAGAATAATAAAAAGAATTGCAGGCGATGTTGAGTTGGATTGGGTCATGATTGCCAACAGCATGACCATAAAAAGGCATCCTAAAGAACTATTGGATTTTATAGAGGAGATGAATAGCAAGGGTGTTTATGTTATCAATTCCGCAGTGTTTCATTCGGGCTTTTTGGTTGGGGGCGATTATTTCGATTACAAATTGGTAAAGCCGGGCATAGATGCAAATGAGTCCTTGTTGAAATGGAGGGACGCATTTGTTAAAACATGCAGCAAATTCAATGTAAGGCCCGCGGATGCTTGTGTGCAATTTGCATTCACTGTTCCGGGGGTAAAAAGTATAGCATTAAACACAACCCATGCAAATCGTATTCAATCTAACCTGGAAATGATTGACGCAGATATTCCAGCTCAATTTTGGCAGGAATTAAAAAACAGGAAATTAATTAAAGTAGATTTTATTTCCTGGCTTTAACAATCAATTCATACGTGAATTAATAAAACGAAAATGAAAAATTTAGTTTGTACAAAGCCTGGTGAGTTCGAATATATGGTCGCAAAACAACCTGAATTAAAAGCCGGTCATGCAATCATAAAGATCAGGCGTATTGGAATTTGTGGAACCGATCTGCATCCCTTTGAGGGGACGCAACCCTATTTTGAATACCCACACATTTTAGGTCATGAACTTTCAGGAGAACTCATTACAGTTGATGGTGCTCCGGATTTTCAAACTGGCGAAGCAGTTACTTTCATTCCTTATTTCTATTGTGGAAAATGTATTGCCTGACAAAAAGGAAACGAAGTGCCTGCGTCAATATAAAAGTATACTGTCCATCTGCCTTTGCCATTTTTAACTGAGACAAGAGTTTGGTCGTGTTCGCATACAGTACCTTATATCCCATTAAACAGGCCTGTTGGCCCAGTGCGGAAGCCAGGAAGCTTTTGCCGGTACCGGTGCTTCCGGTGATAAAAAGATCTTCTCCATTTTCAGGGGGTCATTTTGCCGTGGGGACTGGGGGTTCTTTTGAAATGGGCGAAGGGGACTACTTTGCCGTGGGGACACGGGGTCAATTAGCGTGGGTTTTCCAATTGTGAAATAACTGATTTTTTTTTGGAATACTACTGCTGTCCCCCGAAATGTACTCCAATAAATAAAAAAGCCACGCAAATTATTCATTTACATGGCTTTACGATTTATTTTTGTGGTGTGGGGCGGGATTGAACCGCCGACACAAGGATTTTCAGTCCTTTGCTCTACCAACTGAGCTACCGCACCCTTCATCAACCTATCAGAGTTTGAACCCTGGCGGTTAAATCTTTTTATTTCTGACGGAAATTATTTTATTTATCAGGACCGCCTTTGGCGGCTCCGTAAAGGCCAAATCTCCGGTGGACAAGGTCGCAAAAATAAGGGAAAATCTGAATGTACCCAAAGGATTGCTACCCTATAATAAACTGAAAATCCGCTGAATGACGGTGATTACAGCGGATTTTCTATTAAAAAGGGGTTTCACATCCCATAGGTATTTAAAAACTTAATCCGCATCAGCTTGAGCTGCTCCCAGCTGTAATTGCCGTCTGCGAGTTCCTGCTGGGCGATCTGGAGACTGCTGGTTTCGCAGCCCTTGAAATAATCCAGGATTTCATCCTGCTCAGATTCGTCGAGCATTTCATCGATCACATAGTCCAGATGCAATTTGGTACCGCTGGCCGCAATGGTTTCCATATTTTCCAGCAGCGAATCCAGTCGCATGTCTTTGTTCTTCGCAATGGTTTCCAGCGGAATCTTTTTATCCATCTGCTGGATGATATATACTTTATTGATGCTCTTGTTCGCCACTGTCTTCATTACAAAATCATCAGGCTTCTCGATATCATTTTCCTCTACATATTGCGCGATCAGTTCAATAAAGGGTTTGCCATAGCGTATCGCTTTTCCCTTACTCACGCCCTGGCATCTTTCCAGTTCCAGGGTCGTGGTCGGATAAAAAGTCGCCATATCCTGGATTGAATTTTCCAGGAAGAGTACAAAAGGAGGGAGCGCTTTTTTCTTTGATTCCTTCTGCCTCAATTCCATCAGCATGGTAAATAATTTCTCATCACTGGCGGCTGTTGCAGGAACCATATCGGCCGGTTCTTCGTCATCTTCGGCATTCGCTTCTTCAAAAGCATTATTCAATACGATCTCAAAAGATTTGGGCTTTTTTAAAAAGTCCTGACCTTTCTTCGTGATTTTTAGTACGCCATATTCCTCGATATCTTTTACGAGCAGGTCGCCGAGCAGCATTTGCCGGAGGATGGAGTTCCAGTAGTATTCGGTTTCATCGTTGCCGATACCGAATTCAGCCAGCCCTTCATGCCGGAACATCATGAGCTGCGGTGTGAGTTTGCCTACGATCAGGTTCACGGTGTAGTCAGTTGCAAATCGTTCGTCCAGGGCCCTGATCGCTTTAAGTGCCTTCACTACATTTTCCTTCGCTTCCACTCTTTCTTTCGGATGCCGGCAGTTATCGCATTCGCCACAGTTCGGCGCGTTATATTCTTCCCCGAAATAACTCATCAGCACTTTGCGACGGCACACGCCGGTCTCGGCATAACCTACCGTTTCATTGATCAGCTGGGCGCCCACCTCGCGTTCACTCAGCGGTTTGTCTTTCATGAAATGCTCCAGCTTCTGCACGTCTTTATGAGAATAATATAAAACGCAAATGCCTTCCAGTCCGTCGCGACCTGCGCGGCCTGTTTCCTGGTAATAGTTTTCGATGGACTTCGGAATATTATAATGGATCACGAACCGGATATCTGGTTTGTCGATCCCCATGCCAAATGCAATGGTCGCCACGATCACCTGTACGTCTTCATTCATGAATAAGTCCTGCCGTTCGGCACGCAACTTGGAATCCAGGCCCGCATGGTAAGCCACGGATTTAATACCGTTGGCAACCAGCATGTCGGAAAGTTCTTCCGTCGTTTTCCGGTTCAATGTATAGATGATACCACTCTTGCCTTTATGACCAACGATGAATTTGACGATACTCCGGATGGTCTGATCCTTTTTCTCCTTGGGCTGGATCTCATAATAAAGATTGGGACGGTTGAAGGAAGAAATAAAAATTTCGGGATCGCGCAGGGAAAGATTCTTGATGATATCGCTCTGTACTTTTGGGGTAGCCGTGGCCGTTAGGGCGATCACGGGAACGTCGGGATTCACCAGGTCCATGATCTCCCGGAGACGGCGGTATTCCGGACGGAAATCATGTCCCCATTCTGAAATACAGTGGGCTTCGTCTACGGCGAAAAAAGATATTTTGAGGTCGTTGAAGAAATCAAGGTTCTCCTGTTTGGTCAGGGTTTCAGGTGCTACATAGAGCATTTTGGTATGACCGCTGAGCAGATCCGCATGAACTTCCTTGATTTGTTTCTTTGTTAATGTTGAATTCAGGAAATGCGCCACATTGTCGCGATCGCTGTATCCACGAACCAGGTCAACCTGGTTTTTCATAAGGGCGATCAGGGGGCTGACGATAATGGCCACGCCTTCGCTCATCATGGCGGGTAACTGGTAACAAAGTGATTTTCCGCCGCCGGTGGGCATGATCACAAAAGTATCTTTGCCACTCAGCAAGGAATTGATGATTGCGCCCTGGTTTTGTTTAAACCCGTCAAAACCAAAATGTTCCTGCAACTGGGCGATTAATTTCGGATCAGCGATACCCGGGACTGCCTTTTCGTCAAATAATGTCGTCTTTTTTGATACGGTTTTTTTCTTAGCGGTTGTTGTCATGCTCGTATATTTTCCTTCACACAGTGTAAAGACATAAGTTAATCAAATTTCAGGAAATGGGAAGCAGTCGTTTTTTCAAGGGCAGGCCCTTTTTCTGAGGTTGGCGAAGCTACAAAATTTAAAGGGTAGGGGGAAGGCCTGAAATGTTAAAAATTCCGCTTTTCGACGCTTCCGGGGCATCTGAAAGTCATAATTTTGCGCAATCCATGGAGAAACTCAACATCCGGGCAACGGCCCTGAACATTATCCGGAAAGAATCCGCTGCCATCATCGCGATGGAAAAATATATCAATGACGCATTTATTAATGCCGTTGAATTGATTGCCGGCTGTAAAGGAAGGGTCGTGATCAGCGGTGTCGGTAAGAGCGCCATCATCGCGCAAAAAATCGTGGCCACTTTCAATTCAACGGGTACACCGGCAGCTTTCATGCATGCGGGGGATGCCATCCATGGCGACCTGGGCATGGTGGGTGAAAATGATATCCTGATGATCATCAGTAAAAGTGGCGAGAGTCCGGAGATCCGGGTCCTGCTTCCCTTGCTTGCCCGGGATAAAAATAAACTGATCGGTATGGTGGGTAATGATGCATCCATACTGGCGAAAAAAGCAGATATCTTTTTAAACGTTACGGTTTCTGAAGAAGCCTGTCTGCATAACCTGGCACCTACGAGCAGCACCACAGCGCAGCTCGTGATGGGCGATGCGCTCGCGATTACTATCATGGAGATGAAGGGATTCGGTTCGGAAGATTTTGCCCGTTTTCATCCGGGCGGGACCCTGGGGAAAAAACTTTACCTGCGCGTACATGATATTTTTATTCATAATGCCAAACCAAGTGTAGGCGCTCAGGCGTCTCTGAAGGAAGTGATCATGGAAATGACGTCGAAGAGGCTGGGCGCTACAGGCGTTGTTGGAGAGAAGGGACAGTTACTCGGAATCATCACCGATGGAGATTTGAGAAGGATGCTGGAGAAAAATGCGAACACATCCGGAATACATGCGCAGGACATCATGAGTTCATCACCCACTACGATTCAGAAAGATGCACTCGCGGTAGAAGCGCTGGAAGTTTTACGTTCGAAAGACATCAGCCAGTTGCCGGTGATGGACGGGAATGTTTATACCGGATTTATTCATATCCACGATCTGATAAAGGAAGGGATTATTTAAATGTGCAAATGTGCAAATGTGCAAATGGGCAAATGTAGGATGAGGCGGGAGCGCATGGAGATCAACTAAAACTGAATTATGAACGAGCATCAATACGCGGTAATCATGGCTGGGGGAATTGGCAGCCGTTTCTGGCCAATGAGCCGGCAGGATTATCCCAAACAATTCCTGGATATTCTGAATACCGGTCAAACCCTGATACAGGGCACTTTCCAGCGGCTCTGCGATTTCATTCCGCCGGAAAATATCTACATCGTTACCTCCAACGAATATATCCATATTGTAGAAAAACAACTTCCGCAGATCCGCAAAGAAAATATTCTCGGTGAACCCTCGCGCAAAAATACAGCGCCCTGTATCGCTTATATTTCATTCAAGCTGATGCAGAAGGATCCGAAAGCTTCCCTGATCGTGGCCCCTGCCGATCACCTGGTGCTGGACAGGATTGCTTTTAAGAAAGTTTGTCTGGAGGCCCTGAGTTTCGTGAACAAACACAATGCAATCATAACGCTGGGCATCACGCCCCAGAAGCCCAACACGGGTTACGGGTATATCCAGCGGGAGTTGCAGTCGGTGACGGACAATGTATATAAAGTAAAAACTTTTACGGAGAAGCCTAACATGGATCTTGCAAAAGCATTTCTTGCCAGCGGCGATTTCCTCTGGAACGCCGGTATATTCGTCTGGCAGGTGAAGAATATCATCAAGGCCTTCGAAACCTTTATGCCGGAAATGTATGACGTGTTCGTGGCAGAAAAAGATGCCTTCAATACCCCTGAAGAGAAAAAAGCTCTGGAACATATTTATCCTTTGTGCACGAATATCTCCATCGATTTCGGCATCATGGAAAAAGCCAATAATGTATATGTGATCCCTTCTTCCTTTGGATGGAGTGATCTGGGAACCTGGAACAGCGCCTATGAAAACCTGCAGAAGGATGATCTCGGCAATGCCGTCGCCGGCAAAAATGTCCTGGTGATCGACGCGGCTAAATGTATCGTGCATTCCGGAAATAAGAAACTCATGGTGCTCCAGGGTCTGGAAGATTTTATCATTGTCGATACACAGGATGTGCTACTGATCTGTAAAAGAGATAAGGAACAGGAGATTAAAGATTATGTGGCGGAAGTGAGACGGAATGTGGGAGACGAGTATCTTTAATGTGCAAATGTGCAGATGTGCAAATGTGCAAATGTGCAAATGTGCAAATTGAATGACGATCATCAGTCATCCCTGCCGGCAGGCATAAACCGTCATCGAAATATGAAGTTCAACTCAAAGCTTCCAAACGTTGGAACAACCATCTTCACCATCATGAGCGGCTTGGCGGCGAAGACGGGGGCGATCAACCTCGGACAGGGATACCCTGATTTTCCGATGGATGATGAGCTGGTGGAACTGGTCCATAAAGCCATGAACGACGGCCATAATCAATACGCGCCGATGCCGGGTCACCTGCCTTTGCGGGAAACGCTTGCTGAAAAAATAGAATTACTGTATCAGCATCCGGTGCATCCGGATACGGAAATCACGATCACACCCGGCGGGACGTATGCAATTTATACCGCCCTCACCACGATCCTGGAAGCGTGTGATGAAGTGATTATTTTTGAGCCGGCCTATGACAGTTATATTCCAAATATCCTTGTCAATAGCGCCATACCCGTAGCGGTTCCATTGGAATATCCTTCTTATAAAATTGACTGGGAGAAAGTGCGTGCCGCAAAAACGGACAGAACAAAAGCGATCCTTTTGAATTCTCCGCATAACCCGACGGGTGCCGTGCTTTCTTCTGAAGACATCGAAGAACTACGACGCTTTGTTCATGGCACAAATATTTTTATTATTTCAGATGAAGTGTATGAACATATTATCCTGGACGGATTCCCCCATTTATCTATCCTGCGTTACCCGGATCTGTTTGAAAGAAGTTTCGTTTGCTTTTCTTTGGGTAAAGTGTTTCATTGCACGGGATGGAAACTGGGATATTGCGTAGCGCCGGAAGAACTCACCAAAGAATTCCGGAAGGTTCACCAGTTTAATGCCTTCAGTTGTTTTACACCGACGCAGGTGGCCCTGGCTTCCTTCCTGAAAGAACCTGATAGTTATCTTACCCTGCCTGGCATGATGCAAATGAAACGGAATTACTTTCAGCATTTAATGTGCCTGACCCGCTTCAAACCGCTGCCTACGCATGGCAGCTATTTCCAGATTTATTCTTATAATGATTTCTCCGATCAGCCCGATACAGAATTCGCTAAAACAATGGTTGCACTGCATGGCGTCGCCGCAATTCCCGTCTCTGCTTTTTATCAGTCCGGCAAGGATGATCATGTTTTGCGTTTTTGTTTCGTTAAAAGGAAAGAGACGCTGGAAGCGGCGGTGGAAAAACTGATCAATTGTTAATTGTCAATTGTTAACGCTTATAACACCAGCCAATCCAAAGTGCCGGCCGGATAGTTTAAAAAATTTCCGTTGACAATTAACAACTAACAATTATTCCGTTTTAAGGCTCTTCGTTGGATTTGCAACGGCTGCTTTTATTGCCTGAAAACTGACGGTAAACAACGCAATGAAAATAGCGATGAGACCGGCAAGGGTGAACATCCACCACCGGATGGGAACCCGGTAATTAAATCCCTGAAGCCATTTATTCATAGCCCACCATGATATGGGGATCGCGATAATAAATGATACGAGCACCAGCCTTACGAAATCCTTCGATAGTAGCCGTACAATGCCGGAAACACTTGCTCCCAGCACTTTACGGATACCGATTTCCTTACTTCTCTGTTCGGCGCTGAAAGACGCAAGTCCGAATAAACCCAAGGATGAAATTAAAATCGCCATCAGGGTAAAAGAATTGATAATATTTCCCAGGGTTACTTCTGATTCATACTGGCTTTGCACCACATCATCTTCAAACTGGAAAGTAAAGGGCAGCCCCGGGAGGTTTTTGTGCCAGGCTGCTTCCATTTTTGACAAAACAGATTCGTAATGTTCACTGTTGACCGAAACAATCAAATAGTTGAATTTATTTATTCTGGAATCATAATCAAGTTCCAGTGGTTTTATTTCCTGATGCAATGAACTGTAATTAAAATCTTTCATCACGCCAACTACTTCCACACTGGAAACAGGATCTGGTTTGTATTCCGTAAATAATCTGATACCTAAGGCGTTTTCGGGTTTCAGACCGACCCGCCTGCAGAGTGTTTCATTGATCAGGATCCTGCCTGAATCACCTTCGCGAAAATCACGGCCGGATAGTAGCTGAATACCGTTCACTTTTACAAAGTGTTCATCGGTTCTTATATTCTGGGCGTCAATCGATGTCTGCATGTTGCCGCCGGGTGGATAAACGCCATGATCCTGTTCAACAAACTGGCCCAGGTAATAATTAGACTTTGCCACACCCTTTACTTCCGGAATTTCGTTAAAGTCGTTTTGTATGGCTGACATTTTATTATTTGCTGATGAGGTATAAAAACCGAAAATCATCGTTTGCTTTTTATCAAAACCAAGATCCTTGTTTTTTATATAACTCAGCTGGCTGTAAATAATAATAATACTTGAAATAAGCACGATGGATAGAACAAACTGGAATACGACCAGGGAACGCCGTATGCCCGCAGCAGAAATCTGGTTGGTGAAATTTCCCTTTATCACTTTGATGGCCTGGAAGGCAGATAAATAAAATGCCGGATAACTTCCGGCCAGAAAACCGGTCACTAAAACAAGCAGTACAAGAAAAATCCAGAGCCGGAAATCCCGGAATAGGATCAGATGTATATCCGCATCTGTGATCTGGTTGAGATAAGGCAGGGCGAGTATCAGTAATGGCAGCGCAATCAGGATACCCAGCAGTGAAAGGAATAGGGACTCTGCGAGAAATTGTTTCATAAGAGCAAACCGGCCCGCGCCGACTACTTTCCTGACGCCTACTTCCTTTGCTCTCCTGGAAGCTCTTGCGGTTGAAAGATTCATGAAATTGATACAGGCGATCATTTGTATGAGTACGGCGATCAGGATCAGAATATTTAAGAAAGATGAACTGACAGGTACTATCATGTCATGTTCCGTTCCGGAGGTCGTATGGGCGTCCAGCAGTGGCTGCAGATTCAGTTCTTTTTTCATTCCCATTTGAGCCATCTGATCGCCACCGTATTTATTCAGAAATGCAGGAAGCTTTTTTTCCAGGTCTTCTGCTTTTGCATCCGGACGCAATTTTACAAAAGAATAGGAATAATTATTTCCTGCCCATTGATTATTACTATACGTATATCCGCCTATACCTCCACTGTTCATGTTCATGAACATATTTCCTTTGATCTGGCTTTTTCCCAGGCTTTCATCGATCACGCCCATCACTTTGAAATCGTTTTTACCGTACCCGTCTTCAATCGTAATGGTTTTGCCCAAAGGATCTTCCTTACCGAAAAGCTTATCTGAAACAGATTTCATTAGTACGATGGAAAAGGGTGATTTCAGGGCATTGGCCGGATTGCCATAAATAAAATGATAGCTGAATATCTCAAAGAAAGTTGAATCTGCATATAACGCATCCTGTTCGTAGAATGATTTTTCTTTATAAGTAAGCTGGTGGTTGGTGACACCGAGTGTGGGTGCGAGTCGCGTATATTGCAGGACTTCACCGAAATCCTTTTTCATCGTCGGAACGATGACCGGCGAAGCAGTAGCATTTAGGTGTTTATCACCCGCAATTTCCAACCTGGAAATGATCCGGTAAATATTTTTTGCGTCCGGCTGCTGTTTGTCATAACTATACTGATCTGATACATATAGTATAATATAAACGCAACAAAGCGTTCCCAGCGCCAGACCGAAAATGTTGATGAAACTGTAGGTTTTGTTTTTCAACAAAAAGCGGAGGGAAGTTTTCAGGTAATTTTTGAACATGGACTATTTTTAATTGTCAATTGTTAATTGTTAATTGTCAACGCATTTATAAGTCAGTTAACTATTCAAAAGGCGTAACCCTGCCCGTTGACAATTAACAACTGACAATTGACAATTCATTCGCTTCTCAGGCTTTCCACCGGATTGGCACTTGCGGCGCGGATCGTTTGAATACTTAAAGTGATCAATGCAATCGACATCATAAATAGGGTACTCAGCGCAAATATCCACCAGTTTATAATTGTTTTATAAGCAAAATTCTCCAGCCATTTTTGCATGGCCCACCAGGATAAAGGAATCGCGATCAAGGAAGCGATCAGCACAAGACGGATAAAATCTTTTGATAAAATGGAAACGATATGGGAAACGGATGCGCCCAGCACTTTTCTGATACCAATTTCTTTCTTCCTCAGATTGGTCGTATACATCACCAGGCCAAGCAGACCCATACAGCTTATGAAAACAGCAAGTCCCGTTGACCATTGCAGTAAATGGGAAATATCCTGCTCACTCTTATAAAATTTTGCGATGCTTTCATCCACGAATGCATAGTCAAAATCATCTTCCGGGAAATACTTTTTAAATGCTTTTTCTACCGCTGCGATGCTGGCTTTCCAGGAACCCATGGTAATTTGCGGCTTCAATGCGATATGTATGGAAAAGCTGTTCTGCAGTTCTGAGGAAAATGCGAGGGGCTTTACGGGGGCATGCAGAGATTCCTGGTTGAAGTCCCCTAATACACCCACAATGGGCAATCCATTGACCTTCTTGTTTAATAAATCCGACGGTTTTTGAAAGCCCAGAATATGCATATAGGTTTCGTTCACCAGGTATTCTTTCGTTGTATCGCTGGCCTCTACATTTCTTCCTGCGAGGATATTGATATGGTAAAGTCTTAAATAGTTGGTATCGCCCGACTTCATTCGCACATCAGTTTGAATTTCTTTTTTCCCGTCAATGAATTTCATATTACGGGCCGACCAGCCACTGGCTGATGGCGCATCATCACCAATGCTTACCAATTCTATACCCGGCATTTTTTTGATATCTCCTGCTAACAGGAAACGACGGTAATCGGGTTTATTCCTGAAAAAAGGAGTATTGACATTTATAACTGCATCTTTCTTAAATCCCATATCCTTATTAAGGAGAAAATTTATTTGTTTAACGGTAATAATGGTTGCCATGCAAAAGAACTGGGCGATCAGAAACTGGGATACAGTGAGTCCTTTCCTCAGCCAGGCATTGCGGCTATTGGTGCTTCCTGAAAAAGCCTGATTTTTTAAGACCAGCACAGGCTTGAATTTAGAAAGAACCATTGCCGGATAAAACCCCGCCAGAACGGTTACGAGAAGGGTCAACAGAAGTAAAAATCCAAGAAGCGAAGGCTGCTGCATTAAATTAAAATGCAGATCCTTTGGAATAAAATCTGCAAAAACTTTTAAGAGGAGTGGCGCGATCAAAACAGAAATGAGCATGGAGATCAGCGTGATAAAGAAAGTTTCCGTCAGAAACTGTAACATAAGTTGCCTGGTGGAACTGCCCATTGTTTTGCGAATACCGATTTCCCTGGCGCGCTGGGAAGCCTGGGCTGTGGTAAGATTTATAAAATTGATGCAGCCCAATACCAGTAGAAATCCGGCGACAGCCAGAAGTCCATACATCGTAGGCTTATTGGCGATATGATCGCTGTACACGCTATACTCGCTATTAAAATGAAGATCTTTGAAAGCTTGCAATGTGAATACCGTTGTCGTATTGAATCCTTCGGATCCCTTATCATTCTTTTTCCGGAGAGATTCCAGCTGGGCTTCTACATTCTTAACAGATGCATTTGGTTTTAATTTCAAAAAGAGCTGGGTGCCGCCGCTAATCCAATTCCATTCCGTCCAGGTATATGTTTTTTTCAGTCCGCCGGACGGGATGGTAGATTGCGAAATAAATTCTTTGAAGATAAAATCGGTGTTGGCTGTCTGGTTTTTTACAACCCCTGAAACGGTGCAAACGACGGAGTCGTCATATACGATCTGCTTCCCGATCATTTCTGAATAGGGAATGGAAGGGAAATAGACTTTTGCCCTCGCTTCCGTAAGTACCACTTTGAATGGTTCGGTCATTGAAGTTTCTGGTGAGCCTTCCACCCATTGATAAGGAATCAGCCTGAAGTAGAACTGGTCAGCAAATATGATATCCTCCTGGTGATTGATCTGAAAAGGTTTTTCTCCGTCCTTTTTGCTGATGGTTACTTTCGCATTTCCATTAAACTGATGAAATCCGACGGTTTCTTCCACCCCGGAACCTTCAGTTCTTACCGCTTCTGCCAGTGGTGAAGCCACGCCTGAAAAATGCATCGGCGTTCCCGTGAAAGTCATGGTTGTAACTACGCGGTAAATCCTGTCACTGTCCTTTTCAAACTTATCGAAAGCATAATCATAGTGAACAATCAGGAAAATAACCAGGGCACTGCTGATGCCGATGGAAAGTCCCAGCACATTGATGAGGGAAAAAACTTTATTCCGGAGGAAGTTCCGGTATGCTATGATAAGGTAGGTTTTAAGCATCTCGATTTAATTGTCAATTGTCAATTGTCAGTTGTTAACTGGATTCAATAAGGATGCCGCAGCGTAATTGCTTATTTACGAGCGGCTTATAAAATTTACGACTTGAAAAATGTGCGGATTCGATACAGTATATGTACGCAGTGATCATTGCGCAAAGCATGATGCGTGAAGCATGAAGCGTCATGCGTTGCGCGTCAAGCGTTCAGCGTTAGGCGTTAGGCGTTCAGCCTTGCGCCCGATAATCCGTTTTTTTCGATGCTGATATTTTGCATAGATAATTTCACTCATGGTTTTATCCTGCAGTTTGCTTTCGAGCCAGGAGATGATATCGAGATAGGCAAAGGAGCGGGTTTCGATATGGTTAAATTCAAGATGTTTTATCTTGCTGAGTAATTTTTCCAGTTCTGATTTGATTTCCCGTCTCGAAATCTGAAAACTCTTGCGAAGGAATTTAAACATTTCTTCCTCCACTACTGTCAGATTTTTCATTTTCGCCATAAACCGGTAAACCGATTTGGTCAGGGATTCCATGAGTTCGTAGTTACCCAATTCATAGTGCGCCAGCAGGTGAACCAGTCGTGCATAACATTGCAGGTCGTACCGAAGATCCACATGATCATTGATAATCAGGTGCAGGTAGTCGATCGATGTGTTATAGTCACCACTTCCGAAATATAAAGTGGCGATTTTGTAATTGAATACCAGGATTCGGTGATGATCGATATACGCAGCATATTCAATCAGCTTCTGATTGATTTCCGGAACCAGTTTCAGTCCGTCCTTGAAAGTGCCCGTCATCAGGTGCCAGTTAATTTTCGCCAGGTGGATATAGACCCAGGTGTGGATCCTGAAATTATCATGATGTTGCCCCTGCGGGGTATTATAATAGTCTTCGAATTTTTTCAGAATCACTTCGAACTTACTGAAATGACGCAGGTCAAATAATGCATTCAGCATATTGTGCATGCCCTTCACATAGTGACCCGTTTCTACCGAAATCATCAGAGGTTCAACTTCAAATAAGTCAATCCATTTTTGCGCATAGCGATAATACATCAGGAAATCCTGCCGGATAAATGCGAACCAGCTATAACTCTGATAGAGATATAGCTTCTCATAAAAATCACTGAGATTGGATGTGTCTGCAAGCGTATTCTGCTTAAAAAATTCCCTTAACTTTTTTTCATCCGCTTCATTTCGCACATGCCCATTTTCAACATACCAGCGATATAACAGGAGTGCCAGATTTGACAGACGGGTTACGCGGTCGATATGATCGCTGATCTCCCGGGCTTCGCGTGTGAGCTGTTCTGTTTTTTCGAGTGAAGTACGCGTGATATGCAAGGTCTCGATTTTTTTCTCGAGTGAAATTAACTGCGCCAGGAAATTCAGTTTGTTATTGGCCTTTGCAATTTCTTTTGCTCTTTCCAGGATTTTCAGACTCTGATGTTTCAATCCTTTATTGTAGAGCAAACGGGCATTGTCCATATGCTCGCTCAGTTGCAAGTCCGTATTTTCTGTTGTTTTCAGTAAACGGAGACTTGCCAGCAATTGCTTGTACAGATGCGTTTTTAAATTCGAAAGCTGTGATTTGGTGAAAGGGAGCTTCTTCAGCAGGAGTTTTTCATCATAATCCGGCATTTTATCGAGCGCATCAAAGAGTTGAACGATTTTAAGGTCTTCGTTCCCGGAACTCCTCTTGATATAGAGCTTGAAATGCCGTTTTTCCGACTTTTCGAGCGAACGGATCAATTGAAATAATATATCTGTAGAACGGTTGGCCATCATTGATAAATTTTGCTGAAACTGCGTCCAGGCAACACTTCCACGAAAAGATAAGCAGTTTTGACATGATTAAAACGAGAATAAGATGGTTTGAAATGAATTGGATACCCCCTTAATTTTGTGTCATCAAGAGAGAAAGAGAATACAGCAGGCAATCGTTAGGAGCTAATCGTTAGAGGTCTGAGAGAACTAAACTGCAGTATTCCAATTAAATAGATTACTACGTTTTTCATATGGCAAGCAATCGTTAGAGGTCAGCTGTTTCTACAGCCGACCTTATTTTTTTTCGGCATCGCAAAGCTAATTCAAAACTTTTTATTTTCAAAGAACCCCCCTGGAAACTTAACGCCTAAAGCTTAATGCTTAAGGCTTTATCTAAACATTTATCTTGCCTTGCAAAAATTTTATCCTTCTTTTTTAATTCATACAGGGCAAAAAGCTTCCCGTTTCCTGCTTTCGGCTTTGGGCTTAACACGTAAATTGCGCTACATCCGCCTAAGCAAAAAGCGTGGTTGGAGCCCGAATGAAGCTGAAACTCGTCAAATTCTTCAAAGATTTCCTTTTATGGAGCGGAATTCTGCGCCTCTTCTCCGGTTGTAACCACCTGTTTTTCTTTCTTCGGAATTTCAACCTGCTTCGGTCCTGGATCGGGGAAACAAACCGTACTGATCTGTTAATCAATGACTTCTATTCATGGAAACGGGATTATCCCAAACGGTTGAAGCTATTTGATGTGGTAGCAGCCCATTACGAACTGGATAAAAAGGAAATTCTATACCTGGAATTTGGGGTGGCTTCCGGCAGCTCTTTTTTCTGGTGGATGAAGAAAAACTCAAATCCCGGATCCCTTTTTCGGGGTTTTGACAGTTTTGAGGGTTTGCCGGAAGACTGGGGCGGATTTAAAAAGGGTGCTATGGCCTTTGACCAGCTGGAAGCCAATGACGGACGCGCAGAATTTATCCGGGGCATTTTCCAGGAGAGCCTGCATCCGTTTATTGAATCCCATAAATCCTTCCTTCAAAATAAACCCAAACTCATCCATCTGGATGCTGATCTTTTTTCTTCCACCCTGTTTGTACTCTCCCAGCTTCATCCCTATTTAAAAAAAGGCGATATTATTTTATTCGATGAATTCAATGTGGCCAATCACGAGTTCCTCGCATTTAAAATTTTCACTGAATCTTTCTATGTGAAACTGCGGCCGATTGCAGCAGTGAATAATTTTTACCAGACCGCATTTATAGTAGATGGTTGATGGTTAAAGGTGGATGGGGTTAGTTTGCTTTCAGCGCATCCGTTGCTTTCGTTCGTAAAACAAGCCAGACCCTTGCACCGATGGTTGCACCGCAGATCATCATGACACTCATAAAGGAAATGACTAGCGATGTTGAACTTACGCCCACATTGATACGGAATATCAGGTCCATTAATAATTTTGAAAGTGCATATCCGCCATAACAACCGACGATGGCAGATATGAGCAGAATCCAGGAATAACCTTTCATCACGAGTTGGAAAATATGTCTGTCTTCAGCGCCTACTACTTTACGGATCGCTATTTCTTTCGATTTTTTCAATACGTTCAGAGACACCAGGGCAAACATGCTGGTAGCAGCCATGAGCATCGAAATAATGGCAAACCAGAAAAATATGGTGGCAATGCTTTCATTAACCCTGGCAGCCTCAGCAGATAATTCATCCTGGTAATAGCCTCTGAAAGGTTTCGTCGGATAAATATTTGCCCAGGCGGTTTTGGATTCTTCAAAAACTTTAGTGAGGGATCCGGGCTTTGCACGGATCATGATTTTGGAGTATCTGGACGGGTCTGCTGAAACCATGGCAACAGACTGGATCGGATCAAAAAGTGTATTTGGGGTAAAATCCTTCAGCACGCCAATTATGGTAGCAAATGACGTATCACTGATTTTTATTTGCTGACCGATTGCTTCGTCCGGTTTCCAGCCAAACTGGAATGCAAGTTTCTCATTAATGATTAAAGACTTCCCGATATCACCCCTCCCCTCTGTATAGAAGTTCCTGCCCGCAACCAGTTTTAATTTCATCAGGTCAATATAATGGTCACCGGTTTCTATATAAATACTTTCATTCTTTATTCCTTTGGCTTCAAGGGGTATCATGGAATAGGAAAATCCTATATTATTGATGGTCCCTGCCTGTTTGTCAATGCCCGGGATTTTACTGAACGCATCATGTGCAGATGTATAAGCGGATTCACCTTGTAAATTCACGCCGATTACATTTGCTTTATCATAACCGTAATCATACGTGCTCTGAAAGGCAGAATTTCGCGAAAAAGCGACGCCCGCAATAACAGTGATAAAGGAAATGGCAACCTGCAATCCCAATAGCAGGCGCGAAAAAAGATTGCTTCCGCCAAATTTCACGGAGCCCCTGAAAATATTGGCTGCATTGAACCGGCTGATATAAAATGCCGGATAGGCACCCGCCAGCAGGGTAACCACCACAAGAATAATCCCGAGTATGGCCATTAACGTATAATCACTGAAATAATGGGCTTCTACCTTTACTCGACTGAACATACTGTTGAAGGTAGGCAGCCAGAAATTATTGATCACCATGGACAGGCCGATGGCGACCAGGACAATAAATGCACATTCCAGTAATTGTTGAAACACGATCTGACGCAACGAACTGCCCATTACTTTCCGCACACCCATTTCTTTCAACCGGCTGTTACTTTTCGCTACGGAAGTGTTTGCAAAATTCAGGCATGCAGACAGTAAGACAAGTATCGCCAATACCAGCGGGCCAAATGCAGCGGAATCCGATGGTCTGTTGTATAATGCGTTATTTTCAATGTCAAACGCATTGGCTACGTTGGAAAGGGGATCCAGCGAAAAAGATTTTAGTTTTATATCCTGCGTGGCTGATTGTTGCAACGGAACATATCTCGCAAATTCCCGGGCAAGTTTTGGCGCTTCTGCGGGATTTGACAATTTCAGGAATACGGCATCGGAAAGCCATTCCCATCCATCATTTTTTGGAACGGTTCCGTCAGGCCTTAGCTGGTTGTCATAATTCGTGATTATTTCGAACTGAAGACTGGAATTGAGTGGTGGATCCTTTAATACCCCGGTAACCTTCAGCGGCAATTTGAAAGGTTCATCGGAATAAAAAATCAATGTTTTTCCAATGGGATCGGAATCTCCGAAAAATTTCTTCGCCGCCTTTTCGGTAATCACGACTGTTGCATGATTGCTTAACTGTATAGTACCCCGGATAAGCGGGAAATTAAAGAAATCAAAAAACTGCGGATCTGTAAAATGGGCTTCTGATTCGAAGGGTTCGCTCTGGTCAGCTTTCACATTGAGACCCCTGCTATCCCACCTCACCGTTTCCTTCACGACAGGGAAATCATTTTTTGCAACCTGGGCCAGGTATTGCGGGCAGTAACCCTTGAGATTATCATTCCCGGTAACTTTTGTAAGAACACGAAAAATATTATTCCGGTCCCTGTGAAAATTATCAAAACTGAAACTGTAGCGGTATGTTTGAATACCCCAGACGATGGAGGCGATACCCACTGCCAGACTAATCACATTGATCGTTGTATATAATTTATTTTTCCAGAGGTTTCTGAAAATGATGGTAAGATAGTTCCTGAGCATGGGCTTTTTTTTTAGATGACCAATGACCCTGCCTGCCGGCAGGGATGACCGTTGACGGTGATTGCATTCAGCAGGATATCAGGGTCAATAAAAATGCCGTGTTGTAAACGCTTATTTACGAATGAATTGCATTTCTAGCTGATTTTCAGCATGTACGGATTCGTTACAGTTGTGTGCGAGGCAGGAAAATTTGGGAATTACTTTAGAAGCTGAAACGCAATAAAGCTCATCACATAAGCGAGCCCCGTCATGTAAACGAGTTGGATGATGGGCCATTTCCATCCCCGGGTTTCGCGTTTCACGACGGCGAGGGTGCTCATGCACTGCATCGCAAAAGCATAAAAAATCATGAGCGAAACGCCGGATGCCAGGGTATATACTTTGGCGCCGTCATCCGTTCTGGCGGAAGCCATTCTTTCCCGGAGTGTTTGTGGATTCGCGCCTTTTCCACCTTCCACACTATATAATGTAGCCATGGTACCGATGAATACTTCACGCGCGGCAAAGGAAGTTATCAGGGCGATGCCGATCTTCCAGTCATATCCCAGGGGTTTGATGGCGGGTTCAATCGTTCTGCCCAAAATACCCGCATATGAATTTTCAAGCAACGCTGCATTTTTTGTTTTCATTTCTGAAGCCGGCGCGTTGGCATATTTTTCTGCTACGGCCCGCATCCGGTCTTTCGGACCATATGTACTGAGCCCCCAAAGGATCATGCTGATCACAATAATAACTTTTCCCGCGTCCCGTACAAAAATCTTTGCCTTACTCACCATGGTGATCAGTACATTATTCCACCGGGGTGCCCGGTATACGGGCAGTTCGAGAATGAAAAAACTTTTTTCAGTGGAATGAATGAATTTTTTGGCCACATAGGATACGATGAGGGCAGCTACGATTCCCAGTAAATAAAGTCCCATCATCACGAGTCCCTGGCTGTTGAAAAATCCCCAGACTTTATGATTCGGAACCACCAGCGCAATCAGCATGGTGTAAACGGGAAGCCGCGCACTGCAGCTCATCAGCGGTGTGACAAGTATGGTCAGCAGCCGTTCTTTTTTATTTTCAATATTCCGGCTGCTCATGATGGCCGGCACCGCACAGGCGAACCCGCTGATCATGGGCATAACTGATTTTCCGTTGAGCCCTACTTTTCGCATAAGCTTATCCGTTAGGAAGCTGATGCGCGCCATATATCCCGTGTCTTCGAGTACGGTGATGAGCCCGAAGAGTATCATGATCTGCGGAATGAAAACCAGGATACCGCTGAGACCCGCCAGCAATCCATTCACCATCAGGTCGCGAAACCAGCCATCGGGTAATTGGGCAGAGACCCAGCTGCTCATCTTGGTGAAAGTCCAGTCGAGGCCGTCCATGGGAAACTGGGCCAGCCAGAACACACTTTGAAACAGCAAAAAAAGCACACTGAGTAAAATCACATATCCCCAGACGCGGTGCATGAGAATATTATCCAGTTTCTCCGTGAACAGGGTTCTTTGCAGCGGGTCGGGTTCTGAAATGGTTTGCTGCATCACCTGGCGGATACGCGTATAACGTTGAAGGATTTCTTCGGCCTGGACCCGGGTATGATTAAACTGGTTGGATTCTTCAATGGTTTCAATCCGGCGATGCATATCCTGGCTGAAATGTAATGATTCGTGGTTGATCAGGTAATGCAGGGCCGTATAATCGCTGATATCCGGAATGGTTTGTTTTAATTGCGTAACGGCGTCTTCTGCCAGGGTGCGGTTGGGGATAAAATCGCGTACGGGCGCCTGATGAAGATGTTGTGCGCGTTGGGCAAGAATTTTTTTCAGCTGGAGCATCCCCTTATTCCTGCGGGGATTGACAGGTACGACCGGAACGCCCAGTTCTCTTTCGAGACCGGGCACATCAATTTCAATTCCTTTTTTACCGGCCAGGTCCATCATGGTCAGTGCGATCACCACCGGGATTTTCAGGTCGATGATCTGGGAGCAGAAAAGAAGGTTCCTGCGCAGGTTACTTGCATCCACGAGCAGGATCACCATATCCACTTTTATTTCTTCATCCTGGTGCAGTAATATTTTATAGGTCACCCATTCGTCGGAACGTTTGGGGTAAAGGCTGTAAGTACCCGGCAGATCAACGATTTTTGCCAGCTGACCCGCGCCCAGATCGCTCGAACCGGTTTTTTTGTCGATGGTTACGCCCGGAAAGTTCCCGACTTTCTGGTGAAGCCCGGTCAGGGCATTAAAAAGAGAGCTTTTCCCGCTGTTCGGATTCCCAACGAGACCAATATGTAATTGAGGTTTGTTCAATAAAGAAAGTATATAGGGGAAGCAAATTTAAACCTAACTAATAGAATATGCTTACGATTTGCGGAAAGCCCGGGTTTGGTTGGTTTATGGTGGATGGTTTATGGAAATAAGTAGAAATTGAATTCCATCTACCATAAACCATCCACCCTTACACAATCCATCCCAGCAACAGGCAGATCATTACAATAACCGGGGAAGGCAAACGGCTGTATAGCAGGAGAATAAAGGTTAAAATGCCCACGCCGATACCGGAAAAAACCATCAGGTTGGTGCCCGGTGTAAAATCCTTGATCATGTAAAAACTACTGGCGATCATAATACCGACAACAACGGCGTTGATGCCTTCCAGGGCGCGGTAAACGGTTGCATATTTTTTAATATTGGTCCAGATCGGAAAAAAGAAAAGAACAAGGAGCGCGCTTGGAAGGAAGATGGCGACGGAACCGATCACACAACCCAACACCTGCATGGTGGTTCCTTTATCCTTCATGGCAATACCGCCCATATAGGAAGAAACGGAAAAAACAGGACCCGGAATGGCACGGACGAATCCGGCACCGGTAAAAAAATCATCTTTATTTATCCGGATTGCATTGGGGTTTCTAACCAGGACGGGATTCTGTTCGATAAGAAAGGATGAATCATTTTTAATTTTCGAAGGCACCTGTCGCGCCACAAACTGTTCGTACATGAAGGGAATGAGAACCTGCCCCCCGCCAAAAACCAGGCTCCCGAATCGGTAGGTATTTTCAAAAAGATTGAGGGGACGACGGTTAGGCCAGTTATTTTTTCTCGCCAGTTCACTGGATACACCGGCAAGAATAAATATAAAAGCGAACAGCCAGAGATTTGCCCATTTGATTTTACGCGTCAGTATTTCTGTCTGTGGAATACGTTTACTGCTAAGATTGGTAATGACTCCGCCGAGAACGATTACGATGGGGAAAATCCAGGGTGTTTTAAAAAGAAGGAAAGTGGAAATGGCAGAAACAACCATAATAATATGCGTGATGGTATTATGGATGGAAATACGGAAAGCTTTCCAGGCGGCATAGGCGAGAAAACCGACCGTCATGGGTTCAATAAAACGGAACAGGTTGACCGTTCCATTTTTATGATTGATATATTCCACAAAAAAAGAAAAAACACCCATGATGGTACACGCGGGCAGGATCCATATGATCAGGGTAAGCACGGCCAATGGAATGCCGCCACGTTTATATCCAATCAGGGAAAGTGTTTGCGTAGAAGAAGCGCCGGGCAGGAGTTGGCAGAATGCGTTATAATCCAACAATTCTTCTGCTGTAAGGTCCCGTCTGCGATGAACAAATGTTTTCATCATCATACCGAAATGGCCCTGCGGGCCTCCGAAGGCTGAAATGCTGTGCAGGAAAACCGCTTTTAAGAATGGGACGTGCCTTAATAATTGCATCAGTATACAATTTAGGCTTAATGCGGACTTAAACTATCAGTCTGCTTTCCCGGATCAACATATCTGTTCATATGATTCATATAATCCTCATAGGCAAGTTTGATATAATCATAGAACTCATAGTCGCTGGCGATCTGGGTAAACTGATAAGAAGGACGGAAGCGATACATAAAAGTATCCAGGGCCGGGGATGAGAGGCCGGTGATTTTTTTCACGATATAACGCGTGAACCGGTGATCAATAGACTTATTTTGTTCATCATAGATCAGTCTGTCCTGGAAAGCTTTCAGGCGACGATTTCTTTGAAACCGGAACATGTTGATGATCTGATCCAGGTCAAATCCGACACCGGTACCCTGGGTTCCATCCGTGAGCTCTAGTCCGGGTTTCTTATAATTAAATATTTTTTCATAATCCTTCCGGTTCTGAAGGGAATCCAGATAATAATTCCGGGGTATTATCCGGACTTCATTCAGCTCGGTTGGTTTTACGTGCAGGGCGATATCAAATCCGGTTGTCGCATTCATGATGCTGACGGGGAACATCTGGGTTGCCCGGCCGAGGTAAGAAAAGCTGAGGGAATCATTCTCGTCCACCCGGATCATATAATTTCCGTTTGAATCCGTGGTGGTTCCTGAACCACAGCTGCAGAGCACCGACACCCCGTCCAGTGGTCTCGTCTTGTACATATTGAAAACGGTTCCATGAATGGATAGGGTTTGGGATGCCGCCTGTACCGCCCAAAAGGTGAGTATGGCGAAGAAAATCGTTTTCCTGATGTATGCGTAAAAACGGATCAATAGTCAGATTTAATACTTGTTATAGGACTGGAGGCCCGAAGCATGAGGCCTGATGCCCGGCGCTTCCTACTTCCGGCTTCACGCCTCACGCTTCACGCTTCACGCTTCACACTACACACTTCACACTTCACACTTCACACTTCACACTTCACACTCCGGTATAAAAAAGCAAAATAGGACGAAGGCAGTTAATAATTAAGGGTTTAACGATAATTTGCATTCCATCCAACGCGCAATCTGCGCCGGATAATATTTGTGTTCGAGCTGGTGGATTTTTTCAGCCAGGCTGTTGGCGGTTTCATCGGGCGACAGGTTGAAACTGGCCTGGAAAAAAATCCTTCCGTGATCGTATTGCTCATCCACATAATGAATCGTAATACCGCTTTCCCGGTCCCTGGCAGCGACAACCGCTTCATGTACGGCCATTCCAAACATGCCTTTCCCGCCGTATTTGGGCAGGAGGGCGGGATGAATATTCAGAATCCGGTCAGGAAAAGCGGCAATCAGTTCAGAAGGTATCTTCCATAAAAAACCGGCCAGGACAATAAAAGAAATATCCCTGGTTTTGAATTCTTCCAGGTAATGGGATCCGCGAAAAAACTTCTCTCTGTTTATCACGATGGAAGGAATTCCTGCCTGCGCCGCTATGTCCAGCACACCGGCTGCCGGTTTATTGCATATGATCAGGGAAATCTCTACCTGCTGCCCCAAAACCAAAAGTTGCCTTTCCTTAAAATAACGGATGATCTCCCGGGCGTTCGTACCCTGTCCCGAAGCAAAAATGGCAAGCCGGATCGGTTTCAGTTCTTCAGTCATATAAAAAAATGAATCGTTCAATCAGAAATGGGCGTAAAGATCTGGTAAAAAAATGGTTTGAAAAGGGTGGTTTTCTCTTGTTGAAATGAATAGAAAATCCGATGACAAAGCAATGACATTCAATTTTAAAAAAATTGCATAATCGGCTGAAACGCAGGCCAGATAAGGGAAAAAAAAATATCAACATGTTGGTATTATGTTAATTTCCTGACTTACTTTTGCAGCCAACCGAGATGATTTTTCACATTTATACACTGAATGTATATATGCATCATTACAGACCAAGTGTTATCCGAATATCCTCCTTTTTTCTCTTCACGACCTTTTTCCTGTTTTCCGGTCAACTGTCATGGGCTCAGGATGGAAAAGCTTTATTCCAAAGCAATTGCGCATCCTGTCATAATCCGGTTAAAGAACTCACCGGTCCGGCCCTGAAAGGGGTTACATCGCGGGTTCCTGATCAGAAATTACTTCATTCCTGGATACAAAATAATGCGGCCGTTCTTGCTTCGGGGAATAAATACTTTAACGACCTTCTTGTAAAGTATAACAAGACGCCGATGAACCTGTTTCCGCAACTGACGGATCCGGAAATCGACGCGATACTCAAATATGTAGAAACTTATCCTGAACCTGGTACAAACAAGCCCGGAGGTCCGAATCCGGAAACCCAGGGTCTTCCGGAATCCGATAACACCCTGCTTTACGGGATACTCACCCTGATCCTGGCCGTGATCATGCTGGTTCTCCTGCAGGTGAACAGTAACCTGAGAAAACTTTCCGACGATAAATCAGGCATTCCTTCGCACGAACCCATTCCCTTCTTCCGGAATAAAATATATATCACGTTCCTGGTGCTGATACTTTTTGTAGTGGGTGGTTATTATGTGGTACAGGCGGCCATCGGCCTGGGCCGGCAGAAAAACTATCAGCCGGAACAACCCATTTTTTATTCTCACAAAGTACATGCCGGTACCAACCAGATCAGCTGTTTATATTGTCATGGCAGCGCCTGGGATTCTAAAACGGCCGGTGTTCCTTCTTTAAACGTATGTATGAACTGCCACGCAGCCATTAATGACTATAAAGGTGAAGCACTTAAAAGGGAAGATGGTACAGAAGTGAATGGTACCACTGAAATACAAAAACTTTATTCCTATACCGGTTACGATCCGAAAGCCGGAAAATACACAGTACCCGGCAAACAGATCGAATGGGTGAAGATCCACAATCTGCCCGACCATGTTTATTTCAACCATTCGCAGCATATCCGCGCCGGTAAGGTTCAATGCCAGACCTGTCACGGCAGCATTACCCAGATGAATGAAGTGAAACAGTTTTCCGAACTCAGCATGGGCTGGTGTATCAATTGTCACCGCACAACCAAGGTCAATTTCCCGGATTCAGCCGGAAACGGAAATAAATTCTATAGCATTTACGAAAGGTTCCATCAAAACCTGGTAACAGGCGCCATGGATAGTGTAACGGTGGAGAACATTGGGGGAACGGAGTGTCAGAAGTGCCATTATTAAAGTGTGAGAGTGTGAGAGTGTGAGAGTGATGCAGCATTACATTTCTTTATTCAGGTATTCGGATTTTCAAATTTGATCTTCAATGAGCGAAAAAAAGTACTGGAAAAGTTTTGGGGAACTCAATCTGTCTGAATCCTATTTAAAGGATCAGGAGAACGAATTCCGGGAGGATCTTCCGATGGAATTGTCGGATGGAAAGGGTTTGCTCGATGGAAAAACTCCGCGCCGCGACTTCCTGAAGTATCTCGGTTTCAGTACGGCTGCCGCCACCCTGGCCGCCAGCTGCGTAATGCCGGTAAGGCATATTATTCCTTATATCATCAAACCGGAGAACATGGTTCCCGGTGTAGCAGATTATTATGCAACTACTTTTATATCCGGTGGGGATGCGGTATCCGTTATTGCCAAAGTAAGAGATGGTCGCCCGATCAAACTGGAAGGAAACGATTTGTCGGGCGTTACCCAGGGCGGAACCTCGGCCCGGGTGCAGGCTTCCATCCTGGATCTCTATGATACGTCGCGTCTTCGTTTTCCCGTGCAGATGGTAAACGGCGTTCCGCAGGAAGTCACCAGCTTTGAAGTTTTCGATAAACTGGTGCTGGATTCGATGGCCGGGCAGGTGGGAATAATCGTTCTGCTTACGCCTACGATAACTTCTGTTACCACGAAACAAATCATCGCGGACGCATTGTCGAAATATCAGGGAAGCCGTCATGTACAATATGATGCAGATTCTTTCAGTGGTATGCTGCAGGCGAATGAAGCATCTTATGGGAAAAGAATCATTCCATCCTATCATTTTGAGAAAGCGAAAGTGATTGTAAGCCTGGGCGCCGATTTCCTCGGAACCTGGCTCTCTCCGATTGAATTCGCACGTCAGTATGCAAGTGGAAGAAAAATTGATGAGAAGGCGCCCGGCATGAACCGGCACTACCAGTTCGAATCCCTGATGAGTATGACGGGGGCGAATGCAGATGAACGGTTTACGCATATGCCTTCTGAAAGCGGTGATGTGGCCCTGGCCTTATTAGCCGCCCTCGGCGGAAACGTAACGGCGCCTGCCCTTCCCGAAAAATTAAAAGCCGGCATACAAACGGCCGCGAAAGATTTACTCGAAAATAAAGGAAAGGCCCTGGTCGTTTCCGGTTCCAATAATATACAGGTACAAACCATTGTCAATGCGATCAATGAAGCGATCGGCGCCAATGGTTCAACGATCACCTGGGATGCAACCAATTTAACGCGTCAGGGGATTGACAATGATTTTGCAATGCTGGTTGCAGACATGAATCAGGGCAGGATCGGAAGCCTGTTTGTATTCGATGTGAATCCGGTATACGACAGCCCCGATTCAAAAAATTTCAAAACCGGTCTGGCAAAAGTTAAAACCACGGTTTCTTTTTCCGGGCGTCTGGATGAAACCACTGAACTATGCAAATTCGTTCTGCCTTCACCCCATTTCCTCGAACGCTGGGGCGATGCACAACCGAGAACGGGATCTGTCTCTATGATGCAACCGGTGATTGCGCCGTTATTTAAAACGCGGCCATTTGAAGATTCTCTCATGTTGTGGTCCGGCAATAAAACTTCTTACGACGATTTCTTCAAAGAATTCTGGACTTCCAAACTGGGCGGTCACGACGGTTATGAAAAAGCTTTACAGGATGGCGTTATAGAACGCAGTTCCGCTACGTCACCTATCAGTACCCCCGCCACACCTTATTTAAGCGGAGGAAATGTTTCAGGGGCAGCTGCCTTGATTTCTTCCATGAAACCCGGAGGCAAACATCAGCTGGTTATGTATCAGCAGGTGAGCATGGGTGTCGGTGCACAGTCCAACAACCCCTGGCTGCTGGAATTGCCGGATCCGATTACGCGCGCCACCTGGGACAATTTCGCCATGGTTTCGCCCAATTTCATCAAAGAACAATACGGGATTGATCTGAATGATCACAACGCATCAGACAGATTTGAATCCCATCCCGAACGCGAAGTGATCCGTATCAAAGGCAACGGTGCTGAAATCAGCATTCCGGTGATGGCCGTTCCGGGAATGCCGGAAGGCGTATTTGCCATCGCGCTGGGATATGGACGCCAGAGCGCGGATCCGAAAAACACCGCTGCATATATCGGCATTGCTGCGGTAGATGCGGGTAAAAATGCATTTCCTCTGGCTTCCGCCAATGGCACAACGGTGGAATGGATGGCGACGGATATAAGTTTTGAAACAACGAAAGACGAATATAAAATAGCGCAGGTTCAGATCCACGGTTCTTATGAAGGCCGTACTTCGGTGATCAAGGAACTGACGCTGGCTGAATTTGTAAAAGAACCGGATGAAATTCTGGACGACCGAAAAAAAGAATTGGCCAAATTCGGAGGTATCGAAAACTACGAAACCGAAGGAACATTGTATCCTTATTTTGATAAACCCGGCATCCACTGGGGCATGCAGATCGATCTGAATTCCTGTGTGGGTTGTGGCGCCTGCGTAGTGGCCTGTATTGCTGAAAACAATATAGCCATCGTCGGAAAGAATGAAGTCGTGCGTTACCATGATATGCACTGGCTGCGTATAGACCGCTACTTTACCGGAAACATCGACGATCCCAACAGCATCGAAACGATTTTCCAGCCCATGCTTTGTCAGCATTGCGATAATGCACCCTGCGAAAATGTTTGTCCGGTTTCGGCTACCAACCATAGCACGGAAGGCCTGAACCAGATGGCCTATAACCGTTGTATCGGAACAAGGTATTGTGCCAATAACTGTCCATTTAAAGTGCGCCGCTTCAACTGGGAAGATTATACGGGGGCAGACAGCTTTCCGAATAACCAGGATGAACAGGGTGTTGGTAAACTCAATGAGTCCGTGCTGATGATGAATGACGATCTCACCCGTATGGTGCTGAACCCGGATGTGACTGTTCGTTCAAGAGGGGTGATGGAAAAATGCAGTTTCTGCGTACAACGGCTGCAGGATGGCAAACTGAAAGCGAAAAAAGAAAACAGGGTATTGAATGATGGCGATGTGAAAACAGCCTGTCAGCAGGGTTGTCCGACACAGGCCATTCAATTCGGAAATATTAATAACAGCAAGAGTGCGATCGTGAAAGCAAGACAGGATAATGAACAGCGCCTGTATCATGTGCTGGAAGAGTTGCACGTATTGCCAAATATTACTTACCTCGCGAAAGTCCGCAATCCGGAATCTGAAGCGAAGGAAAAAGTTTGATGATTTTTAATGATTTCACGCCCGGGGGCGTGACTGAAAAAGAGATAACCCAGTATGTCTGCATTCAAGTACGAATCACAAGTAAGACCGCCGATCGTAGCGGGTGATAAGAACTATCATCAGATCACGGAAGATATTGTTCGTCCGATCGAAAACCGGCCTTCCAAACTCTGGTGGACCGGTTTCCTGATTGCCGTTCTCCTGCTTTGTTTCGGGATTTTTTCCGTAACCCGGGAAGTGATTTACGGAACGGGACAATGGAACCTGAATAAAACGGTTGGATGGGGTTGGGATATTACCAATTTCGTATGGTGGGTGGGAATCGGGCATGCGGGAACGCTGATCTCTGCCATCCTTTTATTATTTCGACAGGGTTGGAGAACCGGTGTGAACCGTGCTGCAGAAGCAATGACCATCTTTGCGGTCATGTGTGCGGGACAGTTTCCGATCTGGCATATGGGCCGGGTATGGATGGCTTTCTTTGTATTTCCTTATCCGAATACCCGTGGTTCACTCTGGCCGAATTTTAATTCGCCATTGATGTGGGATGTTTTTGCGATCTCAACATATTTTACCGTTTCCTTATTATTCTGGTATTGCGGACTTTTGCCGGATCTGGCAACAGTACGTGACCGCGCCAGATTAAAATGGAGAAAGTTTTTTTATGGAATGGCTTCTTTCGGCTGGTCCGGTTCTACCAAACACTGGCAGCGGCATGAAGCATTATCCCTTGTGCTCGCGGGTTTGAGTACGCCGCTGGTGCTTTCGGTTCATACCATCGTATCTTTTGACTTTGCCACATCCGTGGTTCCCGGGTGGCATACCACCATCTTCCCGCCTTATTTCGTCGCCGGTGCGGTGTTCTCCGGTTTTGCCATGGTGCAATCCCTGCTGATCGTATCGCGTAAAGTGCTTCATCTCGAAGATTATATTACGCTTGAGCACATCGACGTGATGAATAAAATTATTTTACTCACGGGATCCATCGTGGGTGTTGCCTATCTGACAGAATTATTTATCGCCTGGTACGGACAGAATCCATACGAGCATTTTGCCTTTTTCCAAAACCGTGCGAATGTATTGTCTCCCCTCGGATGGTCCTATTATATCATGATGGGTTGTAATGTAGTCTCCCCGCAGTTATTCTGGTTCCGCAAATTCCGGCGGAATCTGGTGCTGACTTTTTTTATGTCGGTCGTCATTAATATCGGGATGTGGTTCGAACGGTTTGTAATTATTGTTACTTCCGTTTATCGGGAATATCTTCCCAGCGGATGGAGTACGTACTATACACCGACTATCTGGGAGATTGGATTTTATCTGGGAACATTCGGTTTGTTTTTTACCTGTTATTTCCTGTTCTCGAAATTCTTCCCGGTCATTGCCCTGGCGGAAATCAAACATATTCTGAAGAAGTCCGGTAATAATTATAAAGAGAAGATGGATAAAGAAGAGAAAGAATCGGTGGAAACCTTTGCACACGAATTCGAACATGCACATTAAATATCTTCTAAAGCGATTATATGGCTATTAAAAGATTTGTTGTTGGAAATTTTGAAGAAGAAGCGGTATTGTTTCCTGCTGTGAAGAAAGTGCGTATGGCAGGTTATAAAATACACGATGTATATACGCCCATGCCGATCCATGGCCTGGACCATGCGATGGGTTTGAGAGATACCAGTATCCATACAGCCGGATTTATTTACGGAATTACCGGTACAGCCACCGCATTGAGCGGCATCAGCTATGCGTTGATTTATGACTGGCCCCTGAATTTTGGTGGTAAGCCGCATTTTGCATTACCGGCCTGGATACCGGTCACTTTTGAGCTGACCGTTCTTTTTTCCGCTGTCGGAATGGTACTCACTTTTTGCTATCTCTGCCAGATGGCACCTTTTGTTCGGAAACATCATTTTAATCTTCGTTCGACAGACGATCAGTTTACGATGGTGATTGAGTGCACGGCAAAGACCAATGAAACGGAATTGAAGGCCTTTTTAAAATCCATCGGTGCGGTAGACATCAACACCCAAAACGCGGAAACCGGCTGGTGGCTTGGAACATATAGTAAGAATATTGCATCGGTTGATAACACAAAACCTATTCTGGCATAACGAAATGAATTCAGCAATGCAGATCCAAAATAAATTGATTCCTTTCTGTTTATCCCTCGTTTTACTTGCATCCTGCAGTGATGAAGTGCGTCGGAATACCGGAAGGATCTACATGCCGGATATGGCCTACAGCCGTGCGTACGAAACATATTCAGTAACCCCTGAACAAAAAGAAGCCCTGCTGAAGAAGGGAATTCATTTCAGCAATACGCCGGTTCCCGGAACATTGAAAAGGGGCGTACTTTTCCCTTTCGACATTCCGCAGGATGCAGTCGGAGATTCCACTCATTATATAGCATCCAAAGAGGTAAAAAGTCCTTTGTTTTTATCGGATACCGCGCAGATCGTGGAATCGCAGCGTTTGTACCTGGTGAACTGCGCCATCTGTCATGGAACGAAACTGGATGGCAACGGACCGCTGTACAAAGGGGGTGACGGTCCTTTCCCTGCCAAACCGGCTACCCTGGTGGGGGATAAGAAATATGAAGCGATGCCCGAAGGACAGATGTATTATTCTGTTACTTATGGCAAAAATAAAATGGGGAGTTATGCTTCCCAGCTGAACACGCAGCAAAGGTGGATGGTGATTGCATATATCAAAGCGAAGCAGGCAGGTGCTGCCCAACCGGCAGCGGCCCAGCAAACTGGGGCTGCAACTGATTCGGCGGTTAAAAAATAACAGTAGAAAGTAAGTATAAAATTATTACGAATGTCAATTAAAGAACGTTTTGAAATTCCTTCCGGTTTCAGGATGTGGTCGTTGGGATTGATGGTCGTGGGTGCCCTTTCCCTGATCATCGGATACTTTGTGTATGGTATGGGGGATGAAGCGCACCAGATCCGTTTCTGGGCCGCTCTTTTGCAGAACAGCGTTTATTTTTTACTCGTTGTGAATGCCGCCATGTTCTTTTTCTGCGCCGTCACCCTGGCCTGGGGCGGTTTTCAAATGGCTTTCCGCCGCGTAACGGAAGCGATTTCTGCCTGCGTTCCGGTCATTGGCGGTATTACTTTTGTTATTCTGATGTCCCTTGTGCTGGGTCATAAAGCTTTTATTTACGAATGGCTCGATAAGGCAGTTGTTGCCAAAGATCCCATTCTGGATGGCAAAAAAGGATTTTTGAATCCGACATTTTTTATCATCTGGACTACGCTCACCATTGGTTTGTGGACTGTGCTCGGATACAAAATGCGCAGTCTCAGCCGGGAACTGGATGCCCGTCCGCTGACGGTGGCAGAGGGCAAGAAATATATCTGGAAGAATACCATCTGGGCAGCGCTGTATATTGTCTGGTTTGCCTTGACGGTCGCTTCCACGGTGCCCTGGCTCTGGCTGATGAGTATCAGCGCCCACTGGTTCAGCACCATGTACAGCTGGTATACATTTGCCAGTACGTTTGTGGCCGGCGTGGCACTCATGACTTTATTTGTCATTTATCTGAAGAACAAGGGTTATCTCGAATATGTCAATAAGGAGCATCTCCATGACCTGGGTAAATTCCAGTTTGCATTTTCTGTTTTCTGGACCTACCTCTGGTTCTCCCAGTTCATGCTGATCTGGTATGCCAATATCCCGGAAGAAACAACCTATTTCAGGCCCCGTTTTGAAGGTGCCTATACCGGCATATTTTACCTGAACCTGATCATTAATTTTCTGGCCCCCCTCTTGATTTATATGCGTGCCAGCTCGAAACGTAACTATACCACATTAACCTTTATGTCTGTAGCTTTGCTATTTGGTCACTGGCTGGATTTTTACCAGATGGTTTTTGGAAGCCTGATTCCGGATCATGTGCCCATGAACCTCTTTGATTTTGGCATTGCGGCAGGATTCGTGGGACTGATCATTCACCAAACCGGCCGTGTGCTGGCGAAATATCCGCTGGTGGCAAAAAACCATCCGTTCTTTAAAGAAAGTATCATTCATTATACTTAGTCGTTCCGTTATCCGTAAAGATTTAAAACGATTAAATTTTTTTAAGCATCATGTCTAATTATTTTCTGTTTGCGATTCTATTGTTGGGGTTTGTGATCACGTTTCAGATAGCGAAAGCCAGTGAGTATGTAGGTATTCTGAAAGGCGAAAAGAAAAATAATGAACAGAATAACCGGATCAATGGATTTCTGATGATCGTTTTCCTGGTATTGGGTTTGATTGGTGTTTACTGGTGCAATGAATTGTTCAAAGGAAAAATTCTGGGAAAGTCGGCATCGGCACAGGGCGAAAAAATTGACCAGATGCTGTACATCACGATTGCCATTTGCGGTGTCGTATTCTTGATCACACAGATCCTCCTTTTCTGGTTCTCTTTTAAATACCAGTATTCTGAAAAAAGAAAATCATTTTATTTCCCGCATAATAATAAACTGGAAGTGATCTGGACGGTGGTTCCCGCCATCGCCCTGACCGTACTTGTCGGCTTCGGTTTAATGTACTGGTTTCAGATTACCGGTGAAGCGCCTAAGGATGCCATGGTGGTGGAAATTACCGGTAAACAGTTCGGCTGGATTTACCGGTATCCGGGAAAAGACGGCGTGTTCGGAAATAAATATTATAAAAGTATCAGCGACGGGCAGAACAATCAATTGGGATTGTTATGGGATGATCCGAAATCGCACGATGATATTGTGGTATCACAGACCATGTATGCTATAGTGAATCAACCCCTGAAAATGATCATCAATTCCCGCGATGTGATTCATGATGTGGGTATTGTAGAATTCAGAATGAAAATGGACGCAGTACCCGGAACACCGACCACCATGTGGTTTACTCCGTTATTTACAACAGAACAAAAGAAGATATCGAGTGGTAATCCGGATTTTGAATATGAGATCTCCTGCGACCAGATTTGTGGAAGGGGGCATTATACAATGAAGGGTATTATCAAGGTGGTCACTGCGGAAGAGTTTGTATTGTGGCGCGCGAAACAGGTTCCAAATTATGTACAGGTGATGAAGGATAAAATGCCGGCAGCGGGACCTGCGGATTCAGTTAAAACAGCCGCAGTGAGAATCGAATCACCTTCGAAGCTCGTAGCGGCGGCAGGTAAGGAATAAATAAAAGATTAAATTTTTACGGATGAGTACTGATTTGACGATACATGGACCCGGTGAGTTGATTGAAACGCATGATGTGCACAATGCGGATCATGAAGTGCACCATCATAAGGATACTTTTATTACGAAATATGTATTCAGTCAGGATCATAAAATGATCTGCAAGCAATTCCTGATCACCGGAATGATCTGGGCGATACTGGGTGGGTTAATGTCGGTCCTGTTCAGGCTTCAGCTCGGATATCCGGATTCAACCTTTCCCATTCTGGAAGACATTCTCGGGAAATGGGCAAAGGGAGGAAAACTTTCTCCTGAAGGGTATTATGCCCTCGTGACCATGCATGGTACCGTGCTCGTCTTTTTTGTACTGACGGGAGGTCTGAGCGGAACCTTCGCAAATTTCCTGATCCCTTTACAGATCGGAGCGCGCGATATGGCGTCCCCATTTCTGAATATGCTTTCTTACTGGTTCTTCTTTTCTGCCAGTGTGGTAATACTTACTTCTTTATTTATTGAAACCGGTCCTGCGAGCGGTGGATGGACCAGCTATCCCCCACTAAGTGCTTTGGGAGATGCAAGTCTCGGATCCAAAGCGGGCATGGACTACTGGATAACCGGAATGGCTTTATTCGTTGTATCATCCCTTCTCGGGGGGTTAAATTATATCACGACCATCCTGAACATGCGAACTAAGGGAATGAGTATGACCAGACTGCCCCTGACCATCTGGGCATTATTCTTTACGGCTGTATTGGGTGTGCTTTCATTCCCGGTTTTACTTTCCGGCCTGATATTATTATTGTTCGACCGGCATGCCGGAACCAGCTTTTATCTTTCTGATATTTTTATTGCTTCCACACAGAAAGCGCTTCCAAACGAAGGAGGAAGTCCGATCCTGTTCCAGCATTTGTTCTGGTTCCTGGGCCATCCGGAAGTGTATATTATTATCCTCCCCGCCATGGGGCTGGTCTCAGAAGTGATGGCCATCAATTCGCGTAAACCGATATTCGGGTATATGGCGATGATCGGTTCGCTCTTCGCGATCACCGTCCTGGCTTTCCTGGTTTGGGCGCATCATATGTTTGTGACGGGACTCAATCCCTTCCTCGGTTCTGTATTCGTGTTACTAACCTTACTGATCGCGGTTCCCTCCGCCATCAAGGTATTTAACTGGCTTACCACGCTCTGGCGCGGAAATATCCGGTTTACACCTGCCATGTTGTTTGCGATTGCTTTTGTGAGCACATTTATATCCGGCGGCCTCACCGGGGTCTTCCTTGGAAATTCAACACTGGATATCCATTTGCATGATACCCTTTTTATTATCGCGCATTTTCATATCGTAATGGGTGTATCGGCCTTCCTGGGTATGTTCTGCGGAGTATATCACTGGTTTCCGAAAATGTATGGGCGTTATATGAATAATACCATGAGCTATATCCATTTCTGGGTTACGTTCGCGGGAGCCTATCTTATTTTCTGGCCGATGCATTATGAAGGATTAGCGGGTATGCCCCGGCGTTATATGGATTACTCCGGATGGACCTCCTTCAATCAGTTCGGAGATCTCAACAGATTTATATCAACCGTTGCCATGATCGTTTTTGCCGTGCAGCTGATGTTTGTATTCAACTTCTTCTATTCGATTTTCAAGGGAAGGAAAGTGACTACGCAAAATCCATGGCAGGCGAATACACTGGAATGGACAACGCCGATACGTCCCGGTCACGGTAACTGGCCCGGGGAAATTCCTGAAGTCCATCGCTGGGCTTATGATTACGGCAAAGACGGAAAGGACTTTATCCTGCAAACAGAACCACTTGGAGCCGATGAACAGCACCATTAGTTCCGGGGAAAAACCCTTTCATCTGATGGAGCCTGAAAATATTAAACAATCCGGTTCATTTAAGATTGCTGACAAGCTGAAAGATTATATGCTGCTGGTTAAGTTTAACCTCAGTTTTATGGTTGTTTTTTCAGCGGTGATCAGTTATTTGCTGGCGCCGCTCGTAAAAGTGTACGACTGGAAAGCGATCATACTTTTATTTGTCGGGGGGATGCTGGTAACCGGCAGTGCGAATGCGATTAACCAGGCCATGGAATATCAAACGGATGCGTTGATGAAACGTACCGCCGGCCGGCCGGTGGCCTCCGGCAGGATGTCCGTGGCAGAAGCCATGTCGTTCGCCATCATCTGCGGACTGGCCGGAACGATGTTGCTCTGGCATTTTAATTTTCTGACGGCGCTTTTATCTGTCATCAGTTTATTTTTTTATGCATTCATCTATACCCCGTTAAAAAAAGTAAGTGCAGTGGCCGTGTTGGCCGGAGCGATTCCCGGTGCCATGCCCTGCCTGATCGGATGGGCTGCGGGGAATGATAGTCTGACGGCCGGTGGATGGATACTTTTTGCTTTGCAGTTTTTCTGGCAGTTTCCGCATTTCTGGGCGATCGCCTGGATTGCGCACAAGGATTATACAGCGGCGGGATTTAAGATGCTGCCATCGGGAGAAGGACAAACAAAATATTCTGCGCTGCAGGCAGTTATTTATTCGCTCCTGCTTTTACCGGTGGGCATCATGCCATATTTTAATGGCATGAGTGGCAGTGTGAGCCTTGTGGTGGTATTGATAGCCAATATATTTATGATCGCAACTTGTGTGCGTTTATATAAAGAGATGTCCATTTCGGCAGCGAGACGGGTGATGTTCAGTAGTTATATTTATCTGCCGGTTGTTTTGCTGGCCTTGCTGATTGATAAGGTTGCCAATTGAAATGATTATAATGAATGCGAGTTTAGAATTTAAAAGTGTGGTTGATCAAAATAAAAAAATACATCCCCATAAATTTACTTTATGGGTCGGCATCGGGAGTATCATCATGATGTTTGCCGGGCTCACCAGTGCATATATCGTGAAAAGAGAACAGCCGGGATGGACCACATATGTTACGCCGATCGCTTTTTATTATTCTACAGCCATCATGCTGATCAGCAGTGTCACGATTTACCTGGCGGGGAAATCATTTATGGAAAGAAGGATGGTCCGGTATAAGAAACTGGTAGTAGCGACCATCGTGCTGGGGTTGGTTTTCGTATTGCTGCAATGGCTCGGATTCCATCATTTATGGGTTACCGGTACCACATTTCACGGGTCGGGGGCAGGCCAGTTTTTGTATATTATTGCCGGTCTGCATGCCGTGCACGTAATCGGAGGCATTATCGCCCTGCTTACGCTGTATGTACGGGCAAGAAATACCCGGATCCGGAGTTATAATATGGTGCCGGTGGATGTAGTGAGTACGTACTGGCATTTTGTAGATCTTTTATGGATCTACCTGTTCATTTTCTTTTTAATGGTGCAATAAAGTATGCTTTTTGTTAGATAAATTTGTGAACCCGTTCAAAACAAACTCATGGCACATACAGTTCCCGTAGGTCAAAAATGGTGGAGTGGAGGTAAAAGCCCCTTCAATGTTGAATATGGAAAACTCATGATGTGGTATTTCCTG
>Ga0209863_10000090_pt1 | contig 53667 bp, 45 predicted proteins | sample OrgsoiDNA2013046_FD_185796 | JGI IMG/M metagenome (GOLD analysis project Ga0209863, IMG submission 185796) | Permafrost soil microbial communities from the Arctic, to analyse light accelerated degradation of dissolved organic matter (DOM) -... | ecosystem: Environmental > Terrestrial > Soil >...
AATTATATTTTTGCAGCCGAAACTAAAATTTACAAAAATGTCAGACATCGCAACACGAGTCAAAAAAATTATAGTGGATAAGTTAGGAGTAGAAGAAGCCGAAGTAACAAACGAGGCATCTTTTACCAACGATCTGGGCGCCGATTCGCTTGACACGGTGGAATTGATTATGGAATTCGAAAAGGAATTCAATATATCAATTCCCGATGAACAGGCAGAGACCATTACGACGGTCGGTCAGGCTATCGGGTACCTGGAAGAACACGCCAAATAAGGGGTTTCTTGTGCTGCGCTAATCTTCGTTGATCCGCTTTTCGAAGGCTCTGAGTCCGAGAAAGCGGATTTATCACATTATTTATTATCCGCGCAATTGGTGATATGGAACTGAAAAGAGTTGTTGTTACAGGAATTGGTGCGCTTACACCCATAGGAAATAATCTGAATGATTATTGGAAAAACCTCCTGGATGGTGTATCCGGCGCAGACCTGATAACCCTTTTCGACGCAACAAAATTCAAAACCCGTTTTGCCTGCGAGTTGAAGAACTATGATCCCCTGAGTTTCCTGGATAAAAAAGAAGCCCGGAAACTCGACCGGTTCGCCCAAACAGCCCTCGGGGTCAGTGACCAGGCCGTTGCCGATGCAGGCATAACAAAGGACAATGTGGACAGCGATCGCGCAGGCGTCGTATTTGCCAGTGGAATCGGCGGGCTGATCACTTTCCAGGAAGAAGTGGTCCAGTTCGCTAAAGGCGACGGAACACCCCGGTATAATCCTTTCTTCATTCCAAAGATGATCCTCGACATTGCAGCGGGTCATATTTCGATCCGCCATGGTTTCCGGGGACCCAATTTTGCCGTCGTCAGCGCCTGTGCGTCCTCGACCAACGCGCTTATGGAATCCTACAACCTGATCCGGCTGGGTATGGCCGATATCATTCTCACGGGCGGGTCTGAAAGTGTGGTGAGCGAAGCCGGGGTGGGTGGGTTCAATGCCATGAAAGCACTGAGTGAACGAAATGAGTGTCCCCAGACCGCCAGCCGTCCCTATGATAAGGGCCGTGACGGGTTTGTGATGGGTGAAGGGGCAGGAGCACTGATCCTTGAAGAAATGGAACACGCCAGAGCCCGGGGTGCAAGAATATATTGTGAGATCGCGGGTTGCGGTGCAACCGGGGATGCGCATCATATTACGGCACCACATCCTGAAGGAAGAGGTGCAAAGAACGTAATGAATGCTGCGCTTCGTGATGCACGGCTTACGGCAGCAGACATCGACTATATCAATACGCACGGTACGTCAACACCACTGGGCGATGTTTCAGAAGTAAAAGCCATTATCGACGTTTTCGGCGACAACGCGTTTAAAGCAAATATCAGCTCTACAAAATCCATGACCGGCCATTGCCTGGGCGCGGCCGGTGTGGTAGAAGCCATTGCCTGCATAATGAGTGTGGTGCATGATATCGTACCGCCTACGATCAATCATTTTGAAGACGATCCCGAACTGGATCCCCGGCTTAATTTTACTTTCCACAAACCTCAGAAAAGAACGGTCAACGCTGCCCTCAGTAATACGTTTGGTTTCGGGGGGCACAATGCCTGCGTCATCGTCAAGAAATACAAGACTTAATTTGGAAATTCGGGAATTCAGGTCCCTGCAGTTGATCAGAATCAACTTATGCATTACCGGGATATAAAATCCTTAAACTTCATACGCTTGTTCTCAAATTTCCAGACCTTCTGATTATTAATCAATTTCCAAATTTCCAAATTTCCAAATTTTCAAATTATCTTGTGCTGTGGGATTTTTAGACATATTTAAGACTGACTCATCGATTGTTTCTTTCCGCAAGCAATTGCGAAATGTTTTGGGTTTTGTACCTGGAAACGCTGTATTATATAAAACCGCACTCACCCATCGGTCGGTTAAAGAAAGTTCAGATCAGAATAATGAAAGGCTCGAATACCTGGGCGACGCCATTCTCAGTGCCATCATCGCGGATTTTCTTTTTAAAAAATATCCCTACAAGGAAGAAGGATTTCTTACCGAAATGCGAAGTAAAATGGTGAACCGCGTTCAGCTCAATGACATTGCGGTGAAAATGGGACTTCGTAAAATCTCTTATTTTAATAAATTCGACGGGTCGTTAAAAATGAGCCAGATTTTTGGGAACACCCTGGAAGCCGTCGTCGGCGCTATTTACCTGGACAAAGGATATGACAAAGCAAAACTATGGGTGATGGAGCGAATTATCCAGCCCTATCTCTTTATGGAGGACCTCGAAAATCTCGAGATCAATCATAAGAATAAATTATACGGCTGGGCCAATAAGAATGGCAAGAACCTGGAATTTGAAACCCTCGACGAACACATGGAGGGCGGCCGCAGACTATTCACCGTTGGAGCTGTTGTAAACGGTGAACTGATTACCAAGGGCCGTGCCTATAATAAAAAAGACGCAAGCCAGATCGCCGCCCAACTGGCTATGGAAAAACTGGGCCTGAATAAAATAGAAGGGGAAGAACCGATTTGAGAATTTGGAAATTTTACCGAAAGAAAGATTTAGGAAAAGCGCAATATAAAATCAGATTTACCTGCAATTTCCAAATTTTCAAATTTCCAAATTCTCAAATTCTTCAGGGGCATTTTTGGTTCTTCGCATTTTCAAGTTTCAGGTATTGATTTGCACCGTCCGTCCAGCCTGCTCGGAAAAAATAAATTTAATCTTCAGGAGTTGGTATATTTTTTTTTCAGTTTTATCGGTGCACGGTCTGTGGTTTTTCCATGCATAATTCGATCAGAACGCTATGAGTATTTTTCGGGTGTAAAAAACAAACCAGTTTATTATCTGCGCCGGGTCTTGGCTCTTCGTTCAACAATTTGAACCCGGCGGCAGTCAGTCTTCTCATTTCCTGCTCGATATCGGAAACAGCAAAAGCAATATGGTGAATGCCCTCTCCCTTTTTTTCAATGAATTTTGTAATGATCCCTTCGGGATCCGTGCTTTCCAGCAACTCGATTTTATCTGTGCCGACCGTAAAAAAAGCGGTCCGGACGGCTTCCGTTTCCACCAATTCCTCCTTATAACAATTTGTATTCAGCAACGCTTCGAACAGCGGAATGGCGTTCGAAAGACTTTTTACAGCGATTCCGATATGCTCGAGTTTTTGCATGCCTAAATATAACGCTTAACGCTTAACGCTTAACGCTTAACGCTTAACGCTTAACGCTTAACGCTTAACGCTTAACGCTTAACGCTTAACGCTTAACGCTTAAAATTTTTGGAGTCATAAGTTCGATACTTATTTTGATTTAAAAAACTATTCATGTTTACCAGCGTTATTCTACCGGGAGGCCATTTGGTTTATATTTTTAAATTTCAAAAGAGCGTTAGGCGTTAGGCGTTAAGCGTTAAGCGTACGCCTTCAGCTTTAAATGGTAAATTTGCATATGCTCACGCTGCCGGTATATATGGATTATCACGCTACGACTCCCTGCGATCCGCGGGTGCTGGAAGCAATGATTCCTTTATTCAGCAAGCAGTTTGGGAATGCTGCCAGCCGGGGTCATTTATTCGGATGGCAGGCGGCCGAAGCCGTACAGATTGCCCGTGAGGAATTGGCTTCCCTGCTTCATGCGGATCCATCAGAAATAATTTTTACTTCGGGTGCCACCGAATCGGTAAACCTCGCCATCAAAGGGGTCTATGAAATCCTGGCCGGAAAGGGAAAACATATTATTACAGTTTCCACCGAACACCGGGCCGTTCTGGATGCCTGTCATCACCTGGAAAAAATGGGAGCCGAGATCAGCTATCTTCCGGTTCAGCCCGATGGTCTGATCGATCCGGTGATACTGGAATCCGCTATCCGGCGGGATACCATTCTGATTGCGGTCATGTATGCAAATAATGAAACCGGGATTATTCAACCGGTAAAAACCATTGGTGGGATAGCCAAAAAACACGGGGTACTTTTCTTTACGGATGCTACCCAGGCGCTTGGTAAAATGGTGGTCGATACCATTCGGGATGAGGTGGACCTGCTTGCTTGTTCGGCCCATAAAATATACGGACCAAAAGGGGTGGGCGCCCTGTATGTCCGGAGAAAAAATCCACGGGTTCGGCTGGCTGCCCAGATGGATGGCGGGGGACAGGAACGCGGATTTCGCAGCGGAACCCTTAACGTTCCCGGCATTGTGGGTTTTGGAAAGGCGGCCGGACTGGCGGCGATTGAAATGGAAGGGAATATGAAATCGATCGGAGCATTACGGAATAAGCTTGAAAAGGCCCTTCTGAAACTTGCCGGAGCCAGCCTGAATGGAAATAACCGGCACAGGCTTGCGACGGTGACGAATATCTCCTTTGCCCATGAAACGGGCAAGAGACTCCTGGAGGGCCTGTTGAAGGATGTTGCTATCTCCTCAGGCTCGGCCTGCAGTTCCGCGTCCCTGGAACCCAGCCATGTTTTAAAAGCCATGGGTCTTGACGATGAGCAGGCTTTTGATGCTATCCGCTTCAGCCTGGGAAAGTACAATACAGAAGAAGAAGTAGATTTTGTAATAGAAAAAGTAGAATCGACGTTAATAAAAATAAGGGAATTTGAAAATTTGAACATTTGAAAATCTTATTTCCAAACTTTCAAATCTTCAAATTTCCAAATCATAAACTGTGCACTCAAAAAAATTAAGAAAATGATATTCGTTTCAGATAAAGCAAAAGAAAAAGTTCAGCGTTTGATGGAAGAATCTCCGATCGCAGATAAATCGGGTTTGTTCCTGCGTGTATCCGTGATTGGCGGGGGCTGTTCCGGCCTGAGTTATAAAATGGACTTTGACAACCTGAGAAAACCAATGGATCAGGAGTTTGAAGACAATGGAATAAAAGTGGTAACCGATCTGAAGAGCTTTTTATACCTGGTCAATACAACCCTTGATTTTTCCGAAGGATTAAACGGAAAAGGCTTTTATTTTAATAATCCCAATGCCAGCAGGACTTGTGCCTGCGGAGAAAGTTTCGCCGTATAAGGCCAAAAGGCTAAAGGCCTGAGCCCGGACTTTTTCATTTTTGAACAAAAGCCATTTTGTAAAGATCCTTTTCCCAAAACTTCCGGATCTGATTAACCACAATAATCTGCCATTGAACTACTTTTCTAAAGGATTAATCGAATAAATTCCATTATAAAGCTTTTTAGATAAGTCGCTTATTATCAATAGGTAACATTCGGTTAAAAAAAATTTTACACTTTAAGACCTGAGCTTAAAGATTGATTGTCAGCTATCTAACTCTTCGGGTATATTTACGATTTGATTTGGTCGGATCTGGTATTATTTTTATCCTGTCTAATTACTATTCTGGTGAACAATCACTCAGATAAGTCCGAACCAAATGAAAACCTATAAGCGAAACTTTACCCTATCGCGGATCATTTACACCCTTCTGATTTCTGCACTTTGTGCTGATCCGGCCGTTGCACAACTAAAAATTGACTACGGTAAGAGTTACCTGAACGTTACCAAAGGAGCGACAGGGGGAACCATTGAACCTGGAGATATCCTGGAAGTGCGGGCAACGTTTGTTGTAGGCGGAAGTATAGCGAACGATTATGTTGACAGCTGCGCCTATTTTGACGTCATCCCTGTCAATACAACTTATATTCCCGGAACCCTGGCCATATTAACGAATGAAGGAAAGGTTTACAAGACATTTACGGATGCCAATGGGGACGACGCCGGAGGAATTACTGGTAGTAATGTGCGGATCAACCTGGGGTTTAAGAATGCCCCGACAGCTACGGCAACCCGAAGAGGCCGTATTACTTTTAACGACAAGCCATCTTTTTTTGGCGCCACCTGTATCATGATTGCCACTTATCGGGTACAGGTATCGGGGGCTTATGGAACCCAGGTAGACCTGGGCGGAGGTGCCATTTCCTATTATCCTTTCGGTACTTCGATCAATTCCATAAATTTTCCCTCAGATTTAGTAATGATATTTAAGAATTTTGGAATATGCCCAAATGCCTCGAGCAATGCCCTATCCTCTGAGTTCGGCGGTACGTTTGGTTCCGGTAAAGCAAAAAACAGGGCACCTTCATCGAAAATTTCAAATAACTACACCTATAACACATTCGGACCCAATACTCCGAATGACTATTATTATAATATATCAAATAATACCAGTACCGGCGCCGCAGGTTATACCACATTGAATACCTGGCCGATCCCTGATCCGAATATTCCCGGTTTTGCCTATTCGCATCGTGTTTTTGGAGTCTGGGATATCATCGGTGACCATACTGGCGCAATCAACCCATTGCTGGGTAACCCGGCTACGGATACCGTGAACAGTACGGGCGGTTACATGGCCGTGATCAACTCATCCTATAAAACAGGGATCACCTTTTTGGATACGATAAATAATTTATGTCCGAATACTTACTATCAATATTCCGCCTGGTTCAGAAATATTTGTTCCCATTGTGCCTGCGACTCCAACGGAAAAGGCCCTGGCAACGCCGGGTATATTCCTACGGGCCCGGGTGACTCATCCGGGGTTCATCCCAACCTGACTTTTAACGTAAACGGATTTGACTACTATACTACCGGGGACATGCCCTATACCGGCCAGTGGATAAAAAAAGGTTTTACCTACCTGACCGGCCCGGCACAGACCAGTATGATCATTTATGTGCGCAATAACGCACCGGGTGGAGGAGGTAATGACTGGGCCCTGGATGATATCGGCGTCGCTTCCTGTATACCGGATATTTCACTTACGCCCAACAAGCCGGATACGCTTTGCCGTGGATCAGATGATACCGTTCGTTTTAAGGTTACAGCATTCTTTAATAATTATACGCAATGGAAGCTGATGAAAAGTATAAATGGGGGTTTGACCTGGACCGACCCCGGACTCGATACAACCGGTAAAGCGTCGACCGGTTCGTCAGTTCCTGTATTTAATCCGGCTACCAATCTGTATGAATACCTGGTGACACTTTATTACCGGCTGAATAATGTGGATACGACCATTATGTACCGGTTGACAGTTGCGTCCGCCAGTTCCAGTCTTACTGATCCAAATTGTAGTTACACCACTTCTTCACCCAAAATTATCCGAACTGCAAATTGTAATGTCACCCTGCCTACCCAGCTATTTGTGAAAGGAGATCTGGAAGATGGGAATTTGGCGCGGATACAGTGGACAAGCCAGGATGAAACCGGCAGTATTGTCTATATAGTGGAAAGAAGTGATGATGCGGGTGCGCATTACCGTTCACTGGCAACCGTTTCCGGGACCGCATCTCCGGGTATGGGTAACAGTTATATCTTTAATGACGATGTACCCGTCAATGGCCAGTCATTCTACCGCATTCAGCTCAGCGACCATCAGTATCACAATTACAGCAGGACCATCCTGCTGAGCAGCGAAGGAATCGCTTTGGGGATTTCAGGTCTTGTCAATCCATTTGTCAACTCGATTTCCTTCAATATAACCGTTCCGGAAGATCATGATATCCAACTGAGTCTGTATGACGCTTACGGCAGAAAGCTGGTAAGCAGTCAGCAAACGGCTTACAAGGGGATCAATCATATCGATCTGAATGAGCCACACGGACTGCAAACGGGTATGTATATTCTGCAGGTATTATACCGGGATCAGATGATTACAAGGCAGTTGATAAAGAAGATTGAATAAGCTCTAAAACGCGTAACGCGTAAAGCCTGACGCTTACCATCCTCGTTAATCGTATATCGTATATCGTGTATCGAATATCGGTTCACCATAAGCCATAAACCATTAACCATATACCACTAACCGCCAACCGCCAACCATCAAAAAAAATCCCCCGGATTCAACCAGGGGAAGAGTTAAGCAAGTAGCGATGGCCATTTTAACAGAGGTCACCAGTTGATCTGGCATGGTAAATTGGTGGCGAATATAGAAGAAAATGATCTTAAAAAAAATTTTTTGCCGTCTGAAATCCCTGTGATTTTAGTGGCATAGACGCTGCAAACAATTATATCTTTATTTTCGCGTCTATGTGGGCCGTTTGCAAAAAAGAATTCCGACAGTTTTTCAGCAGTTTAACGGGCTACATGGCCATCATCGTTTTTCTCCTTTTGACGGGCCTCCTGTTATTTGTTTTTCCCGACACCAGTATCCTGGATTTCGGATATGCAAGTCTCGAAAAGTTTTTTGATCTGGCCCCCTGGGTGCTACTCCTGTTGATTCCCGCCATTAGCATGCGTTCATTTTCAGAAGAATTCCGAAGCGGTACTTTTGAGATTCTGCAGTCCAGGCCGCTTACCTTCTGGCAGATAGTGAATGGGAAATACCTGGCTGCCCTGCTCGTGATCGGAATGGCCCTGCTGCCGACCTGGATTTATTTTTTCTCGGTGCAACATCTCGCAACCCAGTCCGGCATGGATTTGGGCGCTACCATGGCCTCTTATATCGCATTATTTTTTCTGACCGCCGTTTTTGCTTCCATCGCGCTTTGCTGCAGTAGTTTCACCGCTAATGCGATCCTGGCTTTTATCTCGGCTGCCTTCGCCTGTTTTATCATTTACACCGGTTTTCACGCCATCAGCAGTTTCAAAGCATTTCCTCCCGGAGCAGATTATTATATCGACATGATCGGAATAGATTTTCATTACCGCAACATGAGCCGGGGCGTGATCACTATACGTGACCTGGTTTATTTTATCAGCGTGATCGCATTTTTCTTAACCCTTACCAGGAATAACCTGTTTAAAAGATAAGCGGGTATGCAGCAACTATTCAATTCAAGATTCGGCTGGTTTTATCTTCTTATCGGAATCGTCATGCTGAACATACTGGCCTCTCATGTGAATGCGCGGTACGATATGACGAGTGAAAAAAGGTATACGCTCACCGGTCCCGTAAAAAAAATGCTGGGCCGCGTAAACGGGCAGGTCAACATTGATATTTTATTGGAAGGAAATCTGAAATCCGGTTTACGAAAACTCCGCAACAGTACCGAATCGCTTCTGCGGGAATTCAATGAATATGCGGATGGAAATATTCATTACCGGCTTATTGATCCCGTGGCAGGCGGGGACGATACCAGCCGCGCCATCCTATTGGATTCACTTTCAAAAATGGGCATTCAGCCAATGACCCAGATTGCCCAGTCAAAAAAAGGAGAAGAACAAAGTCAGCGCATTGTGATTCCCGCAGCCATCGTAAAGTATAAGGACCGAATGCTGCCGGTGGACCTCTTGAAGGGTGTGCAGAGAAGCCGGGAAGGGCAATCGCCGGAACAGCTTTATCTAAATGCCGAAAACCTGCTGGAATATAAATTCGCCAACGCCATCGATAAACTCGTTACCGATACCCTGCCGGCTATTGGTTACCTGATGGGCAATGGCGAACCGCTGGATTTCCGTGTTTATAGCCTGATCCAGTATCTGCGCGAAAACTTCCGTTTCGTAATCGTGCGGCTGGATAGTTTCCCCACTATCCCCACCGAACTGAATGCAGTGATCATGGTGAAGCCGACAATAAAATTTTCTGACGATGAGAAACGAAAACTGGACCAGTTCGTCATGCGCGGAGGCAGCCTGATTTGTATGATCGATAATTTGTATGCCGAAATGGACAGTCTTCAGAATGGCCGGGAGACCATTGCCTATGACCGTGGCCTCAACCTCGACGATCTCCTTTTCCATTACGGTGTACGTATCAATCAGGACCTCGTCGAAGACATGCAATGCGCCAGTATCAACCTCGTGGTTGGACAGCAGGGCGGAAAACCGCAGTTTCAGTTAATTCCCTGGCCCTACTTTCCCTTGCTGGATGGCAATCCCAATTCCCTCATCACAAAAAATCTTGACCCGGTATATGCCCGGTTTACTAATTCCATCGATACGGTAAAAGCAACTGGTATTTCAAAAACGATTATACTGCAGTCTTCTCCCAATACCCGAACGGTTTCCACTCCGGCCCTCATTTCATTGGAAATGACAAAAACCGCCAGCGATCCCAAAGAATTTAATCAGTCGAATATACCCGTGGCCGTGGTGCTTGAGGGGAAATTTCAATCCCTCTATGCTAACCGGGTATCAGCTGCCCTGGCCGACAGCCTTGAACAGGTCTATAAACAGCCGTTTCTAAAATCAGGTGAAAAAAATGCGCGCGTTGTTGTGTGTGCAGACGGTGATGTGGTGATGAATGAGTTGGGCGGCCACGGTCCGCTCCCACTGGGATTCAGCAAAGACATGAACTATACTTTTGCCAATGCGGAGTTTCTCAGCAACTGCCTGGACTATTGCGTGAATCCTTCTGGTGTACTGGAAGCCAGATCGAAGGATTATTCCCTGCGCCTGCTGGATCCTGAAATAACGGAGAGTGAACGAAGTTTCTGGCAATTCATCAACATATTCTCACCTCTGCTGGTTATCATTTTATGCGGCATAATTTTTCAGTATATCAGAAAGAAAAAATATAGCACCGGCACATTTTAATGTTTTTAAATTCATTTTTTTTGAATCGATTAGAGATAACATATGGCATTTTTGGCGCTGCGTTGATCCTTGCCCTGGTGTTCGATCTTGGCTTGCTCAGCAAAAAGGGATCGGTGGTTACACTCAGGAAGGCGTTGATGCAGACCCTGTTCTGGGTTATTCTGGCAATGGCATTCGGGGTATTTGTTTATGTATATGACGGTCATCAGAAAGGCCTGGAGTATTTGAGCGCTTACCTCATGGAGTGGAGCCTGAGCATTGATAATATTTTTGTATTCATCCTGATTTTTTCATTCATGTCCATCAAAGAAAAATTTTTCGGACGGGTATTACTGGTCGGAATCCTCCTGGCTGTTTTCTTCCGGATCGTTTTTATAACAGCCGGCATAGAGCTGGTTACCCGTTTTACCTGGCTGCTCTATATTTTCGGAGCGATACTCATATATACCGGCCTCATGATGTTCCTCGCAAAAAAGGGAGAGGGCGCTGACCTTGAAAAAAACCGCGTCTATCGTTTTCTCAAACGATTTCTGCCGCTGATCGCCGAGGACGGGAATGGCAAACTCACTGTTCGCCGGGACGGCAAAAAATATTACACGACCATTTTTGTTGTGATCGTTCTGCTGGCTTCCACCGATATTGTTTTTGCCCTGGATTCGATTCCGGCAGTATTCGGAATCACGCAGGACCGACTCGTGATCTATACTTCCAATATTTTTGCAGTGCTGGGACTGCGGTCCCTGTTTTTCCTTTTACGCGGCGCAGTGGATAAATTCCGATTTTTACAGAAGGGAATTGCCACCGTTCTGGTTTTTGTGGGCTTAAAAATGACGAGCGAACTCATTCATGTGAAAGTTTCTACCCTGCTTTCACTGATCGTTATTGTAGTTTGCATCGGTGCTTCGATTTTGATTTCCTTGATCTGGGACAAAAAACAAACTTCCATTTAAAATTATTTAACCTGGGGCATTCCATCCGGCATATCGCTTCGATCGTTTCAGGATCCTTCCTTCAATTTCATCAGGATGATCCCATAGAACAGTTGCTGACGGACAGCCGCCGGCTGGTCTATCCGGAAACCACTTTATTTTTCGCCCTGCATGGACCGCGTCGCGACGGGCAAGCTTTTATTGCTGATCTCTACCTGCGCGGTGTGCGCAATTTCATCATTTATCAAACACCGGACATCCGGGATTATCCGGAATCGAATTTCATACTCGTGAAAGATACCCTGCGCGCCCTCCAGTCACTGGCAGCTTTTCACCGGCAACAATTTGACTTGCCGGTTCTGGGTATCACGGGTAGCAACGGTAAAACCATTGTAAAAGAATGGCTCAACCAATTGCTGGAAGATAAATTTCAGATCGTGCGCAGCCCCCGTAGTTATAATTCCCAGATCGGCGTTCCACTGAGCATCTGGCAGATCAATGATGGTCATGACCTGGCCCTGATCGAAGCCGGAATCTCTCAATCCGGTGAAATGAAGGTTTTGGAAGAAATCATTAAACCCCGCATTGGCGTGTTTACCAATATTGGTGAGGCACACGATCAGGGTTTTAGGGATATCCATTCAAAAATTCAGGAGAAACTGGAACTTTTCAAAAATTCGGCTGCGCTCATCTTTCCCGCGGATCAAAGCGAACTGAAGAAAGCCATTCTGGCCTGGCATTTCCTTCACCCTGCTCCGGAATTGATTTCCATTGGCAAAGAAAATGATTCGGTGATCCGGTTGAAAATGATAAAAAAGCAGTCGGGTCATGCCATCGTTACGCTGATTTACAAAGAGAGCGAGGTTTCCCTTAAAATTGGTTTTGAAAATGATGCATCCATTCAAAATGCGCTGACCTGTGTCGGGGTGATGCTTTACCTGGGCGTTCCGTTGAAAGAATTGCAGGAGAGGCTGAACAGGCTCAATCCGTTGGCTATGCGAATGGAGCTCAAAACCGGCATAAACCATTCTTCGGTTATTAATGACAGTTATAGCGCCGATATCAGTTCGTTGAAAATGGCACTGGATTTCTTGTCACAGCAAAACCAGCATCCCAGGCGTACGCTTATATTATCGGATATCCTGGAAACGGGCAGAAAACCGCAGGCGTTATATAAGGAAGTTGCCGACATACTCAGGAAATATCCGGTTGACCGGTTAATCGGTGTGGGTGAACAGATTTCAGTCAGTGATTTGTTTTTTATCGATTCGGGAATAAAGGAGAGAATATTTTTTAAGAATACGGACAGCCTGCTGAATGCCATGCCGCATCTTGAATTCAGGAATGAAACCATTCTGCTGAAAGGCGCCCGGGTATTCGGTTTCGAGCGAATCGACCAGTTATTGTCATTACAGGTGCACGAAACGATGCTGGAAGTAAACCTGGAGGCCATGGCCCAGAACCTGAAACAATACCAGGAGTTGTTAAGGCCCGATACAAAAATTATGGCCATGGTCAAGGCCTTCTCGTATGGAACGGGCGGTTTCGAAATCGCGCGCCTTCTGGAATTTCATAAAGTGGATTACCTGGCGGTCGCCTATGTCGACGAGGGCGTTTCCCTCCGCCAAGCCGGTATTCGGTTGCCCATCGTCGTTATGAATACGGAGGAGAATGCGCTGGCGCCCCTGATTGAATGGCAGCTTCAGCCCGTCTTTTTTTCCCTGCGGGGACTCTCAGCCATGCAGGACCTGCTGAAACAGGAAGCCATCAGCCATTTTCCGATACATATTGAACTGGAAACGGGAATGAACAGGCTGGGATTTGCTCCCGGACAGATCCAGGCTCTGTTGAAAAAATTGAGCGGAACTTCTTTCCGTGTGCAGTCCGTTTTCAGTCACCTCGCGGCCAGTGAAGAAGCCCAGCAGGATGCCTTCACCCAAAAACAATTTGAAAACTACCGGTTCCTGGCTGACCGTATCCAGGAATCGATCGGTTATCCTTTTATTCGGCATATCTCCAATTCTGCGGGCGTGGTGCGCAACCCGGCGCTCCAGTTGGATTTGGTCAGACTGGGAATTGGTCTGTACGGCATTGATCCGGCCGGTTCAAAATTGCTGGATCTGAAAGAAGTGGGTACGCTCAAAACGACTATCGCCCAGATCAAAGAACTGTCGGCAGGCGAAACGGTGGGTTATAACCGGCAGGGGGTGGCCAGTGATTCAATGAAAATTGGAACCCTTCGTTTGGGATATGCTGACGGTTATCCGCGTTCCCTGGGAAATGGTGTCGGCAAAGTACTTTATAAGGGCAGGCTGGTACCGACCATCGGCAGCATCTCGATGGATATGACTATGATTGATATCTCTGAAATAGGGGAAGCCAGGGAGGGCGATGAAGTGATTCTTTTTGGAAATGAGTTACCAGTAACTGAAGTGGCGAGTTGGGCCGGCACCATTGCGTATGATATGCTGGCGGGTATTTCCGCCCGGGTAAAAAGAGTTTATTTTGAATAAAGCTTTCACAAATTGGAAGGGATTGGTTTTTTTTTAACTTATTATCTTTGCGGCTCATTATGAATATGAAAGAAAGAAAGATCATTTTTATCGTATTACTGATCATTGTAGCGGATCAGGTTCTCAAAATCTGGGTGAAAACGCATATGCCCCTGAGTCATACCTGGGAAGCCTTTTACCGGATGCCCGTTTCTCCTTATGACAACGGAATTCATTTACTCGGCAAGAAGTTTCAGTTGTTTTTTGTGGAGAATGAGGGCATGGCCTGGGGTTGGAAATTTGGAGGTAACCTGGGAAAGATGGCCCTCACATTATTTCGTCTTGCGGCTGTGATATTCGGGGTTTATTATATACGCACCCTGATCCGGAAAAATTATCATAACGGGTACATCGTCTGCGCCGGACTTATTTTCGCCGGTGCACTCGGCAACCTGATTGACAGTATGTTCTACGGACTTATTTTTCAGGAAAGCACTTATGACCATGTGGCTAAGATTTTTCCCGCACATGGTTATGCCGGATTTCTGCATGGCCGGGTCGTGGATATGTTGTACTTCCCACTTATAAAAACTCATTATCCGGGCTGGTTCCCGTTTGTTGGCGGAGATGAATTTGAATTCTTCAGTCCCGTCTTCAATATTGCGGACGCCTCTATTTCGATCGGCGTCATTGCGCTCTTTCTTTTTCAAAAACGGTTTGTCAAAAAACTGCCTGAAAACGTGGAATTGCAATCTGAAAAAAACGCTGAAGAAAGCTTAACGCTAAACGCTTAGCCTAACGCTTAACGCTTAACGCTTAACGCTTAAAGCCTAACGCCTAACGCCTAACGCCCGTAAACAGGGGCTGTTGAATTCCATTTTTAATATGAATTCCAGATTTCCTAATCAGTGTTAGGCTTTAAGCGTTAAGCGTTAGGCGTTAAGCGTTCAGCGTTAAGCGTTTATATTGAAGTTTTACTATATAAAGCAGGGGCTTTTCCTATTTCTTCCCAGGGTAATTTTTTGTATGTTTATAGATAGTTCACCCTAAGCCGGGCTATCAAATCCGATACCGATGAAAAAGTTCTCCCTGGTGCTTTCATGCATTCTATTGTCTTTTATCGGATATGGTCAGATCGTTTCTTTTAACGGACAATTTTTTAAGATTGACACCCTATATCCGTTATATGATATTCCTTCCCATAATAAAGGTCTCAGCTTTCCCTGGGAGATAACTTACGGTCCCGACGATTCGCTTTGGATCACCGAGGCCCACCGTTACCGCATCTGGAAAATTCATCCGGGAAATAAGGGTAATCGTGTATTGCTGGACCTCAGCGGCCTCGCTACTTTTGACTACTACGACATGCCGAACGGATATCCGGCGCCACAAGGCGGATTGATGGGCCTGGCCCTGCATCCCCAGCTGCTCAGCGGGAAACCCTATGTATTCGTTGCCCTGGTATATGATTCCTACCCGACCAGTGGCTCACCAAACAATAGTAATTGCGCCGGCGCAGGTTCGGTAACGAACCAACCCTGTTATTATAAAACAAAAATCATCCGGTATACCTATAATACTTCTACACACACACTGGGGTCCCCGACGATCGTGATGGACAACCTGATGGGAAGCAATGACCATAATTCCGGCAGGCTCAAAGTGAGTCCGGTTCCTGAAAGCGATGGCAAATATCATCTTTACTATACTATCGGGGACCAGGGCGCGGGACAGTTCAACAATGGATTTCGTACCAACAATGCGCAAAATAAAGATGTTTATGAAGGAAAGATATTACGTCTGAATACCGAAGATGACGGGGACCTGGATGACGGGGCTTTTAGTCCCTGGATACCAAACGACAATCCGATCGTGAATTCAATTTCCGGAAAAGTAAATGCAGTTTATTCATATGGTCACCGCAATGCCCAGGGACTGGTATGGGCGCATGTCGGCTCTCAATATATTTTATATAATTCTGAACACGGCGATAAATCAGATGATGAAGTGAATGTCATCCAGGCTGGCCGAAATTATGGCTGGCCCAAAGTAGCAGGCATGTGTGATGACAATTACAACGACACGGATGCAAATCCTGATAATGACAGGCTTGCCAACCAGGTCGTGCATAATGAACACAGTTTTTGCGCATCGAATAATGTGATGGAACCCTTGTTTTCATTTTTTAATGTGATCGGAAATAATATTCCTTCCAGCAGTTCCTCCAACTATACCTGGCCAACCATTGCGCCGTCGAGTATTGACTATTACGACAAAGTCTATATTCCCGGATGGACGAATTCCCTGCTCGTAACTTCATTAAAACTGGGGATGTACCGTCTCAAGCTGAAGTCTGACGGGTCCGATGTGGATAGTTCCAGTACAGCACAGATTACGGATACTATTCCCTACCTGCACGAGTACCGGATCCGCGACCTGGCCATTGCCCCCACAGGAGATACTTTATTTCTTGCGATCGACAGCAGCGGGTCCACATCAGGACCCACCGGTGGTTTTACCGGACACACTGTCGCAACAAAAAGTCCGGGTCACATTTTACGCATGGTATATGTTGAAACGCTTCCGATAGGTGCGCCACCGCCGCCCGTTCAGTTGAAACAAAAAATAAACACAACACTTGTTTTTCCAAATCCCGCAACGGATCACCTCGAGGTATTATGTCGGGATATGCTGCAGGAACCTTTTACGGTTTCCCTATATGATGTATCGGGAAGAAGCGTGCTGACAGAAAGTTTCAGCAGCAGTCATTTTACGGTGCGGCTGGATAATATTCCCGCCGGATTATATATTTTTAAAATGATGGATGGAAATGGCGCGTTGGTGACTACGCAGAAAATTCTGGTTTTAAGCAAACACTAGAAAGTATGGAAGTGTGGGAATGTGAAAATATCGAATTTCCAAATTTCCAAATTTCCAAATTTGCTTTACGCTTTACGCTTTACGCTTTTGGCTTTCCCACCATTTTTCCCGGATCAACCCATTCATCAAATTGTGCGGGTGTAACATAGCCCAGTTTCACGGCCATCTCTTTCAGCGTGGTTCCTTCTTTATGCGCTTTCTGGGCTATCTCCGCCGCTTTATAATAACCGATTTTTGTATTGAGGGCAGTTACCAGCATCAGCGAATTGTCCACATGCTTTTTGATATTTGCTTCAATGGGTTTTATTCCGGCCGCGCAGTTATCATTAAAACTTATACAACCGTCACCGATCAGTCTTGCGCTATGCAAAAAATTATAAATGATCATGGGTTTGAAAACGTTCAGTTCAAAATGTCCCATGGCACCACCGATATTGATGGCCACATCATTGCCCATCACCTGCGCGGAGATCATCGTAAGTGCTTCACACTGTGTTGGATTCACTTTACCCGGCATGATGGACGAACCGGGCTCGTTATCGGGAATAGATAATTCACCGATACCACAGCGGGGTCCGGAAGCCAGCATACGGATATCATTGGCGATTTTCATGAGGCTGACAGCAGCCGTTTTTAATGCGCCATGCGCCTCCACGATGGCGTCATGAGCGGCCAGCGCTTCAAATTTATTTTCAGCCGTGATAAAAGGAAGACCCGTCAGTTTGGCGATATGTGCCGCCACATTTTCTGAATAATGATCCGGTGTGTTGATGCCCGTGCCCACGGCTGTTCCTCCAAGTGCCAGTTCAGACAGGTGCGGCAGGGTGTTTTTAATGGCTTTCAGTCCATGATTTAACTGGGATACATAACCGCTGAATTCCTGGCCCACGGTCAGTGGTGTGGCATCCATAAAATGGGTGCGCCCGATTTTCACTACCTGCATGAATTCTTTTGATTTCGCAGATAATGTATCACGTAATTTTTCTAGGCCGGGTATCGTAGTTTCCACAAGTATTTTATACGCTGCGATATGCATAGCCGTAGGAAAAGTGTCATTGGAAGATTGCGATTTGTTTACGTCGTCATTCGGGTGTAAAAATTTTTCTTTGTCCGACAGCGAACCTCCGTTCATCACGTGTCCCCGGTAGGCAATCACTTCATTCACGTTCATATTACTTTGGGTGCCACTTCCGGTTTGCCACACGACCAGCGGGAAATGCGCGTCCAGCCTGCCTTCCAGGATTTCATCGCAAACCCTTCCGATTAGATTTGATTTTTCTTCGGTTAGCAGGCCGGCGTCAACATTTGTCAGCGCGGCTGCTTTTTTCAGGTAGGCAAAGGCATGAATAATCTCTTTTGGCATGCGGTTGATATCCTGCGCTATTCTGAAATTATCTATGCTGCGTTGGGTCTGTGCTCCGTAATAAACGTCTGCTGGTACTTTTACTTCGCCCATCGTGTCTTTTTCGATCCGGAACTCCATGTTTTTTCTTTGTAGGATGCAAAATTAACCTGTTTTTGGAACACTAATTGCTATTTCAAGCGTTGTAATCCAAATCCATTTAAAACAACCAACCATGGAAAAACCAGCGCTTACCCGCCTGGGTAAAACCGCACGCCGGAGTACTGCGTTAACGGATGGGTTAGACGAGTATACCGGTGAATGGAGCACGACGGAAGCGGTTCATCTCCTGAAAAGAACACTGTTCGGTGTTCGCGTTAACGATCTCAATTACTTTCTTACAAGGAGCATGTCGCAGGCAGTGGATGAATTGCTCACGCCAACAACGGCACCCATCTCGGTTCCCCTGAATTCATATAGTTCCGGCGGTTATACGGATCCCACCGGCGTCGCTGCATGGGATACCTGGATCAATACAGGCGTGGATTATCCTGATTCGGAAATGAATACAAACCGTTTGGACTCACTGAAGTGCTGGTGGATCGGACAGATGCTGAACGAGAACAGAAGTATTCACGAAAAACTTACTTTATTCTGGCATAACCATTTTGCAGTTGATTCGCTTCTGCACATTTCAGATATTCCTGCCCGGCCCTGGTATGATTATTATCTGATTCTGCGCGCCAACGCGCTGGGAAATTTTAAGCAGCTGGTAAAATCCATGACGCTGAGCCCGGCCATGCTTTGTTATCTCAACGGCAACTCCAACAAAAAAACTTCTCCCAATGAAAACTATGGAAGAGAGTTACAGGAACTATATACTATTGGGAAAAGTCCCGCCTCCCAATATACGGAGGACGATGTTCGGGCAGCCGCACGCGTATTAACCGGGCATTCGGTAGACTCTTATTTCAATTATGTTTTCAATGCGGGTGACCACGATGATCAGAACAAGGCCTTCTCCAATTTTTATGGAAGCACGATCATCACCGGCCGCTCGGGCGCTTCAGGTGCAGGTGAACTGGATGACCTGCTGAATATGATTTTCAGCAACCCGGAATCTGCCAAATTCATCTGCCGGAAGATTTATAGTTTTTTTGTTTATTATAAGATCGATGATTCGATTGAAACCAATATTATCGGTCCGCTGTCGCAGGTATTCCGCAGCAGCGGATATGATATCACAGCGGTCATGTCCGTGCTGTTAAAAAGTGATCATTTTTATAATATGGCTTATTCCAGCGCCTGCCTCATCAAAAGTCCGCTGGATTTTGTGCTTGGGCTCATGCGGGAATACCAGGTGAAAATGCCCGATCCGGCAGACAACGGTTCCAGTTACAGTGCCTGGGAAATGATTTTGCAGACCACGGCCATACTGCAGCAGGAAATCCTGCGCGTACCCGAAGTTGCCGGATGGTACGCCTATTATGAAGGCACGGCCTATCATGAACTCTGGATCAACTCGGTCACCTATACGCAGCGCAATGCATTTACCGATCAGATGATTACCAGTGGCGACATGATGAATATGGTTCCTCTCTTAATTGACCCGCTGGCATTTGCCAGCTCACTGGCTTCGCCGGGCGATCCGAATTTACTGATCAGTGAGTCCCTGGATATTTTATACCGGGTGCCGCTTTCGGCAGACACGATCACCAGTCTGAAACAGAATATCCTGCTCGGCGGACTAACCACGGATTCGTACTGGACCACGGCATGGAATGCCTACCTGTCTAATCCATCAGATGATATTGCAAAGGGAACCGTATTCAGCAGACTGCAGACTTTTTACAAATATTTGATGAACCTTCCGGAATACCATCTTTCATAAACTGAATCCAATGCTATGAAAAGACGTCATTTTTTGAGAAATATGATCCCGGCATCTGCCATCTTTCCTTCACTTGTAAATGGTTTTACGGTGAAAGCATTTGGCGCTACCGGTTTTTTTGAAACCCTGGCGGGCGCGGCGGACAATGATCATGTATTCGTCATCATTCAACTCTCCGGCGGAAATGACGGATTGAACACCCTGGTACCGATTGTAAACTATGGTGATTATTTCAACCTGCGCCAGAATATTGCGATCCCGGAAGATAAAGTGCTTCCACTGAGCGGATATTCAAAAGCTGGTTTGCATCCTTCCATGACGGGTATGCAGCAGATGTATAATAATGATCAGCTCGCTATTCTATATTCTGTCGGTTACCCTGAACCCAATGAATCCCATTTTCGATCGACAGATATCTGGCTCACCGGCGCGGATTCGGATCAATACCTGACCACCGGATGGGCGGGACGTTTTTTGAGTACTACTTACGAAAATTTTCCGATCGGGTATCCCAATGCGACCATGCCCGATCCGCTGGCCATCCAGATCGGTTCGATAATTTCAGAAAGTTTTATGGGGCCTGGTGGATTTACAGCAATGGCCGTTCCAACTGATATTGACTTTTATGACCTGATCAGCGCGACGACAGATCCGGTTCCGGATTCGCCCATGGGCACGGAACTCACGTACCTGAGAACCGTGGCCAGGCAAACAAATAAATATGCCGACGTGATCACGAGTGCCGCTGCCAAGGCGGGCTCCCAGGCTTCCTATCCGGCAAACAATTATCTCGCGGCCCAGTTGAAAACAGTTGCGAAGCTGATTTCCGGCGGACTGAAAACAAAAGTATATATGGTGAGCGTGGGCGGTTTCGATACCCATGGCGGCCAGGTGCAGGCTGGAAATACCATTACGGGTAATCACGCCCAGTTATTAAAAAATGTTTCAGATGCCATCTCTGCCTTCCAGACCGATTTGACCCAGTTGGGAATCGCCAAGCGCGTAATCGGAATGACGTTTTCTGAATTCGGAAGAAGGATCATGTCGAACGGAAGTGCGGGTACCGATCACGGCGCAGCCCAGCCGGTATTTTTATTTGGTGAACCGGTGAAACAGGGCGTGCTGGGCAATCCGCCCGACCTGCCTTCTTCTCTGAATGCCAGCTCGAGCCTGCCCATGCAATATGATTTCAGATCGGTATATGCATCCGTATTACGCGACTGGTTCTGCGTGGATCCAACCGATATCAATACCATGTTGTATAAAAATTACCAGTATCTCCCGTTGGTAGAAACAACGGCCTGTAATATGCCGATTGTCAATACCCTTGGAGATAAGCTGATCCGAAATGATCCGAATCCATTTGTCAATTCAACCACCATCACATTTAAAACAGCAGGCGGATATACACTGGTGCAGATATTTGATGTGTCCGGAAAACTCGTGGCTGTTCCCGTGGGTGCGGATTATATACAGGGCGAATATCAGGTCGTGTTTTACGCAGGCGCGCTGGCAGCGGGCGTTTATTACGCGCGATTACAAAACGGTACGACCCAGCAGGTCAGGACCATGATAAAAGTTTCTCATTGATCAGACGAATACTATATTATATACTCACGGTGATGGGTAGCTGCTTTTTATTTTTTTCGGCCTCGGCCCAGAAAGACAGCATTACCTATAATTCCACCTGCGTCAATTATAAGATCGCGTTTGACGCGTCTGTTTTTGACCGGATCGATTTTCCGGATAAAGTGACGTGGAATTTTGGCGACCCGGCTTCGGGGTTTTATAATACTGCCGGCATTAAAACACCTTCCCATTTATATGCGAGTCCCGGCAATTATCCTGTTTCCCTGGTGGTTGTGACAGCAGGGGATACGATCAGGCTGGCAGACACCATACACGTGATCGCTCCTACGCCCTATAATTTCGGACCGGATATTTATCTCTGCCAAAAAGGAGATACCAGTATTTCCGCACCCAATATACCGGGCGCTGTATATCAGTGGAACGATGACAGCCTGAGTACGACACAGGTTCTTAAAATAACCAAAACAGGCGTATATACAGTGAAGATTGACGGATGTGCGGTAACGGATTCGATTGGAATATTTTTCAGTAACCTGCCAAAAATAAAATTGGGTGACGATCATGTGATGTGTGCAGGCGAAATAGTAACGCTGAATGCTGCCACACAAAATGGAAATTATACCTGGGAACTGAATGGAGTTGTCATACCGGGTGAAACGAAGGGACAATTACTCACGCAGGCACCAGGAGGAGAATATACAGCCATTGTAACCGTACCCGGATGTGGAACTTTCAGGGACACTGCGAATATTACCTACTCGACTTATGCTGCGCCTCCTTTTTCCCTTGGCCCGGATACATTATTGTGTCCGAAAGAAATTTTTCCGCTGACTGCAACCGTTACCGGTGCTTCGGCCTATCTGTGGAGCACAAAAGAACAAACACAAACCATCCAGGTCAGCAGTGCGGATGTATATTGGGCGTTTGTAACAGTCGCCAGCCAGTGTGAAGTCGTGGACACTGTGGAAGTGATGTATCGCGGCGACAAGAACCTGGATTTTCGCGATACAGCCATATGCAAAGGCAGCACGTTGATACTGGATGCGGATTTTGGAAACGGAACGTATAACTGGGTTTCCGATCCGCCACAGCGGGATGATCAGAATCAGACCAAACAATCCACTTATTATGTTTATGAGCCGGGATTATACAGCGTTGTGGCCCAGGTGGGCGAATGTATATACAAGGATAGTCTTCACGTAACTTTTAATGATAGCCTGGATTTGAATATTGGTCGTGATACAACGCTGTGTATTGGAGAAGAATTTGTATTGCACGTAAAAACGAATGCCAATGAATTTGCCTGGCAGGACGGCAGCAAGGCGCTTTCCTATATGGTAGGCGATTCCGGCGTATACCAGGTGATTGCAAAGAATGGATGTGGATACGATACTGCGGCGGTGCATATAGCCCGGAGGGTCTGCAGTTGCGAACTGACATTACCCAATGCGTTTACGCCGAATAATGACGGACTGAATGATGTATTCCGTCCATTGCATCCCTGTAACATGACCGATTACCTGTTACGGATTTATGACCGCTATGGCAAACTTATTTATCAGTCTGCCGATTTTGGTCATGGATGGAATGGAACCTATAATGGCATGCCTGCGGAAAACGGAACTTTTATCTGGATGGCCACTTACCGAAGCACCGAAACCAAGGCCCTTCAATTCAGGAAGGGATTTGTGATTGTTGTTCATTAAATCTTAAGCCTAAAGCCCAAAGCGTAAAGCCTAATACTTTCGTTTACCGATTAGCGATCCACGTTAAACGATACACGTTATACGAAACCTTCCCCCGATTATTTAACCGTTAACTTAATTAAATTGTTTTCTGCCGGACAGATTCCAGGAGAACAGCGTTAACTTTATGGCCCGGTATCCCACGCAAAACAGACAGGGTCCTTCCATTTTAAAATCCAGGGTCAGCCATTTAAAATCCGTTGAAAGGTTTCGGATTATTTTATCCGGCAAAACCATATTCTTTTACAAATTTTAGAAAAATATATTATGAAAAAGCGAGTCTACATATTCATGCTGATCCTGTCCGCATCATTTGCAACATTTGCCCAGGATCCGGGATGGCCGAGACAATTAACCAATAATGGTTCCATCCTGGTATTGTATACACCGCAGGTGGAGGACTGGCCGGAATACCAGACGCTGAATTTCAGGATGGCGTTTTCACTGACGCCATACCAGGGCAAACAGGTGGTTGGGGTCGTATATATTTCCTCAACGACAACCGTAAATACCTACGACCACATGGTAAGCATTTTCAATATGAATATTACCGATGTGCATTTCCCTTCTCTGGATCCAACAACGGCTGCCCAGATGGGGCAGATGGTCCGGACTTTTATCGACGTTACCAAAACAGTAAACATTTCAATGGAAAGGATCGTTGCCTGTACGCCAAAAAAACAGGATGCTTCCAAATCAGTAAATGTAAAAAATGATCCACCCACCATTTTTGTGAGTAGTACGCCCGCTATTTTGCTTCAGTTGGAGGGACGGCCTGCACTTGCCGATGCAAGTAAAAATGGTATTCAATATGTGTTCAACGCAAACTGGCCCGTGTTTTTCGATAAAACAACATCAAAATATTTTCTTTTTGACGACAAGCAATGGCAGACGACGGCCAGCTTAAATGGTTCCTGGGCCTTTACTTCCAAACTTCCTTCATCCCTGAAAAGCCTGACAAAGGATTCCACCTGGAAAAACCTCTTGAAAGGAGCTATTCCTGCCCCATCCAAACCAGGAAGCGATATGCCGAAGATATTTTATACTGAAAGCCCCGCAGAAATTATTCTTTTCAAGGGAACACCCTCCTACACCTCAATTCCCGGTACCAGTCTTAAATATGCCACGAACACGAACAATAATATTTTCTATTCAAATGGCACTTCGCAGTATTATTATCTCGCTGCCGGCAGATGGTTCAGTGCACCCGGTTTAAATGGACCATGGACATATGCCACTGCGAATTTGCCAGTAGATTTTGCGAATATTCCCGACAGCAGTCCGGCTTCACGCATTTTGGCGTCCGTTCCGGGAACTGATGAAGCGGCAGACGCGGTTATGATTGCACAGATCCCGACAAAAACCGCAGTGGATCCGAAAGCAGCTCCGCCGGTTACCATAACTTATTACGGAGAGCCGAAATTTGTTGTGATTGACGGAACCAGCCTTTCATATGTTCAGAATACCACAGAAAAAGTGATCATGGTCAGCGAGAATCAGTATTACGCCTGTGTCTCCGGTTTATGGTATGTTGCTACAACGCCCCAGGGCCCCTGGATCCTGGCCACTTCCGTACCCCAGGTCATCTATACCATTCCGGCCAGTTCTCCGGTTTATAATGTGACGTATGTAACTCAAACGGTTACAACCACCGGAACAGTTGAGGCTAGTTACACGGCAGGGTATATGGGTGCGTTTGTTGTAGGTGTTGGTGTCGGGGTTATCATAGCATCAGGAACGGGATATTATTATCCGCCCTATATGTATTATCCTCCAATGGGATATCCGATATGTTATGCTTACCCCGTGCCTTACGGAGCTTATGCGTATCATCCATATGGATATTATGGGGGGGCGACCTACCGAGCGTCCTATAATCCATATACCGGTACCTACGCCCGCAGCGCAACGGCTTATGGTCCTTATGGATCCGCTTCTGTAGGGCAGGCATACAATCCAAACACAGGTACCATGGCCAGGGGCGCTTCGGTTTCAACGCCTTATGGTACGCGCAGCGCAGGCCAGGCCTACAATCCGTATACCGGCGCCTCGGCGGCAACCCGCCAGGGATCGGGTGCCTATGGACAGGCGGGTACTTCTGTTTACAATAACGGACACGGAACGGCAACCCAAACCGCTCATGCTACAAATAATTCCGGCCAGACGGTAGCCGGTGCAAGAAATACAAACGGCGCAGCAGCCGTTGGTGCGAGTGGTCCCAACGGCAGTGGCGGCGTAGCGAAGGGAGCTAACGGGGACATGTATGCGGCAAAAGACGGCAATGTCTATAAAAATACCGGTGACGGCTGGAATCAGTATAATAAAGACGGAACATGGTCATCTGCATCATCGGCAAAACCAACTTCAACATCTGCAGCAAAACCAACGACAACATCTGCGGCAAAACCGACAACTTCATCCGCTGCGGCCAGCCATCCAACAACAAGCTCCTATAATAAACCAAGTGGCGGCGGGGCGCCCAACAGTGAAATGTCGGGTGCTGCAAAAGATCGTCAGCGCGGAAATGCAGGAGCAAGCCAATGGGGCGGCGGCGGTGGTAGTCGCCCCGGAGGCGGTGGTGGTGGTGGATGGGGCGGAGGTGGTGGTGGCGGCGGCGGCGGCGGTGGTGGCGGTGGCGGCGGCGGCCGCGGCAGAAGATAAACTTTTTTATTATTAAGGATTGATGATTAACGCGACACATTTCGTTAATCATTAATCCTTAATAATTACCTTAAGCTTTAGTAGAAGGAAGACGTTTTCTGATGACGGTCATCTGGCCCCGGTGATTGGCTTCATGTTCACAAACATGGAACCACTTGCAGAAATTATTTGTGGGTCCGCCAAAGAATTGAGGGTCCACTTCGGCAAACCATTTATCATCTCTTTTTTTAAATTCTTTAAGCGTGAATTCCCGCACTTCTGTCATGGCAGAAATATAATAATCCAGTTCATGACCTTTAATCTGTTTTCTTCCTTCGTCGCCCAGTTCCATGGCTACGCCCCATCTCTTTTTATTTTCAGGACTAAAGTCCTGCAGGTTATTAAAAGTCAGATCCTGGTATACCGCATCCGTAGCGGCCAAATGCATGAGCAGTGCTCCGATGGTATTTGATTGGGAATCGACCAAAAAATCAAGTTGGGGTTGTGTCAAACCCTTTGTTGCACTGATTACACTTTCCCTGACCCATTCCATTTGTGAAACGAGGATCCCAATCTGCGGAGAATATCCCGCTCTCGGTCCGATAATATTGATGTTTGGATCAGCAGCAGGTTGCGCAAAATCGACTAGTGGAAACAAACTCAGCGCCCCGGCGCCAACGGCTGTCAATGCAGAATTTTGAAGGAATTTTCTTCGGTTAAGGTTCGAAATTGGAATTTTCATATTTATGCAGTTTAAAAGTGACAACCTAAAACCATCCGGATTTTTTGGAACTGCTTCGCCCTCCAAGTCCTAAAGCGCCCAACAGTCCGCGCGTGATCATACTGGCCGCAGTTCTTTCCACCTGTTTGGCGGCTCCGCTGTTCAGAATTTTATCCAGGGTAGAAGGTTCCGGTTTGGCTCCCGGTTTGGCTGGATTCGGTTGGTTCTTATCGGCTGCATCCTGAAGTTTCTGCGTCAGGATTTCATAAGCACTTACGCTATCTATTACCTGGTTATATTTTGGAATCAGTTTCGACTTTGCCGTAATGACGTCAATCTCTGCGGCTGTTAATATATCCATACGGCTTCGCGGTGGTGCCATCATACAATGCACCAGGGGTGTGGGAACGCCTTTTTCATCCAGCATGGTCACCAGGGCTTCACCGATCCCGAGTTCCGTTATCAGGTCTTCTGTTTTATAAAACGGGCTGGTCGGATAATTCTCTGCGGCCTGTTTGATTGCTTTCCGGTCATTGGCTGTAAATGCGCGCAACGCATGCTGAACTTTTAACCCCAGCTGCGCCAGTACGCCGGCGGGGACGTCGGTTGGATTCTGCGTACAGAAAAATATTCCGATACCCTTGGACCGGATGAGTTTTACAATCGTTTCGATTTGTTTCAGGAGCGCATCACTCGCTGCCTGGAACACCAGGTGTGCTTCATCAATAAATAAAACCAGCTTAGGTTTTTCCACGTCGCCTTCTTCCGGACAGGAAGCATATAATTCTGCGAGCAATTGCAGCATGAATGTTGAAAACAGCGCCGGTTTGTCCTGCAGATCGGTTACGCGCAATATGTTCACCACTCCGTGCCCGTCGTCTGAAATGCGCATAAGATCTGCGACTTCAAAACTCTTCTCGCCGAAAAAAACATCGGCGCCCTGTTGTTGAAGGCCGATGACCTTCCGCAGTATGGTCCCCGTAGAAGTCGTTGCGATCTGCCCATAGGCCTGCTGGATCTCAGCCTTCCCTTCATTGGAAATATATTGAAGCACTTTGATAAAATCTTTCAGATCCAGGAGCGGCAGTTTATTGTCGTCACAATATTTAAAGATCATGGCCACCAGACCTTCCTGCGTATCATTCAGCTCCAGAATGCGGGACAATAAAATGGGTCCGAATTCACTAACGGTGGCGCGCAGACGAACACCCTTTTCCTGGCTAAGGGTCATGAATTCAACCGGGAATGCCTGGGGTTCGTATTTAATCCCGATGCTCATGCATCGGTCCTTGATTTTATCGTTCGCGGTGCCTGCTGCGCCGATTCCGCTGAGATCGCCCTTGATATCCATCACGAGTACCGGCACGCTGGCATTACTCAGGGCCTCACTGATCATCTGCAGGGTTTTGGTTTTACCCGTACCCGTGGCTCCGGCGATCAATCCGTGCCGGTTCATAGTTTTTAACGGAAGGTTGATACCGGCTCCGGGAACGGTTTTCCCGGCCAGCATGCCGATACCGATCTTTACGGATTCTGACTTGAATGTGTACCCGGCTTGTACGGCATTGAGAAAAGAAGTCTGATCTGCCATAATATGATTTTTTGGTTTTTAGTATGGCTGTTAAATTGCCTTGGGCTTTAAGCTTTGAGCTTTAGGCTTCTCGTCCAGCAACTGCTGTACAAGTTTTTCCAATTCCATTATCCTTTTTTCAAAGGCCGGCAGTTTGCGTGCCGCGGCCTGAGAACGGAGGGCGCTCGTGTATTCAAACGCCGGACTCCCGGTAACCGCGCTATTGGGCATTTTCAGGGACTTGGTTACACCGCTTTGCGCATTGATCTTGCTTCCATCGGCAATTTGAATATGACCCACGATGCCGACCTGACCGCCCACCATCACATTCTTTCCCAGTTTCGTACTGCCAGAAACACCGCTCTGGGCGGCAATCACGGTATTGCTGCCGATTTCTACATTGTGTGCAATCTGGATCAGGTTATCGAGTTTCGCCCCGGATTTAATAAGTGTCGAACCGATCGTCGCCCGGTCGATGGTGGCGTTGGAACCCACTTCGACCAGGTCTTCAATCACCACATTGCCCATCTGGGGAATCTTTTTGAAACTGCCGTCGGCCTGGGGAGCGAAACCAAAACCATCTGCCCCGATGACGGAACCTGCATGAATGGTAACCTGTTTTCCGATGATGCAGCTGTGATATATTTTAACGCCCGGATAAATGATGGAGTGATCCCCTATGAAAACATCATCCCCGATATATACCTGCGGATAAATTTTTACATGGTTCCCGATTTTCGCATTGTTGCCGATAAAAGCAAAACTGCCAATATAGACCTGTTCGCCCAAACTCGCGGATTTGGAAATATATACGGGCTCCTGGATACCCGTCAGCTGCTGATTCATCATTTCCTGGTATTGGGAGAGCAGGGATGCAAAAGCGATGTAAGCATCCGGAACAAGAATGAGAGTAGCTGAAATTTTTTCTTTCAGAACCTGGCTGTCATTGATGATGATAATGGAAGCCTTCGTACTATATAAAAACTCTTCGTATTTCGGATTGGCGAGGAAAGACAACTGGCCGGCCTGTGCTTCTTCAATTTTTCCGAAATTATTCACCAGCACTTCCGGATCACCATCCAGCTTGCCATTGATCAACGCAGCGATCTGGGCGGCAGAAAATTGCATAGAAAGATATTTGGAATGAAAATCGTTTAAACTATTCTCCCGTCAGGTAACAAATATAGAATTTTTTAACCGCCGAGGAGAGGCTCCGGTGTATCAGGGCATTGTCAACCTGGGAGATATCCCGAACGGTCCCGTCTTTAAAAAGAATATTTATTTTTTCGTCGGTTGGATTATACGTTGTGTTCGTGTGTTCACCGGTAAAAACAAAGAAAGCCGCATCCTGCTCCGGAAGATTTAAAATTACGGCAGCATCCCGCAGATGTTTTTTCAATATGTCCTCTCTAAAAGGCTCGGCCTGCAGTTTGGCCTTGAGCAATCGCCGGTTGATCAGCATGGCGCTCAGGTTGGACAACACGGGATCGCTTTCTTTCATCCAGTTCTTTAAGGCGCTCAGGATATCATTATCGTCCATCAGGCTGAATGCTTCGAGCCATTCGGAAGGATCCTGCGGGGAATGGGTAAGAAAAAAATCAAGTGATTCGGATCCGGAAAAAAGGGCATCCCCGCTGCGGATTTTTTCCCGAGCACGCTGGATGATTTTTACCAGCATACTTTCGGCGCTTACCACGGTTTTATGCAGATAAACCTGCCAATACATGAGACGCCGGGCAACGAGAAATTTCTCGATGGAATAAATGGCCTTTTCCTGCACCATCAGTTCACCCTGATGAACCGTGAGCATATGTATGATACGGTCATAACCGATCACACCCTCGGAAACCCCGGTAAAAAAACTATCCCGGTTGAGATAATCCATCCGGTCCACGTCAAGTTGTCCCGATACGAGCTGGTGCAGAAATTTTTTCGGGTACAGATTGGTAAAAATGGCAATAGCCGTATTGAGTTCACCATACATTTCCTTGTTTAATAATTGCATGATCTGCAGGGAGACCGATTCATGATCGAGATTTTCGATCAGGTTATTTTCGAGGGCGTGCGAGAAGGGTCCATGACCTACATCGTGCAGCAGGATGGCCATTTTAGCGCCTAGTTCTTCGTTTTCCGTAATGGGAATTCCCTTTCCTTTGAGCGAGGCCAGTGCGTTGCACATCAGGTGATAAGCGCCCAGGGAATGGTGCAGGCGGGTATGCACGGCGCCGGGATAAACCAGGTTCGCAAAACCCATCTGCTGTATGCGGCGCAAACGCTGGTAGAAGGGATGCCGGATGAGTTCCAGTATCAGCGGGTGATCGATGGTTATAAATCCATAAACCGGATCATTGATGATTTTATGAGAACCTGCACCCATTTTGATTTTGTTAAAAGAATTCATTACAGTCACCAAATTTAGGAATGACTGGCTGATAAACTATCTTTAGAAATTCGAAATACATGATTATGTCATTAGGAACGATTCTCTGGGTAGACGATGAAATTGACAGCCTGCATTCGCATATTCTTTTTCTGCAGAATAAGGGGTATGAAGTAAATGCCATGACAAACGGACTGGATGCGATTGATTTTGTAAAGGAAAATCAGGTGGATGTGGTGTTGCTTGATGAATCGATGCCCGGTATCAGCGGTCTGGAAACCCTGGCGAAAATAAAAGAGGCCAATCAGCAGATTCCCGTTGTGCTCATTACAAAAAATGAAACGGAGAACCTGATGGACGAAGCCATCGGCAGACAGATTACAGATTATCTCATTAAACCGGTGAATCCAAACCAGGTACTGCTTAGCCTTAAGAAAATCATCGACAATAAAAGACTGGTGGCCGAAACCACGACAACGGCATACCAGCAACAATTCCGCGAATTGTTTACCACACTCAACAGCAACCCGGATTATACGGAATGGATGGACCTGTACAAAAAACTGGTGTATTGGGAACTGGAGATGGAAAAAAGTAACAGTCCCGAAATGCAGGAAGTATTTCAGACCCAGAAACAGGAAGCCAATACGGAGTTCTTTAAATTTATTTCAAAAAATTATTCGAAGTGGGTTTCACCAAAAGCGACAGACGCACCCGTTATGAGCCATACCCTGCTACGGAATAAAGTATTTCCGAGCCTGGAAAAAGGGGCGCCCTTATTTTTTGTGCTGATTGATAATCTGCGTTTTGATCAATGGAAAGCGATCCAGCCTGTTTTTGCACAGAGTTTCCGGATTCAGTCTGAAGAAACTTTTTATAGTATACTGCCTACGGCCACCCAGTATTGCCGTAACGCGATCTTTTCGGGACTGATGCCGGCGGATATCCAGGCGCAATTTCCCGGCCTTTGGAAAAATGATGATGAGGAGGGCGGCAAAAACATGGCGGAAGAAGAATTTTTCCGGGCGCAATTGAAAAGGTTGAAGATGGATCACCTGAAAACTTCTTATACCAAAGTGCTCAATCACCAGGCCGGCCAGGATCTCGTGAATAATATCCTGAACCTGATGAATAACGACCTCAATGTGATCGTGTATAATTTTGTGGATATGCTCAGTCATGCGCGTACGGAAATGGAAGTGCTTAAAGAACTCGCCAGTGACGAAGCGAGTTACCGGAGTATTACGGCGAGCTGGTTTGAACATTCTCCCCTCCACCAGGCCCTGAAAAAAATAAGTGATAAAAAAATAACGATTGTGCTGGCCACCGACCATGGCAGCGTGCGGGTGAAAACGCCTTGTAAAGTAATCGGCGATAAACAGACAACCACCAATCTGCGATATAAACACGGACGAAATCTGAATTATGAACCGAAGGAAGTGCTGGCTTTCCGCGATCCCAAAGAAGCGGGACTGCCGGTTCCCACCATCAATTCCTCATTTATATTCGCCAGAGGAGATGGTTTCCTCTGTTATCCGAATAACTATAATTATTTCGCAAACTATTACCGCAACAGTTTTCAGCACGGCGGCGTGAGTATGGAAGAAATGATTATTCCGGTTATAAAAATGACTGGCAAGGCTTAACGCTTAACGCTTAACGCCTAACGCTTAACGCTTAACGCCTTGAACATGAATTGTAAAACGGTAAATGAAATGAATTCAAAATTTCCAAATTAGCGTTAAGCGTTAAGCGTTAGGCGTTAGTTGTGGATAACTATTAATAAAAAATGATGCACTTTTAGCAACTTTGAAATATGAAATATACGGTTACTACTTTGGAAAAAATAGAAAAGCTCCTGCACGAAACCGGATATGTGATCCGTTATGAAAGGGGGAATTTTCAAAGCGGATATTGTATTCTGGAAGAAAAAAAAGTGCTGGTGCTGAATAAATTTCTTGCGCTGGAAGGCCGGATCAATACATTGATCGATATTCTTCCCCAACTCAGCTTCGATGCGGAGTCCCTGGCACCCGAAAGCCGCAGGGTTCTTGAAAACTTGCTCAAACCACAAAGCTGATCGATGGTTTTCATTTATTTTTGACTGTGCAATTCCCTTCTATAAAAATTACTTTTCTTGGCTCCGGTACCAGTGCGGGTGTACCGATGATTGCCTGTCCCTGCCCGGTTTGTCATTCTGCTGATAAAAAAGACAAGCGCCTGCGCTCAAGTATACTGGTTGAATCACCCACGACACGGATCGTTGTTGATACTACACCGGATTTTCGATATCAGATGCTGAGAGCAAATGTGACAAAACTCGATGCGGTTCTTTTTACGCATCCGCATAAGGATCATATTGCAGGGTTGGATGATATACGGGCCTTCAATTTTTTTTCAGGAAAACCCATGCTCGTTTTTGCTAATGAGATGACGCAGGAAGTAATCATTCGCGAATTCCCTTATGCGTTTACTGATTTCCGTTATCCCGGGGTGCCGGAGATCCAGCTCAATACGATCGCCACGGATCCGTTTATGATCGGAGATATTCTGGTAGAACCCATACAGGTATGGCACCTGAAAATGCCGGTACTCGGTTTCCGGTTTGGGGATTTTACCTATATCACGGATGCCAACCGGATCGACGAAGCGGAAAAACAAAAAATCCGTGGTTCCCGGTTCATTGTACTGAATACACTCCGGAAGGAAAAACATATTTCCCATTTCAATCTGGAAGAAGCCATCGCCATGACCCGCGAACTGGACATTCCTATTGCCTATTTTACCCATATCAGCCATCAGCTGGGCAAACACGCCGACGTGCAACCCGAACTTCCTGAAGGCATGCATCTTGCATTTGATGGTCTGACCGTTCAGGCCTAACGCCTAACGCCTAACGCGTAACGCTTAACGCCTAACACCTAACGCTTAACGCCTAACGCGTAACGTGTAAGGTTTAAACTGATGTAAAGAGTTTTTGTAACATTTTTCCAAGTTCCGGGTAGTAATAATTAAAAGCGTTCCGCGTTAAGCGTTAAGCGTTAGGCGTTTATTAGCAAGTATTTAACATGTCCCTGAGGAAACCCATTAAACCTATTCACAAAAATTACGTCTTAACAAATATTAAACTATACTGTATGAAAAAATGTGTCCTCATATCCGGTTTCCTGTGTTGCCTGGTTGGCGTCGGATTCGCACAATCATCCATAGAGTTTATTCCCATGGGTGGATACACTTTTGCTGACAAACTGAATTTTGCCAATACATTTGGCCGGATTGAAGCCGGATTCAATTATGGCGGTTCATTTCAGTTTAATTTCAACCGTCACCTGGGTATCGAACTGGTGTATAACCGGATGCAGGTTCCGGCAAAACTTTATAATTATGGGGCTCTTCCGGGAGACGTACCGATATATCAGACCAGTGCCGGTATTAATTATATCATGGCCGGCCCCGTATCCAGTTTCCCACTTCCCGGTTCTCCGGTTACCTTATTTTTTGGCGCGGATCTGGGAGCAGCAATTTTTACTCCTTCGCCCAACAGCTTTTCGAGTAATGCCAGCTTTGCCTATGGCTTGCAGTTCGGGACGAATATTTATGTGGATCCCCGGTTCGGTATCCGGCTCAGTGGACGCCTGCTGGGAACGGCACCCAGTAGTTCAGGATATTATTTCGGAGCCTGGGGTGATCCGGGTGGTTATTATTACAACCAACCGGGTATCGTGCAATTTGGATTCAACGTCGGATTCATAATCGGACTGGGCAGGGAACTTCCCTCTTATCAAAAAGCGCAAAGGGCACCACGCGGACCTCGTCAGCCTCGTAAATATTATTACTACTAATACTTCCCGGAGCCAGGGAAAGTCAACAACGCGAATATTTTCTTCTAACTTCTAAATCGACTTTGGACGGTAACTGTCAGTATGAGTTTTCCACTTTAAGGGTATATTCTTCTCCTTGTACGGGTTTTATCTTTATCATAAAAAGGTATGTGGGAAACGATTCGTGGGTATTTGACCTTTACCAGAAAAGAACGCTATGGCGTTCTTTTTCTGCTTGTTTTAATCATCATATTATTTATTCTGCCTTATTTTTTCCGGCCTGCCGTTGGCGAACCGGATCCCGCGGCTTATGAAAAAATGAAAGAAGGCATTCAAAAACTGGAGTCCGGACTGGCCGACTCTTCCCTGGAAAAGGTTGCGCCTTCCCGTTATGCGGATCGCAAACGCTTTGGAGAGGAAATAAATTCCGGAAAATCAGGTCCGCCCGTCCGGACGGAAATGTTTTATTTCGATCCGAACCGGCTAAACGCTAGAGACTGGCGCCGGCTGGGTCTGTCAGAACACCTCACGCAAACCATTCTGCATTATATTGAAAAGGGCGGTCATTTTCGAAGAGCGGAGGACCTGAAAAAATTGTACGGACTTCATGACGCTGATTATGACCGACTCTTTCCATACGTGAGAATGACCCAGGCAACAGAAAATTTTCGGACCCGGTCGGGATATTATGCAAAGACTTCTTACAATCTACCGGCATTGAAAAAAGCGGATTCAATTTTCCGGGCAGGTCCTGTTCGAACAAATCCTGAATATGCAATTGCCCACTATGGCAAAAAGTTTGAAGTGACCGATATCAATCTGTCAGATTCGGAAATATGGTCCGGCTTGCCGGGTATCGGTGCGAAACTGGCCTCGCGAATTGTTCGCTTCCGCGAGAAACTTGGCGGGTTTTACCAGGTGGAACAGGTAGGTGAAACATTTGCATTGCCGGATTCTGTCTTTCAGAAAATAAAACCTTACCTGCGATTAATCAATGTGGACGTGCATCAGATGGATCTGAATTCAGCAACCCAGGAAGTGTTGCAGTCACATCCTTATATCCGCTGGCAGCTTGCCAAGCGGATCATCGATTATCGCGAACAGCATGGCGGGTTTAAGGCTGTCGATGAATTATTACAACTGGCCCAGATGGATCCGGTGAGGTTTGAAAAGTTAAAACCTTATTTATTGGTGAAATTCTAGGAATTTTTCCTGCAGAAAATTATCCCATGTGATTTCCATTTCCCTGTCCCGTCATGCGGACAAATCCTTCGGCCGCTCGCACACCCAGTTCACGTCCGCGGAATTCTTCCATGACGGCATGTCCGCACTGGTAGATGCCAGGAGGATCCTGACTGGTATGACAGAATACCGCCTTTTTTTTCTGATCCTGTGTATCTGAAATATCAACATAATCGGTGGGTTTGAAAACCATGGTTTGTTCACCGGTGCATACTTCAAAAAAATACAGATCAAATTTCTCTTTTGCCCTGATCCAGCTCTGAATAGTCAGCAGACTGGCAATCTGGTGATCCTTATGGGAATCTATGGGCCAGTGGGTAAAAACGATATCTGGTTTTTCTTCGTTCAGTAACGTTTGTATTTTCTGGACCCAGTCATTATTCATCAGCGTATCCCCATCAATTTGTCCGGCAAATACGGGTTTTGTATGGAGGAGTTTGCATGCTTCCTGCGATTCCTGTGTTCTGATATTCGCGGCTTCCGAGTGTGATTTGCCCGGTATGCCCGCCTCGCCCCTCGTAAGGTAAATGATGGTCACGGAGTGACCAGCGGCTGCAAATTTCGCCAAAGTGCCGCCACAACCGCTTTCCGGATCGTCCGGGTGAGCGCCCACGCAGACGATTTTGTACACCCTGGCTTGCCATATTTTTGCAGTTCGCATATCCGGCAATGACAGTAATCCTATTCCTGCCGCGGCATTTTTTACAAACCGGCGACGCGAAGATTCATTTTTCATATGGTGTATATTGATGCAGATTGATTATTTTGTAATACATATTAAACATTAATTTCGATATTTATTCAAGGACCTGCAATCTAAAGTCATCTGATTATTCAAAGAAATACGGGGAATTTAAAACCAGGACCTTTAAATAAACGGAACAATAAACTCCGGGAAGATGAAAAAAATATTACTTCTGATCCTATTGGTTTTAAGTGTGTGCGGAATACGGGCACAACGATTTTTTTATATAGAAACCAATGATAACACGGATAAGATTATCCGGGACGGACTCCTGGGGGCCTCTCAGTTTGTTTGCCCGTCACCTCTCGGTTCTGACTATATCATTAAAACAGATATTGGGTTTCAGGAAACTTCCCATATTTTGACATTACACATGATTCTGGAAGATTCGGTTACATTTCAAACTATTTTTCAAACCCAGGAAGAATATAAATTTGGGGTTACCACTGAAAAATCAAAAATATTTTTAAGAATGGCAATCACGACTTTCCTTGAAAAAAATATCGGCCAGATAATCGTTTGTTCAAAAAGCGATCATTATGATTCCAGGATGAAATACCTGAGACCCAAAAAAGATAAGACCTGATCAGGCTGGATTAAATAAATATTCTACGAGTTATAAAACGCCAATAAAAATCTGATCAGGGTATGCATGGCCGCTTATCATCTTATGGGACTCTATTTCAGAGGGATAAAAGGCCTTAAATTATAAGTATGTCCGAACCAGAGAATAAACGAACCGATAAGCTGGCTATAAACGGCAGCTTTGAGGAAGTTATAAAAGTGTCGGTAACTCCACAGACATTAGTTAAGCCAAAGCCAAAACTCGTAAAGAAGAAATAATGAAAGGGATGGGAACGGTTGTAGGTGTTGTGCTTTTGATGATTTTAACCACTAAGTTCCTAAAGCCCATTCAAAAACTCTATGACGAAAATCCCGTAATTGTAATTGCTGGAATTATAATAATAATTATTGCAGCCTACACCATCGTTAGTTTAAGAAAAAAATATTTAGAACGCAAATCGAAATGAAAAATTTCAGCTACCGAATATTTTTTATCGCCACATTTGCTTTCATTATTCTAAATATAGCATGCTATATTGGAGCTTTTGCAGTTAGTGATTCTGGCCCCGATATTGGTTTATTTTGGATAATTCTCGCCAAATCATTCTTTGTGTTCAATTGGGCATTCGTATTGATAATTCGGATAATAGGGGCTAATAACCCGGATACTCTTTTCGCTTTTACGTGCATTTTTCTAAACTGTCTTTTAGACGGTTTCATTATTGAAAGAATATTTTCATTACGCAAGAAAAAATCAAAATTTCCACCCGTCCCAACACGTATATAGTTGCCCCCAAAAAAAACTAACAAGCGTTAGTTTTTTTTCAAATAATTTATTACCTTGCCCTCGGTTTAACGAGCCTTGGTTTAACAATTCTAGCGATTGTTTACTATTTGGGCAGCAACCTCCGGTTGTTGCCTCTTTTATTTATAGAACCTATCATATGGATTTTGAATTGGACGAAATATCCCGCCAGGTGGCCCAAACGGCCAGGGATTTTGCAAATCAGCACATCAGGCCTCATGTTATGGAATGGGATGAAGCCCAGCATTTTCCCATTGAAATTATGCGGGCCATGGGCCGGCTTGGTCTCATGGGCGTGGTCGTTCCTGAAGAATACGGCGGCTCCGGAATGAGCTATATTGAATATATCCTGGTCATCGAGGAAATTGCCAAAGTCTGCGGTTCCATCGGCCTAAGCCTCGCGGCGCACAACTCCTTATGTACCGGGCATATCCTGGCTTTCGGCAACGAGGAGCAGAAGAAAAGCTATTTACCCAAACTTGCGTCCGGAGAATGGATTGGTTCCTGGGGGCTTACCGAGGCCAATACGGGCAGTGACGCGGCCAATATGCAATGCACGGCCATAAAGGACGGCGATGGCTGGATCCTCAACGGGACGAAAAACTGGATCACCCACGGCATCAGCAGTGATATCACTGTTGTGGTGGCCAGAACCGGAGCTCCGAGGCAAAAAAATAACGCAACGGCATTCGTGGTCCCGCGGAGTACACCTGGTTTCAAGGGCGGTAAAAAAGAAAATAAACTCGGCATGCGGGCCAGTGAAACCGCAGAAATGATATTTGACAATTGCAAGATACCGGACAGCTACCGGCTGGGTAATGTTGGGGATGGTTTTAAGCAATCTCTTAAAGTGCTCGACGGAGGCAGGATCTCTATTGCCGCCCTCGGGGTGGGGATCGCCAAAGGAGCTTATGAGGCGGCCGTAAAATATTCAAAAGAAAGACATCAGTTTGATAAGCCGATTTCATCCTTTCAGGGAATATCATTCAAACTGGCCGATATGGCGACGGAAATCATGGCTGCTGAATTATTGACGCTGCAGGCAGGCGATCGCAAAAACCGGGGACTTCCGATGACGAAGGAAGCGGCTATGGCGAAATATTATTCCAGTGAAGTGGCGGTGAAGACGGCCACCGAGGCCGTTCAGATTTTTGGCGGTTATGGATATACCAAGGATTTTCCGGTGGAAAAATATTACCGTGACAGCAAACTATGCACAATCGGGGAAGGCACTTCGGAAATTCAGAAAATCGTTATTGCCAGGGAAGTGTTGGCATAATTGTCAATTGTCAATTGTTAATTGTCAACGCTGAAATACAATTGCAGCATTTATTATACGAGCAAAGGAGAAAATTCATTGACAATTGACCATTAACAATTCAGGGCATAAAATCTTCTTCCGCCGGCTTGCTGTATTTATCAAATATTTTATCGATTGCACCACCAAAGAGGGGAAACTTGGACTTGGCAAAATTTTTCATGATCTCCACGGCTTTGATTGCCTGCGCTTCCGTAAGTCCTTCCGCTTTTAATTTATCAAGAAGCTCTTTCATTATCTAAATTGGAAATTTTCTAATTGTTTTAGGCTTTACGCTTTAAGCTTTAAGCTTTAGGCTTGCTTAAGCTACTTTCAGGAGGCTCATTTTGCTTGTATCGAATTTCTTCCGGGCGTATTCCAGGTTCAGATGAAATTTATTTTCTTTTGATGAAGGGAGTTCAAACATGGCATCCGTCAAAATGCTTTCACAGATGCTCCGCAGTCCGCGTGCGCCCAGCTTATATTCAACGGCCTTCGTCACCATGAAATCCAGCACGTCGTCATCGATGGTCAGCTGAATACCTTCCAATTCAAATAATCTTTTGTATTGTCTGATCAGGGAATTCCTTGGTTCGGTCAGAATGGAACGAAGGGTGATACTGTCCAGCGGATTTAAATGGGTTACCACGGGCAAACGGCCAAGCAATTCCGGAATGAGACCGAATGATTTCAGGTCGGGTGCATTTACGTGTTGTAATAAATTCTTGCGCGTAAATTCCTGTTGTTCCTTATTCACGTTAAATCCGATCGCGTTGGTATTGATCCTCCGGGCAATGATTTTATCCACGCCGTCGAACGCACCACCGCAGATGAATAAAATATTCTGGGTGTTGATCTTGATAAGTTTTTGTTCGGGATGTTTACGGCCTCCCTGTGGGGGCACAAGCACATCGGTCCCTTCCAGCAGTTTGAGCAATCCCTGCTGAACGCCTTCTCCGCTTACATCGCGCGTGATGGAAGGATTATCGCCTTTACGGGCGATTTTATCGATTTCATCAATGTATACGATACCTCTTTCCGCACTGACCACATCATAATTACAAACCTGCAGGAGACGGGTAAGAATACTTTCCACATCTTCTCCAACATAACCGGCTTCTGTGAAAACGGTGGCATCCACGATTGCGAAAGGGACATTGAGCAGCTTGGCGATGGTCTTGGCAAGCAGGGTTTTACCGGTTCCCGTTTCACCTACCATGATGATATTGCTTTTTTCAATTTCAACATCATTTTCAGCTACTTTCTGCTGCAGTCTTTTATAATGATTGTAAACTGCCACGGCCAATACCTTCTTTGCGTCATCCTGGCCGATCACATATTCATCGAGAAATCGCTTGATCTCAACAGGCTTTTTTACTGTGAGTTTGAATTGGGAAGAAGGGGAGGCATCGTCCCGGACGATCAGCTCCTGCTGAATGATTTCCTGGGCGTGCTCCACGCAGTTTTCACAAATATGTCCTTCCTGTCCCGCGATGAGAATTTTCACCTCATCCCGGCTCCGGCCGCAAAAAGAACAATGAAGGGTATTTTTTGCCATCTCTTTGAAATAAACGTAAAATTAATCAACTTATCCGCCAAAACCAATCATTCCAGGGATAAGTTCTAAGGGTTTTCACTTATTAAGCTTAAAGCGTATTGCTTAACGCCAAACGCAAGTAAATTAATGTTAAATCAGGAAATATTTCCTGCCCGGGAGTCTTAAAGAAACCGCCAAAAACAGCATTTCCGCATCGAAAAACGTGTCCAGCATTAGGCGTTAGGCGTTAAGCGTTCCGCGTTAAGCGTTAAGCGTTTAAAGTTCAGTGCTGATTCCGTCGGCAATGCCATATTCAACGGACTCCTTGGCATCCATCCAGTAATCGCGGTCGAAATCTTTCATGACCTGGTCAAACTTTTTACCGCAGTTTTCAGACAATATTTTAGCGGCTATTTCTTTGACCCTCTTAGTTTGTTTTGCCTGAATTTCCAGGTCCACGCTCACCCCCTGGATATACCCGCCAAGACTGGGCTGATGAATCATTACCTCTCCATGTGGATAAATAAAACGCCTTCCCTTGGCCCCACCGCTAAGCAGAATGGAACCCATGGAAGCCGCCAGGCCAATACAAACGGTACTCACCGGACTCTTCATCATCCTCATCACGTCGTAGATCGCCATACCACTGGTGACCATGCCTCCCGGACTGTTGATCAGGAATCGGATTTCTGTTCCCGGTTTGTCTATATCGAGCAGGAAAAATTTGTTAATAATGTCTTTGGCAGAACGGTCGTCAACCGGTCCCCAAAGCTGAACCGTGCGGGTTTCAAAAAAATATTTTTCCAGCTTTTTCATCAACATGCCGGGATCCGTTTGCGGCTTCTCTTCTTTTTCTTCAGAAGGTTCGTCATCCAGGCGAAAGGGCCGGACAGGGTATTTGGAGTATTTCATTATAAAAGTTTAAGATATATTAGTTTTCTTTTTTCTCTTTTCTGGGATTGATCACCAGCACTTCGTCAACGAGACCGTATTCCTTCGCTTCAATGGCTGTTAACCAGTAATCGCGATCGGAATCCTTTTCAATCTGTTTGATCGTTTTCCCCGTATGAAACGAATAAATTTCATAGAGTTCCTTTTTCAGCTTCCTGATTTCATTTACGGTGATCTCAATGTCGCTGGCCTGTCCGCCAATGCTGCCGCTCGGCTGGTGCATCATCACACGACTGTGTTTGAGCGCCGTTCTTTTTCCCTTGGTGCCCGCACACATCAGCGTGGCTCCCATCGAAGCGGCCATGCCGATGCAGATGGTGGCTACATCCGGGGTAACATACTGCATGGTGTCATACACACCCAGCCCGGAATAAACGGATCCGCCGGGACTATTGATATACATCTGTATGTCGCGGTGGCGGTCGGTACTGTCCAGAAAAAGTAACTGGGCAGTAATGATATTGGCAACCTCATCATTGATGGGGTAACCCAGGAAGATAATGCGGTCCATCATCAAACGGCTATACACATCCATAACGGCTACGTTCATAGGACGTTCTTCAATGATATTCGGCGTGAGGCCGGTTATCATATATTTTTCATAACCATTCAATGTATTACTGGAAAGGCCCAGATGCTTAACGGCGTATTTTTCAAATTCGGAACCAAGGTGCATAATAAAAATATTTTTTCTTGAGGATGGATTGGCTGGTCAGGTGATTACCTTTCAAATCTCCGTCCAAACTCTTAAACTTCCAAAAAACTGACAGAGTTGCAGATATTTAAGAATCCCGCTTTTATCGGGATCAGGAATTATTCATGGTGGTGATGCTGGTGTTCCTCGTTGAGTTTATTGAACTCTTCTGCCGTGATGGCTTTATCTGCCGGCGTTACCTGTGTTTCCACCCACTGGAGCATTTTATTGGTGCGCTGGTTCTGATAGGTTTCCTCCACAAATCTTCTGTCCTGCATCATTTTATTCACGTAATCCTCTACCCAGGGTTGATCATCGCCCTGTGGCAGTCCGCCGAGATATGAAAATAATTGTTTGCGGGCTGCTTCTTTTATGTCTTCGGGTGTCACTTCAATTTTATGATCAGTGGCGATTTTATCTGTAATCAGATTCCATTTGAGTGCATTGCTGAAAGTGGGAAATTCCTTTTCCACTTCTTCCGGCGTTTTCGGTTTTTCACCCCCGGTAAGCAACCATCGTTTCAGGAATGATTCCGGAAATTCAATGACTGTTTTGTCGAGCAGTTCATGATAGAGGGTATGCTGAAGATTGTTGCTGGTCTGTGCTTTCCACTGATCCGCCATATCCTGTCTGACCGCCTCGCGGAATGCTGTTTCTGATTCAATTGTTTTATTCGGATATACTTTTTTGAAAAGGACTTCATCCAGTGTTGCTTTTTCAAGCAATCCGACTTTCGTGATCACGAGCTTAAAATATTTTTCTGCATCCTCGGCGCTTTCTTTATTCAGGCCCAGGTCCTGCAGGATCCAGACTCTTTCTTTATCCTCAAATGCAGTCAACAGCTGAATGGTGAAGGTATCACCTGCTTTTTTCTCCAGTAATTCAGGACGAAAAGCGGGTGAGAAATATTTTACGAGCAGGGAATTGTCTTTGGGCTGGCTGCCTTCCAAAGGATTCCCGCTGGCATCGGTTTCCTGAAAACTGACGTTCAGCACATTTTCATCCCCGGTCACCGTTTCCGGATCCGTCATCGTTCCGTTTTTTTGTTTGAGCCTTTCGATTTCCTCGTTCAACATATCGTCGGTGACGATGATCTGATAACGGGTAGGAGTAAGCGAAGAAAGTTCAGGCAGACTGAATGCCGGTTTCAGACCCACTTCAAAAGCAAAGTAATAATCCTGCGGATGGGTCATGTTGATCTGGCTGGCATCATTTTCGGGAAGAGGAAGCGGCTGGGCAAAAATTTCCAGCTGTTCGGCACTCATATAATCCGTGAGTTTTTTCTCCACGCTCTTTAGTACTTCATCGGTAAAAACCGAGTTGCCATACATTTTCTTGATCAGGCTGGTCGGAACCATCCCTTTCCGGAATCCCGGAATATTGGCCTTCTTTCCATAATCTTTCAATGATTTTTCAAAAGATGGGAGATAGTCGCTTTTCTCGATTTTAACGATGATCTTATCATTCAGCAAACCGATATTCTCTCTGGTAACCGTGCTCATATAAAATTTTTTGTATCGTTTCCAACCGGATGATTTCAGGATAGCCTTCTGGAAACGGGCTGCAAAACTACGAAAAAGCGCAAAGCATAAAGCGTAAAGCCGGAAGCTTTTTCATTTGGCGGGTAAATTCCCTGACGGGGTACATTAAAAAGTATAATCCGGAAAGGAGCTAAACGATTCATTACCGGCTTTTTATCATAATTTGAAACAAAACAGATCGGAGCCTGTTAAACATGACTATATCCGGTAATTCAAAAACATTCATATGATTCAAACCAAGGGATTCGCAGCTCAAAAAGTACATGCCAATTTAACCTCATGGAATTTTGAAAGAAGGGAGGTTGGGACGCAGGACGTTCAACTCGAAATATTATTCTGCGGGGTATGTCATTCCGACCTTCACCAGGTGAATAACGATTGGTTCCCGGGGATTTTTCCTATGGTTCCCGGACACGAGATCGTAGGCCGGATCATTCAGACGGGTTCAGGTGTAAAGAAATTTAAAAAAGGGGAGCTCGCAGGCGTCGGCTGTCTGGTAGATTCCTGCAGAATCTGTAAAAACTGCAAACAGGGTCTGGAGCAGTATTGTTTAAACGGTTCTGTCGCCACCTATAATGGCAGGGCAAAAGATGGTAGTCCGACTTATGGGGGCTATTCAAATCATATCGTTGTTCATGAAGATTTTGTTCTCCACGTCTCCGAAAAATTATCCCTGCCGGCGGTGGCCCCGCTGCTTTGCGCGGGAATCACAACCTATTCTCCTCTTCGATACTGGAAAGTAGGAAAGGGTCACAAGCTGGCCATCCTGGGCCTTGGCGGATTGGGACATATGGGAGTCAAATTCGGGGTTGCTTTTGGAGCCGAAGTAACCGTTTTAAGTACCTCTCCATCAAAAGAAAAAGATGCCAAAGCACTGGGCGCCCACAAATTTGTCGTTACCTCAGATCTGGCACAGGTCGAGACGGTAAAAGGGTCGTTCGATTTTATTCTGGACACGGTCTCTGCCAAACACGATATCGCATTTTATCTTTCTTTGCTGGCTACAAATGGTGTGCATATCTGCGTTGGAGCGCCACCAGAACCTCATCTCATTCCGGCTTTTTCGTTGATGGGCGGAAGAAAAAGCGTGTCTGGATCCGGGATTGGTGGACTGCCCGAAACACAGGAAATGCTGGATTACTGTGCAGAAAATAAAATCGTTTCAGACATAGAAATTATTGACATGAATTATATTCAGACTGCATACGAACGGATGGTCAAGGGAGACGTTCACTACCGGTTTGTGATTAATATGGCATCCTTATAAGCTTAACGCCTAACGCCTAACGCGTAACGCCAAACGCCTGGATAAAATGAAACTGTATGGCAGTGTTTTTAGTTTCCTGGTTTTCATACAATTTACCTATTCACAGGTCCTGCCACTTTCCATACAGAAGGCCGACGGGAACTATATTTCTACTACGTATATTGACAGTCTCGTAAAAAAATTAATGAATACCGGCCAGGTTACCGGGTTGGAATTGGCTATTATTGATCATAACGGCATCGTATACCTGAACAGTTACGGATACAAAAACAAAGCGAAGCAGGAACTGAATGATACAGCCACCTGTTTTTATGCGGCCTCGCTGGCCAAATCACTTTTTGCCTTTATGGTTATGCAGTTAGTAGATGAAGGAAAAATTGATTTGGATAAACCTTTATATGAGTATCTCCCAAAACCAATATCTGAATACGAAAATTATAAAGAGTTGGCAGGTGATGATCAATGGAAATTGATCACGGCGCGTAATTGCCTGGACCATACCACCGGATTTCCCAATTGGCGGCAACTTAATCCCCATGGTAACAATAAACTTGAGATATTTTTTAAACCGGGCGGGCGTTTCGCCTATTCAGGAGAAGGAATTTATTTGTTGCAAATGGTTATAGAAACCATCACGGGCCAGACGCTTGAAGTACTTGCCCGGGAAAAGACATTTCAGCCTTTCGGCATGTACAGGACAAGTTTTTTGTGGCAACCAGCATTTGAAACCGATTATGCAGTCGGTCATGACAGGAAGGAAGACACTCTTCATAAAAGAAGATCTGGGAGTGCCAATGCGGCCGGCTCAATGGAAACGACGATTGCAGATTATGCACGTTTTTTATTGGCGGTCATGCAGGGTAAAGAAATTTCGCAGAAGTCATGGCAGGAAATGTTTTCACCACAAATCAGGATAAATTCAAAAGCGCAGTTCCCATCGCTGAGGACCGATACGACAAACAAAAATAATAATATTCAATTATCATATGGTCTGGGTTGGGGTTTGTTCAATACTCTATACGGCAGAGCATTTTTCAAAGAGGGTCATGATGATGGGTGGGGTCATTATGCGATAGGCATTCCGGAAAAGCAAATTGCAGTTCTTATCATGTCTAACAGCTCCAATGGGGAGAGCATTTTTACGAAATTGGTTGAAAAAATAACCGGCGTTACGATTCCCTGGAAATGGGAAGGTTATAAAAACTAATTATTCTACCACAATAATTTTATTCCCGTTTTTTCTTCTCACGGATAAAACACCCCCTTTATCAAGTGCGCTCCAGGTATATCCTTCTCCGGCCGCGACTTCTTTTATTGGATTACCATTTAACAGCACAGCAGAAGGTTTGGCTTTCAGCTTTAAAATTTCAATGCCATCATTGTCAAATGTGCGATAATAAAGACGCACTTTGGAGGTATCCGGTTTGTCGAATTCAACGCTGTAATATTTTTTAAAACGCCCCTTATAATCCGCCTGTTGAATAACCGAAGTGGTTGACAGGATATGATCCTCCACCGGCGCCAACTCCGGAAAAGTAGCCATGGCCCGCAAATAATGTCTCACATAATCGCCATAGCCGTCAGTAAGCCAGGGTTCGTCCATCGGAAAACAATTTTTCCCGTCAAAGTCGACCGCATAAGTGGCCCAGTTCAGTTCGCGAATAGCATTTGAAAAAAGTGTTGTATCGCCGGTTAAGGACACGTATAATAATTCATCCGCAGCCTGCCTTGAGCTATGGCTGTTCCCGGGAACCCGGTATACCGATTGTTCGTTCGTAACAATAACGCCATATTTCTTCCATTTTTCATTCGCAAAATTTATGTGCACCCAGTTGATAATGTTTTTTACCTGCGTTTTCCATTCGGGGAAATACTGTGGATGTTCCATCATATACCGGGCGCAGGTCATGGCGTTTATCTGAGTCTGGCTCCATTCGCCAACGTCTTCAAAAAATGGCCCCCACTTATTATTTTGAATGGGATATTTTTTGAGCCAGGCCAATATTTTATCCGCAGCCGTTTTATAAGCGGCCACATGGCCTTTCTTTAATTGTATCAGATCAAAAAATAATTGGAGAGTGGGTGTAAGATTGCTTGTATAAGAGGCCGTATCGGTTGATTTATCAATCCCTCCCTGCAAATTGAGTAAGACGGTTTTTCCGGTAAATACATTTACTTTAAATGGAAGAGGTGAATGTTCCGCGGTTCCGGGCTTTACGTTTGCTGCAAGCGTATTAGCTATTTTGACAGCGGCATCTAAAAACAAAGAATCATTTTTTATTTTATAAACGTGCACCAGTTCAAGCCCAAAAGAACCTGCCTTGTCTGGCTGCGCCACATCCTTTCCGTTACGCATATCGCCATCATAAATCCCGGAATAAATCAGTGTATTATATGGGAAAGGAATATTGGGCCATTTGCAATTGTCCGGCGATAATCCATGGGTCAGATAGTATCCTGCCAAAAAATACATATTTGCCTTTATGTTTTCGTCGCCCGTGTAAGCATATAATAACCGCCACGACGAAATGGCCATCATAAACTGGTCACCGCCAATGCCACGCGGGTCATCGAAATCTTTGTTCCAGACCTGGTGGTTCATGTAATAGGGTAAGCCGTTCAGGTCCCTGCGCATATTGAACCAAAAATTCCATATGGTATGCAGGTTATGGTCATAGGATATCGCGGGATCCGCGTTATACCAGGGTATAATATTCCCGTCCTTATCGGTCTGGATAGGATGGTATATCAATAAGTCATCCTGCTGCGCAAATAAGTTTTTTGTTGCAAACGAAAAAAGCAACAGGAACAGCGCAATCGTTTTTTTTTTGATCATATCTTTTTTGTGAGTCAACCGGATTTAACATAAAACCCCCTGTATCCAGGGGTACAGAGGGTCGTTGTGCGGGTGACAGGGGTCGAACCTGCATGCCTTACGGCGTCAGATCCTAAGTCTGATACGTCTGCCAATTTCGCCACACCCGCTTTTTAAGCCTAAAGCCTAAAGCTTAAAGCCTAAAACTTAACTAATGAAGGCTTTTAGGAACGCGAAAATAGGGAAAATCGGTGTGCTGGTAATGGTTTATGGATGAGCTCATAACTTATTTTCAAATCTCATTTTCACTTTCCGCGCTTTCACATTTGCACATTTGCACATTAGTTTTAGGCTTTACGCTTTAAGCTTTGGGCAAAACCTCAGGGCAAAGCCTTGAGGTTTTATTCGTAAATTCGTAAGAATGGAGACTGTAGCGGCAATTCCGAAGTATAATTTGACGGAGGAACAGGAAAAAAGGTTGATTTTGAGGGAGTACCGGGCCCTTTTGCGTTCTTTGAAACCGAAGCTTAAAGCGGGCGATAAGGAACACGTCCGGGACGCCTTTGAAATGGCGGCGGAAGCGCATAAAACCATGCGCCGTAAAAGCGGTGAACCCTATATCCTGCATCCCCTGGCCGTCAGTCAGATCTGCGTCGAAGAGATCGGGCTCGGCGTCCGGTCCACCATTTGCGCCCTGCTCCACGACGTGGTGGAAGACACAGATATTACCCTGGAAGACATTGAACGGGATTTCGGAAGCGAAATAGCCCGTATCGTAGACGGACTCACCAAGATCTCAAACGTCATCGATGTCAACGCCTCCCAGCAGGCTGAAAATTTCAAGAAGATCCTGCTTACCCTCACCGATGACCCGCGGGTCATCCTGATCAAGCTGGCGGACCGGCTTCATAATATGCGTACGCTGGACAGTATGAAGCGCGACAAGCAGCTGAAAATCGCCTCCGAAACAGTCTATGTTTTTGCGCCGCTGGCCCACCGTATGGGTCTGTATAATATCAAGACCGAACTCGAGGATCTCGCTATGAAATACCTCGAGCCGGAAGAATATAAAGAGATCGCGCGGAAACTGGCAGAAACCAAAAGGGAGCGCTCCCGATATATCAACGAATTTATCAAACCCCTGCGCGAACAAATGGAAAATGCGCAGTTTGATTTTGAGATTCACGGACGGCCAAAAAGCATTCATTCCATCTGGACCAAAATGCGCAAAAAGGGTGTCTCTTTTGAAGAAGTGTACGATCTCTTTGCCATCCGGATCATTATCAACTCGCCTACCGAAAGAGAAAAAGCGGATTGCTGGAAAGTGTATTCCATTATTACGGATGAATACACCCCTTCGCCGGAGAGGCTGCGCGACTGGCTGAGTAATCCCAAGTCAAATGGTTACGAAGCCCTGCACACCACCGTAATGGGACCACAGGGTAAATGGGTGGAAGTTCAGATCCGCTCCAAGCGTATGAATGAAATTGCGGAAAAGGGACTTGCCGCGCATTGGAAATATAAGGAAGGCACGAGTGATGAAAGCCGATTCGATAACTGGTTCCAGCAAATCCGCGAAGTGTTGACCATGGAAGACAATGATTCCATCAATTTTCTCCAGGATTTCAAAACAAGTTTTCTGGCGGAAGAAATTTATGTGTACACACCCAAGGGCGACGTGAAAATGCTGCCGCTGGGATCCACGGCGCTGGATTTTGCCTTTTCTATCCACAGTAAGATCGGGGAACAGTGTATCGGAGCCAAAGTGAATCACAAGCTGGTCCCGATAAGCCATAAACTCCGGAGCGGGGATCAGGTAGAGATCATCACGTCGAGTAAACAAAGGCCGACCGAAGACTGGATCAATTACGTGGTGACAGCCAAGGCCAAGAGCAAGGTCAAAGACGCATTAAAGGAAGAGAAACGCAGGGTCGCCGATGAAGGCAAATATATGGTTCAGAAAAAACTGGAAAACTTTGGAGCGGCCTATAATCAGCACAATACGGAAACACTGGTCAACTTTTATAAACTGAATTCATCGCTCGATTTTTTTTACCAGGTAGCCGTGAAAAATATAGACCTGAAAGAGTTGAAAGAATTTCAGCTGTTGGGCGACAGGATCGAGGCGCCGAAACCTCCCAAACCACAAATCGAAACAAAACCCGAAATTAATTTCACACCCAGTCAGCGGAAAGACACCGAGCTCGTGATCTTTGGTGAAAGCAGTGATAAGATTGTATATACCCTGGCCAACTGCTGCAAACCCATTCCCGGCGACGACGTTTTTGGTTTCGTTACGACCGGCAAAGGACTCACTATTCACAGAACAAATTGTCCGAATGCGACCCGTCTGCTTTCCAACTACGGTCACCGCGTGGTAAAAACAAAATGGGCAAAGAATAAAGAAATTTCATTCCTTACGGGGGTACGCATCATCGGCCTCGACGACGTCGGGGTTATCAACAAAATCACCAACCTGATATCAGGCGAATTACGGATAAACATCAATGCGCTGACAGTAGAAGCAAAAGAAGGATTGTTTGAAGGCAGCATCAAGGTGTATGTGCACGATAAGGAAGAACTGGAAGAACTCCTCGGGCGATTAAAACAACTAAATGGGATTCATTCGGTGGACCGCTTTGATACCGAGATCAGCGAACCGGCGAAGTAATTGTTAATTGTTAATTGTCAACGAATACGGCTGCCGGATTAAAAATCATTGACAATTGACAATTAACAATTAACAATTACTTTTGCCCCTTCTTAAAAAATCAGACTGATGGTTGATGTTATTCTCGGATTGCAATGGGGTGATGAAGGGAAAGGTAAGATTGTAGATTATTTTGCTCCCCGGTATGATATGATAGCGCGGTTCCAGGGAGGCCCCAACGCCGGTCACACGTTATATGTCAATGATCAGAAAATTGTTCTGCATCAGATTCCCTCTGGTATTTTTCACGAACAGGCTATCAATCTGATCGGTAACGGCGTCGTGCTGGATCCGGTTACGCTCAAAAAAGAATGCGAAACCGTAAAAGCTTTCGGAGTTGATTATCGCAAAAATCTTTATATCGCCCAGCGTGCACATATCATTCTTCCCACGCACAGGGCGCTGGATAAAGCCTCTGAACATTCCAAGGGAAATGAGAAGATCGGTTCCACGCTCAAAGGGATCGGCCCCGCCTATATGGATAAAACGGGACGGAACGGTCTGCGGGTTGGGGACCTGCTGGATAAAAATTTTACAACCCAGTACATCCGTCTGCGACTGAAGCACCAGAAACTGCTCGACGGACTTCATTTCGAGGAGGATCTTTCTGCAATGGAAGAAGAATTTTTTGAAGCATTGGATTTCATGCGCCAGTTTAAATTTGTTCAGGGTGAATATTTTATAAACGAGAAACTCAGCCAGGGTAAAAAAGTACTGGCTGAAGGCGCCCAGGGCAGTATGCTCGATGTGGATTTTGGGACCTTTCCTTTTGTTACTTCATCCAACACCATTTCGGCCGGTGTTTGCACCGGTCTCGGTGTGGCACCCCAACAGATCCGGGAAGTGATCGGCGTTACCAAAGCGTATTGCACGCGCGTAGGCAGCGGACCCTTCCCGACCGAACTGGCCGATGAAACCGGCGACCGGCTTCGAAAAGCGGGAAGTGAATTCGGTGCGACGACCGGAAGACCCAGGCGTTGCGGATGGATCGACCTGGTCGCCCTGCGTTATGCCTGTATGATCAACGGCGTCACCAAACTGGTCATGACCAAGGCCGATGTGCTGGACGACTTTGAAAAACTGAATATGTGCATCAAATACCGGATCGAGGGAAAGGAAACAGAAGAAATCCCTTTTCAGATGCTGCAAAAAGCCATCGAACCGGTGCTTTCCTCCTTTGAAGGCTGGAAAAAGGACATTACGACAATAAAAGACTTTGAATCGCTGCCTGAAGAAATGAAAACATATATTTCTTTTATAGATAGCTACCTGAAAGTTAATGTTTCATATATTTCAAACGGACCCGGGCGCAGTCAATTGATAGAAAAACAATAATCTGTGGCGTGGATCTGAAATTCTTATTAAAAAAATTTGGAGGTTTAAAAACTTCGCTGAAATTTTACAATCTAATCTTATTGGAACATGGCACCAAAATCTGATAAGGAGAATAAGGATTCAAAAAAATCCGGACCTGCTTCATCTAAACCAACTGCAAAACCGTCTTCTAAGAAAGCTAAAGAAGAAGAGGATGACGACGACGAGGAGGATGACGAGGTTGAAACTCCGAAAACCGCTGCGAAAAAAGGCCCCAAGGCAACTGCATCCAAAACAAAGAAAAAATCGGATGAGGAAGACGACGATGACGACGTAGAAGGAGAAGACGAAGTGGATGAATGGGATAAAGTGGAAGAAGAGGAGGAATGGGATCCCGATTTCGATGAATTCGACGTTCCACGCTCCAAAACCAAAAAAGCCCCTCCCGGCGGAAAAAAAGCTGCCAAGGGGGAGGAAGACGAGCTGGGGCTTGAAGATGACTATAAAAATATGGATCTCTTCAACGACAATGGATTTGAAGAGGAAGAAGAAGATTTCTAATAAGGCTAACAGGCATGGCCAAACGCCAATTTGCATCTTTTCCTTTTTCTGATCTGTATAAAATAAAACAACAGGTATTAGACTGGTCAGCCCGGTATGATACCTTTTCTTTTTTAGACAATCAGCAATTCCCCTCGCAGGATCCGGGTTATGAATGCCTGGCCGCCGTGGGTGAAAGGGGCCGCCTGAAAGCCAGTGCCGGCCGGGCATTCGAACAGCTTGAAAAATTTTCCCGGGAACAGGGAGACTGGCTCTTCGGACATTTTTCATTCGACCTGAAATCAGAGACCGAACAGTCGCCTTCCCTTCTTCCGGATTTCATTCAATTTCCCGATCTCTTCTTTTTTGTTCCGGAAATCATCGTGCTCATCCATGCCCGCCAGATCCGGATCGGCTTGTTCGGAAACCATCATCAGCAGATCCTGGATGAAATCAATAATATGTCAGCCGGCGGAAAAAAAAGCATCCCCATTCAGGCGGACATTCAAAACCGGATTTCCAAAGAAGACTATCTCCGGATCATCAAACGTCTGCAGGATCATATTTTACGCGGAGACTGTTACGAGATTAATTTCTGTCAGGAATTTTTTATCGAGAATGTCGCCCCGGATCCGCTGGAATTGTATCGGGCCCTGAACCAGGCTTCACCCAGTCCCTTTTCCGCATTTTATGCGGTCGATAAAAAATTCCTGCTTTGCGCCAGCCCCGAGAGATATTTAAAAAGAAAGGGCGACGTCATTTTATCCCAACCCATCAAGGGAACTGCGGCCAGGGATCCGGAAAATGCCAGAAATGATGAAGCACTCAAAGCGGGTCTGGCGGCAAGTGAAAAAGATCGTGCAGAAAATGTAATGGTGGTGGACCTGGTAAGAAATGACCTCTCCAGGATTTGTGAAACGGATTCGGTTCGCGTGTCCGAATTATTCGGCATTTACAGTTTCGCGCAGGTGCATCAGATGATTTCCACCATCATTGGGAAACCCCGCGCCAATATGCACTGGAGCGAAATGATCGCGCGAACATTTCCCATGGGATCCATGACAGGGGCGCCAAAAAGACGCGTTCTGGAACTGATTGAACAATATGAAAAAACAAAAAGGGGATTATTTTCGGGCGCATTGGGTTATGT
>Ga0209863_10000091_pt1 | contig 53618 bp, 46 predicted proteins | sample OrgsoiDNA2013046_FD_185796 | JGI IMG/M metagenome (GOLD analysis project Ga0209863, IMG submission 185796) | Permafrost soil microbial communities from the Arctic, to analyse light accelerated degradation of dissolved organic matter (DOM) -... | ecosystem: Environmental > Terrestrial > Soil >...
GATACCGCGAAGTCTTTCCGTGTTTTCCATTTTTACCTGGATGGTATCGAAAAAATATTCGTGGGCCACCTCAAATCCCTGTTCGCGAAGACCACTTGCTAATGCGTGTGTGAGTATACTGATCCGGTGGGCAATATCCTTTAAACCTTCTGGTCCATGGTATACCGCATACATGGCAGCCATATTGGCCAGCAGGGCCTGGGCAGTACATATATTGGAAGTCGCTTTTTCTCTTTTGATATGTTGCTCACGGGTCTGCAGGGCCATTCTGAGGGCCCGGTTACCCTGAGCATCCACGCTCACGCCAATGATCCTACCGGGTATGGCTCTTTTGAAATCGTCCCTGGCTGCAAAAAATGCGGCATGTGGACCGCCAAAACCGATCGGGACGCCGAAACGCTGAGCGGACCCGATGGCGACATCTGCACCGAGTTCTCCGGGCGGAGTCAGCAGGGTGAGGGCCAGCAGATCGGTTGCCATTACGACAAAACCTCCAACAAACTGCACATCCCTGATGAAAGACCGGTAATCGGGTATATTTCCTTCCGCGTTTGGATATTGAACAATGGCCCCAAAAAATGTTTGGTCTATCCTGGCCTTTGTATAATCGCCCGTTACGATTTCAATGCCCAGGGGTTCGGCTCTTGTGGCAATCACATCGCGGGTTTGTTTGAATATGGCGCGGTCGACAAAAAATTTTGGAACGGCGACGTGCTGGTGATCCCTGTTCTTTTGGTTAAAGAACATGATCATCGCTTCCGCAGCAGCTGTAGCTTCATCAAGCAGGGAAGCGTTGGTAAGGGGAAGACCGGTCAAATCACTCACCACGGTCTGGAAGTTCAGGAGGCTCTCCAGACGGCCCTGCGAAATTTCAGCCTGGTAGGGCGTGTACTGGGTATACCATCCCGGATTTTCAAATACATTCCGGAGAATGACGCTGGGTGTAATCGTATCAAAATATCCCTGACCAATATAATTTTTAAAAACCAGGTTTTGGGATGCCATTTCCCGGATAAGATCCAGATATTCAGCCTCACCGACGGCTTCTGTTACCAGGATGGATGCCGGATTCCGGATACTGGCCGGGATGGCCCTGTCCACCAGTTCTTCCAACGTTTTCACACCAATGCTACTCAGCATTTCCCGGGTTTCGGTCTCATTTGAACCAATATGTCTGTGCGTGAATTCGTTAGCCTGTTTCTCAAATAAATTCATATCCGGATTGTAAGTTTCAAAAGAAACGCAAAGGTAATAGGAAACGATCAATTTTGAGGTTGGGGAGGGGGAGGAGGGGTTATGGGGTATTGGTTATCGATTATGGATTATGAATTATGGATTATGGATTATGCATAATATAGACTAATGAAAGCTAAGTATGATCCACCACTCATCTACTATCACTCATAATCCATAATCCATACACCATAAACCAAAGTGATCAATCAGTGACCGGTTCAGAAATCCCTTCTTCCTGATCCAGCAATTGCCGGCTCGTCAGTCTGCTGCCGTCATGGCTCCAGCCGGGAGGTCCAAGGAGATAATACCATTTTGATTTCCAGCTGAGGTCCTTCCGCCGAAGGTCTTTCCAGATCTCCCGCCATTCATGAAATACGAGGTTAACGGGTGATTTTTTTGTAATCTCCTTAGTCAGACCGTATTTTTTTTCCTGGTAGTCTTCATCTGGCAGCTCGGCCTGAAAAGTACCAAACAGCTGATCCCAGATGATCAGGAACATGCCCAGGTTCTTATCCAGATACCTGGGATTTGATGCATGGTGAACCCGGTGGTGGGAAGGTGTTACGAGAATATATTCGAGCCAGCCCATTTTCCGGATCAGCTCGGTATGAACAAAAATCCCCCAGATCTGGGCGGCAGAGTAAATAAATACAATGTCGAGCGGCCGGAACCCAAACCAGGCCAGTGGCATAAAGTAAATAAACCGGTACAAGGGCTGAAAAACAGAGGACCGGAAACCAACGGTAAAATTCATCAGATCGGAGGAATGATGGGTTACATGAACGGCCCAGAAAAACCGGATCTCATGATCAAAGCGGTGAAGCCAGTAATAAAGGAAGTCTTCACCAAGAATCAGCAATACCCAGTAACTGATCCCTGTTTGCCAGGAGACGATTTTATGATTGTACAGGTAAAGGAAGACAGCAACATAGAATATCCTGAAGCAGAGGTCTATTCCGGCATTCAGAAGCATCAGGTAAATATTACTTGCCGTGTCTTTCCAGCTATATAACTTGCGGTGCTGCAGATGGCTGAGTAATAATTCCAGCCCTATAATGATAATATAAAACGGGGTACTGATTAAAATGAGCAACTGCTCCTGGAGTGAACCTGCCATAGGCAAATTTAATTAACTTGGAGAACATGGCCGGAAAGTCAATCGTTACGCTGCAGAACTGGGAAAAGATTTCCGGAGAACAGCAGAAAACGTATAAAAATTTTTTAGCGAAGGCTGGTAAGAACAAAGTCCTGAAAGAACTTCCTGCACTGCATGACAAAGCATTTGAACAAATCGATTGCCTGCAATGTGCGCGATGTTGTAAAAGATATTCCCCGCGGTTTAAAACCCAGGATATCAAACGGATTGCTAAAACCCTTCAGCTGAAGGAAGGCGATTTTATTGAAAAATATTTACGCCTGGATGAAGAGGGTGATTATGTGGCGGTTTCTGCACCCTGCCCTTTTTTAGGAGACGATAACCGATGTTCTGTTTATGAAGACCGGCCTTCTGACTGTAAAAGGTTTCCCTACACAGATGAGGACGTCATTTTGAAGAGGCCTCAGTTAACCCTGAAGAACAGCAGTTTTTGCCCGATTGTAGTGTCGGTGCTGGAAGGATTGTTGGAAAAAATCAAATAACGGTCTGAACACACTCGTCATATGCTGCCTGCAAACCACGTTCGATACCATCGCCCTGCCATTCTGTAACGCCGGGGATGGAGGTCGCTTTCAGAATTTCATCCTTGGTCTTACCGGCCTTGATCTGGCTGTTCACAAAGGCAAGCAGGTTCTTTAAATAGTCCTGCATGGCTTTCAGGTCGGCCTTATTACCCGTCACTTTTTCGGGATCAAACGCATGCCCGAAAACAAATAATGTATCATTATCGAATTCCGACTGGATCTTATCGAGCACGATGATCCAGTTTTTTATTGAGGCTCCAGCGCTTCTGTCAATAAATGCCCAGCGCCGGTTGAAGACCAGGTCGCCGACATGGGCAATATTTGCGTGCGGGAAAAAAATGATGCTGTCCCCGTTGGTATGGGCCGGTCCGTAGTAATATGTTTTTATATTTTCTTTTAGTTTCTTGTATTCCCAGCCATCACCATACGTGATATCCGGGTAGAGTTGATCGGCTTCCTTGTTTTGTTCTTTGGCAACTCTTTGCTGATTCAACAACGAATTACTGTGAGCGGCCACATGGTTTACGATTCCTTTGAAAGAAATATTTCCTGCAGTATGGTCGCCGTGATGATGGGTATTAATCAGGATCTCGAAGGGTTTGCCCGGATCTTTTTTCAATGCATCAATCAGGTGTTTGGATTGTTCCGGAAATTCAGCATCAACGACAGCGATGTTATTCTTTGAAAGATAGTACGCGATCGTTCCGCCTTTTTCCGTAAAAATGCCGACGTTGTTTCGCAGCATTTTCATTTTATATGGATTGTCCTGCATAAATCGCGTGAACCAGTCTGCCCGCAGAAGAGGAATGGCACCGAAACTAAAACCTGCATTTTTTACAAAAGATCTGCGGTTCATATCAGGATTTTTTTACTAAGTTACCGATTTCTAATATTCCATCTTTCTCAGGGTTGGGGCTTTGAACCAGGTAAAGACAACGACCAGCAGGGTCATACAACCGCCAAAAACCACGGAAGGCACCACACCCAGCAAGCGGGCCATAATGCCGCTTTCAAACTGACCGAGTTCATTACTGGAATTGATAAACATAGAATTTACACTGAGCACACGGCCCCGCATATTGTCGGGCGTTTTCAATTGCATGATGGTTCCGCGCGTGACGACACTGATCCCGTCCATGACACCGCTTAGCAACAATACGCCAAAGGATAACCAGAATAGTTTCGACAGGCCAAAAACAATGATGCAGGTGCCGAATCCGGCGACTGCCAGTAACAGTTTCTTTCCCTGTTTTCTTCTCGGAGGAAAAACCGTCAATAATATTACAATGCATATTGCGCCCATATCGGAGGCGCCATTCAGGAATCCAAAACCCCGTGCGCCCACTTTCAAAATATCCCGGGCATAAACGGGAATAAGCGCGGTGGCTCCTCCAAAAAGAACGGCAAACAGGTCAAGCGAAACGGCACCAAGTAATTCCTTGGTTTTGAAAACAAATAACAATCCTTCTTTTACACTGTCCCAGGTTTTTTTCTCACCCCGCTCATTTAAAGGTTGAATGCGTTTTAATGAAGTCAGAATAAACAGCGCCATGCATACCAGCAGCACGACTACAATCAATGTTCCGGTATTGCCTATTCCGGCTATGAGAAACCCGCCCATGGCATGGCCGGTAACGGAGGCGGAAAGAAATACACCCGTATTCCAGGTGATGGCATTCTGCAGGATTTTTTTTGGGACGATCTGCGCCAGCATGACGTTGAAAATGGGTCCCGTAAAGGATCGAATGATGCCCGTTCCAAAAATGATCAGGTAAATGCTGGCAGCAATATAGTGCGAGCTGAGATGATGGCTTCCCAGCAGGGAGGAAAGAATTAACAAGAGTATGGTGGCCAATCCATACAGGCTGACGCCTGTTAGCATCATTTTTCTTTTTTCGCTGATGTCAATTACATGACCGGCATACAGGGCCAGGGAAACGGCCGGAATAAATTCCGATAAACCGACAATTCCAATTGCGATAGGCGCATTGGTCAGATTATAGATCCACCATCCGACAACCGTGCTCATCATCCGGAGAGCCATGATAAAAATAAAACGGCCGATAACCAGGCTTCTGAATTGGGGGATTCTCAATGCTTCAAGAGGAGAGGGGCGAGATGGGTCGGGTATCATGAACGGCAAATTTATAAAAGCAGTCAGGGTAAAGTAAAATAATGCTGGCCGGGCTCATAATCTTTTTCCAGGGCATCGAGGATGACCTGGAAATGTTTTTCATTTCCCAGGAAATCCGCATTGGCCGCATCAATAAAAAGCGTTTTGATGCCGTGCTGCTTGATATAGCTGGTATAGGTTTCCTGCAGGTTAAACAGGTAATCGTCAGGAATGGATTGCTCATAGGACCGGTTCCTTTTCCTGATATTTTTCTGAAGCTGAAGGACCGGCGCGTGCAGGTAGATCAGCAGGTCGGGCTGAACGAGTTGCTGGTAAATGATTTCGAAGAGTTTCTGATAGAGATGAAACTCTTCAACCGGAAGATTTACTTTAGCAAAAAGAAGGCATTTGGAAAATACATAATCGGAGATCGTGACACTTTGAAAAAGATCCTTGGTGTGAACCAGTTCTTTGAGTTGTTTATAGCGTTCTGCCATAAAAAAAAGTTCGAGCGGAAAAGCGTATTGTTTTGGATTCTCGTAGAATTTGGGCAGAAAGGGATTTTCGGCAAAAGCTTCCAGGATCAGGCGGGAGTTAAAATGCCGGGCCAGCAGGTGGGCAAGTGTGGTTTTACCTGCTCCGATATTTCCTTCCACGGCAATAAAATGATAATTCATGAACTGTAAATATCCGGAATCCCCTGCTGTTAAATACAGCTCATCCTATTTTTTTTACCGCTAATTCATCATTACATTCCAGCAGGAGCTCATGAATGGTTTTTCCGAAAACAGGATGTACGAATTCCGGAGAAATTTCATTTAAGGGTTCCAGAACGAAGCGGCGCTCGGCAATACGGGGATGAGGTATGGTCAAACCGGATTCTTCCAGGACCAGCCGGTTATAAAAAAGAATATCAATATCAATGGTCCTTGGCGCGTTCTTCACCGTTCTTTTTCTTCCGCCTTTTTCTTCAATGGAAAAAATGGCATCCAGCAATGACCGGGGACTCAGCACCGTGTTGACGAGCAACACCTGGTTGAGAAAATCGGGCTGGTCCGTTTTCCCCCAGGCGGCGGTTTCGTATAGGGATGAAATGAGTAAAAGCTGACCGCAAATTAGTTCTATATTTGCCCGAGCCTGCTGTAAATTTAGGTATCTGTCGCCCTCGTTACCTCCCGTCAGCAGATAAGTTTTGTTCATGGATGATCGTTTAATCCAGTTCAAATATCTTTAATTTTAAAATCATCAAAACAGAAAGCGCATGCGCAGCTTTTTTAAAATATTTCTGGCAAGTTTTCTTGCCCTTCTCGCTTTCGCAATTGTCTTTTTCTTTTTTACTGTCGGATTTGTGAGCACGCTTGTTTCCAACATCGCCAGTTCTCCGGTCGAAGATGTGGGTTCCAAAGGCGTTCTTGTACTTGATCTCAGCGAATCGTTCGCAGAAAAAGCGGTATCCGATCCCCTGGCCGCTTTCAGCGATACCCGGTATAATAAACCCGGTGTTTATGGCGTGATCCAACTGATCCGGTATGCGAAGGCGGACAGCGCCATAAAGGGAATTTATATCAAGGCAAACTCAAATGAGAATGGACTCGGCACAACGGAAGAAATCCGGAATGCGCTCCTGGATTTTAAAAAATCCGGCAAATTTATCTTCGCCTACGGTGATATCATTTCTCTCAAAGCTTACTACGCCGCTAATATAGCAGACAAAATTTATTGCAATCCAAAAGGGGGTGTGGAGTGGAAGGGACTGACCAGTATCATGGGATTTGTAAAGGGGGGACTGGATAAACTCGAGATTCAGCCCGAAATTTTTTATGCCGGAAAATTTAAAAGTTATACCGAACCCTTCCGGGCCGATAAAATGTCAGACGCCAATCGGCTGCAGTTAACCCAGATTTTGGGTGAGATATTCAATCATATACTGGAGCAGACCGTAACTGCCCGCGGGCAGGACAGCTCGGTTTTGAGACGATGTGTTGATGAACATCTGATTCAATCGGCTACGGATGCGGTAAAATATAAACTGGTGGATGGCGCAAAATACAATGACCAGGTGCTGGGCGAAATTGAAACCAAAGTAAAAGCAAGTTCCATTACCAGTATCAACTTTATTCCACTGGGCAAATATTATGAGTCAGTCAAATTAAAATTAAGAAATACAGGAACAGATCGTATCGCATTGATTTATGCCGAAGGGGATATCGTAGACGGAAAAAACAGCCAGAAAGAAATCGGCCAGGATATTTACCGGCAGATCATCCGCAAAGCACGAACAGATAATGACATCAAGGCCATCGTGCTGCGCATCAATTCCGGCGGAGGTTCCGGGCTTGTCAGTGAAAACCTCTGGAGGGAGCTCAGCCTGGCCCGCGCCGATAAGCCCGTCGTGATCAGTTTTGGCGACGTATCTGCTTCCGGCGGTTATTATGTATCCTGCAACGCGGACAGTATTTTTGCGGATCCTATGACCATCACGGGCTCAATCGGCGTATTTACGATGCTCTTCAATACCCAGTCTTTTTTTAAAAACAAACTGGGCATAACATTTGACCAGGTGCACACCGCGAAGGAGCCGGATGCCATCACTTTATATCAGCCGCTTACGGACATGCAGAAAAAGTATTTGCAGAATGGAGTCGACAGCTTCTACCAAAGTTTTCTCTCACGTGTATCAAAAGGCAGGCACAAAGACATTACCTACGTCGACAGTATCGGCCAGGGAAGAATATGGAGCGGAGAAAAGGCGCTGGAGATTGGATTGATCGACCGGATCGGAGGCGTACAGGACGCCCTGGACTGTGCTGCACGGATGGCCAAATTAAAAACATACCGGCTAATGGAATATCCGGAGCCCGAAAATTTTCTGGACCTGCTGCTAAATAATTACAAACAGTCGGTCAAAACGAAAACCATCCGGGAGGACCTCGGCGAGCAGGGCGCCAACTGGTATCAGATGATGTCCGATTATCAATCCATGGCTGGTGTACCACAGGCCAGGCTGCCGTTCCATTTCAGCCTGATTCCTTAGTCCCAAATAACAGATCTATGACCCGTCCGTATAGCCAGTTCCGTGCCATGATGGCCATTTCCAGGGCCAGTCTTCGGGCCATCTTCAGAAGTCCCTCGGCTGTTATTTTTGGTCTGGGTTTCCCCCTGGTTTTTATTTTGGTATTTGGTTTTATCGGGGGCGGCGGAACATCTGTTTCCATTGCCATGAAAAATCCCGGAGACACTTCAAATTATGTAATACAGGCCCTGAGGGCATCCGGTGTTGTTAAGATAAAGGAAGAAAAGGACAGTGCGTTCATGCGCAACGAATTGGTGAAAGGGAGAATCGCGGCCATCGTATCGGTGGACTCAGCGCAGTCCCCTGCAGGATTCACGCAGTATAAAATTAAAACCCAGACTTCTTCTGCTTCTGCCGATCAATATCCGATCCTGCATATGGCTTTGGCGCAGACCGTCATGAGAATAGAAGACAAAAAAATTCCGGATCAATTTAAAATGATCACCATAGTGGAATTGCCGAAAGTACCTGGCAGGGAATACAATATGATCGATTTTATATTGCCCGGTATGCTGGGATTTTCACTTTTAAGCGCTGCGGTCTTTGGTGTTGCGTTTGTTTTTTTTAATCTCCGGCAGACCCTCGTGCTGAAAAGATTCTATGCCACTCCCATCGACCGGAAGAATATTGTTTTTGGTGAAGCGTTGAGCCGGGTGACTTTTCAGCTGCTGACCTCTGTCGTAATCATCGGGGCCGGCTATTTTCTCTTTCATTTTACACTCATCAACGGTTGGATTACTTTCCTGGAAATGATGGTGCTGAGTTTTATCGGGGTTATTGTTTTTATGGGATTCGGATTTATCATCAGCAGTGTGGCCAAAAATGAAAGCACTATTCCACCCTTTGCGAATATTTTTACCCTTCCGCAGTTTTTATTAGGCGGAACTTTTTTCTCCACCCAGTCTTTTCCCAAATGGCTGCAGGGATTTTGTGAAATCCTTCCTTTGAAACAACTAAACGACGCCATGCGGAACGTGGCATTCGAGGGGGCCTCCCTGATAGATTGCGGAAAACAGATTGGCATTTTATTATTATGGGGCGTGGTTATCTATGCCGTCGCGATAAAAACTTTTAAATGGGAATAGTTCCCGGATAAATCTTTGCCTTGAAACTGATCATTGCCAGTCTGCTGGTTTTTTCGCTCGTTATTCTGTTTTTGTTTGCATTATTTCCATCGGATATCTCGGTAACCCGCGTGGTTCAGATCAGAAGTACTAAACAAGCCGTATATAAAAAAATTGCAGATTTGCGGGAATGGAAAAGCTGGAATGGACTGATGATTAACAGCTTCGAAAACAAGGTCTATGCAGCCATAACAACGGATTCCGGCAAAATCAGCAGGGGAAATTTCTCCATTATACTGATGAAAGCCTTACCTGACACCGTAATCACCAGATGGCAAAATGAAAAAAAATACTTTACGGGAAATTTTACTTTATCCCGTCAGGCCAATGGCTCCACGATTCTGGAATGGACCTTGTATTTTCATATCAAATGGTATCCCTGGGACAAACTGGCCAGTATGTTCTACGAAAAGCAACTGGGCCCGCTGATGGAGAAGTCGTTATCAGAACTGCAGAAACAACTGGAAGCTGAGGCAAGTAGGGAAGCGGAGGCAAGTAGGGAAGTGTGGAAGTATGGGAGTATGGGAAAGTATGGAAGTATGGAAGTGTGGAAGTATGGGAGTTGGTATGGATTTGGCAGAATAAAGAGTATCGATAGAAGTTCACACATTCAACTATTATATTAAAATACGGGAGTATGAAAAGACTTATTTTATTTTCGATGGTTTCCATGATCGTTTACAGTTCCTGCGGGGATAAAAAACCGGTGAGCCCGCATGAAACCAGTACGGGCCAGGATATTTCTGTCCGTTACGGTCGCCCCTATAAAAAGGGGAGGGTCATTTTTGGCGGTCTTGAACCCTATGGTAAAGTGTATCGTTGCGGAGCGGATTCGGCTACAACTGTCACTTTCAGCAAGGACGCGATCTTTGGGGGAAAACCGGTAAAGGCTGGCACCTATACTTTGTTTGTTATTCCAATGGAACAAAATTGGACCATTATACTGAACAGCCAGTTGGGACAATGGGGCGCATTTGAATACGACAAATACAAGGACAAGGACGTATTGCATGTGGATGCCCAGGTAAAAAAGCTGGATAATGTGGTGGAACAGCTCACGATCAGTCTGCCGCCAAAAGTGATGATTATCGAGTGGGATAATGTGCAGGTGTCCATTCCCGTTAGTTTCACGTAGTGCGGTCAGGTTGATGACAGTCGAATATGAGTTATGAGTTATGAGTTATGAGTTATGAGTTATGAGTTATGAGTTATGAGTTATGAGTTATGAGTTATGGTGGATGACTAAAACGATAGACGATACACGATATACGATAAACGAAACAGTTTTAGGCTTTAAGCGTTAGGCGTTAAGCGTTAGGCGTTAGGCGTTAGGCGTTACGCGTAGAAGCGGTAAGCGTAAAAGGCAGGGATAAAATAAAATGGTAAATCTTCCGGAGCTGATCTGGCCGGATGCAATAGGGAGGCATCAGGTAAACCGTGTTACCCAGTGGCCGAAGGTAAATGCCCTGCCGGAGCGCAAGTTTCATGATCTCTGCACCGATGTGGTTAATATATTCATCCCTGCCGGTATTCAATTCAAATGCGAGTATGGTTCCCATCATCCGGATGTTTCGGAATACATCTTCATTGGACCGGGATAATTCATCTTTGACAAATTTCTCATGTTCTGATTGAATGTATTTGATCTGGTCCCTGCATGACTTTTCTTCGAGAAGATCCAGGCTGGCCAGGGCCGCAGTGCAGGCGAGGGGATTGGCGGTAAAAGAATGGCCATGAAAGAACGTCCTGGTCCGATCATCACTCAGAAAGGCGTCAAAAACAGGCTGGCTGCTTGCTGTGACGCCCAGGGCCATAGCGCCTCCGGTGAGCCCCTTACTGAGACAGAGGAGATCTGCCGGATGATGGAGGGACTCGCTGGCAAAGAGCGGTCCGGTTCTTCCGAAACCCGTGAGCACTTCATCCGCAATGCACAGGATTTGTTTTGAACGGACATAGGCCAGCAATTCATCCAGACATTCCGCAGGATACATTCTCATGCCGCCTGCAGCCTGTAGTAAGGGTTCGTAGATGAAGGCTGCAATTCCGTCTTCATGTGACTGAATAATGGATTTTATCTGATCCATGTTTCCGGCTCGTGGCGTTTCTATAAAAATCGTTTCAAACAACAAATCCCTAAAAGCATCCGTAAACACACTCCGCCCGCTCACACTCATGGCTCCGAATGTGTCGCCGTGATATGCGTGTTCGAATGCAAGGATTTTGGTTCGTTTTGTTTCACCGCGGTTCTGCCAAAACTGAATGGCCATTTTCAGGGCAACTTCCACGGCGGTGGATCCGTTATCGGAATAGAAAATTTTCGCCGGTTTGGAAGGCAGGATGCTGAGTAAACGTTCGGCGAGTACCACGGCAGGTTCGTGGGTAAAACTGGTAAAGATGACCTGTTCAAGGATCAGTGCCTGTTTGTATATTTTTTCGGCGATATAAGGATGCGCATGACCGTGGAGATTGACCCACCAGCTGCTGATGGCATCGATATATTCATTTCCATCTTCGTCGTACAACAAGGCGTCTTTGCCTTTAACGATAGGAATGGGGATGTCGTGGTTTTGATGTTGCGTGTACGGGTGCCAGATCACTTTTGCATCCCTTTCGCCAAGCGAAGATTCGTTCATATTTCAAATATAAGATTAACGCGCAACGCGTAACGCCCTTGTCCGCCGAAGCTTCAGCGATGGCGGATAACGCCTAACGCCTTAAGCTGTTTCGTTTATCGTATATCGTGTATTGTTTATCGATTTAAGAGACACGATATACGATAAACCATAAACCATCCACCATCTACCATAGACCGCCAACCGTCAACCCTTCCGAAGAAAATGCAAATTCCTTTTTATGCCCTGATATTTTGCGCGTTTGATGGAAGAGCCGGCAAATATTTTTTTGAATCCTTCTTCCGAAAGATCTTCCCAATCTTTTTCATGGTAATGAAGAATTTCGGTGATGGGTGTGAAAGCGGGTTCCTGTGTTGGTTTGGAGAAACGGTTCCATGGACAAACATCCTGACAGGTATCACAGCCAAACATCCAGTCGTCGAATTTGTCTTTCATCGGTTCAGGAATGAGCAGATCCTTTAGTTCAATAGTGAAATAAGAAATACACTTGCTGCCGTCAACAACTTTATCGGCTTCGATGGCCTGGGTCGGACAGGCATCAATACAGCGGGTGCAGGTACCGCAATAGTCGGCCGAAACAGGTGTATCATAATTCAATTCCAGATCCACGATGAGGGTGGCGATGAAAAAGAACGAACCGCTTTTTTTTTGGATCAGGTTGCCGTTTTTGCCGATCCAGCCAAGACCGCTGAGGACGGCCCAGGATCTTTCAAGAACTGGGGCGCTGTCAACAAATCCCCGGCCATGAAAATCTCCTAATTTTTCCTTCATTTGAGCGAGTATGGATACCAGTTTTGGGCGAATCACCTCATGATAGTCCTTACCATAGGCATATTTTGAAATCTTCGGAACGTTTTTTTCTTGATCTGCAACAGGAAAATAGTTCATCAGAAAACTGACTACGGACTTCGCTCCGGGTAAAAGCTTATAAGGGTTTACCCTTAGGTCAAAATATTTCTCCATATAATGCATATGGCCGTGTTTGCCCTGCTGCAGCCAGTTTTCAAGCTTTCGGGCGTCATCATCCAAAGGACGTGCAGCTGCGATCCCGCAAAAATCAAAGCCTGCCCGGGTGGCCAGCGATTTGATGAATTGACTTTTTTCTGCTGCATTCATTGTAGTCATCAGATCATATATCCGATAATTTTTATATTTTTAAAACGTTAACAACCCTAAACCACCAAACTATGAGCGCTAAGCTCAGGGTCTGCCTGACCGGTCTTTTCCTGTTCCTGCAAATTTACCTTTCTGCGCAGGATAAATCAGAAAACTATATTAAAGGAGCTATTCCCGATTCTTTGACCAAGGGTGCCGATGCGGTTTGTCGCCTGGACGAACAGGAGGTTGAAATTTTATCTCCCGGCAAGATCGTAGTCAGGGAAAGACACGTGTATACGATTTTAAATGATAATGCTGAAGGATTGTCAACTTACAATACCCACTATGATAAATTAACGACAATTAATTATGCAAACGGAACATTATATAATTCCCTGGGAAAAGAATTAAAACACTTCAGGACAAAGGATATGTTCGACTATTCAAACCCCGGAGCTGCGCTTGTAAGTGACGACAGAGTGAAAAGCAGCCGGTTTAGTTATAACAGTTATCCGTACACGGTGGATTATGAAGAAGAGGATGATATGGCCGGAACCTATTATATTCCGGATTGGGATCCCCCCCGTTCCAGTAAATTATCAGTAGAAGTCAGCAGGTATATATTAACCGCACCTGCAGATTATAAGTTCCGGTATAAATTATTCAATACGAGTATTAAACCCACGATAACCACCAGGAAAGATAAAATAACCTATGTATGGGAGATCCGGAATTTGCCCGTAATTCCCAAAGAACCTTTTTCGGTCTCCTCTTATTCTTACAATCCTTTTATGCTGGTGGGACCGACTTATTTTGAAATGGAAGGATACAGCGGAAATATGTCCGAATGGAACGAATATGGCAAGTTTTATAGTCAGCTGCAAAAAGGAAGAGATGTTTTGCCGGATGATCTGAAGCAACAGGTTCACAAGCTAACTGATCAGGTTAGCGATCCGTATAAAAAAATAGAAATCCTGTATGAGTATCTTCAAAAGAATACCCACTATGTTTTAATATCGTTTGGAATCGGTGGCCTTCAACCCTATGACGCAAATTATGTTGCCAGGAACAAATACGGGGATTGCAAGGCATTGTCAAATTTTATGGTTGCCTTATTGAAAGAAGCCGGCATAAAAGGACATGCCGTAATTATCCGGGGAGACGCAGAAGAACGGGATTTTTTCAAAGACTTTCCTAAACATCAATTCAACCACGTTATTTGTGCGGTTCCTGTCGGAAAAGACACGGTTTGGCTGGAATGCACTTCTCAATACCTGCCCGCAGGATATCTGGGTGATTTTACTGCTAACCGGTACGGGCTTTTCATTGATGACAACGGCGGAACACTGGTTCATACGCCTGCTTATTTACTAAAAGACAATACGAGTATAAGAAAGATCTCTGCTGTCATGGATGGAGAAGGCAACCTTCAGGTCAAAAGCGAAACCGATTATAAGGCATTAAGTCATGATCTGATCCGGGACCTTATTCATGTTTATTCCAGAGATCAGCAATCGGATTATCTAAAAAAAATCTTTAATCTGCCAACTTATACGGTGAATGCATTCAATTATAAAGAAGACAATTCCGCCAGACTGCCTGTAATCCATGAATCACTGGATATTTCAGTAACCAATTATGCTCATATAACCGGAAAAAGAATATTCATTAAGCCGGATATTCTGCGCCTCTCTACAACTAAATTGCCCGAAGAGAAAGAGCGTAAACTGGACTTTCAGTTTACATCTGATTTCAGGGAAGTTGACAGCGTGGAAATCTTCATCCCGGGTGGCTATACCGCTGAATCGCAACCAAAGGATATTTTGCTGGAAACCAAATATGGAAAATATCAGACACATATTGTAATTGCGGCCGGTAAAATTTCTTATTTGCGGTTATTTGAACAATACAGGGGCAGGTTCCCCGCGTCTGATTATGAGGAAGTCAAATCTTTTTATAATCGGATTTATGATGCAGACCACTCGCAAATCGTACTTGTCAAGATAAATTAAGTCCGAGTTCCAATATAAGTATGCGGTATTATAGACAACCAGTATACCTGTCAGGTTAACCCTTTCGATAAATATTTACACATGAATAAAATGAAGTTTACGTATATATTATTTTGTTTTTGCACGGGTCTCAACTGTGTATTTGCGCAGGAGTCATCAAATATAAAATTTGGTAAAATCAGCCTGGCTGATTTTCAAATCACCACGCAAAAATATGATACGGGTACTAATGCCATCATTATTTCGGATATTGGTAAGACGAGTTTCACAGGAAATGGTCATGGATTTTTCAGTATTGTTTTCACCCGGTTTATGCGGGTTAAAATCCTGAATAAAAATGGGTTTCATGAGGCGGACAACCGGATTTATTTGTATAATGACAGAAAGGGAACGAACGAAAAAGTTTTCGAAATAAAGGGATCCACATTTAATATGGAAAACGGCGTGATCCAGGAAACCAAACTGGACAGCAAATCCTTATTTCAGGAAAAATATAACCCGTATATCGATTTAATGAAATTTACAATGCCCGCATTAAAAGAGGGGTCTGTTTTCGATATTTCTTATACGGTCAAATCAAATTATTTTGCAAAACTGCCTACCTGGACCTTTCAGCACGGAATACCCTGTCTTTGGAGCGAATATGAAGTAACTATTCCCTCCATGTTTCATTATTTAATAAAGAAAAACGGGGATGCGCATTTTGAAATAGAAACGACAAAGCCTGTAATGGAAAACTTTGCCATTCAAAGAAATGCAGGCACAGAATTGACTGATGAATTCACCGGTGTGACCTGCACTTCCTACAGGAACCGATGGGTAAAGAAGAATGTCCCCGTTTTGAAAAGCCAGCCCTATATCAGTACCATAGACAATTATTTGTCCAGCATTTCTTTCGAAGAAAATTATTATCAACAGGATCTGGATCATGACAAGTCAAATCACATTTTTACGTGGGATACTTTAAGCCACAAGCTTTTGACAGGTCAGGATTTTGGTTTTGAATTAAACCAGGATAATCGCTGGATGGATGAGGAATTAAAGGGTGTGGTGATGGGTTCTCTCAACCCCGACGAAGAAACCAGGCGGATTTACCAGTACGTCCGGGAGCATTTTCATTGTACGGATTATAATTATTTTTATATCGAAACCTCTTTAAAAGACGTTTTCAAAAAACGTACCGGCAATGTTGGTGAATTGAATTTACTACTGGTGGCTATGCTCAGGCATCAGAATATAAAGGCCGATCCTGCTATCCTGAGTACAAGGGATAATGGGGTTACAACTCCGGAAATCGCATTGCTTCATGAATACAATTATTTAATCTGTATTGCTAACCCAACGGGAAATATGATTACGCTGGATGCCAGCCGGCCATTTAATCCATTCGGAAAACTCCCGCATTATTGTAATAACTGGAATGCCAGGGTGATCAGCGAAAAAAATCCATTACTCATAAAGCTGATTCCAGATTCGGTTACCGAACGGGGTGTTGACAATCTTATGTTTGTTAATGATGAAAATGGAAATTTTTCGGGTACGGTGAAAACGGTTTTCGGGGATTACGCATCAAATGAAATCCGGGAAAAGATCAAGACCTCTTCTGAAAAGGAATATTTCAAAAACTTCAGGACAGAATTTACAGAATTTGAAGTTTCCAATGAAAAATTTGATTCTTTATACCGTCCCGAGCATCCCCTGACTCTGAATTATCAGATTGATTTAAAAAACATCAAGGGTGCTGACATTATCTATTTCAATCCGGTTGTCAATATCCACTTTTCTTCAAATCCCTTTGTTGCTGATGAAAGACTATTCCCTGTGGAGATGGATTATAAAATGGATTATTCTTATTTTCTTACGATGGAAATACCCAAGGGTTTCCAGGTGGATGAGATACCCAAGTCAGCCCGCGTTAACTACGGTGATAAACAGGGTATGTTTGAATACCTGATCCAGCAGAATCCCGATAATGTTCAAATGCGTCTTCATTTGAAATTTAACAAGGCAACTTTTTCGGCGGAAGAATACCCCGGTCTGCGGGATTTCTTTGCCTATGTTGTAAAAAAAGAGAGCGAACAGATTGTTTTCAAAAAAATTCACTAAAAAGCGATGAAGTATACTGACCCCCAAAACCAAATATCAACGAATGAACAACAGAAAACCCCGGATGCTGTTTTTTTGTTTCAGCCTGTTCCTTTTTGCTGCGCGCGCGCAGGACAAAACGAACTATAAATTTGGAAAGATTACCGCGGCCGATTTTAATCTTTCGGCTGAGAAATTCGATTCGGGAGCCAATGCGGTGATCATTGCCGATATTGGGAATAGCAGTTTTGAAGGAAACAACAAAGGCTCATTTAACCTTGTCTTTACCCGATTTATGAGGGTAAAAATTATAAATAAAAACGGTGTCGATATTGGAACACAGGAGATCCTATTATTTAATGACAGGGTGGGGGATGCCGAAAAGCTTTTCAGCCTGAAAGGTTCCTCCTTTAATTTGGAAAATGGAGTGGTGACCGAAACCAAACTGGATGAGAAGTCCATTTTTAATGAGAAATCAAGTAAAAATTATGACATCCGGAAATTTTCCATGCCCGCACTTAAAGAAGGGACCATTTTTGATTTGGTATATACCATAAAATCACCTTTTGATACAGAGTTGAGACCCTGGAGTTTTCAGGGTAATTATCCCCGTTTATGGAGTGAATATGAAGTAGTCATTCCTTCCCCATATCACTATGTAGTACGTATGCAGGGGGAACAAAATTTTTATATTGATACTATAAAACATAAAAGCGAGAATTTTTCAATTCATGAAGACCAAGGTGCTTCTCCGACAGACACGTATAATCTTTCCGGAAATTCAACTGACAGAAGGTGGGTCAAGAGATATGTTCCCGCATTACACGAAGAACCTTTTACAACAACCCTGGACAATTATAATTCGACCGTAACATTTCAATTAAATTATTTTCAATGGAACAGTCAGTCGGAAAGGCACGATTATATGTCAACCTGGAACAACAGGTCAAAAGCATTGATGGAGGATGAGGATTTTGGAAAGGCTTTGAGCCGTGAAAACAACTGGATGTCGGACGAACTGAAAGGAATTGTTGCGGGGGCTAATTCTGATGAAGAAAAAACGAGGATGATATTTAGTTTTATCCGCGATAATCTGAAGGCGATCAGTGACCATGGTTTGTATGCCCATAATGCATTGAAGGATGTTTTCAAAAAAAAGGAAGGAAATGTGGCGGAGATCAACCTGTTGCTCACTTCCATGCTTAGAAAAGCGGGAATCCATGCGGATCCCGTCATCCTGAGTACACGCGAAAACGGAATTGCAAATCCGGGATATCCGTTGATCAGTGAATACAACTATGTGATATGTATAGCGTACGCGGGAAACAAATCTTTCTTGTTGGATGCCAGTCAGCCCTATTACGGTTTTGGTCAGTTGCCCGCAGCCTGTTATAACGGGTATGCACATATTATAAACGAAGAAAGACCGCTGCCGTTGTTTTTCTCATCGGATTCCTTGCCGGAAACAAGTCTGACTAATATTATTTTGGTATGTGATGATAAAGGCAGATTAACGGGTCGATATACCAGTATACTGGGCAACTATGAATCTTATGATGTCCGGAAGGAAATCGGCGGGTCGTCGGAAAAAAAATACCAAATAAAGATTCAGACGGAGAACGGATCCGATTTTGATATGGAGGATTTTAGCATTGACTCCCTGAAAAAATTTGATTTTCCCCTAACCATTCACTACGATTTTAACTTAAAAAATTCATCGGAAGACATCCTTTACTTTAATCCCATGCTAAATGAGGGTTACAAAACCAATCCCTTTAAATCCATGAACAGGCATTATCCCGTGGAAATGCCCTATCGTATTGATGAAACGTATTTACTGACAATGGATATCCCCAATGGATACAAAGTGGATGAACTTCCCAAATCAGCCCGTGTCAAGTATAATGAAAACGAGGGCATTTTTGAGTATCTTATCCAGAAAGGAGAAAGCAATCTTCAAATGCGCGTCCATCTTAAGCTTAATAAAGCCTTTTTCCCGGTGGATGAATATTCAACGCTCCGCGATTTCTTTGCCTATGTGATAAGCAAAGAGAGCGAACAAATCGTTTTCAAGAAAATCCATTGACTGCTTTACGATCTTTCATTCATAGGAGGAACGTGTAAGCGATGAAAAAACCGGTGTATGGCCGGCGCCAGGATGATCCCGATATTTGTAATGAAAATTACGCCGCTGAACAAGGCATAAAAGGAAGAAAATAATTTGCCGGCCGTTGATTTGATTTCCACAACCGGGCCCATACCACTCAAGATCATCGACGCATTGTGGATGGAATCTATCCAGGGTATTCCGTCTGTATAATGGTATCCCAGTACGCCAATCATCAAACAGGCAATAAGGATAATTATCCCGAGCAGTAAACTTTTAATAATTCGTCTTCTGAAGACACTGAATGGCGCGAGGGGCTCACGTTTGGACTCGAACATGGGCAGCACTTTAATATCAAAAGTAGCAGATTGCCGGGCGTTATAAACCGTCCTCATAATAATAATTATCTATTATCTTGCAATCCTCATTTTTTTGCCAGTGAAATATTTTCTGGGTTACGATCTGGGTTCATCTTCGGTCAAAGCGGCTTTACTGGATGCGGAAAGCGGAAAGCCGCTGGCTTCGGCTTTTTCACCAGCTACCGAGATGAAAATTCATTCACCAAGTCCCGGGTTCGCTGAGCAGGATCCTGAGCTATGGTGGCAGGAACTGGTGCGGGCAACCAAAAATCTTCATCAGAAATTTTCCTTCAACAAAAATGAAATTGGTGCAATCGGCATTTCTTACCAGATGCATGGTCTGGTCTGCCTTGGCAAAGATGATCAGCCATTACGTCCGGCCATTATCTGGTGCGACAGCCGGGCTGTCGGGTATGGATCGGCTGCCTTTGATCAACTCGGTCATGGGTTCTGCCTTGAGCATTTTTTAAATTCTCCCGGCAATTTCACGGCGTCCAAATTAAAATGGGTAAAGGAAAATGAACCGGAAGTATATAAAAAAACGGTTCGCATACTCTTGCCCGGCGATTTCATTGCACTGAAGCTGACAGGAGAAGCCGTCACGACGGTTTCCGGTTTATCCGAAGGAATTTTCTGGGATTATAAAGAAAACGGCATCGCCCGTTCACTTCTGGATTTTTACGGAATTGACAAAAACATTTTGGCGCCCATCGTTCCAGGTTTCGGGGAACAGGGGAAATTGCAGGAATTTCCCGCCGGTGCCCTGGGCATCGCTGCCGGCACGCCCGTTTGTTACCGAGCCGGAGATCAGCCAAATAATGCTTTTTCCCTCAGGGTGTTTGAGCCCGGAGAAATCGCAGCCACCGCCGGTACATCAGGCGTTCTGTATGGCATCAGCGACCGCCCTTCTTATGATGCGCGTTCCCGCGTGAATCCTTTTGTTCACGTAAATCACAGTCCGGCAGATCCACGGTATGGTATCCTGATGTGTCTGAACGGTACGGGAATATTCAACAGCTGGCTACGCCGGGAATTTTTCCCCGATGAGTCGTACGAAACCATGAATACGGCGGCTGCCCTGATACCGATGGGGGCAGACGGAATTTTCTGTTATCCCTTTGGAAACGGGGCCGAAAGAATTCTTGAAAATAAAAATCCGGGCGCCCATATTCAGGGACTTGATTTTAACCGGCACAATAAATATCATCTGGCAAGGGCTGCCCAGGAAGGCATTGTGTTTTCTCTCATTTATGGAGCGGAAATCATGCAGGAAATGGGACTTTCACTAAATCGCATCCGGGCAGGATATGCCAATATGTTTTTAAGTGGTTTGTTCTCACAAACATTTGCCAACCTCAGCGATTGTTCCGTTGAATTATACAACACGGATGGTGCCCTGGGCGCTGCCAGGGGCGCTGGTTTTGGAGTAAAATACTATCCGCGTATGCAGGATTGCTTTCGGGGAATGGAAGTCATTCACGCGGTTGAGCCTGAAAAAAACAATACTGACCGGATCAGGGAGACTTACGGGCAGTGGAAAAAAGGATTGGAATCTATTTTAAAAAGCTGAAGGCTCAAGGTTTAACGCTTTACGCAAAACAGAGTAAAAAAAGAATTATGAAAATTATTAAAGGAGACAAGGAATTTTTTTCGGGTATCGGAGAAATCAAATTTGAAGGACGCGATTCGGACAATCCAATGGCATTTAAATGGTATGATGAAAACAAAATTATTGCCGGGAAAAAGTTAAAGGATCACGTAAAATTTGCGGTTGCCTACTGGCACAGCTTCTGCAACACAGGCGGAGACCCGTTCGGGCCGGGCACCAAACTTTTTCCATGGAATGTTTCAAAAGATGCCGTGCAGGCCGCGAAAGATAAAATGGATGCCGCTTTCGAATTCATAACCAAACTGGGGGCGCCATATTATTGTTTTCATGATATTGACCTCATAGACGAAGGCGACTCCGCAACCGAATATGAAAAGAGATTGCATACGATGGTTGACTATGCACTTCAAAAACAAAAAGCGAGCGGGGTGAAACTGCTTTGGGGAACGGCCAATGTTTTTTCCAATCCACGGTATATGAATGGAGCCGCAACAAATCCTGATTTCTCAACAGTTGCCTATGCCGGTCTGCAGATAAAAAATGCCATTGATGCCACCATCGCCCTGGGGGGAGAAAATTATGTTTTCTGGGGTGGGAGGGAAGGGTATATGTCTCTCCTGAATACAAATATGAAGCGGGAAGTGGAACACCTGGGTCGTTTCCTGGGAATGGCAAGGGACTATGCCCGCAAACAGGGATTTAAAGGCGTGTTTTTTATTGAACCCAAACCCTGTGAGCCGACCAAACACCAGTATGACTTCGACTGTGCCACGGTGATCGGGTTTTTAAAGACATTCGGACTCGACAAGGATTTTAAAATAAATATTGAAGTGAATCATGCAACACTCGCGGGTCATACTTTTCAGCACGAACTGCAGGTGGCCGCCGATGCCGGTTTGCTGGGCAGCATGGATGCCAATCGCGGAGACGCACAAAACGGATGGGACACGGATCAGTTTCCTATGCATCTGAATGAAATTATTGAATCCATGCTGATCGTTCTGGAGGCGGGTGGATTCGGTGGAGGAGGAGTGAATTTCGATGCCAAGACGAGAAGAAATTCAACCGATCCGGAAGACCTGTTCCTGGCGCATATCGGAGGGATGGATACTTTTGCCCATGGCCTCATCATTGCCGATCAGATCCTTACCCATTCACCCTATAAAAAATTCAGAAAAGAAAGATATGCATCCTTTGATTCGGGAAAAGGAAAGGATTTTGAGGAAGGAAAACTGGGACTGGAAGATCTGCGGACCCTTGCTCTTGCAAATGGCGAACCCAAACAGACCAGCGGAAAACAGGAGTGGCTGGAGAACATTATCAATCAGTATATTTAAAACAATTATCAATTATGGATTATGAATTATGGATTATAGGTTTGCAGTACGACTAAATTCATAATCCATAATTAATAATTGATAATTATTTCGGCGCACCTGCAAAAGCCCCATCCATTCTTTCCTTGAATTGTGTATAGAGTTCTTTTTTCGGCTCGTCCGTTTTTCTCGGAACCAGGACCGCCGCATAGTTGCGGCCGCGGTCAATATAGGGCCAGAATCCAGTCATATTCAAACTGGTTACGGGATCACCGGTTTTATCAATCCAGCAGCCCAACCCGGTTCTTAAACCGGCCGCTTCCTTTGGTACATATTCCATGGGCAGGTTTGGAAACTGCTGGGTCTGCATTTCTGTTACCGATTTTTCGCTCAGCACTTTTTTCCCTTCGAAAGTTCCTTTGTTTAGCAGCATGCCCAGGAAATTGATAAAATCATTCGCCGTCGTAATGGCACCTTCCGCAGCATCGCTGGTAACCCCATTTTCATTGGTAAAACTGGTGCCGCGCATTTTACAGGGGCGAAGAATTTTATCTGCCACGCAACGATCAAAAGTTTTTTTGGTAACCACTTCAAGCACCCGGGCCGCGATGTCCGGACCTATCTGACTGAAATAAATTTCCGTCCCCGGATTTTTATCAATATCCCTTTTGGAGGCAAAGGCATCCACTTCGGTTTCGAGATCAGGGTATTTCGATTTCTGCAAAAGTTTTAATGGGCCGGGCGGATCAGCTTTTATGCCGGTAGTAAATGTAAGGCAGTTGCGGATCGTGATATAGGTCTTCATGTATTTAGCAAAAATGGGAATGTATTTGCTTACCTTATCGTCGAGTGAAATTTTACCTTCGTCTACATAAGCCATAACGGTGGCTGCGACCAGCCACTGACTGGCGACACCGGCGGGTACCTGGCTTCGCCCGTTAAAATCCCCGATTTCTTTTTCCAATTCTTTTTTATAAACGATTTTACCATCTTTATAAGCAAAAACAACGAAATCATTTCCGAAAAGTTTTTGATTGGTAGTCAGAAAAGCATCCATTTCGGGAGAAGTAGATGGTGCAATTTTGGATGGTTGAGCCAGGGGCGACAGCCAGATTAACAGGTAAAGACAAAGCAACCTGAAGGGCAGACATGGAATAATTGCTTTATATGACAGATTTTCAGGGTTTTGGAAGTGGTTTATCTTTTGAATCATCATTTCGGATTTTAAAATATAATCAATGAATTTAAACAACTTTACAATAAAAGCATCTGAAGTGCTTCAACAGGCACAGCAGCTCGCGTTTAATGGGCAGAATCCCACAATCGAAACGGAACATCTGATGCAGGCGTTGCTGGACCAGGGAGATTCTCCCGTGGAATACCTTTTGAAAAAGAATAATGTAACCCTGCCGGTCCTGGAAACCAAGCTCGCGGAAAGGATCCAGAGATTACCAAAAGTCTCGGGGACGGACCCTGCGCAGTCGTTAAGCCGCGAGGCAAATAATGTGGTTTTGCGCGCCGGTTCAGCTTTAAAGGAATTCGGGGATGAATTTATTACTCCGGAGCATTTGGTGCTGGCCATCGTCCAGGGCAACGACGCGACCGCGAAACTGCTGAAAGACTCCGGTCTTACCGAAAAAGGTTTGGTCAGTGCCATAAAGGAATTAAGAAAAGGCGAAACAGTTTCTTCCAATACCCAGGAAACCCAGTTCAATGTCTTGAGTAAGTATGCAAAAAATCTCAATGAACTGGCCCGGCAGGGAAAACTGGACCCGGTTATCGGTCGCGATGAAGAGATTCGCAGAACCCTGCACATTCTTTCCCGGAGAACTAAAAACAATCCGATCCTGGTCGGTGAACCCGGCGTGGGTAAAACTGCCATTGCGGAAGGTCTTGCGCACCGGATTGTAAATGGCGATGTTCCGGAAAACCTGAAATCAAAAATTATTTACGCCTTGGATTTGGGCCAGCTCATTGCGGGCGCCAAATACAAAGGGGAGTTTGAGGAAAGACTAAAATCTGTAGTGAAGGAAGTTGCCGGCAGTAACGGAGAAATCCTTTTGTTCATCGATGAAATCCACACGCTCGTCGGCGCTGGCGGGGGTGAAGGGGCTATGGATGCCGCCAATATTCTCAAACCGGCTCTAGCCCGCGGAGAACTTCGCGCCATTGGTGCAACGACCCTGAATGAATATCAGAAATTTTTTGAAAAGGATAAAGCACTGGAGCGCCGTTTCCAAAAAGTGATGATCAACGAGCCCAGCGTGGAAGACGCGATATCCATATTACGGGGCCTGAAAGACAGGTATGAAACCCATCATCATGTACGGATAAAGGACGAGGCGATCATTGCCGCGGTGGAATTATCCCAGCGGTATATTACGGATCGTTTTCTGCCGGATAAGGCCATCGACCTGATTGATGAAAGCGCGGCCAAACTCCGGCTTGAAATGAACTCCATGCCGGAAGAATTGGATCAGCTGCAAAGACAGATCCGCCAGCTGGAAATCGAAAGAGAAGCTATAAAACGAGAGAACGACCACGAAAAATTACGCCAGCTCAGCATTGAAATCGGCAACCTGAGTGTGACCCGTGATACACTGGTCTCCAAGTGGAGACAGGAAAAAGAACTGGTGGAAAAAGTTCAGAACGCAAAAGCTGAAATTGAGTCGCTTAAACTCGCTGCTGAAAAAGCTGAACGGGAGGGGGACTATGGAAAAGTAGCCGAAATACGGTATGGAAAAATAAAAGATGAGGAAAAAGTAATTGAAGAGTATTCAGCAATTCTAAAGAACAGCAACGAAAAACGTTTGCTAAAGGAAGAAGTGGATGCCGAAGATATAGCGGAAGCCGTGGCGAAAGCAACGGGTATTCCGGTATCCAAAATGCTTCAGAGTGAAAAGGAAAAACTGCTGAACCTGGAGGATGAACTTCATAAACGGCTCGTTGGCCAGGATGAAGCCATTTCGGCAGTGGCGGACGCCATCCGCAGGAGCCGTGCAGGTCTCCAGGATCCGAAACGACCCATCGGATCATTCATATTTCTGGGTACAACGGGAGTCGGTAAAACAGAACTTGCCAAGGCCCTGGCTGAATATCTTTTTGACGATGAATCGATGATGACGCGGATAGATATGAGCGAATACCAGGAAAAACATACGGTCAGCCGTTTGATTGGCGCTCCCCCGGGATATATCGGATATGACGAAGGTGGCCAGCTTACGGAGGCGGTCCGTCGCAAACCGTATAGCGTGATTTTGCTGGATGAAATCGAAAAAGCACATCCGGACACATTTAATGTTTTACTTCAGGTACTCGATGATGGAAGACTGACAGATAACAAAGGCAGGGTCGTGAACTTTAAGAACACGATCATTATTATGACGAGTAACATGGGAAGCCAGATCATACAGGCAAATTTTGAAAATGTAAGTGAGATCAATAAGGAAGAAGTTGTGGAACAGACAAAACAGGAAGTGATGAATCTGTTGAGGCAGACTATTCGTCCCGAGTTCCTGAACCGGGTGGACGAGGTCATCATGTTCCAACCCCTCCTGAAACCAGAAATTAAAGGGATTATCCGCATTCAACTGGACAACCTATCCAAGGTGCTTGCGAAAAACGGCATTGATTTACGATTTACCGATTATACCCTGGAATACCTTGCGGAGAACGGATATGACGCACAATATGGTGCCCGTCCTTTGAAAAGATTGATCCAGAAAGAAATCGTTAACCCATTGAGTAAAAAGATATTAGCCGGAAGTATTGATCATAATCATCCGGTGCTGGTAGATGTATTTGACGGTGTGGTCGTGTTCCGGAACGAGAAAGAGGAAAAGGAGAAATCGGGTATAGCATCTTAATAAGTTGTTAACTAATTTATTATCCTTCCGGGCACCGTAAAATATGTAAGTTTTTTCAGTTAAAATACCTATTTTTAGCCGCCTCCTGCCAGTTAGTCTGGCCCGGAGGCTTTTTACTCAACTTTCCGCTGTATAAACTGTTATTAAGCAAAGAAGAAAAATTATAAAGGATATATATCATGGCTTTTAAGAAAGAGATAATAGAAATCATTGAACCAAGAGACGTATTTGTTGGTCCGGACACTGCTCCTGTTACCCTGATGGAATTTGGGGAATACGAAAATGAAGATTGTGCCAAGGCACATGAAGTGGTTAAAAAGATCATGGAGGAATTCAAAGGGAAGGTCCGTTTCAATTTCAGGCATTTTCCGCTGACTAAAATTCACCAACGCAGCCTGAAGGCCGGTGAGGCTTCTGTTGCAGCAGCCCAGGAAGGCAAATTCTGGGAAATGCACAATATTTTATTCCATAACAGGCATAATCTGGGTACTACCAGTTTAAAACTTCATTCCCGTGAAGCAGGCATTTCAAATAAGAAATTCCTGGATCACCTGGTAAATGCCACTTACGGATGGCAGGTTCAGGGCGATTTGAGAGAAGGTATCCAGAAGGGGGTTACCACCGTTCCGGCTTTCTTTATCAACGGAGAGATGTTCAACGGCAAACCGACTTTTGATAATCTGAGCAAGGGCATCGAAGCCGCTTTGAAAAAAGCGAAGAAAAAAGATAAAACCCCCGTTAAGGCGTAACGCCTAACGCAAGCAAGAAAATCACAGATAGTCGATAATATTTGAGCATCCGTCCCGGCCAACCCGAGACGGATGCTTTTTTATTGGAAAGACCGGAGTTAAATTAAAATATTGGCAATAAAGGCGTTCAGCGTCAAGCGTTAAACGTATGAGTATTTGTCATTTTCACAATTAATGTTTAAATTGTTTTATCCTTAAGACCAATATCTCAACATTGAATGAAAAGCGACGGAAAATCCAATTCTATCCAGCATAAATCCAGAATATTTCATATTGGCCGTATTTTCAGCGGCTGGAAAGAGAAATTACCGGAAGTTTTCTATCAGGTAAAAAACAGGTCTATTCATGATCGGGTAGAAGCCTTTTCTCAAAAATCACAACATTTACTCGAAGAAATCAAGTCGCTGGGTTTCACCCGGACGATGGACGAATTAGAAAGGGGCAAGCTGAGTGTCTTTAACCAGCTCAATTTTTTTCAGTTCATCACCGGCATCATTGTTCCTCTAATCTGCTTTTTCGGAAATTATAAGTTTCCGATTGCTTCATTTTTTGTGGCGAGCCTGCCCGCCTGGGTCAGCCTCGTGGTTCTGTACCTGAATTTTTATTTTCGCTATGAAGCGGGCATGATCACCTATTTTGTGCTATATCCGCTGGTTACCGGCATCGTATATATGAGCGGAATGAACCTGGGCGTTGAACTGTATTTTATTCTGAACGGCATTCTCGCCGTTTTTTTTCTGCCGCTGATCAGCCAGATGTTATTTTCTGTCGGACTATCCATGGTCAGTTATTTTGTACTTGTCGTCATAAATAAACAGTATAACTACCAACTGCATACGGCCAATTTTCCCCTTTATCTTTTTAATCAGATCACAGCGATTTTATTTATTTTTTATGCGCTTTTCCTGATCAAGAGAGAAAGCAATCTATATCAGATTGGAATACTGGCTACCAATAAAGCGTTACACGAGAAAAACGAAAAGATTGAAAAGCAAAAGGCCGAGATAGAACAGAAAGCGACCGAACTCAGCGAATTGAATTCTTTGAAAAATAAACTTTTCTCGGTGATATCCCATGATATGAAAACGCCGATGTATGCATTGCGGAACCTGTTCCGGAGTATGCAGCAGATGGGTATGAGCGGTAAGGAGATAAAAGCCATTATTCCGGATGTTGTAACGGATCTGAACTATACCACCGGCCTCATGGAAAATCTCCTGCACTGGGTAAAGAGCCAGATGAATTCTGCCAATGTCTCCCCCGGCGAATTGAGTATGGAAGAAATTACCGATGATGCCATTCACGTACATCAGTTGCAGGCATCAACCAAGAAGATTTCAATCATACGTGAAATGGATGAATTATTTACCGTTTTTGCGGACAGGGATATGGTAACCCTGGTTTTACGAAACCTCATTTCCAATGCAATAAAATTTACTCCCGTCGCGGGCAGTATTGTTATTCGTCTAAAAAATGAATCTCCTTTTTGCAGGGTATCCGTTATTGATAATGGCATCGGTATGGATCAGGAAGCGCTAACGAGGATTCAGGAAAATAATTATTACAGTACCAATGGAACCGCCAAAGAAAGCGGGACCGGCCTGGGACTTATGCTGAGCAAGGATTTTCTTTCAAAAAACGGAGGCGAGTTATTGATTGAAAGCGAACCCGGCAAGGGGAGTGTTTTTTCCTTTACCCTTCCTTTGGCTGAAAATATTCAGACGGCATGATTCGATGACTGATGATCGATGTAAGCTTATTTGGCGCGCAGGTATTGCACCGGCCATTTGATTTCCATTCCCAGTTCTTTTGCGGCTGTCAACGGAAAATAAGGATTGCGCAGGGATTCCCTCGCGATCAGAATAAGGTCCGCTTTCCCGGACTTAATAATTTCATTCGCCTGTTGAGGTTTTGTAATCAGTCCGACGGCGCCGGTCATCATACCGGTTTCCCTGCGGATTTCTTCTGCAAAAGGAGTCTGGTAGCCGGGACCCAGAGGAAGCCTGACATTGGCTATCAGACCTCCGGAAGAAGTATCTATCAAATCGACACCCAGTGTTTTCAATTGCTTTGCCAATAGAACAGAAGAAGCCAGGTCCCATCCTCCTTCAGTATAATCAGTTGCGGATATCCGGGTAAAAAGCGGAAATTTTTCGGGCCAGACCGATCGAATATCGCTGGCAATTTCATTTAACAAGCGGATGCGGTTTTCAAAAGAACCTCCGTATTCGTCGTTCCGCTGATTACTTAAAGGAGAAAGAAAACTATTGATCAGGTATCCGTGGGCGCCATGTATTTCGATCACTTCAAAACCGGCTTCCAGTGCCCTGCGTGCTGCTGATTTAAAATCGTCCCGGAGTTGCAGAATATCTGCCTTAGTCATGGCCTCCGGCAATGGATCCGTATCACGAAAGGGAATGGCAGATGGCGCCTGGGAAATCCATCCGCCTGCTGAAACTTCCAATATCGTTCCACCCATCCAGGGAGAAACAATACTTGCTTTTCTGCCTGCATGTGCCAACTGAATGCCGGGTACGGAATCCTGTTTTTTTATGAAAACGGTAATTCTCTGTAACATATTAATCTGCTCATCCTTCCAAAGACCCATGTCATCATTTGTGATTCGGCCGCGTGGAGAGACAGCCGTTGCTTCCTGGATCACCAGCGCGGCGCCTCCGATTGCGCGACTTCCCAAATGAACGAAATGCCAGTCGTTTGCAAATCCGTCAACCGACGAATACTGGCACATAGGTGAAATGGCGATACGGTTTTTAAAACGGATGCTCCGGATTTCCAAAGGGTCAAACAACATATTGGGGTTAAAGTTTATTTAGGTGAAATGGCGTAATGAGGCAGCTTTCCATTCAAGAAAAGTTTTGCCCAGACACTGTATCAGATCGGAAGGCATCATGGCTTCTTCAGAATATTGGGCGGCAGCGAGATCACCGGCATATCCGTGAAGATAAACGCCTAATTGAGCGGCGATAGCCGGGGCATAGGACTGAGCCAGGAGGGCCGTAATAATTCCGGTAAGGGCATCTCCACTACCGCCCTTGGCCATGCCGGCGTTGCCATTTGTATTGAAAGAAATGTTCCCATCCGGTGTAAAGACACCTGTAAAATGACCCTTTAAAACGATGATGATTTTATATTGAACGGCCATTTTTTTTGCCTTCTCAAAGCGCAAAAAGTCATGAACACTTTCGCCGAACAACCGGTCAAATTCTTTCGGATGTGGTGTGATGATCGTAAAAGGATTGAGCGATGCCAACTGTTCAGGGGATTTGCTGATGATATTGAGTGCGTCTGCATCCAGTACCAGTGACTGATGAAATGATTTAACAAATTTCTTCAGCATGCTTGCTGTTTCTTCGTGTGTACCGATGCCCGGACCAAATCCGGCTGCCTGGAAAATTTCCGTATTGACAGGAAACCCGGTTAACTGAAATTGACCATGACCAACGCTAACCATCGCTTCCGGAAGAGCAGTCTGCATGATTTCATATCCGCAGGAGGGGAGATGAACGGTTAGCAGACCGGCACCAGCAGACAAACAGGCCTTTGCAGCCAGCACCGCCGCGCCCATTTTACCATAACTTCCTGCAAGCAATAAGGCGTGTCCGAAATTTCCTTTATTGGCAAACGGATCTCTTGGCTTATAAAAAGAAAGTGCAGCCGGTTTATCAAAAATTGAATAAGAAGAACTGAAGCCGGATAAATAGGATTCAATCGATTTCATTCTTTAAAGATAAGAAAAGGCTCAAAGCCTATAGCCTAAAGCCTAAAACCCATTTTTTATATATTAATGGATGAATGGGAAAACCAAGAAATATTTTCAGGGATCTAAAAAGAAGTTTTAGGCTTTACGCTTTTGGCTTTTAACGTTTTTCACCGCCTCGCCCTTCCGGATCATTATCCGGTTCATCGAAGTTTTCATGAGACTGTTGATAGTTTCCAAAAACGTCGCAGAGCTTTTTGGCGGCATACACTCTCTTGTTGTCATTATTACAAAGGGCGATGATGGTTGCATTTTCTTCCATCATGCGAATGAAAACGGTGCGGTTACCATGCCACCATCCGTTGTGGTAGATCAATTTTTTGCCCCCGGGAAAAACAATCATTCGCCAGCCAAGACCATAATTGCGTTTGCCCGGCTTTTCCAGACTGTAGGGCGTGTACGCACTGTCGAGGGTGGACTGTTTAAACAGGATTCCACCACGCAGGGCAGCGTCCCATTTGAGCATGTCTTCCGGCGTGCTGTAAATATTTTTGTCCCCGTAAATCATGTCCAGGTATTCCATTGGATATAACCTGCCGCTCAATTTGTATGAGCGCGTAATTTTTGCGGTGTCCTGCAGGGTGAATACATAGGAATCCTGCATTTGCAGGGGCTGGAAAAAAGTTTTTGTAAGGAATTCATTATACGATTCACCCGAGGCTTTTTCAATAATGAGCGCCAGAAAAGCATAGTTCGTATTGGAATATTCGAAATGACGACCCGCGGGCGCATATTCAATTTCAGTGTGGTGAAGGGTGATATACTGTAACAGATCGTTATTTGTAAGATATTTTCTTTTATCCCATCCGGACATATCCATGAAATGAACATAATTTCTCAGTCCACTGCGTTGACTCAGCAGATTTTTAATCGTGATGCCTGGAGGAAAGCCCGTCAGGTATTTGGAGATATCGTCATGGATGTCCAGTTTTCCTTCTTCCCATAATTTCAAAACCGCCATGGCCGTAAACGTCTTTGATACCGAAGCCAGGTGAAATGCAGTATGGGCGTTCACGCTGTCCTTACGTTTTCTAGGGTCCTTAAAGCCGCTGTATCTTTCGTATACGATCACACCATTATGGGCCACAACAAGGCCACCATTAAAGCCATGAGAGAACAGGGAATCAAAGAAATGACGGGATGCATTGTTATATAACCTGAATTCCTCCGGATGCAGGGTTTTTGGACGCGGATTCGCCACCGCCAGAAGTGTAGAGTCCTGAGTTTTCACGGTCGGTTTTACAACTGGGGCCTGTCCGCAGCAAACCAGGAAAGAAGCCGCCATCAAGTAACAAAAAACGGTTTTCAAAAGGTATACATTTTGTGTTTAGAGGGTGCAAAAGTAAAAAAATATGCCATTCCAGGCAAAGGAGACGAGTTTTGTTTTTCCGTTTCCTTTTTTAGTGACAATTTTGCAACTCCTTTAAAGGAAATAACGCTAAAACCGGATCGAGATTATGGCCGATAAAAAAATTACCAGTTATCCCAAGGAAAAAGTGAATATTCTTTTTCTGGAAAACATCAGCGATGCAGCAGTGAAGCGGTTTTCCGGGGCTGGTTATACATCTGTTAAGAAACTCACCAAGGCGCTGTCTGAGGCGGATCTGATGAAGGAGATCGAAGATGTTCACCTATTGGGCATCCGTTCCAAAACACAGGTAACCGAAAAAGTGCTTCGTTCGGCTAAAAAGCTCCAGGCCATTGGTTGTTTTTGTATCGGGGTAAACCAGGTTGATCTTAAAAATGCGACAAAACAGGGCATTGCGGTGTTTAATGCGCCATATTCCAACACCCGTTCAGTTGCCGAACTGGTGATTGGTGCTTCCATCATGCTGATCCGCCGGATACCGGATAAAAGTAAATTTGCCCATGAGGGGGTTTGGATGAAAGAATCCAAGGGCAGTTATGAATTGCGGGGCAAAACCATGGGTATAATCGGATATGGGAACATCGGGACGCAGGTAAGTGTGCTGGCCGAGTCCCTGGGAATGAAAGTGGTTTTTTATGATATAGACACTAAATTACCCCTTGGAAATGCCGTGGCTAAAAAATCCATAAAGGACCTGGTTTCCGTTTCAGATATCGTAACGATACACGTGCCCGATACAGATCAGACCCGGATGATGATCAACCGGAATGTGATCAAACAATTTAAAAAAGGTGCCATTTTACTTAACTATGCCCGGGGTGAAGTGGTTGACCTGGATGCCCTCGCAAAGGCTTTGGAAGAAGGATCTTTGTCCGGCGCCGGCGTGGATGTATACCCGTTAGAACCTGAAAAAAATGGGGACAGGTTCAGTACACCGCTACAGCATCTTCCGAATGTGTTACTTACTCCGCATATCGGTGGCTCTACGGAAGAGGCCCAGCAAAATATCGGCGATGACGTTAGTAATAAACTATTTCAATACCTGGAAATGGGTATTTCCACGGGCTCGCACACCATACCGGAACTCAGTTTGCCACAGCATCCGGATTCACACCGGATACTGCATATTCATTGTAATGTTCCCGGCGTCCTGTCTGAGATCAATACTCGTCTTTCCAACCACCATATTAATATACTGGCCCAGTATCTGAAAACAAATGATGATATCGGCTATGTGGTGCTGGATGTTGATAAGAAATTGTCGGCACAGGCTCTTAGTCTGCTGAAAGAAGTAAAAAATACCATTAAGGTCAGACTATTGTATTAAATAGAAACGGGAATATCATTCCGGGAAACCATAGGTAAACACGGCAACCGGCATTCTACATTTCAATCCTATGCGTAAGGGGATCACCGTTCCTTTTCAAAAAATCAGCGTGAAAGAATAACGTAAATTAGTGGCAAAGGATCTATTCCTTATAAATGTACCAGAATGAAAATAAGGAATCCCCGGAGCAGGCTGGATTTACACATAAAAAACGGTGATCGGGTGCTGGAGGTAGGCGCAGGTCATCGGCCCCATCCCCGGGCGAATGTGGTCGTTGATAAATTTATTGACAATAATTTCCACCGCAGCGGGAACTTAAAAGTATTAAAGAACCAGACTTTTTTGGAGGCAGATGGAGAAAACCTGCCATTTAAGGATAAGGAATTTGATTACGTTATCTGCTCCCACGTACTTGAACATGTTGAAAATCCTGAAAAATTTCTGGCAGAACAATTCAGGGTGGCAAAAAAGGGATATATGGAAACGCCATCCCTGCTCGGTGAAGCATTGTATGCCCGCGAATCCCATAAATGGCTTGTCCAGGAGTTTAATGACATCACTTATCTGGTCGATAAAATAAAAGCTAATTTCCATTACGGGTATGATACGGCGGAATTACTTCAGGGTTTTCTTCCCAGGAATTCCATTGGATACAAGATTCTCGAACGAACCCATCCGAATATGTTTACCAACCGGGTCGAATGGGAAGGCGATTTTAAATATCAGATAAGTCCCGAAGATCCTGAACTTTTAAAATATTTCATTGGTCCTTGGAAAGAGGAATGGGCCAGTGAATTCTTTCCTTCAAAAACAAAATTGCAGGAACTGAAAGATAGCGGGAAGGCATTTTATGAAATATTCAAAAGCGTTCTGCGGTCAAAAGGGTATAAATAATAAGCGGTTCCGGCAGGTCTGTGGATATTAATTTCTGTCGGATCATATCATCAGCAGCCGGCATAATAATGCTCAATCCCCGAAAGCTGATAATAATCAATTTCTTTCTTATAATTTATATTATGTTAAATAGGAAGAAGGCCACCGTAAGAAACAGGACTTCAGCATTACTGCATCCCTACTTGATAACCAGAAGTCTGAACGTACCGGTTGCCGGAATGCGTTTGGACCAGTCAGTGTAAGGAAAAAGACTGAATGAAAAATTTCCCTCAACGATATCGTGGCCTTTGGAGCTTTGACCCTGACGGGTTATATTAAGACTTAAATCTAAAGAGTCCACACCGAATTTTTCCTGATTCTGGTTTGATAAAATGCCGGAAATCTGATTATCGTAAACATTTCCCAGAAGAATGTGGTAGTTGCCTGTTAATTCATTTCCGGGTTTGGTCATTGAAATTACTCCCTGGCAATTGCCCAGGATTAAGGTTGTTGGAGCAGTTGATCCAAACAAACCTCCCCCGCCATAAGTAAATACATTAGTGAGGCTGATACTGATATTTACAACCGGAGCGCCGGTGGAATCCAGTCCTTTTTGAAAAGAAATGGATTGTCCTCCAAATTCCTGGAAATGGTTTGGATCGTAATATCCATTGCTGCTATAGCTGGTGGAACCTTCCTGGATAGTAAAAAAGACTTCCTGGTCAATCGAATAATTATAGTCGGTTGTTGTGGTTACGGTATCGTTACTCTTGGAGCAACCGCCAAAGGCTGCCAGGATAATAATCGGGAGCCAACATCCTGCCATTGGGGCTGATCGGAGAAGTTCATGCTTTTTCATTATTAAGGTTTTTATGGAAATAAAGATATCCGGGGGCTGTGCGAATACCTAATTGATTCCCGATAGCAGAGCAGATTGTTTTCTGCAGGAATCAATTATTTTGAACCCGGGGAATCATCCAGTTGCAGGGTTTGCTAAAAGGACAAAGACCGCAAGTAATTATTCTGTAAAAATGATGGATGCGATTACCGGATGTGATTTGCCGGAATCAGATTGGATTTGCCGGCCCCTGTTGGAGCTGAGAAAAATTGCAAACGGGTGTTATTTTAAATGCCTCCAGAGCGCCATATTTATTTCAGTCATTTCACCGGCTCCGGAAATGCGTTTGATTTCAAGAAGTTTTTTACCGATGGTCTCGGCTAAGCACGAGCCGCTGGTTGCTGATGGATTGTTGCCTTTTCGGGGAGTAGATGGCCTGGAACGGATGGAGTTTTTCTGATTGGATTTCATAAATAAAGGATATAAACTAACGTCTATATCCTCTATTTTATGCGATTTGTTAAGAATTTATGGTCCGGACTTAACAATATTCGTCGAATGCAGCAATCAGGTTATGGGCGATCATCTGGGCGGATCTTCCTTCAATATGGTGGCGTTCAATCATATGAACCAGCTTGCCGTCCTTAAAAAGAGCTACGGCCGGTGAAGACGGTGGATAGGGCAATAAACGCTCCCGTAATGTGCGTATGGCGTCCACATCAAATCCGGCAAAACTTGTGGCTAAATGGTCAGGTTTTTTTGTTGTATTGTGAACGGCCATCAAAACGCCCGGCCTGGCCGTGCCTGCGGAACAGCCACATACCGAGTTGATCATCACCAGGGTTGTTCCCTTGGATTCCAACTGGTTAACAACTTCTTCGGGGGTCTTCAGCTCGCTGAAACCGTTTTCGGTCAGCTCTTCCTTCATTGGTAAAACTATTTCTTCGGGATACATCGTTTAGGTTTTTTTAAACAACGCAAATCTAAGCAAAAAGTTCGATCAGGAAGACTAAGGTTTAAAGCAAAGGGCATGGATTTCAAAGCTGGAATCCAATTCCATTTTAAACCAGGGCCCAATAACTTTATCCATGGAACTCAAAACCTCCTGATATGACGTATAAACTGGGCATATGCTATTATGGCGTATAAATTTATGAAAAAACGTCATATTGGCGTAATCTCAAGTCTAAAACCCGGATGGTATAGGGTTTGACCTACGAGGGCGTAATGATTCATTCAAATTTCTAAAAACATAGTACTATGACACTCGTTAAAGTTAACAACAGGCCGTTTGGAAATCTATTTAATGATTTCCTCAATGAGTTCCCGGCTTCAGCCCGTTCATTCGGACAGGAGCTCTTTGCTTTCCCTCAGACAAACATCCATGAAACACCGGAAGCTTATCATCTGGAATTGAATGCTCCCGGAAGAACCAAAGAGGAATTTAAGATCCAGGTGGAACAGGGTTTATTGACAATCAGCTTTGAAAAGAAAGAAGAAACAGCTCAACCCGATGATTATAAAACCCTTCGTCGTGAATTTGAATTCAAATCATTCAAACGCAGTTTTTCTGTAGACGATAAAATTGATGTGGACGGCATCCAGGCCAAGTATGATAATGGTGTTTTGAAACTGCTTTTACCAAAGAAAGAAGAATCAAAACAAAGTGCAAAACAAATTAATATAGCCTAATACCCTGCTGAAAAAGTTAAATTGCAGTTGGTTTGTAATCCCCTTTAGTCTTAAAGGGGATTTTTCATTTGGCTTCAGCTTTGCATTGTACCCATTGTGAATTATTTTTGGCCTTCATTTCCAATCTTTTCCATGAATAAATCCAGGCTCCCGGGCTTTTTGGTTACGATGCTCTTTTTTCTCACCTGGGTTATTCCGGCTTTCAGCCAGACGCCGGCCATAAAATCACCGGTTTTGTCTGATTCCCTTAGTCAGGTTCAGGACAGTGTATTAAGAATTCGGAACCTGAGTCCCTATTTTACCCTGCATGTGGACTCGACTATGAGTTATGCCCTGGAAATAAATAAAAACCCCTCCCACTATTACTGGTACCTGAAGAATTCGCCCCTGGGCCTCAAAATAAATAAGGATAATGGGCTGCTCACTTTTAAAGCGGAGAAATCCTATTTTCTTTCCGGGAAATTAAAATATGATTTCCCATATAAGGTATCCGTTGGCGTACAGAATCTTCAAAATCCGGCAGAGCGTATGGATACGACCTTTACCATCCAGTTTTTTACTACGGAAATCATCCCGTCACGGCTGAAACCTTCAGTCAATAGTGTCCTGTATGTAGATGAAGGCGATACCATCAACTTTAAAATAGAATGCGAAGAGGGAAGTTTTCCTGTGGCGAACATCAGTTTCTTTTCCAATTTTCCTATCAAAAATTATACGGTCGTTAAAAAATGCGATGACGAATTTATCTGGAGTCCTCCTTATGATTTTATTAAAGAGTCTGATTCTGCCAAGCAAAAACTGGTGATCCTTTATTTTATCGGGGTCGACAAATTTTTTAACCGGGATACCGCGCTGGTCAGGCTGTACGTGAAATCGGCGCTGAATTATCCGTTCATGCTTCAGGAATATGACCGTACGGTAAAAGAAGTACATACCTATACCCTGCAGCTGAAATATGCTTTCGTGCAGCTGGATAAAAAAGTAAAAAATACCAAGACGACCCGTACGACTTTCGATATGACGACGGCTTCATCTGCATTAGGCGGAACGGTGTTTTCATCCGCAGCTTCGGTAAGCGCACAAACTGCCGGCAAGATCCTGCCGGGTGCAGGTGTTGCCCTGGTACCGGTAAAAGAAACCGTCGCACCGCCAAAAACAGCCGAACAAAATGGAGCTTCCCTGATCCGTTCATCTATAAAAAGACTGGAATATCAGTTGCATGAAAATACTTTAACCGGTGAAAAAGATCCTGACATTGTCAAAAAGATCAGTAAACTCAAAGACGAGATGAAACAGATCCAGATCCAGTTAATTGAAGTGCCCATAGATGAGAATACCAATATGACGGAGGAACAACTAAATGATTATTTCAATTCGAATAAGGTGAATAATAAATACAAACTAAAACACTGAGAACAAGTATGGGAGTATGGGAATATGAAAGTTTGGGAGTGATCATTGATTCCCATACTCCCATACTTGTTTTATGTTTTATTTGTACCCCAATATTTTTAACATGCTCTGCGCAGTTTGTTCCTTGGCGTGTAGCCAGTCCACCAGTTTTCCGTTTTTATCATAGTTCACGATCACATGTTTGGGGGAGGGTATCAGGCAGTGTTTAATACCTCCGTATCCGCTGATCTGATCCTGGTAAGCGCCGGTATGAAAAAATCCGAGATAGAGCGGTTCCCCATTATTGAGTTTGGGCAGGAATACTTCATTGATATGTTCTTCGGAATCGTAGTAATCATGACTGTCGCAGGTGATTCCGCCCAGCACCACACGCTGATATTCCACGTCCCACTTATTTATGGGCATCATCAGGAATCGCTCCCCGATACCCCAGGTATCCGGTAAAGTAGTGATGAAGGAAGAATCAATCATGTACCAGATTTCGCGGTCGTTTTGCATTTTTTGACCGACAATGCTATAAATATGCGCCATACTTTCACCCACCGTATAACTCCCGAATTCAGTAAATATATTCGGCATGGGCACATGGTTGCGCTTGCAGGCTTTTTTAATATTGCCCACAATTTCATTGATCATAAACTGGTAATCGTATTCGAATCCCAGGGAATGTTTTATCGGAAACCCGCCCCCGATATTTATTGAATCCAGCTCAGGACAAATTTTCTTTAACTGGCAGTACAGGTTGATGACCTTGTTGAGTTCACTCCAGTAATAGATATCGTCTTTGATGCCTTTGTTCAGAAATATATGGAGCATTTTCAATTGAAAGCGGTCCTCATTGCCTTCGATCTTATCCACATAAAATTCAAGCACGTCGCGCGGCCTGAAGCCCAGCCTGGAAGTATAAAAAGGAAAATTTGGTTCTTCTTCTGCTGCAACGCGGATTCCCAGTTTGAATGGCACTTTTACTGACTTCTTATACTGCTGCAATTCATCCTTGTTATCGAGAATGGGCACCACATTTTTAAAACCGGAGTTGAGCAGGGAAGCAATGCGGCTCGTATACGGTTTTTGTTTGAACCCGTTGCATAAAATATAAATATCCTTGGTTATTTTTTTTCTGGCGTATAGTTTTTTGATGATTTCGATATCATACGCATAGGAAGTCTCCAGGTGGATGTCATGGTTCAGGGCCTCTTCAACAACAAAAGAAAAATGTGAACTCTTGGTGCAGTAGCAGTAGAAATATTTCCCTTCATATTTATGACGGGACATGGCAGACGCAAACATTTTTTTTGCTTTTTTTATCTGCATGCCAATCTTCGGCAGATAAGAAAGTTTAAGCGGCGTGCCGTATTTATCAATCAGGGCCTTAATATCCACCCCGTTGAACGCTAAATAATTTTCTTTTACTTCAAAACCTTCCTGTGGAAAATTAAACGTTTGCTGAACGAGGTCAGCATACGTATTGTTCATGGAATCGTTCGGATGGATGATGGTGTGCCGGTTTAGAATTGAATGAATAGTTGATACAAATGTAAATTTTTGAGGATAATCACAAAATAAAAGAGGTTTCTTAAAGGTTATTTAATGCCTTGTAAGAAACCTCCTCTATATTCGATCTTTTTTATTTTACTGAAGCGATCAGTTGTTTAAACGCTTCCGGTTCGTTCATGGCGATATCTGCCAGAATTTTCCGGTCAAGTGTAACTCCTTTTTCATTGAGCAAATGGATAAACCGGGAATACGTCAGACCTTCCGCACGAACGGCCGCATTGATACGAGCAATCCAGAGCGTACGGTATTCGCGTTTCTTGAGTTTACGTCCGACATACCGGTAGGTAAGCCCCTTCTCCAATACGTTTTTGGCAACCGTATATACATTTTTACGCTTGCCATAGAAGCCCTTGGCCTGTTTTAGGATCCGTTTTCTGCGGGCCCTGGAGGCAACCGCATTTACTGAACGTGGCATATATTAATAATTTGGAAATTTGAAAATTTGGAAATTTGAAAATGGATTATTTCAGCCGGAGGAGGCGTTTAACGAAGTCCTCGTTAGCGTGACTGACTTTTCCTTTTTTTGCCATCAGCCTTTTTCTTTTCGTTGATTTTTTTGTGAGAATATGTCTTTTGAAAGCTTTCTGGAATGTGATTTCACCGGTGCCCGTGATTTTAAATCTTTTTTTGGCACTCGAATTTGTTTTAACCTTTGGCATCTTTTGATGAGGTTTTAAATGATACCCTGCTGGCGGATCTGCACGGGCAGATCACTTATGGGGCCGTTTGGGCAATTCCCGCCTGAGGCGGGACCACTAAAAATGGAGCGCGAAGCTACGTGTATAATTGTAAAAAAGGAAATAAAATACTGATCTGTATACGAATATAGCTAAGATAATGTCGTCATTTATAGGGGTTTTAACGCTTTTCCACTATTTTTGCCTCCCTTAAAAACTCAGACTGAACGAATATGGACAAACTGATTTATCTGGTGCCCCTCATGGGAATCATTGGGCTCTTGTACACTTTCATAAAATTTAAGTGGGTTTCTAAACAGGATGAAGGTACCGACCTGATGAAACAGATCAGTCGTTATATCGCGGAGGGCGCCATGGCCTTTCTGAAAGCCGAGTGGAAAATCCTGGGATATTTTGTAGTCATCGTCGCTCTCCTGCTGGGTGTTATGGCCAGCACAAACCCCCACTCCCATTGGGCCATATCACTGGCCTTTGTTCTGGGCGCGGTCTTAAGTGCCACGGCAGGCTATATCGGTATGCGCGTAGCAACCAAAGCAAATGTAAGAACAGCCCAGGCCGCCCGAACCAGCCTGAGTAAGGCACTCCAGGTTTCTTTTACGGGCGGTTCGGTTATGGGTCTGGGTGTTGCCGGCCTCGCGGTACTTGGATTGGGTGGTTCATTCATCATATTAAAAGCCATTTTTGCCCCGGATGCCGAGGTTAATTCAGAAGAAATGCTGCGTACGATTGAAGTCCTGACCGGCTTTTCACTCGGTGCCGAATCCATAGCTCTTTTTGCCCGCGTTGGCGGCGGAATCTATACCAAAGCAGCCGATGTGGGCGCTGACCTGGTTGGAAAAGTAGAGGCCGGAATTCCGGAAGACGACCCGCGAAATCCCGCTACCATTGCAGACAATGTAGGAGACAATGTAGGGGACGTGGCCGGCATGGGCGCCGATCTATTCGGTTCCTATGTAGCAACCGTATTGGCAACCATGGTACTCGGACAGGAAACTCAGGCTCCTGATGATGCCTTCGGTGGTATGTCGCCCATCCTGCTGCCCATGATGATTGCCGGCACTGGAATTCTTTTTTCTATCGTAGGCACCCTGTTTGTCCGCATCAGCGAAAATGCCAGTGTAAGTACCAGCAGTGTACAAAAAGCCCTGAATATGGGCAACTGGGGTTCAATCGTAATGACCGCCCTGGCTTCGGTCGGACTCGTTTATTTTATCCTGCCAGAGACGATGACCCTGCGCGGAATTGAATTTACAAAATGGGGTGTGCTCGGTGCGATTGGCGTAGGGCTGACCGTTGGAACACTAATGAGCATCATTACGGAATACTATACAGCCATTGGCAAAAGACCCGTACTCTCCATCATCCGCCAATCTTCCACCGGACATGCAACAAACGTCATCGGTGGTTTGGCAGTCGGAATGGAATCTACCTGTTTGCCCGTACTGGTCCTTGCCGGAGGTATCTGGGGTTCTTATGCCTGCGCTGGTTTGTATGGCGTAGCGATTGCGGCAGCCGGTATGATGGCCACCACGGCCATGCAGCTGGCCATTGACGCATTCGGACCCATTGCAGATAACGCGGGAGGCATCGCAGAAATGAGCGAGTTGCCAAAAGAGGTTCGTGAAAAAACTGACGTACTCGACGCGGTAGGAAATACAACAGCCGCTACCGGAAAGGGTTTCGCTATTGCCTCCGCCGCACTTACTTCCCTTGCGCTGTTTGCCGCTTTTGTGGGCGTAGCCGGCATTAATGGTATCGACATATACAAAGCAAAAGTGCTGGCTTCCCTTTTTGTGGGCGCCATGATTCCTTTTATATTTTCTTCCCTTGCGATCCGCGCTGTTGGAGAAGCGGCTATGGCCATGGTAGAAGAAGTGCGCAGACAATTCCGGACCATTCCGGGTATTATGGAGGGAACAGGTAAACCGGAATATGATAAGTGTGTTGCTATTTCTACCGACGCATCCATCAAAAAAATGATGCTGCCCGGAGCAATCGCCATTCTTTCTCCGTTGATCATGGGTTTTTTACTTGGGCCCGAAGCACTGGGTGGATTTCTTGCGGGAGCTACGGTAAGCGGTGTATTAATGGGCATGTTTCAGAATAACGCCGGCGGCGCCTGGGACAATGCAAAAAAATCATTTGAAAAAGGTGTCGAGATCAACGGGGAAATGTTCTATAAAAAATCCGAACCACATAAGGCTTCCGTAACCGGCGACACGGTTGGAGATCCGTTCAAGGATACTTCAGGTCCGTCCATGAATATCCTGATCAAACTGATGTCGATCGTATCTCTGGTGATCGCTCCTACCCTCGCGCAGATATATTCGACCCATGATGCGCAGGCTAAATTGATGAAGATTCAAAAAATTCAGAAAGAGCTCGTCAGCAAAGCGAAATAGAGAGCAAAATCAATCATTGTTGTCGGCTGGAGAATCGGATTCTCCGGTCAGCATTTTTTTGGCGTTTTCCAGGTCCTTTTTCTGCTGATCGGTTAGCTGGGGATAACCGAGGTTCAGTTTACCTAATTCATTTGCAATAATATTGGCCATAACAAACTGGGTAAACCATTTATCGTCGGCCGGAATCACAAACCAGGGTGCATAGGGGTTTGAAGTATTCCCGAGCATGTCTTCATACGCTTTCCGGTAATCCTTCCATAATCCGCGTTCCTTTATATCCGCAGAAGAGAATTTCCAATTCTTCGTTGGATCATTGATGCGTTCCAGGAAACGTTTCTTCTGTTCTTTTTTCGAAACGTGCAGAAAAAATTTCAGAATAAAAGTCCCGTTGTCAGATAAGGTTTTTTCAAAATGATTGATCTGCTTAAATCTTTTTTCCCAGAATGATTTGTCTATATCGGCCGGGGAATGTATCCCCGGCAGGTTTTCGTTCAGAATATATTCCGGATGAACCCGGGTCACCAGCACATTTTCATAATGTGACCGGTTAAAGATCCCGACCATACCGCGAGCGGGCAGGGCGATATAGTGTCTCCATAAATAATCGTGCTCCAGTTCCTGGTGCGTTGGGGTTTTAAAAGGGGTAACCGTCACACCCTGCGGATTCAGCCCGCTCATCACGTGCTTGATCACGCTATCCTTACCAGCGGCGTCCATGGCCTGGATCACGATCAGGACACTGAACCAGTTAGAGGCATATAATTTTTCCTGGATATCCGAAAGTTTTTGAATATCCGCTTTCAGGATATTGATTCCTTCCTCTTTACTGACGGGTTTGTCCTTGTCATCCGTTGACCAGTCTTTTAGATGAACTTCCTTGCCCCCTGCCACTTTAAACTTGTCGGCGTAGAATGAACCCGGATGCTGTTCTGGCATAATTATAAATTATTTATTATTAATTATTAACGGTAAGCAATAAGTGGCCGTGGGTATTTAATTTTCCATTAGTTATATAATAATTCCGATGGCCCATAAACTAAATGTTAAAATAAATTTGTTTTACGAATAAAATCGTATTTTGCTTTACATACAAATTTAGCATATGGTAACATCTAAATATATAAAACCAACGGAAAGTGAACTGGAGATTCTGAGGATACTCTGGGAGAGACATAAAGCCAGTGTGCGGGAAGTGCACGAAGAGCTTTCAAAGACAAAGGAATCGGGTTATACCACTACCCTCAAACTCATGCAGATCATGTTTGAAAAGGGGATTGTCGACCGGGACGATTCTGTAAAAATCCATGTGTATCATCCGGTTGTGAGCAGAGAAAAGACACAGAAACAAATGCTTGGGAAAATGATAACCAATTTATTTGGCGGATCATCCACCGAACTGGTAATCCACGCCCTGGGAAATCATAAGGCTTCTCCGCAGGAACTGGAAGAAATTCAGCAACTGTTAAACAACCTGAAAAAGCAATAGCGCATGCCCGCTTATGTAAGCTTCCTGACTGCTCTTGGCTGGTCGCTGCTGGATAATATCTGGCAAATGGCTGCCCTCTGGACGGCCTATTACTTCCTAACGGCCGGTGATAAGCGCATTTCGGCGGCTGGCAAGCACAACCTGGCGTTTATGTTTGTCGCCATTGGATCGGGATGGTTTATTTACTCATTTATCCACTTACTGAATGAACCGGCTCTGCCACTTATTTCCGGATTTATTCCAGGTTTGCAACAGGTGAACCAGTGGGTTCCTTTTTTGAGTTTTATTTACCTTCTGATTTTGATCCTTCGGTTTATGCAATACGGTCTGCAACACTTTGCACGGAGCAAAGACAGATCCGGTAAATCCATTTCAGTCGTTTTACAGTCCTTTGTTGACGGGCATGCGCGCCTGCTGGGCGTAACCCGGCGCGTGGATGTTTACCTGTCTGAAATGGCGGAAACGGCCCAAACCAGTGGATTTCTCAAACCACTGATCCTTCTGCCTGTTTCCCTTGTCACCCGTTTATCCGCGCAGCAACTCGAAGCCATCCTTGTCCATGAACTTTTTCATATTCGCCGGAATGATTATCTGATCAATATAGTCATGTCGGGCTTTCGCAGTATTTTTTACTTCAACCCTTTTGCGCATTTCTTTTATAAGGCTATAACCCGCGAAAGGGAACTTGCCTGTGACGACGGGGTTTTGGAAAGGGAATACCCGCCCGCCCTTTATGCAGAGGCACTATTCTCTCTCGAGAAATTCCGCCAGGCCGGGTCTGGATTTTCCCTGGCCGCGGATGGTAACAAACCCTGGCTCCTCATGGAAAGGATCCGGCGGGTACTTGGCAAACCGACCGATGAAAGAAACCGGTTTAACCCGATGATTTTCCTCAGTTTATTCACCGCCCTGATTTTGTTCGGCATGCAGCAAAAAACTACGCCACGCAGGGACGCTGCCGTTGTTTCGGCTGTTAAAACGCTGCCCGTTCAATCGCGGTTTGAATTCGCAAAAGAAAGTATTACAGGTAAAGAAACAGTGGTTACAGTCAGGGTATCCGTTCACCGGAAATCTCCAAAAAAACCTTGTATTCACCCGATACCGCCTACTGCCATTTCCTACACGGAAATAGCGGCAGAAACAAATCCATTGAATCAGGTCTATTTTGCAGAAAATAATCCGGAAAGAGACTATTCGAATCAACAGGCAGCGGGTATGAACAACGATCCTGTGCAGGCAGCACCCGGTACACCTTTCGTGCCGTCCGTGAGTCTTTCTTATGAGGCCCTTCCGGAAGTGATGGCGGCAGACAGTTTCAGGGATATTGAGATCCAAAACGGCATGAAGGAAATGACGAATATCTGCCAGTTAAAGGAAATCGCCGAATTAAATCGGGCAGCATCGGAAATGGAAAGAAACAGGGAACAACTGAGAGAGGCAGAAATAAGAAACAGGGAACTCATCCAATGGGATCAAAAGAGAATCAAACCCCTGTTAGAGAATATTCATCAGCAAATGAAGGTTAAAAAACAGAAAATTGACCGGCTCCGGATCAAATTGCAAAATTCAGAAGAAGAAATTATCCATATTTAAATGGCGGAATAATTAATTTTGCTCCATGAATTTCAACTACCGGGAATTACTACCGGAGGAATTTGATGGGTCCTCGCGCGTATGGATATATCAATCGAGCCGTCTTTTCACGCTTGCCGAAGTTTTCCAGATAGAAGACCTGATCACCGGATTTACCGGCTCCTGGAATTCGCATGGTGTTCCGGTAAAAGGATTCGCCAATTTATTTTTCGGGCAGTTTATAGTTCTGATGGCCGATGAACTGGCTTCCCATGTAAGCGGATGCAGCACGGATTCTTCGGTGCGACTGATGAAAGATATGGAAAACCGCTTCCAGGTGAAGTTGTTCGACCGGCAGTTACTTGCCTTTTTTATAAAAGACAAAGTACAACTCCTGCCTTTTTCTCAATTGAATTTTGCCGCCAGCAACGGATTTATTCAACCGGAAACATTGTATTTTAATAATACGGTGCTGACTAAGACGGAACTGGAAAACAATTGGATCATTCCCGTGAAAGACAGCTGGCTGGCGTCAAGGATTTCTTTTCCGCAGACCGTTCCGGATTAAACAATAAGCGGAAGTAGCTCACCTGGTAGAGCGACAGCTTCCCAAGCTGTAGGTAGCGGGTTCGAGTCCCGTCTTCCGCTCTAAACGAAATCATGATCAGACTGAAAATTATTACGGCAAGCACCCGGCCGGGCAGAAGAGGGATTCTGATAAGTCACTGGGTGATTGAAATGTTAAAATCCAACCCCGCTTTCGATGTGGAACATCTTGACCTGGCCGAAATCAATCTTCCTTTTATGGATGAACCGCACCACCCCAGGTTTCAGAATTATACCAAACAGCATACAAAGGACTGGAGTAAAATCATCTCGGCCGCGGATGCTTTTATTATCGTGATGCCTGAATATAATTATGGGTTTATAGCACCGTTAAAAAACGCCATCGATTTTTTACAAAAGGAATGGGCCTATAAAGCCGTTGGTATCGTGAGTTACGGGGGACTTGCTGCAGGCACCCGGGCGACGCAAATGTTGAAACAGGTGCTGACAACCTTAAAAATGATCCCCTTGTTTGAAGCGGTCAATATCCCCTTTTTTGAATCCCATATTAAAGACGGAGTTTTTGTTCCCGGTGAAACGATTATCAAAAACATGAATGACCTGACCGTGGAGCTGATCAAAGTCGATAAAGGAATGCGCGTAATCAGGGGTTAAACGCCCTGCCTGTCATCCTGTCATTTTATTCCTTTGTTTTGATTAATTTTGTTTCTCAGGGAACGCGATGGAAACAAATACACTGACCAGAAAACATGATGAGGCAAGGCAGGGCGAAAGTCTTTCTGCTGCTATCGCATTGGATTCAACCGCTGCCCGCAAATTTTATATCGAAAGCTATGGCTGCGCGATGAATTTTGCGGATAGCGAAGTAGTCGCTTCCATCCTGCAGGGATCCGGGTTTACGGGAACCGGGGATTTTACAAAAGCCGACCTGGTTCTGATCAACACCTGTTCCATCAGGGAAAAAGCCGAACAAACGATCCGCAGCAGGCTGCATATTTTCCGCCAGGCAAAAAGATCGAACCCTTCCATGCTCATCGCCGTATTGGGTTGTATGGCAGAAAGGCTGAAATCGAAATTTCTGGAAGAAGAAAAACTGGTCGACCTGGTGGTTGGTCCCGATGCGTACCGGACGCTGCCACTGTTAATACAGGAAGCGGAAGGAGGTCAGAAGTCCGTCAATGTCCTGCTCAGTCGTGATGAAACCTACGCCGATATCGCACCGGTGCGATTGAACAGCAATGGAGTGAATGCATTCGTAAGTATCATGCGCGGTTGCAATAATATGTGCTCATTCTGCGTGGTTCCTTTTACCAGAGGCAGGGAAAGGAGCCGGAATCCGGATTCCATTTTATCGGAATGCAGGGAGCTTTTTGAAAATGGATACCGGGAAGTGACCCTGCTCGGACAAAACGTGGACAGCTATCACTGGCATTCCGGTGTGCAGGGAGATTTGGCCGTCGGTTTTGCGGAGTTGCTGGAAAGGGTTGCCAGGATTTCACCCATTTTACGGGTCCGTTTTTCTACTTCACATCCGAAAGACATTACCGATGAGGTATTGCATACGATTACACGTTATGAAAATATCTGTAACTATATTCATCTGCCGGTACAAAGCGGATCAACCCGCGTATTGCAGCGAATGAACAGGACTTATACCCGGGAATGGTACCTGGCCAGGATCAGGAAAATACGGGAACTGATACCGGATTGCGGCATCAGTTCGGATATCATTTCAGGTTTTTGTGCTGAAACGGAAGAGGACCACCAGGAAACACTTTCACTGATCCGGGAAAGCCGGTTCGATATGAGTTATATGTATTTTTATTCGGAAAGACCGGGCACCCTGGCGGCCAGACGATACCCGGATGATATTCCGGAAAAAGAAAAGAAAAGAAGACTGGATGAAATTGTAAAACTTCAGAATCTGATTTCCCAGGAATCCAACCGGAAAGATCTGGGAACGATTTCCAAAGTTCTTATTGAAGGGGATTCAAAAAAAAGTGCTTTGGCGTGGATGGGAAGAAATAATCAAAATAAGGTAGTTGTTTTTCCAAAGACCGGGCGGAGCTTTCAAAAAGGAGATTATGCCATTGTGAAGATCGAACAGTGCACCGGTGCGACCCTGATTGGACAATCCGTCTGACAGGTTAAGGAAGGACGCCAAAAAAAATGAATACATGGAACTTCAGGCAATAAAAAACAGGTTTGGTATCATTGGCAATGCGCCGGAACTCAATTTTGCATTGAGCGTAGCCGTACAAGTGGCGAATACCGATCTGACCGTTTTAATTTGGGGGGAAAGTGGTGTGGGTAAGGAAGCTTTTTCTCAAATCATTCATTCCCTATCTGCCAGGAAACATAATCCATTTATCGCGGTAAACTGCGGAGCCATTCCGGAGGGAACGATTGATTCTGAATTATTCGGTCACGAAAAAGGGTCTTTTACCGGTGCCGTGGATTCCCGTAAAGGATATTTCGAAACGGTAAACGGAGGTACCATTTTCCTGGATGAAATCGGGGAATTACCACTGGGAACGCAGGCCCGTTTGTTGAGGGTGCTCGAGGCCGGTGAATTTATCCGGGTCGGTTCATCCAAAGTTCAGAAAACGGACGTGCGCGTGATCGCCGCAACCAATAAGGACCTCCTTCAGTTAACCGACAGGGGAAAATTCCGGGAAGATTTATATTATCGTTTAAGTACGGTACCGATACGTGTGCCGTCTCTGCGCGACCGCAAAGAGGATATCCCGCTGCTGTTTAGAAAATTTGCTGTTGACTTTGCCGAACGTTATAAAACTTCACCTGTTCAACTCGATGAAGACGCGAAAAATCTGTTAATCCAGTACAGCTGGCCGGGAAATGTTCGGGAGTTAAAGAATATTGCAGAGCAGATATCTGTTTTGTCGGAGGACAAGCTCATCTCACAGCAACAGCTGAGGAAATTCATTCCGGATAATCCGGTAAACCGACTGCCGATGGTTCTGCCGTCGGCGGGCAACCCGGCACCGAATGATTTTTCCAATGAAAGAGAGATCCTCTACAAATTATTCTTCGATATGAAGAAGGACGTAACCGAATTAAAAAAAATGTTCCTTGAAATATTAAAAAACCCTTCCCTGGCGGCAGATACCCAGGAAGCTTTTGCGCGGGAAATGAAGGAACTCAAACCGCAGGATCATTATTCCGGCAATATGGTTTCCACGCCTTATCAGTCCCAGCCGGTGGTGATTCATAATAATGGGAATGGCAATAATGATATCCACCAGCACGAAGAAGTGGAAGAATCGCTGAGCATTATGGACAAAGAAAAAGAACTGATCGTAAAAGCACTAAAAAAACATAAAGGGAAACGTAAAGACGCTTCTTCGGACCTGGGCATTAGTGAAAGGACATTGTACAGAAAATTAAAAGAGTATGACATCAGTGAATAAGCAGGGGTATATTTTCAGTTTTGCAAAACAGGTCTTTTGCGTGGGATTGATTTGTCTGGCGGCTGTTTCCTGTAAAATTTATTCTTTTAAAGATGTTTCCATTCCGCCGCAGGTGAAAACCATCCGGATTGGATTTATCGAGAACCGGGCGCGTTACGTGGATCCTCAGTTAAGTCCGAAACTGACCGACCAGTTCAAACAAAAAATCAGCAACCAAACTAAACTCATCCAGATTCAGGGTGATAATGCCGATTATGACGTTTCTGCTTATGTTGCAGAATATACTATTTCAACGGCGGGTGTTTCCAATCAGGCCGCGTCGATTAACCGGCTGACCGTGACGGTTCACCTGATTTTGAAAAACCGGTTGAATGATCAGAAACTGGGAACGCCGGATTTTGAAGCGGATATAACCCGGAATTTTGATTTTCCGGCAACACAGAGTGTGCCTGATGCGGAAGCCGCCCTGACACCAACGATTGTTTCTCAAATGACGGATGATTTATTCAACCGTTTATTTTCTAACTGGTAATAATTTTCAGATGAACAGCGGCCTGCCATCACTCCTGGATGCCATTTTCGGCAAGAACGACCTGGCTTCAGTTTCATTGGATGAAATGTATGAGGTGGTAAATGAGTTCCCTTCTTTTAATGCGGCCCATTTTTTTCTTTCAAAAAAATTAAAACAACAGAACGATGAGACCTATGAAATGGAGAGCCGGCGAACCGCTTTGTACTTTAACAATGCATTCTGGCTGCAGACCCTTCTGGATGAAAAAAATAATATAGAGCGGGTAGAAATATCTTCAGCCGTTGAAGAGTATCTTACGGCAGAAGTTTTATTACAGGTTAATGATCGGAATGAACCGGTGACCGGGCCGGATGAGGCCAGCGTTTCGTTTGAAGAACCGGTGGTTTTTGTTATTGAGACTTCGGAAAGGGTTGATGAACCCATCGTTTCTTTTGAAGAATCGGTTCCTTCCTTTTTTGTACCGGAACCTCCGGTTGATGAACAGGAACCGGGTGATGCTGAGAAAGTTCCCGGTACCGTAACATCTTTTGATGAATTAATTTCAAAATATCATATTGAAGGGATAGAACCGGACTATCGGGTTGCAGAAGCGCTAACCCCCGGGCCGGTTCATGATGTTCCAAATGAAATACCCGTGGATTTGGAAGAAACCACGGTATCCTTACAGGAAGAACCGGTTCAGGAATATGATTCAGATTTTATATCCAGGCCGGAAGAAAGAATCCATAATACTCTTCCACATACGGAATACGATTCAGATTTTGAATCCGAGCCGGAAGAAAGGATCCCGGATACCGTTCCACATCCGGAATCTGATCAATATGAAACCTTCGAAGAGGTCGTTAATGAATATGGGATTTTTGAAGAAGTGCGGGTGAAAAAATCTGATCTTGACTGGGAAGCTTTTGACAGACCCATTGAAAACGGTACGCCCGCTCACGAGCCTGATCCCCCTGAAATTTCTCAAACGGTAAATGAGAATATTGTTGAAAATCAAAGCCGGTATGAACCAGCCGAAAAATCCGATGAGCAGGATTATGAATCTTTCGACCGGCCCCTGGACGATTCGGACCGGGAGGGACAACCGGAAGAACGATTGGCTGCCGTTGAAATCCTTAGCGGCGCGATTATTTCAGCGGCCGATGATACCGACCACTCAGACGCGGATGACACTGACTTTGTACAGCCTGATAAAACTGAAAAAAAGGGATGGCTTTCCGGATCCCCGGACATTAGCATGGATGATCCGTCACAGCTGGCTTTTAAACGTTTTGAAGAAGAAAAAAAATCAGTCGCTCCTTTTGATGTGAAGAAAGCGGGATCCATTGTGTTTGCTCCTTATCACATGATCGATTATTTCGCATCCCAGGGTATAAAACTGGTATTGGAAGATAATCCTCCGGATAATTTAGGAAAACAGTTAAAAAGTTTTACTGACTGGCTGAAAGTAATGAAGCGATTGCCCGTCCAGTCTGCATCTGAAAAGCCAGACGAAAAGGAAGCCGACCGGATCCGGCATTTTGCCGCACATTCCATCGAAGAAAGGGATATACTTACTGAATCCATGGCGGAGGTTCTCGCCAAACAGGGAATGTATGAAAATGCCATCGCCCTTTATCAGAAATTAAGTTTGATTTATCCCCCCAAAAGCGCTTATTTTGCGTCCAGAATTGAACAATTAAAAGCGTCCTTACCATGATATTCTTTGTCATTATTCTTTTGCTGGCTTGTGGATTACTGGGTCTGATCATCCTGGTTCAGAATCCGAAAGGCGGTGGCCTTGCCGGAAATGTGGCGGGATTCAGCAACCAGTTTATGGGCGTTAAACAAACAACAGATGTTTTGGAGAAAGGCACCTGGATACTCGCAACGGTTGTCGTATTGCTTTGTATTTTTTCTACTATATTTATTCCCAAAGCAACAGGTACAAAGGCAAAGGATTTTAAGGCCACGCCTACTTCCATGCCGGCAAATCAATCTCTTCCCGGTCAGCCGAAATAAACAGGTAAACGATATTTAGGACCCCATCATTTCATTGACGGCGTTTTTTGTTTATTTTGGTGAATAATCCAAATACACGTGAAGAAGCTGTTTCTCCTCTTTTTCCTTATTATTTTACTGATCGCTGCTGCTGCCGGTTATCTGATCTTCGGCCCCGGAACGGCTTTTAATACGGCCAGCCATGACCTCTATATTCATACGGGTATGAACTATGAGGAACTGGACTCCATGGTGAGAAAGGATGACGTGCTTGCGCATCCGGATGTTTTTAACTGGCTGGCCAGGAGAGTATCTTATCCCGCAGCCATGAAAGCCGGAAAATATGAGATCCGGAAAGACCTGAGCCTGCTGGATATTCTTAAAATGCTTCGCAACGGCAGGCAGGTTCCGGTAAACCTGGTCATAACCAAACTGCGTACCCGGGAAGATCTGGCCGGTATGATCGGCAGAAAATTTGAATGCGATTCAGCCTCCTTCATGCGTTATATGAATAATACAGACACGCTCAAAGCATATGGACTCGATACAAATACTATTATGACCCTGGTTTTTCCAAATACATATACTTATTATTGGAACACAACAGCTTCGAGGATATTTAAAAAATTGGAAGCCGCCGAAAAGGCATATTGGACTCCCGGGCGATTGCAGGAAGCATCGGCTCATGGCCTGAACCGGGTTTCAGCCTATATCCTTGCTTCCATCGTAGAAGAAGAAACGACAAGAAAAGACGACAAACCGAGAATTGCCAGTGTTTACCTGAACAGGATCGCCAGTGGTATGCGCCTGGCCGCTGATCCGACCGTCAAATTTGCTCTTCGTCGTTTTGACCTGAAAAGAGTATACGAAAAATATCTGCTTGTGGAATCGCCTTATAATACGTACCTGAATTCCGGCTTGCCACCCGGCCCCATCTGCACGCCTTCCACGGAATCTATGGATGCCGTGCTGAATGCCCCGGAAACCAGGTATTTTTATTTTGTCGCGAAACCGGATTTTTCCGGGTATTCAAATTTTGCAGA
>Ga0209863_10000092_pt1 | contig 53302 bp, 37 predicted proteins | sample OrgsoiDNA2013046_FD_185796 | JGI IMG/M metagenome (GOLD analysis project Ga0209863, IMG submission 185796) | Permafrost soil microbial communities from the Arctic, to analyse light accelerated degradation of dissolved organic matter (DOM) -... | ecosystem: Environmental > Terrestrial > Soil >...
TACTTCTCCATCATTTTGAAAAACGGCGCTGATGCCAAAGTCCTTTTGAAGAGCACAGGTACCCATAAAATAAAGACTGGCGATATATTGCTTCACCTCTTGGCAGGTCTGACCACCTGTATTCGTAGCCGTTTCACGATTGTGAATACCACCCAGTATAATCAGTTCTATGCCTTTGAATTTTGAAATGATGGGAATCAGCGCCATATTATTCGTAACCAGCCTGAAACTGGAGTTGGCGGGAAGATGGTTGGCGATTGCACAAATGGTAGAACCACCATCCATAAAAATCGTTTGCCCCTTCTTGATCAGCTGTTGCGCCTTTAAGGCAATCCATTCTTTTTCTTCAGGTAAATATTGGCTGCGATCCTGGAAACTGAGTGGGTTCCTGGATACGGAAATCGCGCCGCCGCGAACTTTAAATAACAAACCATTATTGTGGAGAGACTCAATATCCCTCCTCGCCGTATCTTCAGAAATATTTAAATCCTCTGACAAAGTCTCATAAAAGACCTTGCCTCTTTTCTTTATCAGTTTAAGAATATGATTAAACCGCTCTTCTTTTAACATCGGAGTTGAATTAAAAAATTGGATTCCTGGATTTTATATCAGGCCCAATGCATGCAGTTCCCTTTCCAAGTCTGTTTTTTCCAGTACATGAATCGTTGCGAACCCCATTTCTTTTGCCGCCTGAATATTTTTCACATTATCGTCAATAAACAATGCGTTTTCAGCTTTCAAATGATAGCGTTCCAGCATGAGTTCAAAAATCTTCTTATCCGGTTTGATCATTTTTTCTACTCCCGAAATAACGATCCCGTCGAATAATTGAAAGAATGCGTATTGCCTGAAAACGATTGGGAAAGTTTCAGCCGACCAGTTCGTCAGTCCATACAGTTTATATTTCTCCTTCAGTTTTTGTAAAAGAGCTACATTTTGTGGAATGTCTCCTTTTACCATTTTCTCCCATTGATCATAATACAATTGAATTTTCACGGCATGCTCCGGGAACTCGTCCTGCAGAATCCGGGTTGCCTCTGCGAGTGACCGTCCCTTATCCTGTTGAAGATTCCAATCATCAGTACAAACCTCTTTGAGAAAATATTCCATTTCTGAAATTTCCTCAAATTCATCCCGGTACATATATCTCGGATTCCAGTCTATCAAAACGCCTCCGAAGTCAAATATGATGGTATTGATATGGTTCATGGGTCAGGCTGAAATTTCCAGATAATTTCCCTCAGGATCCATGACAACGCTTTCATAATATCCATCTCCCGTTGTTCTCGGTTCGCTGAAAATGCTGAACTTGTCGTTTCTTAAACGTTCTGTCAGTTCATTCACTTTATCCTTTCCTCCAACAGATATTGCGAAGTGGGCAATGCCCAAATTAAATCCGCGCTTGCTGTTATCGGAGAGGATATCCGGTCGCATCATTAACTCTAATCTGGTTTTACTTTCTCCGAATAAAATAAAATAAGCCTGGAACTGTGTTTTCGGATTAATATATTTCTCACCTGAATCCGTATCGAAATATTTCAGGTAAAAACTTCTCATGAGTTCCAAATCCTGTACCCAGAGACCGAGATGTTCAATTTTCATGTGTCAACCGGTTAAAATGTAAATCCTATTCTGCGACGATTTTTCCCTGCATCGTTCCCCAATGACCTGGGAAACTGCATATAAAATCATAAACACCCGGCTTGGGAATAATGAATCCAACCTGATCGGTATCACCGCCGCTCACCAGTCTGGTATGCGCGATGATCAATGAGTCCAAAGAGGACGGAACATATTGTTCGGCTTTTGCGTTGTGTGCTACATCCGCAAAATCGGCGATATCGACACCGCTCTTTAAAATCACCACATTGTGGGCCATGGACGTAGCGGATTTTGCAGCTGTATTTTTAAAAATGAGGCTGATTTTTTTTCCGGCCCTGACCCTAAACAATTCTTTATCAAAGCGCATATTCTCATTTGCCTTCAATTGAATGCTGTCAGTAAATGCAAGCTTCTCAATTCCGGGAACAGAAGTTACTTTCTCTTCTGTTGGTGCAGCTTCTTTGGAATCTTTTTTATTGTCCGCCGCTGGTCCGCAGGAAATTAACAATAGTACAACTGCAAAAAAGTATAGGTTAACGGTTTTCTGATATTTCAACATGTACCGAATTTTACCAGGATTATCATTAATAATTAATAATTGATAATTGATAATTATTGTTTGATTTTCATATCCCTGAATGCAACCCCATTTGTCCAGTCCTGAACAGCAATATGTCCTTTGAAATGTGTTCCAAATTCAGGGTAATGACTCATCGAACTGGCAGCCACTGATTTTTTCCATTCATCGCTTTTCAGATCGACCTGAACAGTTTGCACTCCATTCAGCCAGAAAGTAAGCTTACCATTCTGCTGTTGAATACGTGACTGGTTCCATTCGCCGGAATGGGGAATGGTATTACCTGTATTCGGAACTACTCCGAAGATGGCAGCGGCTTTATGTGAGGAATCTTTGAGATAGTCAGGCTCCACATTTCTGTCATCCAGTAACTGGTATTCCGGGCCGGTGGAAAAAGTAGTCCCCAGGTCGGGTCTTTCCTGTACATCAATAAACACACCGCTGTTGCCGGCATGGGATATTTTCCATTCAAAGGTCAGGTCAAAATTTTCATACTCGTTATCTGTCACGAGATCTCCGTGTTTTACATTTTTAGCGTGCGGGTTACATACAAGATTACCGCTGTCCACGGACCAGGCCGAAGGGATGTTGCCCCGGTTAAACACATGCCATCCGTTCATGGTCTTTCCATCAAAAAGTAGGGTCCATCCATCTTTTTTTTCGGGATCAGAAATTGTATTGTGCTCATCAGAACGACTTAAGCATGCCGACATAAAGAATGCGCAAAACAAAACTATACAAATGCTAAAAATGTGTATCTGCCTTTTCATAAATGGCTTATTAAGTAATCCCGTCATGACGATGGTTTGCAATATTATGCAATATTGCAGATATTTGCAAAACAGAATGTGGTGATTAAAAAGCCTCCCTGAGTAAACGGGGAGGCTTATTTTATTAGGATAAGTGCAAGCTGAAGAGGTTGCCGGGCAATGCCGGTCTATTTTCCGGGATAACCGACAAACGCATGGAAATAATCGACAAATAAATCAGGAAATAAAAGACTAAGCCCAGCTATGCCCATTGGGCATGCTGAAAGTCTATTATGAGATTATGCAGGCTTTGAAATTCAGGCATCAAATAGGAAACTGTTGAAGAACCAGCGACTGCTTTTTCTTATCGTAATATATATAAATATAACGCCCATCCTGGAACAGAAGATTTTCTGCATGTTCGGGAATTTTGATATCCTGACTGAATTCATCGATCCGGTCATTAATACTGGGCTCCATATCTCCCGGGATATGTTGAAATGAACTGCTGTCCACCAGCATTCTGAATCGCACGGCTTTGGTCCATGTACCCGAACTAAAATTACCCATTCCACCTCCACCGATCATAGTAGTTGTTGAACCCGAAGAAAATCCATAACCCGGCATACCCATTTGTTTTTCCTCCTTATTAGATCCCAGCGTAATAGCTATGCCCATGCTGTCGTTCAGGGCCGCGATAGCGGCATTGCCACTGGTCATTTTTCGAAGAAGTTGTTTGGTCCTGGTCAACTCTTTGGTATTATTAAAATAAAGTGCTTTACCTTCCTGCAATACCGGCGTATTTTTAAAGTCAATGGTATCTTCTCTTTTTACCTCAAAATATTTCAACCTGGTTCCGCTATAGAAATCGCTAATGCTTGCATGCAGACCTTCATTCGTTGCTGAAATGAAATATAATTTTCCATTCAACAGATAACTGTTATCCACGTAATCTCCTTCCACTTTAGTTTCTCTGGTATACTTATTATATACTTTACTTACAGATTCATTTTCAATCAAACGAAAGTTGACCGTTTTGTTATACAGGTCGAAAGCATATACGATGGTGTTTCCCTGATTTCGGTTCATCGTAAGGAAAAGCGTATCGTGAATCAGATAAACCTTATTCATTGCACTTACCGACTGGATATCGGGTAAACCTGCTTCATCGATTTTAGCGACATCCACATCTCTGCCGAACAAGTTACCTGATTTCGTAATTGACTCCCACATAGCCGGATCTTTAAAATGATATATGATGGTATCCATGTCCTGCTGATTGTGCCAGTTGTAAATAACAAAACTGGAATTCTTTTTATCAATACCCAGCCACAAGGCATAGTCTCCTGAACTGATCCGGTCAATCAGTTTCTCCTTTCTTTTATCTGACAGTATCAGTACAAAATTGATTTCCCCAGAGGAGATATCGATGGTATAGTTATGATATCCAGCCGGCGATTTATAATTGCAGAATAAGTAAATTTTACCATCCTTGATAAAGCCAGCAGTGAGTTCCTCCTGGTTTAGCCTCGATATATTATACTCATGTACTTCTGTAAATGCACGGTCATAAAGAATCACCTTAAAGCTATCCTGGCTTTCCAGCAGACTGGCGTGAAGATCTCCTGATTTATCATGTATGGTTTGAAGCATTACCTGGCTTCCTGACCAGCCAATATGTTTTGAATGGATAAGAGACTGGGCGGACAGAAAATAAAACGAAAGGGACAGGCAGAATAAAAGAATGGCGCGCATATCGACTGTTTTAAGGGTTGGCTAAAAATAGATAAATATGAACAAAAAACGAAATGAACGCAATTAAGATCGATAACCGGTCATAAATGAGTAAACGACTACTGCCTTAATATTTTCATATATTCTATCCATGGGCCTGATTCTTCTTTATACTGTTTTGACATAACTCTTGAAATTTGTGATATATGGTCAAGATCATGTACGGTCCAGGCAGCAATTAATTGCGAGAGGGTTACCGCTCCAAATTTTGGGTGAATACCTGTTTTGTTAAAATCATTTTCTGTTAGCTTAAAGCCTTTCAGCTTACTAAGACTCAATTCCCTGGCTGCCAAAAATTCCTTCAATAACTGCTCCAGAGGTTTTCCTTTACTTTCTTCCAGTTGGGCAAATCTGTCAAATGGTTCAAATTCCTTGTTTGCCCCCTCAGAAAGAATAATTTCAATTCTGGTTATCCAGTCCGTTTTTTCTCCGTGAATCAAATGACCAATCACATCAAAAACTGACCAGGTTTCACCACCTTCATTATTCATTGTCCAGTCTGCAGATAAGTTATTCGTTAATTGACTCAGAACATGGGGTGTTCTTTCCAGTATTTCTATCGATTTATCTATTGAGAATTCCACGTGTTTAGCTGATTTTTATTAAGGAAATTGGTCAACTACTTCAAACAAGTATTCATTTGACAAAATAATTATTAATCGAAAACTTCTAAGCAACAGACCAACCTGTTTATTTTAACGCATTGAGATATTGAGCGCGGTAGGTTTGCGGAGGCATATTTTTGATTTTCTTAAACTGACGGTAGAAAAAAGGAATACTTTCATAACCCACCTGGTAACAAATTTCAGTCACCTGCTTTTCGGTTTCAATAAGTAATTTACAAGCCCGGTTAATCCGGTATTCATTTAAAAAAGTAAAAAACGACTTCATCAGACTTTTACTAAAAAAACGGGAAAAATATTCTTCACTCATATTTACGCGCGCCGCAACATCTGCCAGCGAGATTTTTTTATGATAATTATTTCTGACAAATTCATACACCGCATTGATGCGTTCGTTATTGGCAGAATTTAATTCATAGGAAAACCCTATCTGACTCAGTAAATCAAATTCCGTGGTTACAGACAGCTCCTGCAGGATCTGCAGGAGGGTAATGTATTTTTCGAAAGGATCTGATTCCAGCAACCGGTCCAGCTTGGGTTTTATTTTTAAAGCCACACTGTTTTTAAATTTGATTCCCTGATTTGATTTACAGAAAAGTGACTTCACGCCATTGAACTGATCGTCAGACAACCATTTTACCAGGTCCTCGTTCAGATATATGACAACCGCTTTGGACGTCTCTGCCTGATCGTCGCTGTTGATCCAGCAATGTGGCAAATTTGAACCCAACAGCACAAGGTCGTTCTCATAGAAGTTTTCAATATGATTTCCTACATAACGCAACCCCTGACTGTTTGAAATATAAGTCAACTCGAATTCCGGATGATAGTGCCAGGGAAATTCAAATTCCTGTTTGTTTTCCTGCCTGATCACCTTAAACGTTGCCGAATCCATCAGCGACACTGATTTGTAAGCAGGTTTCATATTATATTATTTTGTAGTGAATACTAGTATAATACCCTAGTAATATACAAAATAAGGTAGTCGACACCTTCACGAAGCCAGATATTATTTTATTTTATATGAGTTGCAAGTAGTGATTGTAATGCCGGCAACATCGGAAGTATGTGCTCTGTTATGGATTTTTCACTCACATCCATTTTCCCTTTTGTGAGTTGCCAGCATTCGTGGTTTTCCGTTTGCTTGCCCGAAGAAATTATGGCATAAGGTCCCAGTGTTTCCACTTCAAGAAAATGGCCATTGAAATAGATTTCATGGTTGCTCATAAAGTCAGGATATCTGGCCAGTGGATCAAATGCAAATGCTTTCATCAGAAAGGTATCTTCCATGCAATAGGCCGTCCATCCCTGCTTATTTAATGCGCCGATCTTTTGTTCTGTAACCACGTTTAAATTCGGGGTTGCCAGGATATATTTGTTTCCCCAAATCCATCTTGGATCATTCATTTGAGTATAATTCCAAAGCGCCAGGCTCCGGGCAGGCAATAAAAACTCATTGCCCTCTCCGAAGGGTTCCTGCGGAATGATGGCCGTTCCTTGCGGAATTAGCGCTGAAATGGCCCAGGCGGACAACTCTACAGGGAAAGCGTTTTGATTGATCAGACGATGTGTAATGTGTACCTGACCCGAATTGCGGGATAAATAAATTTCCATTTCCTTTACTATGCCGGTATTTTTTTCTATTGGCTGAATTAATTTCAGCGTTTCCGATTCAAAAGAATACGCAATGGGCATGTTGTCCGGAGAATAGGTTCGCGGTATCGCTTCCGGTGCATGCCACAGGCGGTGGCCACCATAAATTCTCCATTGATCCCCACCCTGTTTACCGAGGTCTTCAGGCGACAAATAAAAAATATTTTTCCCGCCAATAAAACCAAAGTGCAGAATGCGAATTCCGATATCGGTCGCAACAATCAATTCAACTTCGGAATTACTCAAACGGATGCAATTCGGCCAGCCCATATAGCTGATCTGTTCTTCGAATTTTACAGAAGTTTTATTATTGTTCAATCCGGTGTTCAAATTGCGTAAGTTTTTCCGAACCATTTTCTGTAACCAGCATCAGATGTTCAAGTCTGATCCCGTATTCCGCATGATATATTGCCGGCTCCAGTGCGATAACCATCCCTGCCTGCAATTCGATATCATTATAGGGTGTTATTCGTGGTTCTTCATGGTAGGCTGTGCCTACACTATGACCACTGTGATGCGGGTAGTTCCCAATGTGATTTCGCATCAGTCGGTCCAATTCCTTCGCGCGCATACCCGGTTTGATTGCCATCATGCCGATTCCAAGTGCTTCCTTTACCCGGGAAAAAGTTTCTTTCTGATCTGAGGTCGGAGCAGCACCCACGATAACTGTATTGCAGGAATCTCCCCAGTATCCCTGAAGACAGGGTTGAAAATCTGAGAGCAGGGGATCTCCCGCACGAATAATTCTTCCGGTTGGCATGCCCCCGCCGGAATTTGTGCCAACACCGCAACTCAAATCGGACATCAATGGAACCCGAAAGCCTGCAGAAGCTTCCATATCCCTGTGAACAAGTGAAAAAAGTTCGAGTTCACTTAAGCCGGGTTTTGCATATTTCATAACTGCTTCCTGACCGATATCAGCCAGGGCGGCGGCATTTCGGATCGAAGCGATTTCGTCATCATCCTTGATCATTCTGAGCTTTGCCACGTCAGCACCGATATCGACCCATTCGAGCGAGGGAAATATTTCCGTCAGTGTTCTGGTTATCCGGTCCGGGATGGAACTGCATTCAATCCCAACCCGGGATGTTGTCAATTTGTTTTTCGCAATAAAATCCACTATTTTTTTTACAGCAGCAGTTGATGGATCCGGCGCTTTTTCAAAGCTGTAACTTTCATAGGGAATCACATCCAATGCAGGATTTTCCAGGGATGCCTGCCCCATTTCATTATCCGCCACAATAAGGGTTGTTTCACCACCGGGAACAATCATACATACGGCGGGAAGCAGGTGAAACGGAGATGCTCCATATTCAAAATAAAAAAAATAACCACTGAAGTATTTAACGGAAGCAGCAGAAGAAATTAACAAAGCATCGACTGACTTCTCTTTTTGAATACCGGTGAGCCTTTCTCTTCTGGATTTCGTTTGATCCATCGACTATGATTTACAGGGAAGTTCCATATTTTTTTATCACTTCAGGATTTAATTCAATACCGAGCCCCGGCGTTTGTGGTACATCCACATAACCGTCTTTTTGTTTGAAGGGCGTGAGTAATAGTTCTTTTCGGATCGCAGATTCCGTTACTGAAAATTCAAGGAAAGGCGCGTGTGATATCGACGCGATAAACTGAATGGAGGCGGCCACCAGGATTCCGGTCTTGAACGCATGCGGAACGCATAATATATTCTGATCGGCCGCCATGGTTGCAATTTTTTTTGCTTCCGTCAGGCCGCCGCATCTCGACATGTCGGGCTGTATTACATCCACATGTGTTTCATTGATCAGGCGTGCAAAAGCCAGTCTTCCACTTTCTTCTTCTCCCGTGGCAATACGCATGGTAGTTGATTCTGCGAGCCTGCGGTATCCAATATAGTCTTCTGCCGGCAAAGGTTCTTCCAGCCAATATATATTCAACTGTTCCAAGGCCTTTGCGACGTACAAAGCTTCTTTGAGCCGGTAACGCTTACCGATATCAATCATGATTTCTACATGATCGCCCGCAGCCTGCCGTGCGGTTTTTATCAGTTCTATATCAAAGAGCATATTATAGCCCAGCGGTCCCCATCCGAATTTAATGGCGGTGAATCCCTGCGACACATAATTATCGACCATTTTTTTTACGGTCTCTTTATTTTCGGGCATCAGGGCACTGGCGTAAGCGCGCACTTTATCCGTATAACTTCCGCCAAGTAATTTATGCACGGGTTTGCCACTCGCCTTACCCATGATATCCCAGATGGCCATGTCGATGCCACTCATCACGTGCATAACCGGACCTGTACGACCATAATAATATGTTTTCGCCCACATATCATTCCAGATCTGTTCATGGTCAAATGGATCTGACCCCACCACCACTTCCCGCAAGCCATAGCAAGTGCCATGCGACATGTACGCATCTACAATAGCAATGCCCACACCGGGTGCTGTATCCACCTCACCATATCCCGTGATGCCTTCGTCTGTTTCAACAATGATGATGAGATCATCCTGCGTGCCATCGGCCGCACTGGATATTTCCGGAAGTTTCAGCCCGATGGCTTTTACGTTTGTAATTTTCAATTTGACAGGGATTTGCGTTTATTAAAAAAACCAAGTAAGGTATTTTCATAGATTGTTACCATTAGCGTACTTAGTAAAATCAGGATACCGCCAAAAAACATCAGCCAGGTGATTTTTTCGTTCAGTAACAATATGCCCAGAAGAGCTATGAAAAAAGGAAGCAGATAATTTCCCAGTATCGCCTGGGTCACGTCCATTCTTTTCAAAATATAAAAAAACAACAACATCGATACCCCGTACACGATCAGGCTGAGCTCAAGCATACCGAGCAGGGCTTTGGTCCCTGCCTGAATGAATTGCGCATAATGAAAGGGCTCCACCCAGATCAGCATGGGTATACTCACGATACTCCCGATGATGGAACCGTACACCAGTATTTCCAGCTCGGTAAATTTTTTATCCACAAGTAACTTGCAGTAGGTATTATAAAATCCGCAACAAATACAGGCAAGTAAAAAAATAAGGTTACCACTGAAATAACTTCCCTGCTTAAAGTTCGCTCCGGAAATATCCGGCAGAGAGGTGAGTATCACGCCTCCAATGGCCAGTACAAAACTCAGCACCCGGATGATGTTTAATTTTTCCTGTAACATGAGCGAGGCAAAAATGGCTACGATCACGGGTATAGTGAGGGTAATGATACCGGCATTGGCTGCCAGCGTTTTCTGCGAACCCAGTGTATACAGATATTGCATCAGAAAAACACCGACGAGTCCCGGAATGACAAAATATTTCAGATCCCTCCAGCGCCATTTCATTTTTACGCCTCTTTTTTTATTTTCCATCCACAAGACGGGCAGAAAAATAAGGGTGCTCAATATCATCGGAATGAAGGCGATGGTAATCGGCCCGTAGGCATCCCCGATCAGACGGATCACCGGCACCTGGGTAGCCCACATAAAGTTAATGACAATAACCAGCGCCCAGTCAACCAGTTTCTGAGATTTGAATATACTCACAGCGATTTATATTTATTATAGACTTCCCGGAGCGAACGGCCATTTTGCAATTCACGGCGCGAATGATTTTCGTTTTGTACTTTTTCTTTTGCGCGGTGAAAGATATCCGACTCCAGTTCTTTAGGTATCACCACGATGCCATCAAAATCCGAAAATATAAGGTCTCCGGGATTTACCAGCACGCCTCCGCATTGAATGGGCACATCATATCCCACCACCATTCCCCGTCCTTTTGAATCCAGCGGCCGTATGCCTGCGTAAAAAACAGGAAAGTTCATTTCAATAATTTTTACACAGTCCCTGACCTGGCTATCACATACACAACCCACGACGCCCTTGTTCTTTGAAACCGTGGACATCAATTCTCCCCAAGGGGCGTTCGTCCCGTTATAATCGGTAGAATGTACCACTACGTCACCAGATTTAAGAGAGTCCATCGCTTCTATTTCCAGGCCGTACGGATCATCTTCCACTATGGTATCTGTTTCAATCCAGTGAAATGTTCTTGCCCTTCCGATGAAACCGCAATTGTTAATATCCATCAGCAGCGGACGCAGTCGCTGATGCATCGCCTGATTTCTGTACCCGGCTTCATCCAGTATATCGCATACAGAAGCAACATACAGATTATTATGAATGAAATGAAACAATTCCTGGTCATCCTTAAAATCCTTCATCTGCTAAATTTTAAAATAGTATTTTCTTTATATCGAATTATTTATCTCCGGCCAATGTAAAAACACAGAATGGCGGAACCAGGAGGGCAAAGCTCTGATGGCTGACCAGCAGATCCGGTCCCCTGAAAAAATGATGTTCCTCATCTGTATAATAATAGCGAAGGGTGGAAACAGATGGAAGACCTTTTAAAATTCCGTTGAGCTTCTGCATGATGCTGCTGTCATTTTTCCCGGTGATTACAAAACTGCCCTTAACCGGATCCTGATAAGCAGACAAAGTGATTTTCTCCAGGCTGGAAGAAATATCTATCCGCTGAAATCCCGGCTTTACAAATAAGAAGAGTTGTTTAAATGTATAAAAATGTGCACGCGGCCGGTAAACATCCGGATGCAGAGTATCGTCTACAGAAAAGATGCCCCACATGCTCCATGTCAGGGTTCGGTTTGGATGGTGATAGCGGCTGTCATACCCTTCCCAGATTTGTAACCCGTTGGCACCGGCATTCAAATGCTGTAAAATATATTTATATGCAGGACCCGCATATGCATTGAAGTCGTAACTCTTATTGTAGGTGCCGCCATCGCATCCAATACAACTGGCATTCGCTTCTGTCATGATGGCTTCCCTGTCAGGATAGGCAGAATGTTTTATGGAGTCGATCAAATCTTTTATTTTTTTCGTTTCGTCCCCATAATCATGCTGACCGAAGCGCAGAATTTTTGACATAGCCATTGGACTGCCCACCATGGCATGATAACTATTGGCCCAGCCTCCGCAATCATCCGGCCCGATAATGGACAACTCACTCAACTGATCTTTGATCAGATGTGCGGCGATACCTGTATAAATAAGACCAAACTGTTCGGGCGTTGTGAGCACGCCTTCATCACCCCCACAGGTTGTTTCGTTGATCGGTGAAATCATAATAAAATGCAGCGCAGGTATTCGACGGCGAAGTCCATAGTAAACCATTGAAGAAATGGTCTCTGCGTATTCTGCTTCCATTCCGGGTTTCAGCTTCGTTCCTCCCATCCATTTGGGCGAAGCACCGTCGGGACTCAGTGTGATATCCGTGATGCCTTTGCTGTTTAAATATTCGACCGTATTCCATACGGCGGTAAACCGGGGTGCACTATACATTGAATCGAACCTGGGCCAGTTATAAACCTGCGGATCATCATTGTCATTTACCGTTTCCCAATCGCAATCGTCATACATCAGCCGGAAACTGGTGGCGCCAAGACCAGTGATCAGGCTGTCGATTACTTTTTTTACAGAATCCGGGTTCACATTCCAGGATTGCGGATTAATATTTACTCCCAGTCCGTGAAGGGTCTGATATTTTATTCCGGCATTCACGATAACATTTTGTGCCTGACCGGTATTGACCAGTAAAAAAATGAACAGCCCCAGTGATGATAAAATATTTTTCATTCGATGCTTTTACTATTTTTTATTTCGGTGGCAGTCCGGAACCAAAACCTCCATCCACCACCATGGCGGTACCAGTAACAAAAGAAGCATCTTCACTGGCCAGAAAAACGGCCACCTTGCCAACTTCTTCCGGCTTTCCGATCCGCCAGAGCGCATGCAGTTTACCTGCATCTTTTCTTGCCTGTGTCGGATCGGGCTGACTCTGAAAATATCCTTCTGCGAGTCCGGCATCAATATATCCAGGGCAAATGCAATTCACACGCACACCCTCGTGACCATGATCAATGGCCATTGCCTTGGTGAGTCCAATGATGGCAGCCTTGGTTGCACAATAGCCGGCACAGGTGGGTTCCACAAAATATCCATTTACGGAAGACATGTTTACAATACTCCCTTTTGAAATTTTCAAGTGCGGCAGAAAATATTTTGAACATAAAAAAACACCACCAAGATTTACAGCAAGCTGCCGGTTCCACTCTTCGAAACTGGTATCTTCTGCCGTTTTATTAATCTGAATGGCCGCATTGTTTACGACTGCATAAACCGTTTTAAATTTTTCAACCGTGAAAGTCACGAGTTCCTGTACAGCGGCCGGGTCCGACACATCTGTTTTAAAAGCGATAATCCTTCCGGAAGTCTGTCCTATGAGATTGACTGTCTCCGTCGCCGCTTCGAAATTGATATCTGCAAGAACCAGGTCCGCTCCGGCTTTCGCAAAACACATGGCGGTCGCGCGACCGATTCCCGAACCCGCTCCTGTAATCACGACCGTTTTTTTACTGAAATCCATTATTCTGTTTGTTTTATTTTTTCTCTATTCTATTGACACCGGTCCCGCAGCAGTCCTTTTCAGCGTAATCGCATAATCGCCCGGCCCCAGTGAACGGAGCAGATAATCTTTTGTTGGTATGTAGTTTACTTTTATGCTTTTCGGCTGAAATGAAACCCTGAAAAATTCCCAACCATCCGCAACCATGGCCTGATACCGAATCCTGTTGTGTTCGTACAGCACATCTTTCAGCATGCTGGTCGAATATAGAATATGATTTTCACCCGGCGGAGCCCATTCCGGAACGGCAGCCAGTGCATGATAAAACATGCGGGGTCCTTCCCCGTAACAATCCGACCACCAGCTGGTGACCCCATTGCTTAAAGGACTTTCAAAAGCCAGTCCCGACGAGTCGCTGCAGTAGGTAACCCAGTTCAGAGAACGGTATGCTTTTTCCCTGTAAAGAGTGTCTCCTGAAATGGCATACCAGCGGGCACATTCCGCACCATAGCGCGCGGTTTGGTAATCCATTTTAGGAAGAAACCCATCCTGTTCTCCGACAATCGACGCGCCCCACTGAAAAGAAGGTTCTCCCGGTGAAGAATGCAAAACAAAATTTGTGTCGGTCCACCGAATGAGTTTCGGAATATCTGTTTTATATTCCGGATCAAATTCTGGATTGTCCAGCAGGTATAATACCATATTGCTCGCGCTCATATTGCTTTTATACGTGAAACTGTTTACGTCTGTATCTGTATGTCCGTCTGTCCAGTATCCTGTTTTCATCGGGTACTGAATGATAAAATCATGAATCTTCGTCATCGCTATCTGATAGGCTTTCACATTCCCCAGTTTCGCATGTACCAGATTATCCAGCAATGAATAACAACCCATCCAGTTGGCCCCATAATCAGCCACTATCCGGCCATCGCTCATCACGACGCGATATGGCAATACAGATTGTGTTGCTGAACCAGTCCGGGAATGATCCGCAATGCTGTTGGCTACCTCAATGGCCGCTGTCTTGAATTTTTCATCTCCGGTAAATAAATACAGTTTATAATAGGTGAATCCAATATCGCCGGCATGATCTACCTGCACTTCGTGCAGTGACAGTTTTTTGCTATTGGTGAATCCCTGAAAAATAGTATCCCCTGCATTGGTAGTTGTGTAAGGAAAATTCGGCCATTTAAAAGAAGCAGGACTGGTTCCGTGAGCCAGCGTATAGCTTATCAGCTTCACCACGATATCCATGACGCGTTTGTCACCGGTATATTGATAATACAAACGGGCAGATTCAAACCAGTTGGGAATCTTTTCGCCAACATCATTCATCCAGGTATCGGGAATCATTTGCTGGTCTTTATAGGCGCAGTAAAAATAATATTGCGGATAATCTGATCGGGGTGATGGTCCTGGCGAATTCGGTACACCCCGGATGATAAAATTCCACCGGTCACGCAGGAAACGATCGTACGCCATGGTCTGAGGCCGGATCCAGGAAATAATTTTTGACTGATTGTCCAGCATCACTTTATGTGTCGCGATCGAATCCGGGAATTCCGTATTCCTGTTCGGGACATTTTGTGAAATAACAAGAACCGGTAAACAACAGAGCAAGATCAATGTCATTTCTTTCAACATGAGCCCTTTGGTTTATTTCGCATCTGTGTGAAAATAAATGTCGCCGAAATTTCCGCTGACCGTTTCTCCCTGAGCGTCTTTTATACTCACCGGCAGCATATAACTTTTTGTGCTGTCTATTTTGGAAGGATAAATTATTACCCGGACCGTATCCAGCCTATCTCCTGCAGCGATCGCTCCTGATTTAACGGGAAAAGAATAAACAGAATCCGGCATAGCTTCATAATCCGTGCCGTTGCTTGCATTATAGGCTGCACGTAAACCGTCATCCACAGCTAACGTTATAGTAATCGATTTATTCAGTGGTTTGGGAGAGGCAATATTCAAATCGATATCAGCGCTGTCTAAATCATCTGTAGGATCGAAATCAAGTGCCGCGGCATCAAAATTTTCCAGACCTCCCCCATTGGGCGGTAAAATTTCAATAATGGTTCCAACCGTTGTGAAATCCACCGCCGGGCTGTCTTTCAAACAGGATGAAAACAATATGATGACAAAGGCTGAAAGGAGGATATTTTTATATTTCATAATCAATTATATTTTGGTTTAAGGCATCCAGAAAATCAGGGATGTAAACTGATTGATTGTTCCCTCCGCACCCACGTTCGCCGCATTATAATGATATTCGCTGGAAGGATATAATAAGCGGTAAGGAATATGGGTGGCCGTTGTACCGGGATACACGGATACCGGAAGGTCCGGCGGAATATTCAGTCTTCGCCAGTCACTGTAAGATTCCAGCGGATCGTATCCATTCATCGCAGCCCATTTTTGGGTAATGATCGTAAATATTTTGTCAGAAGAAGATGAAATGTTCACTTTGTTGCCGGCTTGTGAATAGTATGTCTGGGCTGCATTTACAAAATCAGGCACACTCAATAATCTGAAAGATTCTGTCACTGCCCCTTTATACAATGCGGCCGGATCACCGGATATATAACCCCGTTGTGCGGCTTCTGCCTGGAGAAAAAGACTTTCAAAAGCAGTGAGCATATAGGCGGGCGCACTTGCGGAGTTCAATAAACCGAGACCGAATCCGGAAGTATTATTTCCTCCCTGTCCCACATCGCTGCTTCCGAAAGCACGTCCTTTGTAAATCCCATCGGCATTTACTGCATAAAATTGCCCGACCCTGGGATCGTTTGTACCCAGATAGAAATTGACTGCATAACTGTTGGCCCGGATATAAGAATAACCGGAAGTCGGGGACCCATCGGGATTATAGCCGATATTCCGCCAGAGAGGACTCTGCTGGGCAGCTGTTGCATTGGTATAACCCGGATTGATGCCCGCATCTTCACCGGCCAACAGAAAATCGTCTGCCGTTAAACCGGCCAGACCACTCGTTATATAAGCCGGTCCCCCGGTTGTTTCTGTGAGCCGCAACAGTATTTTCAACTTCAGGGTATGATCAAATTTGATCCACATATCCATATCTCCACCGAACAAAATATCGCTTGCTGCCGGATCCTCTACCGAAGAAGTATTGGCACTGTTGATAATCGTAATGGCAGAATCGAGCTGAATCACCAAATCTTTATATACAGCCGTCGCACTGTCAAACTTTGGAAACGGGTTTGACGACAACAGGGCCTGCGAGTAAGGAATATTATTGTATAAATCAACGAGGCGCTGATAATGAAATACCTCCATGATTTTTGCTATCGCCAGAAAATAGGCGTTTTCAGGAACCCTCGAATTGTCCACTATGATTTTATAATTCTCCAGATTTACATATGCATCATCCCAGTTGGAAGCATAGGTATCGCTGGTCAGATTGTAAGATAAAACCGCCGGAGATTGTTCTCCGTAAGGGGCCCAGTAACCCATCCAGAAGTTTAGAAAATTCCCGTCACCACCCAGCACCAGATTTGCCGTGGAAGTGAGGGATGCCGAGAGAATCAGATCCGGCGTAACAACTGACGGCTGATTGGGATTGGGACTATTGATATCAAAATTTTTCTTTGAGCAGGAGCTGACAGAAACCACAACTACTGAGAAGATGGCTATGCAGACTGTTTGAATTTCTTTTCGCATGATGATAATTTTTGTTAATCAACAATCGCTAAAACCTGACCGATAATGTGGCACTGAAAATTCTTGTTGGTGGTGTTTGTGCCACTGTATTTCTTCCCACCGCGTTGCTCGTGTCGTCGTTGAATTCCGGATCCGTCCAGCTATTGGTCGAAGGTCTCAGCATCAGCAGATTCCTGCCGGATAACGTGAGACTGATATCCTGAAAAACTTTTGCATTTTGATACCATTTATTTGGGAAATCATATCGAATGGCCACTTCCCGTAACTTCCAAACATCCCCGCTGGTTACATAATTTGATCCAACACCGAGGTAAGTGCCGCCCCAGAAATTATATCCCGCATCATCCGTAGTTACATTGGTATTCTGTACATATTTGCCGCCGCCCTGATCTATAACTGAATTGGGAAATACAAAACGCTGTCTTCCGGTTGCTGTCGTGATGGAACTGATACCTGTAAAAGTCATATTCTCACCTGCCTGATTAAACACTTTATATCCTCCGCGATAATCTGCCGTAGCCGTGAGTGTAAAATGATTCCAGCTTACACTGGTGGTGATGCCAACCAAATCTGTCGGAACGGCATTGCCGACGATTTTTAAATTTGGATCAATCGATGGATTTCCGGTAATTGGATCGACGACCACATGACCCTGCGGGTCACGCACCCAATCCCCTGTTTCAATCACGGGATAAGGTTGGCCGACTACTGCATACGCATTACCACCCACGTTAAGAGAAGTCAGATCACCGTTGATTGAAATCACTTTGCTGGTCATGTGTGTATAATTAATATTTGCGCTCCAGGTGACCGACTGGCTATTAATAATAACTGCTTTCAAGCCGAGTTCCAGACCTTTATTTTCAGTATTGGCAGCGTTGATCAGCGAAGAAGTAAAACCAGAAGAGCTGGCCGTATTTGTAAATACAATACCGTCGTTTAATTTCTGCTGATAAACAACGGCCACCAGAGAGAACCGGTTGTGATAAAATACGGCTTCAACGCCCAGCTCATTTTCTGTTATGCGTTCCGGTTTGATATTCGGATTAGCGACATTGGTATTGGAAAGAAATCCTCCCAAACCGTTGAATGGAAATCCGGGTGCACTGACAAAAGTCGGATCTGTTGTGTAGGCTCCATCGGCGATATAGGGTGAACCTTTACCCAGCGCAGAAGCATTTCCGGTTAAGGAATGAGCGCCCCTGATTTTTAAAAAGTTTAGAAAGGTTTCGCTTTTTATCGAGGGCAGCATTTCGCTGATTACAAGCGCGGCATCAATATCGTAGTAAGGAATATAACTGTTGGCGCTGGATAACCGGGAGTCTTCATCCGTGCGATAGTTCCCGTGTAAGAAAGCATATTCCTTATAACCAATTGTCGCGTCACCAAAATATCCCAGCTTCTTCGCTATATTATTATACTGCCCCAGTATGGGTATTCCGGTGAGTGAGTTTACATTATACACCGGTACAAATAAAGGTCCGGCGTTCACTGCCAGGTAATTAATCTGATTATTGATATATGAAATACCGCCGGTTACCGAAAGACTGAAATCCTTTCCCAGGTCTTTTGTAAATGTGGCCAGAAAGTCTGAGGTAAAAAGAAAATTATTCGTCGTGGAAGTATTATAGGTCGCCTGCGTAGTTGCCAATCCGGTTGCCTGTGGTTTTATGTAATCGAACGAAGTATCGAGACCGGTTCCATTGGCATTAGAATAAATGACCGTATCACTCGTTCTTGCGTGCTCATTATAGTGGGCGATGCCTCCAATAAATTCGTACCGTGAATTGGAATAATTCATAGAGGCCAGGTAACTGAGATGAAGCCAGGATACCGGTTGCAGATTGAGCTGCACATTTCCGGTTACATTATTGGAGGTGGTTTTATTTCTTTCCTGGTCTATCGTGAAATAGGGATTATCTGCCCAATCGTTGAAATAGCCTGAAGGATCTGCATACTTGTTATGCTGCCAGTCACTCAGGCTGGTCAGTGGCACATGCTGCGGCGTGTTGATCACATTATTATATACGTCACCGGTGTTGGTGGTGTTGGTATACTTATATGTGTAAGCCAGTCCATAGTTGGCAGAGAATATTCCATATTTCCTGGAGCCCCCCAGGCGAACGATTGCCCTGTTTCCATAATCTTTGGGCATTACACCATTCGAATAAACATATTGACCGCTCAGAAAAAAAGTACCCTTATCGTCACCGGCGCTATAGGATATATTATTCTGCGTAGTAACCGCGTTTTGAAAAAAATCTTTTTTTTCACTGGGTATGGAAGAATAGGGCACCATTAAAAGACTTCCGTCTCCGATCGGTCTGCCCAGGGGAACCAGTTTCCCATTGTACTGCGGACCAAATTGCTGATTTTCATCCGGAATATAATACGTGAGGTCATTGTAATTCTGCGGAAAACTTTCTCCGCCATTGCTACCAAACTGATTTTGAAAAGTCGGCATATAAGCGATGGATTCTACCTGTACGGTTGAGGAAAAATTAATAACGGGTTTACCTACGCTTCCTTTTTTTGTTGTGATCAGCAACACGCCGTTCGACGCATCGGATCCATAAATTGCTGCTGCGCTGGAACCTTTCAATACATTGATGGATTCAATATCGTCCGGATTCAGGTTGCTGATATCATTATAGAAAATTGATCCGTCCACCACAATCAATGCCTGGTTATTGCCAGTTAGTGAACGATTGCCCCGAAGAATAATGCGCGTTGGAGCAAACACACCGTTGTTAATGGTATTGATTTGCATGCCCGAAACTTTTCCGGTGAGTCCGTTGGCCACACTAATCGGCCGTGCCTGCACCAGATCTCTGCCCCTGACCAGCGTCGTAGAATATCCAATATCTTTTTCTTTGCGCATGATACCCAGTGCGGTCACCACCACATCATTCAGCCCCTTTGCTTTGGGCGCCAGGGTAATATATATGGCCGACTGATTTTTAATCTGTACTTCTTTCGTCTCAAACCCAACCGAGGTGATCGTCAGCACTGTATTCTCAGCCACGGATATTTTAAAACGTCCATTCTCATCCGTCACGGTATTACTATTTCCCGGGCTGGCGGAAATCGTAGCGGAAGGAACGGGATTGCCATCCAGTCCTGTCACAGAGCCACTCACCAAATGAACCTGGGCGCAGAGATGAAATGCACACGTGAATAAAATGCCGAATAGCAGTAATTGTTTTCTCATACATGGGCAGTTTTAGTGACGGTCAAAGTAAAAAAATCGTACACATTCAAATGTAGACCGTGAAACATTGCGGTTTTTACCCAAATCCGCATTATTTCTTATCCTATTTTGTAAAATGCCCACTAATAAACTGCTTTACGCCGGTAAGGGTTTATATATGATAAAGATCCATACGATCCAATAATTACCAGCACCAATGTGGAGAGAAATGCAGATTGGATGTGTAGCAGACTTCTATACGAGTTTTTCCTGAATAGCCACCCGCACCAGACTCGCTGTATTTTTCACATTCAGTTTTGCCAGGAGGTTTTTGCGGTGTGTTTCTGTTGTAAAATGACTGATGAATAATCTCTCTGCAATTTCCGCATTCGTTAATCCTTCTGTAATGAGTTGTAAAATTTCTTTTTCTCTTTTGCTCAGCACCGGAAGAGAGGATGAGGAAGTTTTCTGATATTCCTTCAGCGCCAGTCCCACTTCGCCGCTAAAATACATATGACCTTCGTTCACGGCATGAATCGCGCGTATCATTTCCTCCTTCGGGGAATTTTTCAGAATATATCCGGAGGCGCCATTCTCCACCATTTTTTTAATATCCAGGCCCTGGTTTGAAGTGCTGAGACCCAGTATCGTCACCGCGGGATATTTTTCTTTCATGATCGCGCAAAGTTCCACACCATTCATGTCAGGAAGATGTATATCCATCAGTACCACATCGGCTGTATGATTGATAAAGAATCCCAGACAGGAGTTTGCATTCATCGCCTGGCCCGCCCACTGAAAATCTTTTTCATGTTGCAGGATGGCGTGTATGCCTTCTATCACCACCGGATGATCGTCCACAATGAATAACCGGATCATATGTTGAATTCAATATTTACCTGTGTGCCCTTGCCCGGTTCGGAGTTCAATTCCAGCTGACCTTTCAGATAGTCTACCCGCGCTTTGATATTTACCCATCCCGCGCCTTTTTTTTCATCCAGTGCATTCGGGTCAAAACCTTTGCCATTGTCTTCGACTACGATATTCAGTCTTCCTTCGTCCCGGATCACCTGCACCATGGCCTCTGTAGCGGCCGCATGTTTCAGCATATTATTTAGCAGCTCCTGGATAATCCGGTAGCTCGTGATTTCCACCGCATCCGGCATTCTGTCCGACAGACCCACCGACTGGTAAGAAACTTTTAACATGCCGTTTGTGTTGATGGAGCTGCAGTATTGTTTTAATGCCTCATCCAGTCCGTAGGAAACCAGTCCTTCGGGCATCATATTATGGGCTATCCGGCGGAGTTCCGCGATGGAGGTATCAATCAGGTCAAGCGACCTTTCAAATACAGCCATGTTTTCTGCTGTTACAATCAAATTATCTTTCATATGATGCATAGAGAATTTTACGCCTGATAACAATCCGCCGAGTCCGTCGTGGAGATCCCGCGCCATCCGGCCCCGCTCCTCTTCCTGACCCTTCAGCAGGGAATTAACGACCAATAACTCATGGTCCTTCTCCAGTTCAATGATACGTTGCTTTTGTATTTTCTCTGTTTGTCTGGCAAGCATCCTGCTTCTGCGCAGATTCAGATAAATCAAAAAAGAAATGACCAGTAAGGTTGAGGCCAGTCCGGCCATCAGCCAGTTGAAAAATACTTTTTGCTTTAACGAAAGTAACTGTATCTGCCTGTCCTTCTCCAGTGCCGTAATCTGTTGTTGTTTTTTTTCACTCTCGTAACGGGCCTCCATTTCTGCAATTTTTTCACTGGCTGCCGTGGTATAAAGAGAGTCGCTGAGATGCAAAGCCTTTGAGAGAAATGAATAACCCTCATTAGCATGCCCCAGACTTTTTTCGATTTCTGCGCGGGTTAAATAAATCTCTTTTAAATCGGAACGGGATCCGATCTCATGGGCCAGCTCCTCCGCTTTTTTGGCATAGACGAGCGCACTGTCTGGCTGATTCAGTTGTTTGTAAATCTCTGCCATCCGGGTACAGGCCTCACAAAGATGATAGTGGTTAGCCAACTGCAGGGCATATCCGTAGGAAAGCATATACTGTCGCAGGGCTTTTGGAAAATCTTTTTTTGTGAAGAAGAAAGATCCCAGGTTGTTATAAATGGCGCCGGATTCTTCCAGATCACCTGTTCTTTTCGCCAATACGAGTGCTTTTTGCAGCAGATCAAATTGCTTATCCGGATTGCCCAGACTGGACCAGGCATCCGACATACTGATGAGCGCGTTGCATGCCGTATAATCATCACCTTGTGCAGACGCCATCACATAAGCCTTGTTGCTATATACAATCGATTCCCGGTAGTCATTGTTTTCCTCGAGAAAAATGCTGACGTTCTGATAAACTGCCTGAAGACGAAGCGAATCATTTTTTTTCTCCAGCAGGTCGATTGCCCGCTGAAAATTTTCCAGCGACAGCACCCTGTCTTTTTTGTACCGGTAAGCGTTGCCCAGATTCGAATACATGACGGCCATGCGGTTGGTATCACGAAGCCCCCGGGCTACCTGCAGTCCCTGATTGAAATAGCTGATCGCCGTGTCCAGGCGATTACTTTCCATATTTCCAATACCCATATCGCCCAGAGCGGAAAGAATCAACCGCTTGTTTTGAATTTTTTGCGCGATCTCTAGTGCCTGTTTATAATATACCAGACTCTTCTCCGTGGATCTGGATTCGATATTTTCACCGATATCCAGGATTGTTCTGGCTTTCACCGAATCATTCGTCGCCGTGTTCAATTTTTTCAACAGACTGTCCGGCACAGACTGAGGGAAAATTGCCTTCATGGAGAAAAAGGTCATCAACGTAAAAATAATATAACGGTTCCATCGAGGTCCCATATTTCTATATGATTCTTATCAAATATTGTCTTTCTTCGGAAATTTACCAAGCAAACGGCAAAATCCCTTTTATGGGTTCCTGCCCTACTATGGTTTCGGAGTAAATTTGAAATAATACCCTTTCTTCGGATCACCGATCTCTTGTTCTTTCCTGGTTATTTTAAAGAAACCGATAGGACTTGCAACCAGCCCGATTGGAAGATTTATGGATGGAACAGTAAAATTTACTCCTCCGTCTTCCGGTTCATCATGACTCCTAAAGCCCGCGGTGACCCCAATATTACTGGTGAAACTGAGATCAAGCAGAGAATCGTCTCTTACCGTAGGATCGTTTATTGAAACGGTATTAATATTGTATAAACCGATGGGATCAGGAATCCAGGTAAAGGTAACACGACCGCCATCAGGTTTGGAATAAGTCTCTTTTTCAGGTATGACCGATGGACCACTATTCTGGATATTAGACAGGGTCGCAGTTGCTATACCCTGCAACGAATTAAAATCCGTTTGAATTTCAATCTTCATGTCAAAGCTTGCAGAATCTGTGTACAATTGACCTATATAACCGGCCGAAGCAGAGTCTTTATAGCTAAAATAAACTGAATAATTATACTCGCTGGGGTACAGCCCGAGAATAATCTCCATTGTTTTAAAGGGTACTTGAATTATGCCGCCATGCCACCATTCCGTGATGGGTCCGACCTGAGCTGTTATTCTTACAAACGTAAGTTCATTTACATGGGCCGGGGCATTATACGTAACCTGATGTCCGGAGCCTGAAATCGTTCCAATATTGCCTGTGTGGCTTATCATTTCATGCACCTGCCAGTTCTTTACATTTTGATCGGGAATATCAAAAAGCTGGGTAATGGGCCCGATGGAAACACCATTCTCATAAGGGGTGGCGGGTTGCTTAGACACGAATGCCTCTATAATGTTAATGGTGCTTTTTTGGTTCTGTAGCAGATACAAGGATGAAGCGGATATTTCTAAATTCTTCGATATGGATCTTCTGGAAAAATGACTGATCTGGGTATTGAGCTTTCTTGCTATGGTATCAAGATCCTGTACTGTCTGATTTGCCTGCCAGGCATTCGAGCTGTCCTGACAAAGAATCCACAGCGATTCGGGAAATGTTCCATTCAAACTGTCGTTTGAATAATGAAAACTCAAAGTGGCCGGTGTGCTGAACTGGGTACCATTGGGTAACAGATCATAGGTTAGTCCTATACTACCCGGTGCAGTATTGGTCATGGGCTGGATACTGACATTTACATTGGAACTCAGGGCGCCGGCAGGAATATTTAATTCAACCACCGAGTCTCCTGAGATAATGGTTCCACCCGCCGGACCAATAATTTTACTCACCGCGTTTCCGACAGGAGTACCAATAGCCGTAATCGCTATGGAGCCATCGCTAACTGTTGGCGGCGGATTGGAATTGGACGGAGCCTGCAGATCGGTTTTTTTGCATGCATAAAAACAGATAATGAAAGTGCAGAGAAGGAAAATCCGATGATTGATTGCGCGCACAAGTAAATAAACGCGGCAGGTTGATGAGATTGATTTCATTTGATAACGTTTGAGGTGGTTGGCGATTTTATTACTAGTGCCCGAATTTCCAACCCAGGTAGATCTGCAGAAGGTTGGATTTGATATTTACTTCGGGAATAAAAGAAGGCGTGGTATTCATCGTGGTCAAACTGGTCATATTGGTCAAATCGGGCATCTTATATAAGTTGCTCAGGCCCACGTTCAGTCGCGCCCCGACCAGCATGCCCTTGTAAGGATGTACTTCGACTCCGCCACCGATACTATAGCTGAACCGGTTGTAGTAACTCAATGCACTATTGACAGAGCCGGAGGAGCCGGGGATGCCGGCGCTATTCTTATTCACGCTGTCAGCATTCGCATTCATCAGGTAACCGAATTGCATACCCACTTGTATCTGAAAATACTTCGTGATGTTGATGCACATGTACGTGGGCAGCATGATATAATCCAGGTTCACTTTTCCGGAGACGGAACCCGTTTCATAATTATAACCCTGCCGGGAAAACACCAGTTCCGTTTTCGAACCCAGGATCTTATTGTAGGGAGTTGAAAAGAAGATACCGGCGTTGAATCCGGAACTGCTTTGATTGTTTACGGAAGAGACATTGGTAACATTGGTAAAATTGAGACCGGCCTTGAGTCCCAGCTGCGCGTTCACAATGGCTGGCGAAAGGATGATAAGCAGTAAAAATGTACGTAATTTCATATTGATTGATTTAATTATTCAAAGAAAATCAATATGAAAATCGCTGGACTCACCCGAAAGGGGTATACCTCATCGGGTGCAAAAAATACCCTGAAAGGGTGAGTGATTTGGAATATCACGGTCGAAACGAACGGAATGCTTATTTACCGATTGTAATATCTTCTATCTGATCGAATTTTAAATTGCTCCAGCCCTCGCCCTTACCGGTTTCTTTATTGCGCCCGATCCACAAATAATTTTTGCCGCCCAGCCATCTGGCCTGCTGAAAGGATTGCTGCACCAGGATCCCCGAACGAGGAACTTCTTCTTCGTTGATGAAATACGGCGGCGGCACTTCAGTGAGCAGAACGGTGGATGCGCCCTTGGCACCCGGCATCTGCGCCCGCTGCAAACGGATTTCTGAATCACTGGCCGGCATATGTACCGGCACAAACGGAATCCAGTTATTGGGCACCGTGGTTCCCAGCACATAGCGGATCTGCACAGTGTCGTTTGCCGGCGTTGTATCCGGCGGGATCAGTTCCCTCAGCGCCATCTCATTTCCGTTAACGCCCCTGCCTGCCTGGGAAGGCACAATGGTTTCAACGGCCCAAACCATATTGGCCATTTCATCGCGCAGGAAATTAATTTCTTCTGTCGGATCACCTTCGAGTGTCTGGCTCAGTGCCGGCGCGAGGTAGAATATATTGCTGTTAAAGCTACTATCATTTCGATCCGTCTGCCGGAACATGGCCCAGCGTTGCCAGTCACTATCCGCACCGCGACCCGCCGGTCTGATTAATATATGCTGTCCGAATACATCGGTGATCACCATATTACCGATGTCGGCAATCGTATTGATGGAAAGCGGATAGGGCAGCATGAACCAGTCGTTGGAATAAATTAATCCGAACTCCGCCAACAGCAAATGCAGCAGGCCGGTAGGCGATGTGTCGATCTTTCCAAAATCCGTCTGACTGTTTTCCATCATCCAGAACCTGGGATTGGGCATGCCTTTGAAGGAAACCGGTGCCGGAATAAAAGAGACATAGTTTTCAACGATGGATGCGGGATTGTCTGCTGGTTCCGAATCAAGCACCAAACGCTTTGTGGTATCCAGGTCAAAGGAATACCAATCGAGATGGCCCTGCGAATATTGATCCGCCACCAGGGTCTTTTGTTGCTGCAAGGCAAAGGGTGTAGCAATGGAAAACTGGTATTCCAGTTGTGATGGCAGCCAGCAGGTATCGTTCGGATCTGCCGGCTGACTATAATTCCGGGTGAACCAGTTTTCAAAATCAGTGGCCGCCTGTTTGAACTTTCCCTGGTCGGCACTTGAAAACCCCTGATCGATCAGCCATTGTTCAAAATTGGTGATCGCTCCATTGGGGGTAATGATATCGACATGAATGCTGAACCCATCGGGCATTTTTCCGGATACGGCATTGAATAGCTGGACGCCATCTGCATCATTTGGATCAATTGAAAAAACATTTCCGAGCTCATTGATTAAATAATTCAATGGATATTTTGTGATCAGTGCAGTTTTATTGACGGCCGTGAGCAGGCCCTGCTTGTTCACGCACTTAAAGAAATACCGGCTCAGCTGCACGGAGAAAAACAGGCTCCTTCGAATAGGCTCCCGTTCTACTTTTGTTTCCAGTGGAATGCTTTGGTCATAACTAAATACTTTTCCGCCGGGAAAACCGATTCGATCGGGACTGCTGTGTTCACCCAATACCTGTGCAGTCACTGGAGAGCCCGCATCTTCCCCTTCAAATTCACCGAACTGCCATTGCCGGGTCAGCATCCATAAAGCATCCCGGATTTCCGCTTTTAAACTCCTGTCGAAATTTTTGGTGCGCTGGGATGGCTCCAGGCGATTATACGCGGTCACCGTTGGAATCCGGTATTCCTCCCGCATGATGGCTTTAACGTTGGCAGCAATAACGGGCATTATTTTTTATTTAGATTTTACATTTATTTCTTAAACTGGGCGGCGGTCATTATCGGTGCTTCTTTTGCAAATTGCGAAACATTTATACGCATATCGAGTGCCACATCCAAATCATACTGCGTAAAATTCGAGAGTATGGCGGGCAACAATACACTGAGTTCGGGACGATCAATCGTATCCAGTATGGTCGTGTCAACGGCGCGGGCTTTCGCACGCACTAACGTGTCATTCATAATATTCACCAGGCTGTCCCAGTTCCAATGCCCGGTAACAGCGGGTGGAACGGCCAGCATGAGCGCCTGTGGCGGCATAGCGTTGGGACGATTATAATTGAAACCGATGCCGGTGATCTCATCCTTGCCCGGGATCAGTTCCGTCCAGTCATCCAGCAATAAGCCGCATTGTTTTCCCGCGGGAATAAAAGCGGCGTCGCCGTTCACCACAACCGACAGCGTGTCGTGTGAAATGGTAAAGGGCAGATCCACCAGGTTACCGTCAGCATCGAGTCCGGGATAGGTAGCAGGAAATTCTATGGCGACCCAACTGTCTTTTTTACGGAACGGGATCTGCACCACATGCAGATCGATGCTGGCTGCATTCAGTGTTTCATTCAGTGTACGGATATTATCCCAGCGGGCGATTCGCGCACGCGTATGCGAAGCATGCTGCAGCCATTCATCGGCCGGAAATAACATGCCGAGTTGCGTGCCGGCATAATCCAGCAGATCATTTTCATGTAAGAAGGATTGCTGTATATCGGCTTCATTATTATATGTGAACAGGGGAACGACGTTGAATACGCTGTCGAAAATAAATTGAGCAGATGCGATTAATTGCAATGTTTTCTTTTCCGGATCGGTGAGCGCAGTGGCGGCATCGAATGCTGTTTTGGCATCGGCTATCGCCTTAGTGAGTTTTCGGGCAACCGCACGGGCTTGTTCTAACAATATGTTTTTATTTTTATCGGTAAGTGAAAAAGCGATTTGCGGAAATGCATCCGGGATGCCTGTATAACTGATATTGATCAGCGCCTTCTGAAGATCCGATGTTTCTATATCGGAGAATACGACCTCGGCATCTGCAAAATTGATAGCGGCTGCATCCAGGGCTGCAAAAGAATCCTGGAGGTTCATGAAAATACTGACGACGCCATTTTTATCTGTGATCTGTGTTTGAATCGTAATGCTGTTGAGTCCATTCAAAAAGCTACTGGCGGCATTTCTGGCCTGCAACACACGGCCATTCAGATCGACTGCGTCATATCCTTTCGGATTGGCGGGATCGGCAATACTTTTTTTAGAAGGCGAATCGAAATCTACTGCATTGAGATAGCGCGAATCGGTGATCAGTGATTTCAGCATACGCAGGAGGGGCAACATTTCGCCCAGTTTTATTTTGCCGGGTAAAGGACCGGTGGGCAGGAATTGAATCTGGATCATGACTTCATCGCCCAGCGAATGGTCCTGGCGATAGCGATACGCAATGCGTTGTTCGAGTTCGGATGCAGCCGTGCCGGTTGATGCGCCTGGGTTATTGGCGCCGGTATTGAGTTCATTACCGGTGATATAAATTAAATCGATGGGTTGAAGATTTAAAGTATCACAATTCATGATGGCGCTTCCCAGTTCATTGCCTTCTGCATCCAGATTCGCCACCCGGAAAACGATATTCTTCGGCTGGCCCAGTAAGGATGCGATCCATTTATTGATACCAGGTTCCATTTTTGCCCGTTGCGTCATATCGGTGGGCGCCCAGGGATTGTTGGCAGTCACAGTTGGATCGAGATTTTCAAACTGAACCGTTACTCTGTTGGTAAATGTAAAATTGCTGCTTCGCGGCGTATCGATCACGTCAAGGACCGGTGGAATTTTTGAATCTTTTAATGCGGTGATCACCGCGCCGGCGCGATCAAAATTTCCGAGTACCAGTTGATATACGCTTTCTGAAAGCAGTAGATCTTTCACCGCATCCAGTGTATCCGCCAGTTTTCCCTGTTCAATCGTAATTGCTTTTTGTGCATCTGTAGATGCTCCCAACACATCCCCTTTTGCGCCAAATGGAAAACCGCCCGCGGCTTCTGCCAGTGTAACACCATTCACCACATTATTGGCCGGAATATTTGTACTCACGTCGGTACCCTGTTGTTGTATCTGATGTTGCTGAATCGGGTAGGCATCCCGGAAATCATATATGAATGCATTCAGCGACAGTAACAGATTATTCGCCGATGCCTGATCGTGCAGGCCACGTTCAAACTGATAGCCCAGCAATGCTTCGAGCTGCTGTCCGTTTTGAATGCCTTCCAAAATAAATAATGCGCGCCGCACTCTTTCGGATGAAAGATTTACAGCCATCGATTCCGGGTTGGCAGCATCTGCATGACTCAAATAACCACTGCGCAGAACTGCAGCCGCGGATGCATGGTTCAGCGAAGGCGCGTGTACGAAGCCGCCATTATCATTGTAACTGTAAAGCGGTGCTTTGTTTGCTGGTCTTAATTTCTCCGGCACCGTGTCGCCGGGAATGATTTGTTTTGCAGATGGTCTGATATTTTCCACCCAACCATAGGCACCCAGGTAAATGCCTTTTCTTCGCTGCCTTTTGTCAGCACCATCTGCAATCTGCCGCTGTTGCTGGATGCGTATCCGGAAAAGTGCATTTTGCCAGGCGTCGAGGCGATACGTGCAGGCATCCAGGTGTTCCGTAAAACAACGTTCCAGTCTGGCCGTTGGCAGATTCGCCAGGGTCGTCAAAGCATCTTTGACTTCTTTCAAAAACAGACTTTCATTTTCATTGATGCCGATGGTCAGCAGATAGCTGGCCACCGAAATATTTTCCGCAACCAGCGCCGGTGCTGCGATACTCACGGGCGCTTTCATCACTTCCCATTTACTGAGATCGCCATCGGGCCTTATATTATTAAAATTTCTGGCCATCATGCTGGCCTGCACCGGAACACTGCGGTTGATCAGCCAGTTGGCGCTGGCATTGTGCAGTTGCTCCAGCAAGGCTTTGCGAAGAAGCAGGTAAAGCAGGGCATTGGGTGCAGGGATTCCGGCACCAAAATCCTGCTTCTCAAGAATATCCGGTGTGGTCGCTGCTGCGAGCCAGTTGAGATAATTATTTCCGGCAGCATAAGGACGTATATGATTCTCTTCCGAAAGCGGAACGTTATCGATTAAATTATTGGCATCTAACGTGGATGTATAGTGTTGATAAACGAGTCGCAGCAATTGGGGAATCGTAAATGGCGGATCCATCGATGCCGTATTGAGCCCCATGGAATTGAAAAAAATGAGCAGATCATCTTTCGATTTAAAACTCTTGCTTAAATCGTCATAGTATTTTTTACCCTGCTGGAAATTGGCCTGGTTGCGAATATCATCAGTGCTGTATCCATTGCGCTGATAAAATTCTACCGAGCCCGCCTGCAGTCCAAGGATATCCATCAGCACGGTGGATGGATCGGTTCCAGGCTTACCGGCAAAATTTAACGCCGGTATTTGTGCCGTCCAGATCGATGAATAATATCGTAGCAGATTGAGTGTCTCCTGCAGAAAGGGAATGTTCCCTGGTGGAATGTTCCCCGGAACACGGCCCTGGCCCAGGTTCCAGTTAGTGAAATCACTGGTGAGTAAAACACCGTAGGGCTGATCGCCCACCCGGATGGCCGGCAAAGCGCCTCTTCCGGTTACGTTGGCAGTAAAAAAATTCCGCAGCGTTTCCTGTGCATTGTCGCTGAGCACCGGATGCAGCATAGTGGCAAAATAAAAACCGAGTGTGGCCGGGTAAAGCGCTTTGTTCATCGCGACGGCTTCACTGTAGTCCGTCGCGTTGCTGTTTAAAATAAATTGTAAAGGACCGTATTCAATACCCAGCGCATCGGCGAGATTGCGTCCGTCACAATCTTTTTTATCATCAAAGAGCGGATCGCCCGTTTCGGTAAAATAACTGATGTTGTTAAACGGATCATTATTGCTGTAGCCCGATTCGTTTTGATCGGTATTATTGGTAGGTGTGCCTTGTGTAACGAGACTTAATCCGTTCGGGGAATAATGATGATTGTCCAGCAGATCTTCCAGCATGGATTTGCCCGTCATTTCATCGGCGGAAATAAATACACCCAGCGCTAAAATTTTTTCAAATCCATTGATGGCCTGCTGTGCAGTGATGGCTATTTTAAAACCCATCCCGAGCGCAATCGCTTTATCAAAATCAGCTGTCCAATCGTAACTGTCACCAAAAACCAGCTTATCATCGATTGTCTGAAATGCTTTTTTGGCATCCATGGGATCTGGTCCCATGAAGAGTTCGTCCGGAATAATATTGCCCACCACTTCCTCTACCACGATATCGCCAACATACAATTGCACAACCATTTTATCGGGCATCACATTCGTGCGGGGTGCACGGCTCCAGGCATTTGTTTTGGTCAGATCATTGGGTGGGAACAGTAGATCCTTATCTGTGGCAACGCCGGCGGGGACAAGATTCCAGTTAGCAGGTTTTGTTTGCAATGCCACCCAGGCGGATCGCTGAGGGTTGAAACTATCCGCCAATACGCTCCAGGCTTTTTTCTTCCGGTCTTCTTTATTGGCGGCATTTGCTTTTTCCGCATTGAATATTTCTGTCCAGTAAACTTCGCCTGCCGTCACTTCGTCATCTGTCAATATTTTTTCATGGGTGTGAATTGCGATTTCATCCGGGTATACACGAACCCATAATTCGTTTGTCTGTCCGGCATTTACAAAACATGTCTCAATACGAACAGGCAGTAACAGAAAGGGAATACCATCATCCATATTGGCTACGGCATTCCGCGGATGCGGATCCGTAAACAGACCTCCGATTTGGTCGTGCAGGCTGGCTCTTCCCTTTACCAGTTCATTTGAAATCCGGATAGCTTCCGCTTGTAGTAGTGCGATATTATTATCCCGTTGGTTATTTCCATCCTGACCTGTTTCGCCCCGGGCTGTTTTTTTGGCGGCATCAATGGCCATCTGTAATTGAAGTAGAATAGCATAGAGTGCTTCATCCGACTGTTGAACCTGCAGCCGTTGCGTTTGAATCTGTATTAATTGTTCTTTCCAGTCCGCCATATATTTTTTTTATTCGCTCAGGAATTAAACCGAAAGATTTGCAAGCATTTCACTCGCGTGAACAGCCACCATACTCGGCGCCTGAAATAATACGTAAGCCATTCTCGCCGAATCAGCACCCCAGTAATTATCCAGCGGTGGATGAATCGTTGGATGCTCCGAACCCCTGATAAAAGCCGGTGCACTGGGAAAATTGGTCCATGACAAATCATCCCAGGATAAACCATCCGATCCGGGATCAAAAGTTATATCCATTCCAAATCTGGGCTGACCCGGTGCTTGCTGGATAATAAAAAACCAGCCGAGATGATCGCCCGGAAAATCCGGTGATATGTCCGTGCCCTTTGCCTGTTCGATCGTCAGGTCGAATCCAAAGAACTTAATATCCGGCAGGATCTCGCCCTGGTAAAGCGGGAATTTTATTTGCGTTGCGAATTGATCATTGCTGAGGTTTTGTTCGATACGCGGGTCATTGGGACCGCCATTCCCAGGCAATGCTTTTTGCGCATAGATCGCGGTGTTCGGATAACGATAGAGTAGGTCGGCGCGTACGACCAGCACGGCCTGATCCCCCGCCCCGGTGGCGGATCGCTTGTTATGCATACCCAGCAGACTGCTGCGCAGCCAGGTGTCGAGGGGTAGAATATCCTTGTAAGCTTCCGTGGTTTCGGCATCCGTTTTTCCATCCACCGGACGAATGATTCCTTTCACATCCCAGAACTGCCGGAAATAACTGCCGCGCTCATCGGTCAGGTATTCACGCCATAATAATTCACGGCCCATTTCATGGTTCAGGCCCACCATATATGCTTCTATGAATTTCTGATTGGTCTTCAGCAATGAGATCGTATTGGGCGGAATGAGTTTTACGTTTGGCAATAACAGTTCACTGGATATATCATTTAATTTCCGGTACATCGGATCTTCAAAATCCGGATAGGCCATGGCGGGAAACATTTTCTCCGGCTCTGTGATGGGAACATAACCCGGAAATACAACGTTGCCGATGAGCTGGCGCACAAATGAAAACTGTGGTTGAATGGCTGCTGTTATTTTTTCCTGTGCGTTGCTGATATTAAATGCGGTATATATTTTATCCGGAATTAAAACAGCCAGCCGGGTTGTTAAATCAATAGACGCAGACCTGAAATTTCGCGCTTCCACACTATCGGCTCCGGCGCTGGTCGGCGTGGGTGCCGGCGTCGTGGCTTCATCACTCAATACCAATGTGAAATCAGGTTGCTGCGGCGCGGCTTTCAGTGCTTCCAATTCTTTTTTCGGATCGAGCAGGGTGCCGGCGGCGGCGACATCATTCTTTACAGAAGTTGCACGCTGGTAAGCCACAAAAGCGGCAACTTCTAAAACAGCAAACAGCACAAAGGCGCCAGTGACAATGGCCAGCACGACGAATAAAATGAACAGGATGATTAAAATCAGTTTGCTGTTATTGATCAGCCAGAGAAGCCATGGGGGCAGGCTTGCTGAAAATATCTGATCCGCGAATTCCTTAGTGTCGGGCAATGCGGCCGGGATTTGTTTTGGAGGCGCTGCCGTAATCTTTCCATTATTGATCTGCGTAACCAGATTATCATAATTCAGGCTTCCTGTTTTTTTAAATTTGGCAACGAACTTTCCATTTGGCCGGATCAGTCTTCTGAATGTTCCTTTAAATACGGCGGAAGGAAGAATGCTGTCGTTCAGTTGTTGCTGGATCGTAGTCGGACTTCCCATCACCCGTGAGAGTATCGGCTTGCTGACGGCCAGGAGTGAACTGGTCGCGAGTTTGTTAAAAGTTTTTACGGTATAGCCGATGGCTACTTTCATATTGAAGAAAGTGGCGATGATGATCTTATTGGCATTGAAAATAGTTGTCACCTGGTCCCAGGCTTTCTGCATATAATTCTCCTGGTTTTTTTGAATCACGAGTGTTCCAAATCCCGCCGGCACACGGGTACGCGGATCACGATTGAGATCGTTCACCCAGGTATTGCTGCCGGTGTCGAGCAACACCACATCCGTAGCGCTTTTTTTAGCATGGTTACTTCCATATATCGGAACGGAAATGATCGGGTCTTTCGTCAGATCAGCAGCCAGGGTTGCCGGCAGGTTTGCAATTTTCTGCAGCTCGACATCAAAATCCCGGGAAGCGGGCGGATCCGGAAACACGGTGGACTTAGCCGTTGGCGATTTGAGCGCGCCTTCCAGCCCAAGTATATCCGGTGAAGTGCCGGGAATTTCCTTTGTCGGATCGTCGGCGCGTACGAAGCCGGGATGCAGACAATCCATATCGCGGATACCCACTTTGGGATCGAGGGGATTGGGCATCAGCAATTTCACCATCGATTCGAAATCAGCGTCTTCACCCGTACGAAAACTCCACTCGAAATAAACCGGCATGTCGCCATTCGCACCTGCATCTGTCCAGGATGCTTTTTGTGCAGGCACGGCGCTGAGGTCGGCATCAGTTTTTAGTCCGGCCATTCTGCCCGTTTCGAACGCAGGTATTAAAAAAGCATAATATGCAGTATTGGCATCCAGCCTTCTCGGACTCATCAACCGGCTATATAACTGATCCGGATCGTCATTCCTGGATTTGTTAAGTGTCAGTAGGAATTTTTCCAGAGAATTCAAATCGCTGTCCGGAATATCCGCATCGCTGTGTACATGGGCCCACATCCATATTTCATTCACGGGTGGTAATGCATCTTTATTTGTAATCGTTATAACGGGCAGGGGTAGCTGCTGCGCCCCCCGCGTGAATTCACCATCCTTCAATACCAGCAGAAAAATCCATGGCCTCAGTTTTTCTCCGACCACCTTGGCGGGTGTATAGCGCCAGGTGAAATCCTCGTCATAAAATTCCATAAAGGCCAGGTAGTTCGGTTCCGTGCTGGCGATCTGGTTCAGGGGATCGGTACGGATAATCATATCGCGGTTGATGCCAATGATATCGCCCGGTGCGATCAGGGAAAAATTCTTCGTGAGCGCATTTCCATTGAGGATAACACCGATGGGCACTTCGGCTCTTTCCGGATGATTGGCCGTTCCGGCGCCCAGGTCATCCGGCTCGATAATGTTCGCAGCAATGCCCTTGCGTGCCCAGGGATGGAACTGGTATTTGGCAATTTCTACTACTTCGTTATTTGCGGGCATCAGTTCATGTTTAATTCAAAATGAGAAAGGATCTGCACCTGGTCTTTCATTTCAGGATGCGTTTGGATCAAAGTATCATATTGCTGTTTCGCTTCTGTATAACTTCCGCTTACCATATCCGATTGATATAATTTCATATCACTCACATTGGCGACGGCAAACTGGCCGGGCAATACGGTTACTTTGTCCGGGGCGTTGGCAGAAATTTTATTCCGGGTAAACGACAATTTCGAGTTGGAGGCGGCACTTCCTTTCAAAGCAGATTTGAACAATGCCTTTGCATATTTATACACACCGGCAAATATCAGTTTCGATTGCGCCTTGTGTAAATAAGACAATTCATAATCTACATTCCGGAGAACACCGATGGGCATATTCAGATCTGCGGCACCGGTCAGCTGAAAGCCGCTATCCATCTGCTCAAACGAAGGACTGGACAGTTTTTCATTATCCGATTTATCAAAGAAATTGGCCGGTGCAAAAAGTTCCCGGGCAACAGTTGTATGGATGTCGGCGTCAGATTCTTTTATGGTAAAAAGGCTGGCTCCGTCGGGAACTTTATTGCCAAATTTGCTGATGGTTACATCCAGCGGTACCAGGCGCTGACTAAAGGTTAGCACACCGAAGGGATGGATCACGATTTTATCCGGAGGCAGGTCCAGTTTCTTTACACTGACGTGTAAATGGTTATAATCGGGAATCACGGCCTTCCAATTCCGGTCGTCCTGGAGCTCAGCCGTCAGCAGGGGTATGATATTAATTTTTTCCGGCTGATCATTGGTATCACTATCGCCCCAGGTTTCGTTGAAGCTGACGCTGATGGAGAAAAAGAAGAAATCAATGCTGGCATCACCTTTGGCATTGAAGGGGCTGGGGCCGGAGAGTTCGCCGGAAAGACTGATTCCCATGACGACTGAATCGCCGCGGCGCAATGCAAGGCCGGCAGAAAAATCAGCAATAAATTTAAAGGGATCGAACTGGAAGAGCACATCATATCCAATGAATCCGTAAACATTAAAACCGGCTGCTGCTGCATAGAGTTCAGCTTTTGCACCAAACTGAACGGTGTTCGACGTAACAGCGAAATAACTTTGTACTGATATTCTGGGGTTGTCGCCGCTCAGCAGGCTGATGGTAAGCCTTGTCATATGTTGCAGATCCGCAGGAGCATCATGGTAAGCCGGGTGAAATCCGCCAACACTTAAAATGAACATCGGATCATCGCCCCAGGAAAGCCGGAACGCCATATCGCCGGCGAGTGTATAGATGAGCAGGCGTGAGTCGAACAAACTGGCGTCGAAAGAAATATATTTATTTTGAAAATCAATGACCCCTAAAAAGTTAACCTGTATCCTTAGCAGGGCAACATCTTCAGTGGGCAGAAATGCTTTTATCACACCGAGAATGGCAATACGCGGTACGGGGATTTCAAGCAGGATACCGATCTCCAGTGTGAGAATGGAAGGCGTGCCCCATCCCAGTTCGGCCATCGGTCCCACCACAAAATGATCCGGGTATGGGGGGAACACCTGCTTGATATCACTCACGATGCGGGTAATATTGGCAATGATATCCTGCGGAAATAAAATGCTTTTGATGGCATTTGTTTTTACGCCTTCGCGCAGCACATCGATCTTGACGGTGCGGTTCAGCCCGAGCAATCCGCCGACTGCATTGAGCGTGAAACCAAATCCAAGTTGTATCGGGGGGAAATCAGCTGTAATAATAATGAGCATCGAAAAGCCTTTGCTTCCATCCGGCATGATAGTGTTGATGATACCGATGGCTTTCAAACTGATCACACCAATGAAATCAAGTTCCATCGCGCCGACATATTCTCCCTTGTCTACATCAATGAATAGAAAGCCGCCGCCTTTGATAATTCCGGTGTCAATGGAAAGACCAACGCCATTGGGTGGTTTGAAACCCAGATCCAGCTGAATGGGTCCGAGATTGCCGGAATTATCCGAAGGGAAAGAGAATGTGCCCGTCATGCCGATATTCTGAACTACTGCCACCAGTGGTCCTAAAGCTGCTTTGATATCGGCACCGAGCGAAACCGGAATGGTACCATCTTTAAATTTCACGTCAATGGTCAGGCCTTCAATGGAAACAGGTCCCAGTGAAATATGAACCGGAAAACTTATTTCGAGTGCGCTGCTGCCGCGAAACTGAAACCCATGTTGCGCGTCCCAGGAACCACCCATAGTGAAATCGGCTTCCGCTTTGATGGCGGGCAAAATCTTTTGTAAAAAGCCATCACCCTTGGAAGTATCGATGATCAGTTTGCCTTCATCAATGCTAAACTGAAAAGCAGGTGAGACATCGCCGCCACTGGTGCCCAGTTGTGCATCGAGGCCCAGGCTGGCACTAATATTTTTACTCTGAAGTCTTGATCCACCGGTTTCTCCCAGAATGATGATTGGATCGCCGTTGCTTTTTTCTGCTTTTATACCGGCCAGGAAACCAAGGTCAACATTTCCCGTTGGTGGTTTTATCGTGAGCGATAAAGGGGGGCGGAAACTGGCAGCCAAACCGAAATCAAATGCAGCATGTAAGTGAATGGTGCTTTTCCATAAATCGCTCAATGGAAATGTTTCATCAAAATCATTGACGGATGCCGTGTTGAAATTTATTTTCAGGCCCGGTGGACTCACCGTCGTATCAAGCTGAATCGTGAAGAGGTAGGCTTCTAACGTCAATGGTTGAGCGCCAACTGTAAATAAATCGGCCGGTACACCGGCGGCCTCTATAAGTGCCTGTACTTTCTGCAAGAGGATAGTGCCATCGAATGCCGGATTGCCCCAATTCATCGTATCCTTGAAATACTGAACCGGGTTGCTGAACAGATTCGTAATGCGGTCAAAGTAAATTCTGCGTGGAATGATAACCGTGGGTAAACTGTGCTCATCCAGGCCTGGAGGAAATTCAGGTTCTTTATCCATGATTCCCACCAGCGTCAGCGCATTGGTTAGTACGGGCATACTATCATTCAGAAAACCGACGATCGCAAATTGCAAAAGTCTTGACACCAATTCCTGCGCCAATTGCTGCAGGGCAGTTTTATCAGCCGGCGGAAGTGTGCCGGCTGCGGTTTTCAGTGCATCGCCCAAATCCTTAAAATTGCTGATGGCCTTTTTGATGCCGGCGATCACAGCTACGATTGATGACGTGATAGCGCCAGCATCATCATTATTAATGGCTGTTTCCAGTGCTTGTATCTGAGCGATGAGTCCGGTGATCGTTGTTTCGGTGGCCGTTAACTGCGCATTCAGGTTGGCATCGCCTGCAATCACTGCCGGCAATTCCACGCCGAGCCGATTAAAAATATCGGGCTTTAAAACCTCCTGGAGAGATTGTAATGCCTTACCCAGGTCGAGGGCAATACGTTCAATGGTTCCGGCAACTTGGGGCATAACTAATTATTTATACTTTCTCTCTTATGCAAGGGCAGGAACCGGATTGCTGACTTCATCCACCAATTGAGACAGACTCATTCCCTGGTAGAGGATTTCAAAATCAGATTGATAATTGTCAATGGCTTCCTGCAGTTTCTCCGATCCATATTTTTTTATAATTCCTGCCATTCTGTGCAGGGAATCCTTCAATGAAAAACCTTCTATCTCCGGTGGAATGGGTTTGTCAGGATACTGCGCTGCATATAATGCGGAACGTACCCAAAGTGAACCTTTGTTCCGATGCCAGACGGTTGCCACTCTTTTATTTTTATTGATGAGCGTACGGACTTCCTGAAAATAGTTTCTGAATAAACCGGCCAGTTCCGATCCGCGGGGACCGCGCAGGAATTTTTCAACCAGTTCACTCCAGGCATTCGGAATCTCTGGCTCTGCGATGGCCCGCACCGGCTGAGGCTGAATTGCCGGTTGCCCGCTGAATGGCAGAACGGCGCCCACTGCTATTTTAGCATTAACCTTGCCTTTGCCCCAGCCTTGAAGATCTACGGCTGTGGCGCCAGCGGGTATTCCACCAGTAACATCTGTAAGATTTTTCTTGATTTTTATATAATCTAGTTTCGGATTCTTTTGCAGCATCAAGGCTGTTACACCGGTAACATGCGGCGAAGCCTGGCTTGTTCCGTCATGATGTATATAAAAATCATAACAACAATCACAACAGCAATTGTTGCCGGTCGTCAGCTTATGATCTGATTTCGCTGAAAAAATTCCAACGCCGGGTGCTGCAATTTCCGGTTTAATCCTGGCCGGATTTGAATTGGTGGGATTATCGGTTGTAGGGCCTCTGCTGGAAAACTCAGCCAGTTGCCCCACTCCGGGAGCACGTGCACCACTGATCGAATATGCCCCCACGGTGATAACATTATTTGCCGTGGAATCATCGCTTAAAGTGCCGGTAGTTACTACAAAATCAATGAGAAAAGGTTTTGTGGGATCATTGGAACCGGCTCCAACAATGTAAGCATCAACCGGTATTTCTGCCGGAGGATCGGTGCCAATATCTTTCAATTCCAGTTTCCATTGCTTGCCGGAAAGATTAAACCCTTTTCCCGCAGGCGGCGGAGTTATGGTGATCGTAATTACACCGGCAGCAAATTCTATTTTGGCGCTGGCGCCGGGCCCATTAATTTTCGTACCGGGATTGTTGGCGGCGGTGGAAGCAAATGGTATTTTGTCCAGCGCAGAAGTGAGCTGACAATCCAGCTTTTTTGTGGAAGGGTAAATGATTTTTATGGTTCGTTGGGTAAGATCTTCTGGTGCAATACCAAACGCGATCGGCAGAATATCGATTGCAGATCCCCTTGGCGGAACTTTAGCTGTTGCATGAAATTTTTTATCGCCATTATTGCCGGCAGCAATAATAATGGCCGCACCCCTGGAAGTGGGAGTTGCTGCCACATCTGTGCTGTTCCTGGTTAGTAACCCATCGAATTTTACGGCATAGAATCCCGTTCCATCCATTTGCTCGGAAAATGAACCCAGACTTATATTAACAGCAATTGGCTGTTTTCTTTTCGCTGCATAATCCAGCATAAACAGGATGGCATCTCCGTATCCATCCTTTGCGAGCGGTGGCAGTTTAGAATCGCCAGGGGTAACACCAAAAACCCTTACCACGACAATATCAGCTTCCGGCGCCACACCAATATATTTATAAGAAGTTGAGGAGGTGCAACCATCTTTCTGTGAGCCATCGCCCGCTGCAATACCTGTCACATGGGTTCCATGCCCGTCTTCATCCCGGTGGCGGACCGGAACCGTTGGATGATCACTGTTCAGAGCTGCTTGAATAACGCCGATCCCTCCCACTTTCCGGCTGTCGTCGTACAAAACTCCATAGTTGAGTGTAGCGTTGCCTATCACAGGGTTAACAATCGGATCCGGAAGTATTTCTCCTGCCTGAACACTCAGGGTCTGATCCCATATTGCCAGAATCCGTGTGGTGCCGTCTGCCCGTATAAAATTTTTATTCGAGAAATCGATACCTGTGTCAGCAATGCCGACGATAACGCCCTTACCGGTAAACCCGCTAAAAACATCTCCTGATCGACTCCAGACCTGGTTGGCAAGAATATCCGGAACGCTTTTATCCAGTGTCAAATGGCGCTGCCTCGGTATTTCGATAGAAATGATGGCGGGATGGTTGACGAAAGTCCTGAGATCTCCCAGTGTAATCGTTCCGCCGGCCGTATTACCGGAAACGCTGTCTTCCTTAAAACCCAAACTACGGAGTTCGGAGAGATCACCCCTGAAATGAATCAAAATGAAAAGCGATTCCTGATCACGGGAAGGAGATCCGGATGTTTCGCTGAGTAAGGAAATGATAAGATGATCAATCCTTGCGTTGTTTTTAATAATGTCGACCGTCAACCCTTTCTGCCTCAGCGCAGCAATCATTTCATCCGTACAAAAAGCATACAATTGCCAAAGGTCTTTGGAAACCTCTTCAGCAATGCCCATCACTTTAATGCCCCCCATTAAAGATGCCTGTTTGATTACATCAGCGTTTCCTCTTATGCGCGTGTATTCCATATAAGAATTTTTCAAAAAAATCTTACACTAAGCTTATATCTCGGGAATGCTGTTACAAAAAAGGGAGGGGTATTACTATCGCTACTCTAATATACAACTAAATCTATTTACAAGATTACTTGAGTCGGTTATTAGAGAATCAGAACTAAGTGTTTTCCTTTATAAGATAACAGGTTATCATTCGGTTAACTTTCCGAAACCGCAACATCATTCAGATCGAAGACTATCCACAGGATTCGCAAGTGCCGCTTTGACCGACTGAAAACTAATCGTTACCAGTGTTACGACCAGTGCAATCACAGAAGCAAGAATAAATACGCCCGGTCCGATCTGAATCCGGTAAGAATATTTTGAAAGCCAGTTCTGCAGGAAATAATATGCGAGTGGTGTTGCCACCAGGCAACTGATAAACACCAGCAGGATAAAGTCTTTCGACAAAAGCACCCAGATCTGGGTGATCGAACTACCGAGAACTTTGCGCACACCAATTTCCTTGTTGCGCTGTTCGGCAACATAGGCCGCCAGTCCAAGTAAACCCAGACAGGAAATAAATATGGCCAGACCGGCAAATATCCCGGAGAGCTTCCCCACCAGCATTTCCAGATTGAATTTCTCGGCATAACGCTCATCTACAAACGAAAATTGAAACGGATACTCCGGATTATAGCGGTTGAAAGCAGCCGTGAGTTTGGCAATAGCATCCCGGGTGGAGATCTTATTATTTAAACGATAGATGAGCACCCATCTCGGGCGTTTTACCAGCATGAACATGGTGGGGTCAGCCGGGCTGAACGGAGACAACATCAGGGCATCTTTCACGACGCCGATTATTTTCCGGGTCGTATCAAAGTTTATAATCTGACTGACCGGATTTTTCAGTCGCATTTTATTTATTGCCGATTCATTGAATATTACACTCATCGTATCATTTTCATTGCTGAAGTCCCTGCCTGTTGCAAACTTTATTCCTAGCGTTTTGAAATAATCCATCGATATTTCAATCGCGCCCATTTCAAGTGTTTCGCCTGGCTTCATTCCCGGCCAGCTCAAACCAGTATGCCAGCCGACATCCGTTACTTGGCTGCTGGCCGTAGTCATCGATTCTACTACCCCGCTGCTGATCAGTTCAGATTTTATCGCGCCATAATTTTTTTCGAGATCGCCGTTTAAATCCGACATCATCAATCTGTCTTTATCGTAACCCGTTGGCCGGTTCTTCGCATATTGAATTTGCTGGTAAACGATAATTGTACAAATAATCAGAGCAATCGAACAGGAAAACTGAACAACCACTAAGATCTTTCTGGGCAGCGTTGCAGCTCTTCCCACATGCATTTTTCCCTTTAATACTTTCACGGGATTGAATCCTGATAAATAAAATGCGGGACGGGCTCCGGCAATAAGGGCTGTTGCTGATACCCCGGTCATCATCCATATCCAGAAAACCGGATTAGAAAAAGGAATGATAATTTTACTTTCTGTCAACTGATTAAATCCGGGAAGAAGGAGGGTAACCAGGACCAATGCAATGAAGAAAGCGATTGATGTTAATAAGAAAGACTCCGTAAGAAATTGGAAAATCAAATTCTTCCGAAGGGAACCCAATGCTTTGCGTACGCCTACTTCACGGGCTCTTTTTTCAGATCTCGCTGTGGTAAGATTAATAAAATTGATACAGGCAATCAGCAACACCAACGCACCAATGATGCTGAACATGTGCACGTATTCTACAAAACCGCCGGTTTCCACACGATTTTCATAATTGCCATAGAGATGCCAGTTTGCCATCGGTTGAAAGATTACTTCAGACAACATCGCGTTCTGATTATTCTTCTCCGTTCTTTCAATCATTTTTATTTTCGGAGCCACCTGTGAGTAGGTTATCCCCTTCTTCAGCTGTACATAAATATTATAGGAATTATTTCCAAAACTGCCCGCACGCTGATCCTTTATATAAGGAATGGTTTGTTCAAAATATGCGAAGGGAACAATCCAGTCAAACTGAAAACTGCAATTGCCGGGAATATCTTTTAATATTGCCGTTACTTTTAAATTATCCTTATTATCGAAGCGGACATATTTTCCGATCGGATTTTCGTTACCGAAAAGTGCTTTAGCGGTAGCTTCCGTAAGAACAATGGAATACGGATCTTTTAATGCTGTATTTGGATTTCCCTGCACGATGGGAAACCGGAACATCTGAAGAAAATTTGAATTCATGTGCATTCCGCCCGACAGTATTTTTTTCTCTCCAACTTTCAATCCCGATCTGCTCCAGTCACACTCTGAAACATTTTCAATTTCAGGAATCTGGTTTCGGAGAGCATCAGCAAGTTTTAGAGAAACAGAAGTAAAATTGAGAATCTCCCCATTGCTGCTTACGTAATTCCGTCTAACCGCATAAAGCCGGTCGTTGTCTGGAAGAAATTTATCGTAGGAATACTGATAATTCACCCATAAACCAATCAGCAGGGCCACCGCCATACCGGCTGCCAATCCTGATATATTCAATGCGCTGTATCCTTTTGTCTTTACGATATTCCGCCAGGCGATCTTAAAATAGTTCTTGAGCATAGCTTTACGATTCCAATAAAATGCCAAAATATAAATGAATTATAATCAGGGAGTTACAAAAGGGTCGGTCTAAAAAAACGTTCGCTGCCGAACAGTAGGTGTTCAATTGTTGAATGTACTTGTGTCAAAATTGTATATATGTATCTATTCCTCCAATCCATTTGAATTCTCTCCGATTTCTTCTATTTTTATGCCATTGATCGCCACCCTTAGAACCCATGCATAGACTCATCCGCTTTTCATATGCGGTCCTTACCCTGTTATTTAGTTCCTGGCAGTCATTTGGCCAGACACAGCGGGGAACTGGCCCCGAAGGCTTCCTACAGCCAAATCAGCATTTTGATAGCTCCATCATCCAAAAACTTCTTCCTCAAAATACTTCAAGATCGCGTTGGAAACAAGGGATAGTTCCCGCCAATAAACCGGAATTTTTATATACGTAGTTAACTACGTATATTTGTACACAAATACCAACGAATAATATTTATATTGATTACAATGGCGCCGATTACGAAATCCGCAGAAATCCGCATCCGGTCCCTCGACAACCTTCACTGTGCTGATATCATCAATCTGGTTCTGCCGATTCAGCAGAATGAATTCCAGGTTGCTGTCACGTTGGAAGATCAGCCAGATCTGCTCGACATAGAAACAGCCTATATTTCTCCGGGAGGAAACTTTTGGGGCGCATTCGATGGCGACGACCTGGTTGGCACCATTGCGCTGCTCAGGACAGGGAAACATACAGCCGCCTTACGGAAAATGTTTGTTAGAGAGGTATATCGCGGTAAGACGCGTGGAGTGGCGGGTGCTTTGTTGAAGACGCTGAAGGAATTCTGTCATGAAAAGGGAATCACGGATTTATATCTCGGCACGGCTCCCCAGTTAAGGGCCGCCCAGCGGTTTTATGAACAGAATCGATTCGTAGAGATAGCCGTCGAAGATCTTCCGCCCGAATTCCCCCGCATGCCACCAGACAAGATTTTCTACTATGCCGATCTCGGTAAAAAAAACCTTTCGCTATGAACATCATCGATCAGTCGGGTTTATTGGCAATCTCCACCCGGCTGCAACGCCTGAGCGACCGGATACGAAAAGACGGGGCCCTGATATATGCTTCATTTGACATCGATTTCGAGCCCAAATGGTTTCCGGTCATTTATACGCTGCATCATAAGGGAGCCATGGGAATCATGGACCTTGCGGAAGAGATCGGTTACGCGCATCCCTCCACCATCAGCCTCGTGAAAGAACTGGAAAAGAAAAAACTGGTACAGTCGAAAAAGGACAAAACCGATGAGCGGAAGCGAATAATTCTTCTCACCATCCAGGGGGAAAAACTGATCACAAAAATGAAACCGGTCTGGAAACTCATGACCGGGCTATTACATGAAATCACCGACACACCGGCCAACCTGATGAAAGCGGTCATTGAAGTGGAAGAACAACTGGACGGTCAGGGATTTTATCAGCGGGCAATTCCCCGTCTTCCTGTAACTTCCGGGAATCGCGGCCGGCCAGGCAAATAGTTTAAGTAAATGATGCAATCCCGCAACCCGGCAATCCAAAGAGAAATAAAAGCAATAGAATATCCATGTACATATTCAATATGGAATCTTGTAAAATCGACTCTCAGGTGGAAGAATTATGGATTCAGTGGATTTGCCAGCGAGGATTACTTTATCATTTGGAGGTATGAACGATGGAGGACAGGAATTTTTTTTCCTGTGATATACGGCAAAGCAGATGCTTCGCGATCAGACGGATTTGTATTGCTGAAGACCCGCTTGAATCCGATTGGAAAGTTCTTTGCCCTTGCAATTTGTTTGTTTATGTCCGTTGTCTGGTTTAGTTCTTCTCCGGATTTCATGCCATTAACTTTCAAAGGAATACTCATTAGCCTTCTGTTTGCCGGAACTTTTTTAAGCATCCATTATCTGCTTTATAGAAACTATAGCAAACAACTTTTGAAAGAAGTGAATTTGATATTGAATGAACTTCCTGAAAACATACATGAAACTTAAGCCTACCGCCTTAAGCCTTACGCCTTAAGCTTTAAGCTCTAATCCACCAACGCTTCAAGCAGTTGTTTGTACAGGTTATTTTTCGCCTCGATCTGATCCCCGATCTCCAGGGTGACACCCGAACGATAGGGTTGCCAATCCGGCAGGCCGGGACCATTGGGGTTGCCGGATCTGATAAAATGAATCCAGTAATCACTCATTTTATTTTCGACATCGTAATCAACCGGTTGCCATGGCCGGTCCCACTGATGCAAATTATGCAATGCATAAGGGACTTCGGCGGTGTGAAAAGCGCCATAATCGGGAAAGCCGGGTTTTTTTACGGGCACATGTGAAAACTCATACAGATATTCAGGCTTTGGATTATATAGGGACATGCTGTAAGGGCTGGTTACTCCAAAGTTGATCCGCTCCAGTTCCACCATGGATTGGGTGGCTTCGGCGGAATCTGCATGCGGCAACAAAGCCAGTAAGTTTTCTGCCCGGCTTCCATATTGCTCCTTTAACCTATGTGTAAATTCTTCTTTACTTATTTTTTCTGTTCCGAACATCGTCATCTCATCTATTACCCACCCTCCCAAAAAATCCACGGGATTAATTTTTCCTTCTCTAAATGCCTTATGAAAATCCGCCGGCAGGAATGCGCCGTCACGTACCGGCGTGAAATGCAGGTCAGACTGAAACCGACCAGCTTCATTCATTCCCGAGTTTGCAGACAGTATACTATCTGCCGGCAGACTTCTCATGGCTTTCAGATTATCAACATGCAGTTTTTGCTGTAGGGCAATACCGGTTTTTTCTCCTTCCTCCAATGAACCCATTTTGAAGCTGCCGAAAATTCCACCACTTTCTGCAATGGCCCTTTTAAACAATCCCCTGGCTGAGGGACTTGCTATCAATGAATACACACTGATGGAACCCGCAGATTGTCCCCCGATCGTAACATTCGACGGATCTCCACCGAATACTGCGATATTTTCCTTTACCCACTGTAATGCGGCTACCTGATCCATCAGCCCATAATTACCGGATGAACCATTTCCTTCTTTGCTGAGTTCCGGGTGCGCCATAAATCCCAGGGCTCCGACCCGGTAGTTGATACTCACAAACACGATTCCCTTTTTTGCATATTCCAGGCCGTCGTAAATATCACATCCCGCGGAACCCGAAATAAATCCGCCGCCATAAATCCAGACAAACACCGGACGTTTTTCAGACGCCGACGATGCACCCGTCCAGACATTCAGATAAAGACAATCTTCACTTAGTGGCGTGGGAGGAGCTATAAATTCTTTTGACCAGCACAGGAACGGAACCGGTTTTGACTGTATGGGGCTGGCAGAGAAATTCACGCATTTTTTTATCCCTTTCCAGGCAACGGGTGTTTGAGGCGCCTTCCATCTGAGATCTCCAACGGGTGGTGCTGCGAACGGAATGCCTTTGAAAATGCGGATATTTTCTTCCTGGTAACCTTCTATTTTTCCATATTTTGTGTGTATGATTCCGGACTGGGCAGAAACGATTACCTGCAGACATACCAATAAAAAACCCGGTAATGATATCTTTTTAAAATTCTTAATCATGATGTTTATATTTCGGAATCAGCCTGCGCTTTTCCCTGTAAATGAAACCAGTGATCACTTGGTTGGCGCTCTGAATACGCCCTCCCCCTTCGTTAAATACGAAAACAAACTGGTCTGAATCCAGTGCGTCCAGCCGGGTTCACAGTCCTTGTAACATTCCACGTCCGGCGTAAGGCCTTCATGTTTAAAGTTAAGCTCTGTTATGCCCTCATGTTCTTTAAGATCGAAAATTAACCGGGTGTTGGCCCATTCTTTTTTATCCGAATACCAGGGCATATTGCAATCGGTAACCATCCACACAATTCTTTTGCCGGGTATCAGTTCCTCCACGGTAAAGTTGAAGTAAGAATCCCCGCCCATTTTTACAACAAACTCATCATTTTGTTTTTTGGAGTTCCCGATAAAGTTTATACCCCACCATTCCGGTACATTGCTGATCTTATCGATCGCCTCGTTGGCACTGATATTCGCAGAGATACTGCTGGTAAAATCCTTCTTTTCCATTTGTTTTTTAAGCAAGATAGAACGACAGTAACGGGAAGTATTGTACAAATCGGAACTCAGCTGGTATAATGTTTGGTAGCGAGTTCGTTCGCGCTGTTTTGCAGATCTGTCGGCGTAAATCCGGTGAACCTTTTAAATGCCCTGAGGAAATGGGATTGATCGTAGTAATAATGGTAAAAATGGTTTTCTAAGCTCTGCATTTTGACTCCGGTAGAATACTCCTGGTAAAATTGTTTGAACCGGATAATTTCGGAAAGGTTTTTGGGACCTGTACCCAAATGCTCCGAAAATTTTCTATTGAGCCATCTGGAACTGTAGCCAGTTTTCTTTTCAAGCTCTGCCACCGTGATCATTCCCTTCGAGTCCGAAATGCGATTGATGCAAAAATCGTATATGGGGTCAGGATCGGTTTTACCCAACTGTTTAATCAGAAAATTCTGGAGAAGTTGCAATTTCATATTTAAAGTAGGCGTCTCAGCAAGTTGCGACTGCAGTTCTTCCGCAGACTTGCCGGTCAGGTCTGACAGCTCCACGATTTGATTTTTTACCTGCGTGTATGAAAAATGAAAAAAACGATACGCTCCGAGCGGATTGAATTCGATGACTATTGTGCCGGTCTGCGAATCTTCCTGCGGATCAAGATTGACCGGCGAATCGACCAAGCCCGTTAATGATATCGTATTCTCTTTTTGAATGAAGTTCTTCTCTCCCACCCTGGCTACGAGTCCGTTTCGGTAGGTAAATGCTAATTTGAAATTCGCATTGGGAACGATGAGTTTTTTATCCAGGGCAGGAAGACGACCGCTGCTTTCGAACACCCACATTTTCGCAATGTAGGGGCTTAACAACGGATGTGGGGTGACCGGAATGAATCGGAATGCTGTCATTGCTTCGCAAAGTATTAATGCTTTTTAAAGTTAGGCTAAAATTGAAGGGATTAACTAAATGTAATATAACTCCATTAGGCTACTGAATAAACATGAAATACCCCAGTACGACAAGATTAGCCATCATGAACAGCAGGATTAGAATGCCTGATATATTGGAAAGCCGGTTATTCCGGTATTTACCCATGATTTTAATGTTATTGCCAATGTGAAGGATAATCCCAATTAAAAGTGGCGCGGTAATTCCATAAAGGACGGTAGTTAATAATAGCGCTTTTACAGAACTGATGTGAAGCCAGTGCATAGCGATTCCACAAAACATGGATATTCCGATGACAAAATAAAATAATTTTGCATCCCCGGGTTTTTTACTGAGCCCTGCTTTAAAATCAAATGCTTCCATCATGATGTATGAAATGGTAGCACTTAATACCGGTATAATCAGAAAGCCGGTTCCGATTATTCCGATCGAAAACAACAAATACGAGAGGTTACCGGCGAGTGGTTTTAACGCAACTGCTGCATCGCCAATGCTGTTTATATTTCGAATTCCATGGTCATGGAGAATTGTGCCTGTTGTTAAAATAATAAAATACATGATGAGCACAGCAAAAAAAGCGCCCGACAGAATATCTTTCCTCATGAGAAGAAATGTGTATCGCTTAATTGCTTTTTTCCCACGAGTGACCGGATTTATTTCTTCCACCTCAGAAGATGCCTGCCAAAAAAACAGATATGGAGAGATGATAGCACCTGTCAATCCGGTAACAATTAAAATAAAGTCTTTATCAAAACGAATAGAGGGAATGAGCGTACTTCTAAAAATTATACCCAGGTTTTGGCGGGTAAGAAAAGGAACCGCCAGGTATACCAACAGAACAAGGCATACAAATTTCATGGCGTGAACAAGTTTCTTATAGGGAAGAAATAAGATTAACGTAAACAAGAGCAATGTAAATCCTATCGAGCAGTATATCGCAGGCAAGCGGGGAAATAACAGGTTACCCGCTTCACCTAAAATCGCAATATCAGCACCAATATTTAAAAGAAAGGCAGGACAGGTCAAAAGTATCAGTGTATACAAAAGCCAGGACGGGTAATGGTTTTTAACTACACTCGTCAATCCTTTACCCGACACTATACCAATACGGGCGCACATTTCCTGTATTATCGCAAGAATTGGATATGCTACGAGCGCCATCCATAAAGTGGACAAACCATAACTTGCACCCGCCTGTGAAAAAGTGGTAATCGCGGAAGGATCATCATCGCTGGCTCCCGTAATAAGACCCGGACCAAGTGTTTTCCAGAATCTTTTAGTTTGATGTAGAAAACGGAAGTTTGACCTCATGATACTGCCTGTGAAGGGATAATAAATTCAAAAAGCAGTTATTAAATTTAAGAATAATCATGTACACCTGCATCCGGAACTGAGACTCATCGCAGCAATCTGTAAATTATACCTGCTATTGCTATCAGAACATAAAATATTACCAGCATATCAAAAGGCGTAAACTTTTTGCTGCCGCGATGAAAATAATCTTTCATCATTTGTCAATTTTAACTTGCAAGGACAATACCCATGCCAGCCTATCTGTAACTCATGCCAATTCAACTTCAAGTCAGTACTGGACTACGTTTGAACGAAAAAAGCCGGTTAGATCCACCGGAGATTTTACTTATAGAAACCCTTTCAAAATGAGAATTGACCTATTCAAATTGGAAATAATATGGAAGTTTTCTGCTTTTCATTTGCTTAGTTTATTCAACCAAGCTATACGGCGGATATCCCTTTAAATCAACAGGAATTCGAGAAGGTACTCTTTAACGTGCTTCTTTTTATGATGAAGATCGGGATGATGATGTACCTCCATATTTTACTTTAATGGTTCTTAATTTATGACTGCCTGTTACCCTTCGTTAGTCCCGACCGGATTAACGGGATCATTTGTTTTCTACTGAATTGTCCTCAGATAAGCCAGGCGCCGTCGCTATAATTCGAATTTCATTAGCTGCTGATATTTTTTGAATGGTTACCATTAGTCGACCTTGGTAAGCATTACGTGTGTCTGTTTTAAACGACCCGGTATAATTTAAGTCCCCGTTGTCAATGCCGATCAGACTGCCAGCGCCTTCCACTTTTACAGTGATGGGATTTGAAGCATCAATCACTAACTGGCCGGATTTATCCCTGATGGTAATTTCGTATACTTCGACATCACTTGAAATGGATAACGGTATTGAAGCGATTTGAAGCTTCGTTGCTCTTTCCGCTGTTACAATTTTTGAAATGGCGACTTTCTTCCCTTTGATATATCCGATCGCTGTCAGCTCCCCGATATGAAACGGTACCATCCAGTCACTGAAATAAAGATCACGGGATATCGCTTTTCTTCCCAATGATTTTTTGTTCAGGAATAATTCCACTTCATCACAATTGGTTGCGGTTCTTACCGTCAGCGTTGCCGTATCAGGCCAGTTCCATTTAAGCAACGCGGGTTGGTTCTGCCAGGGGTTTTGTGGCCGTTCGCCGGTAAATACAAATAATTGCAAAACCGGATCGCTGCGCCAATACGCAGCACGCTGATAAAAGCCGGCTTTTTTACCTCCCGCCAGATCTATATTACCAGACCTGCTGCCGCGTCGCGGAAATGGCCCTGCTTCACCCAGATAATCTATTCCGGTCCATATAAAATCTCCAATTACATAGTCATTGTCACGAACTCCGAGCCAATTATGAAGAGCATGGGTAGTTTCTGTTCCAAGGAAAAGCCGGTGTGGAAAACGCCGGTGTTCGGGCGAGTAGGTGCTGTCGGGATATAAACGGTCAATGTAATTATACCCGGCAATATCCAACTGATCCATAAAACCATTTCGTGAAGAAACGAATGACTGATCGCAGGCCGAGGTCGCCGGGCGGGTAGGGTCTTCTTCGTGGCAGATATTTACCAGCTTTTTGGCCAGCTTCCATCCATCATCATTAAACTGATCGGGTATCTCATTACCAATACTATATAAAATTACGCTCGGATGATTCCGGTCCCGGCGCAACATTTCGCGCAGGTCCGTTTCGTACCATTGATTGAAATATAAATGGTAACCATATTTTGATTTTCCACGCGTATTCTCGGTATAATTGAATGTCCAGTCCCGGGTCCACTCATCAAATGCCTCATCAAAAACATAAAAGCCCATTTGGTCACACAGATCATAAAATTCCGGAGCAAAGGGATGATGGCTCGGCCGGATAGCATTGCAACCCATTTCCTTCAATAAGCCAAGGCGATAGGCCCACACCGCAATGGGCACAGCATTTCCAAATGAACCTGCATCCTGGTGAATGCAAACCCCTTTTAATTTCGTCGGCTTCCCATTGACAAAAAGACCCTTGTCGGGTTCAAATTTCAGGCTCCGAATTCCAAAGGGGGTAGTAACCTCATCAATTATTTTCCCGTCAAGAAGCAGGGTACTGCGCAGGCGATACAGTTCCGGTGTCTGATCAGACCACAAACGTGGTTTTTGAACTATCAATTGTTGCGAGAAGGGCTGACCCTTCCGCATACTTTCCAGATTAATTTTCGTTTCTGCTTTTGAAATAAGAGAATCACGCGCTCCAAAAACACTGCTTCGCAATGTAAGTTCTTTGCGTTGTGGTTTTGTTTTCCATGGATCCTGTGTCCATGCCTGTTTCTCTTCTTCTGTGAAAAAATTTGGATCGATAATATAATCAGCCCTCACTGTGGCTTTCTCTGTTGTGACCTCAGGCGTGGTGATATATATTCCACCATTGATCTGAAAATGGGTATAACCTGTTACGACGAGACGAACATGGCGATAAATACCTGAACCGGCATACCAGCGTAAAGAAGGTTCGGCCGAATCATCTACCCGAACCGCTATCACGTTACGGGAACCATCCCGTTTCAGATATTCAGAAATATCATATCGAAATCCATTAAATCCATAGGGCTTTCTTCCCAGGAATTGTCCATTGATCCAGACATCACTGTTCATATAAACAGCATCAAATTCCAAGACCACTTTTTTTGTTGTGTCAGAAAATGCAAAACTTTTCCGATACCATGCGATGCCGTGTGAAAAATAACCGCCGTTGCTTTCACCATCCGGAGGTGGATTAAC
>Ga0209863_10000093_pt1 | contig 53054 bp, 42 predicted proteins | sample OrgsoiDNA2013046_FD_185796 | JGI IMG/M metagenome (GOLD analysis project Ga0209863, IMG submission 185796) | Permafrost soil microbial communities from the Arctic, to analyse light accelerated degradation of dissolved organic matter (DOM) -... | ecosystem: Environmental > Terrestrial > Soil >...
ATTTACAAAAATGTCAGACATCGCAACACGAGTCAAAAAAATTATAGTGGATAAGTTAGGAGTAGAAGAAGCTGAAGTAACAAACGAGGCGTCTTTTACAAATGATCTGGGCGCCGATTCGCTTGATACGGTAGAATTAATTATGGAATTCGAGAAAGAATTCAATATATCAATTCCCGATGAGCAGGCTGAGACTATTACAACGGTTGGCCAGGCCATCGGATACCTGGAAGAACACGCAAAGTAGAACGTACACCGTGATGCGCAAAACTTCGTTGATCCGCTTTTCGAAGGCTCTAAGCTAGAGAAAGCGGATTTATCACATTATTTATTATCCGCGCAATGGGTCATATGGAACTGAAAAGAGTTGTTGTAACGGGAATCGGTGCGCTTACACCTATCGGAAATAATCTGACTGATTATTGGAATAGCCTGCTCGGAGGCGTTTCAGGGGCGGATTTAATAACTCTTTTCGATGCTACAAAATTCAAAACCCGTTTTGCCTGCGAGCTGAAGAATTATGATCCCCTCAGTTTTCTGGATAAAAAAGAAGCCCGGAAACTGGATCGCTTTGCGCAGACCGCCCTGGCGGTTAGCGATCAGGCGGTATCGGATGCAGCCATTACCAAAGATAATGTGGACAGTGACCGCGTAGGCGTTGTATTTGCCAGTGGAATCGGGGGACTGATCACTTTCCAGGAAGAAGTGGTTCATTTCGCCAAGGGCGACGGAACACCCCGTTATAATCCCTTCTTCATACCCAAGATGATCCTCGACATTGCTGCGGGTCATATTTCAATCCGGCATGGCTTCCGCGGTCCCAATTTTGCGGTGGTCAGTGCCTGTGCCTCTTCAACGAATGCCATTATGGAATCCTATAACCTGATCCGGTTGGGTATGGCAGATATTATTCTGACGGGCGGTTCGGAGAGTGTGGTCAGCGAAGCAGGCGTGGGCGGGTTCAATGCCATGAAAGCATTGAGCGAACGGAATGATTGTCCACAAACGGCCAGTCGCCCCTACGATAAGGGACGTGATGGATTTGTGATGGGCGAAGGAGCGGGTGCCCTGATTCTGGAAGAATTGGAACATGCCAAAGCAAGGGGAGTTAAAATATACTGTGAAATCGCAGGTGCCGGAGCCACCGGGGATGCACATCATATTACGGCTCCGCATCCCGAAGGAAGGGGCGCCAAGAATGTAATGAATGCCGCACTCCGCGATGCACAGATGTCGGGCGCAGATATCGATTATATAAATACCCACGGAACTTCTACCCCATTGGGAGATGTTTCAGAAGTGAAAGCCATCATCGATGTATTTGGTGAAAATGCTTTTAAAGCCAATATAAGTTCCACCAAATCCATGACCGGTCATTGCCTGGGAGCGGCCGGTGTGGTAGAAGCCATTGCCTGCATCATGAGTGTGGTGCATGATATCGTGCCGCCTACCATTAATCATTTTGAAGATGATCCCGATCTTGATCCCCGTCTTAATTTTACATTTCACAAACCACAGAAAAGAATCGTGAACGCCGCCCTCAGTAATACATTTGGCTTCGGGGGACACAATGCGTGCGTCATCGTAAAGAAATACAAGGACTAATGTGTAAATGTGCAGATGTGCAAATGTGCAAATGATTTTTCATTCATGTCGTTTCCCATTCCATATTTTAAGACTTTCATTTGATTTATATCAAGTTGAAATTCGGGTTATTCTTTGCACTCAATTTGCACATTTGCACATTTGCACATTTGCACATTCTTTCCATCGTGTTCTCAGTTTTTCACGTTATTTTAGTGTTGTGGGATTTTTAGACAAAATTTTCAATACCGACTCCTCCATTGTTTCCTTCCGTAAACAACTGCGAAATGTACTGGGCTTTGTTCCGGGAAACGCTGTACTGTATAAAACAGCACTCACACATCGTTCGGTAAAAGAAAGTTCTGACCAGAATAATGAACGGCTCGAATACCTGGGAGACGCCATTCTCAGCGCCATCATTGCAGATTTTCTTTTTAAAAAATATCCATACAAGGAAGAAGGTTTTCTTACTGAAATGCGGAGTAAAATGGTGAACCGCGTACAGCTCAATGATATTGCGGTGAAAATGGGACTGCGTAAAATTTCCTATTTTAATAAATTCGATGGCTCCCTGAAAATGAGCCAGATTTTTGGCAATACCCTGGAAGCCGTTGTGGGCGCCATTTACCTGGACAAAGGATATGATAAATGCCGGCAGTGGGTGATGGAACGGATCATCCAGCCTTATTTATTTATGGAGGATCTGGAAAACCTGGAGATCAACCATAAAAATAAATTATATGGCTGGGCCAATAAAAATGGCAAAAACCTCGAATTTGAAACCATCGATGAACACATGGAAGGCGGCCGCCGCCTTTTTACTGTGGGCGCCGTAGTAAACGGTGAACTGATTACCCAGGGCCGCGCCTATAATAAAAAGGATGCGAGCCAGATCGCCGCACAGCTGGCGATGGAAAAACTCGGTCTGCAGAAACTGGATTCGGAAGAATAAGGAACTTTCCAGGATTTCTCCACAAACAGCCATTAATTATTGAGCTTGCGCACTGACCTCGGTCTCCAGCAGAAAATTTCTATTCATTTTCAGCGACCCGCATGTATGTTCAGGGGTTTTCCATGCATAATTCAATCAGTACATCATTGGTATTTTTCGGATGTAAAAAACAAACCAGTTTATTATCGGCACCCCGTTTCGGTTTTTCATTCAGCAACACAAAACCAGACGCTTTCAGTCTTTTCATTTCTGCTTCAATATCAGAAACGGCGAGTGCTATATGGTGAACACCCTCGCCTTTTTTCGCAATGAATTTTGCAATAATGCCTTCCGGATCCGTGCTTTCCAGCAATTCAATTTTATGGTCGCCCACTGCAAAAAAAGCCGTGCGGACTGCTTCCGACTCCACCATTTCTTCTTTATAACATTGCGTATTCAGGAGGGTTTCAAATAAAGGGACTGACTGGGAAAGACTTTTTACGGCGATTCCGATATGCTCCAGTTTTTCCATTTTATAAATATACCTTTTTAGGCGTAACGTGTAAAGCCGGAATGGTTCTTCAATCAGATGCAATTCTTACTATTTTTAGAACTATTGATTATCCATTATGTTATTATACGGAATAAGCGGTTATTCAAAAAAGCCTTAAGCATTACGCTTTACACGTTGCGCTTTAAAAGGTATCTTTATTAATCATGCGCAAGCTCCCGGTATATATGGATTATCACGCGACCACTCCCTGCGATCCGCGGGTACTGGAGGCGATGTTGCCTTATTTCAGCGGGCATTATGGGAATGCTTCCAGCCGGGGTCACGCATTTGGATGGCAGGCAGCCGGAGCGGTGCAGATTGCCAGGGAAGCGATTGCTTCTTTGATACACGCCGATCCGTCTGAAATTATTTTTACTTCTGGCGCTACCGAATCCATAAATCTTGCCATTAAAGGGGTTTACGAAATGCTTTCCGGCAAGGGAAAACATATGATTACCATTTCGACTGAACACCGGGCTGTACTGGATACTTGTAATCATCTGGAAAAACTGGGTGCTGAAGTGAGTTATCTGCCGGTTCAGACCGATGGGCTGGTCGATTTGGAAACTTTGGAATCTTCCATCCGGCCCGATACGATCCTGATTGCAGTCATGTATGCCAATAATGAAACCGGAGTCGTTCAGCCTATCCGTCTGATTGGTGAAATTGCTAAAAAACACGGGATTATTTTTTTTAGCGATGCTACTCAGGCGTTGGGCAAAACCAGTGTTCATGTGCTGCAGGATGGTATTGATCTGCTCGCCTGTTCAGCCCATAAAATGTATGGACCCAAAGGCGTGGGTGCACTATACGTACGGCGAAAAAACCCAAGGGTCCGGCTAGCTGCACAACTCGACGGCGGAGGGCAGGAGCGTGGATTCCGCAGCGGAACATTGAATGTGCCGGGCATCGTTGGTTTTGGCAAAGCTGCCGGACTGGCTACAGCAGAACTGAATAGCAATATGGAATGGACCGGCCGGCTGCGAGACAGGCTGGAACGGGGTTTACTGAAATTCGAAGGAACCAGCCTGAACGGAAATTCCCTGCAACGGGTTCAAACAGTTAGTAATATTTCTTTTGCGCAGGTGCCAGGCAACCGGCTGCTGGAAAGTCTCTTAAAAGAAATTGCCATTTCCTCGGGATCTGCCTGCAGTTCCGCTTCTCCGGAACCCAGTCATGTTTTAAAAGCCATGGGTTTGGATGATGAATCCGCCAATCAGGCAATCCGGTTCAGCCTGGGGAAATATAATACGGAAGAAGAGGTTGATTTTGTAATAGAAAAGGTAGGAAGAACGTTGAAAGACATAGCTGGTCATTTTCAGGATGTGCCCATGTGAAAATATGCAGATGTGCAAATGATCGAACTAAGAATTCATCTACACATTTTCACATCTGCACATTTTCACATTTTCACATTTAATTCAGGTCTTGTTATTTTAAAAACTAAACCCATGATCTACGTTTCTGATAAAGCAAAAGAAAAAGTAAGGGTATTAATGCAGGAATCCCCCATCGCGGATAAATCTGATCTCTTCGTGCGCGTTTCAGTGATCGGCGGCGGTTGTTCGGGTCTGAGTTATAAGATGGATTTCGATAACCTGAAGAAGCCTATGGACCAGGAATTTGAAGATAATGGCGTAAAAGTGGTTACCGACCTGAAAAGTTTTCTTTACCTCGTAAATACCACCCTCGATTTTTCAGATGGTCTGAATGGGAAGGGTTTTTATTTCAATAACCCGAATGCCAGCCGGACCTGCGCCTGTGGGGAAAGCTTCGCTGTTTAAGGCGGACCCAAAACAGGCCGCTGGTAGCTGATCCTGCAAATCAGGGTGTATCGTATTGTTAGAATCCGACGTTCTCTTTCCAATTTTGTTGATTCCACTGAACGGTTAAAATGGACCGGATTTCCTCCAAATCTGTTTACAGGTCGAATATTTTTCCCGGGATCAAATTTACTTAAAATATTCATTATCAAAATATTATATGCATGGCTCTAAAAAATTTTAGACTTTGGTCTTTCCGGTTAAAGCTTATAACGTATTCATTAATAGGCATTTAACTATACGAAGTACATTTACTATTTGATTTGGCAGGATTGGGCACTACTTTTAAGGTGTTTAATCCTATTCTGGTGAATAATTCACGCAGAAATCCAAACCAAATGAAAACGTATACGCGCAATTTTACCCTTTTGCGGATCATTTACACCCTGCTTATTTCTGCACTTTGTGCTGATCCGGCCGTTGCCCAATTAAAAATCGACTACGGAAAAAGTTATTTGAACGTTACCAAAGGGGCTACCGGAGGAACGATCGAACCCAACGATATTCTTGAGGTACGGGCTACTTTTGTAGTGGGCGGATCAGGTGTGAATGACTATGTTGACAGCTGTGCGTATTTCGATATCATCCCGGCCAATACAGCCTATATTCCCGGATCCCTGGCGATATTAACCAACGAAGGAAAATTATACAAAGCCTTTACCGATATTACCGGGGACGATGCCGGAGGTATAACAGGTACCAACGTTCGGATAAACCTGGGTTATAAAAACTTTCCCACTGCTACTGCCACCAGGAGAGGCCGGATAACCTATAATGATAAGCCATCATTTTATGGTTCCACCTGTATCCTGATTGCTACTTTCCGGGTGAAAGTAACCGGGGCTTATGGAACGAAGGTTAGTTTGGGCGGAGGCGCTATTTCCTATTATCCGTTTGGAACATCCATTACTTCCATCATTTTTCCACAGGACTCAGTAATGATCTTCCAGAACCTGGCCATATGTCCGAATTCTGCCAACAATGCGATCAGTTCAGAGTTTGGTGGTACGTTCGGATCGGGCACTGCAAAAAACAGGTTCGCTTCTTCCAAAATTTCAAACAACTATACGTATAATGTTTTCGGTCCCAATTCTCCGAACGACTATTATTATAATATTTCCAATAATACCAGTACCGGTGCTGCAGGGTATACCACGCTGAATACCTGGCCGAAACCGGATCCGAACATTGCCGGTTTTACATATTCACACCGTGTATTCTCTTTGTGGGATATCATTGGTGACCATACCGGCGCAGTGAATCCATTGCTGGGGAACCCGGCAACGGATACGGTCAACAGCGCGGGTGGTTATATGGCTGTGATCAATTCTTCCTATAAAACAGGAATTACTTTTTTGGACACGATTAATAATTTATGCCCGAATACTTATTATCAGTATTCTGCCTGGTTCAGAAATATATGTTCGCGATGTGCCTGTGACTCCAATGGTAAATCGCCCAGTAATGCGGGTTATATTCCAACGGGCCCCGGCGATTCGTCCGGTGTACACCCCAACCTTACCTTTAACGTGAACGGGTACGACTATTACACAACGGGTGATATACCCTATACCGGCCAGTGGATTCAAAAAGGATTTACTTATTTAACCGGTCCCACGCAAACCAGCATGGTCATTTATGTGCGGAATAATGCGCCAGGCGGAGGAGGAAATGACTGGGCTCTGGATGATATCAGTGTAGCGACCTGCGTACCGAATATTTCACTTACGCCCAATAAACCGGATACGCTTTGCAGGGGATCCGATGATACGGTTCGTTTTAAAGTAACCGCCTTTTTTAATAATTATACTGAATGGAAACTGGAGAAGAGTATAGATAATGGAGTTACCTGGATTTCACCCGGAATAGATACCCTGGGAAACCTTCCGTCGGGTTCTGCAACGCCGGTGTTTAATCCCGCATCAGGACTTTACGAATATCTTGTCTCCCGTTATTACAGGTTGAACAATGTGGATACAACCATCATATACCGGCTTACTATTGCTTCGACACCGGGAAATCTTACCAACATCAGTTGTAATTTTATAACTTCCAACCCCAAGTTTGTGCGCACAGCAAATTGTATTATCACTTTGCCGACACAAATTTCTGTTCACGGTGATTTACAGGATGGTGCGCTGGCCCGTATTCAATGGGTCAGTCAGCAGGAAACCGGCAGTATACAGTATATAGTGGAAAGAAGTGATGACGCAGGAGCGCATTACCGGTCACTGGCAACTTTTTCGGGAACCGCATCTCCGGGTATGGGTAGCAGTTATATTTATAATGATGCTGTGCCTGTATCCGGCCAGTCATACTACCGGATCCAGCTGGTTGATCATGAATTTTACAACTACAGTAAAATCATGCTGCTGAGTAATAATGAAATTCCGCTGAATATTTCAGGCCTTGTCAATCCCTTCGATCATACGATATCCTTTAACCTGACGGTTCCGGTAGATCATATCATCCAGGTTGGTTTGTATGATGCATTTGGAAGAAAGCTGAGGAGCTGGCAGCAAACTGCTTACAGCGGAATCAATCATATCGAACTGAATGAACCCCATGGATTGCAACCGGGCATGTATGTGCTCCAGGTTCTTTACCACGATCAGATGATAACCAGGCAATTGATGAAGAAAGCTGATCATTAAATGTGCAAATGTGCAAATGTGCAGATGTGCAAATGAGAACGGTTATCCGTCATCGATCATCGCCTGCCTGCCGGCAGGCAGGGTCATCCACCATCGACCATAAACCATCCACCAAAAAAAATCCCCCCGTTTAACCGGGAGGATGTTAAGCAAGTAGCAATGGTATATTAACTTTGGAGTTGGTGAATAGTCTGCAAAGCGGTGGCGAATATAGAAGAAAATGGGCTCAAAAAAAATTTTTTACCTTTCGAAGCCCGGATGAATGTAAACGTGTAGATGCTGCAAACAATTATATCTTTATTTTCGCGTCTATGTGGGCCGTTTGCAAAAAGGAATTCCGACAGTTTTTCAGCAGTTTGACAGGCTACATAGCCATCATCGTTTTTTTACTTCTCACCGGTCTCCTGCTTTTTGTTTTTCCGGATACCAGCATCCTGGATTTCGGTTATGCGAGCCTTGAAAAATTTTTTGACCTCGCACCCTGGGTCCTTCTTTTATTAATCCCGGCCATCAGCATGCGTTCATTTTCCGAAGAATTCCGCAGCGGAACTTTTGAAATACTTCAGTCCAGGCCGCTGACCAGCTGGCAAATCGTAAATGGAAAATACCTGGCCGCCCTGATGGTCATATTCATTGCCCTGTTGCCTACATGGATATATTTTTTTTCGGTCCGGCAACTGGCCACCCAGGCTGGTATGGACCTGGGCGCGACCATGGCTTCCTATATCGGTTTATTTTTTCTGACGGCCATTTTCGCTTCCATAGCTCTCTGTTGCAGCAGTTTTACCAGTAACGCGATCGTGGCTTTTATAACCGCTGCCTTCGCGTGTTTTCTGGTCTATACGGGATTTCATTCCATCAGCACTTTAAAAGCGTTTCCGATCGGAGCAGATTATTATATCGACATGCTGGGAATTGACTATCATTATCGGAATATGAGCCGGGGCGTGATCTCGGTAAGGGACCTGGTATATTTTATCAGTGTGATTGCATTTTTTCTAACCCTTACCAGGAACAACCTGTTAAAAAGATAAGCCGATCATGCAGAAACTATTTAATTCGGGATTTAGCTGGTTTTATCTTCTCACCGGAATCATCATTGTGAACGTGCTTGCTTCCTTTCTGAATGCCCGATACGATATGACCAGTGAAAAAAGATATACACTGACCACCCCGGTGAAAAATTTGCTGGGCCGCGTGCACGAGCCGGTGAACATTGATATTTTATTGGAAGGAAATCTGAAATCCGGTTTGCGCAAACTCCGGAACAGTACCGAGGCGATCCTGCAGGAATTCAATGAATATGCGGATGGCAATATTCATTACAGACTGACGGATCCGGTTGCCGGCGGAGACGACAGCACACGCGCACTGATCCTGGATTCATTGTCGAAGATGGGTATTCAGCCAATGACCCAGATCGCACAGTCAAAAAAAGGAGAAGAACAAAGTCAGCGCATTGTGATTCCAGCAGCGATTGTGGAATATAAGAACCGGGAGTTGCCGGTAGACCTGCTCAAAGGAGTTCAAAGAAGCCGGGAAGGGCAGTCACCTGAACAATTATATGTAAATGCCGAGAACCTGCTGGAATATAAATTTGCAAGCACCATAGACAAACTTATCAGCGATTCCCTACCGGCCGTTGGCTACCTGCTCGGTAATGGAGAGCCACTGGATTACCGGGTGTACAACCTGATCCAATACCTGCGGGAAAATTTTCGATTTGAAGTGGTGCCGCTGGATAGCGTGCCCTTTATTTCTTCGCAGCTGAACGTACTCATCATGGTGAAACCAACCATAAAATTTTCAGACGATGAAAAACGCAAACTGGATCAGTACGTGATGCATGGCGGCAGCCTGGTTTGCATGATTGATAATTTAAATGCAGAATCAGATAGTTTGGAATCGGCCAGGGAAACCATCGCATACGACCGGGGACTCCAGCTCGACGATCTCTTTTTTCATTATGGTGTGCGGATAAATCAGGACCTGGTGGAAGACATGCAATGCGCCAGTATCAACCTGGTGGTTGGCATGCAGGGCGGTAAGCCGCAGTTCCAGCTACTCCCCTGGCCATATTATCCACTGCTCGACGGAAGTCCGGCATCCGGGATCACAAAAAACCTGGACCCGGTTTTTTCAAAATTTACCAATTCAATCGACACGGTGAAAGCACCGGATATTACAAAGACGATTTTACTGCAGTCTTCTCCCAATGCCCGGACCATTTCCACACCCGCCCTGATCTCCCTCGAAGCGGTCAAAACGGCCAGCGATCCGAAAACGTTTCAGCAATCCAATGTGCCGGTGGGTGTTTTGCTGGAAGGAAAGTTTAAATCACTTTATGCGAACCGGATATCTGTTGTGATGGAAGACAGTCTGGCAAGGGTTTACCATCAGCCGTTTCTGAATTCAGGTGAAAAAACGGCCCGTATCCTGGTATGTGGGGATGGTGATATTCTAATGAATGAAATGAACAAGCAGGGGCCGCTTCCCCTGGGGTACAGCAAGGACATGAACTATACCTTTGCCAATGCTGAATTTCTCAGTAACTGCCTGGAATACTGTGTAAATCCTTCCGGAATTCTGGAGGCCAGATCGAAAGATTATTCCCTCCGGCTCCTGGATCCGGAAAAAACGGAAGACGACCGGAGTTTCTGGCAATTGATCAATTTGGCCGGGCCATTATCGGTTATCATTGTATGCGGAATGGTTTTTCAATATATCAGGAAGAGAAAATATAATACCGGTAAAACTTAAAGGTCTAAAAATATTCCCGTTTGAATCATTATCAGATTACATATATCATTTTCGGAATTGTGATCATCGGTGCGCTGATTTTCGACCTCGGGTTGCTCAGCAGGAAGGAGTCGTTAATATCACTTAAAAAAGCATTATACCAGACTTTATTCTGGGTAGCCCTGGCCATGGCTTTTGGGGTTTTTGTATTTATATATGATGGCCATCAGAAGGGGCTGGAATATATCAGCGCCTACCTGATGGAATGGAGCCTGAGCATTGACAATATTTTTGTGTTCATCCTGATTTTTTCTTTCCTCCATATAAACGAGAAGTATTTCGCACGTGTTTTACTGATCGGTATCCTGCTGGCCATATTCTTCAGGATTATTTTTATAACGGCCGGAATTGAACTGGTAACGCGCTTTACCTGGCTGCTTTATATTTTTGGTGCTGTTCTGATCTATACGGGCCTGAGTATGTTCTTTGCTAAAAAAGAGCAAAACGCAGATCTGGAAAAAAATAAAGTGTATCGTTTCCTAAAACGCTTCCTGCCCCTGATCGCAGAAGACGGGAATGGTAATCTGATCGTGAGCCGCGACGGTAAAAAATATTATACCACGATTTTTGTGGTGATCGTCCTGCTCGCTACGACCGATATCGTTTTTGCGCTGGATTCCATTCCTGCCGTTTTCGGAATAACGCAGGACCGGCTGATCATTTATACTTCAAACATTTTTGCCGTGCTGGGCCTGCGTTCCTTGTTTTTCCTTTTACGGGGGGCAGTGGATAAATTCCGGTATTTACAGAAAGGGATTGCCACCGTGCTGGTTTTCGTGGGCCTGAAAATGATGAGTGAGCTCGTTCATTTCAAAATTTCCATTGCCATTTCACTGATTGTTATTGTGGTTTGTATCGGCAGTTCTATCTTGCTATCCATGGTAGTTGCCAAAAAACAAACACTTTCATAAATTTTTCTCCCTGGTGCATTCTATCCGGCATATCGCAAAAATCATTTCAGGTTCCTTCCTGCAATTTCATCAGGATGATAATATAGAACACCTGATGACGGACAGTCGCCGGCTGGTTTTCCCTGAAACCAGTTTATTTTTTGCATTGTATGGCCCGCGCCGGGACGGACATGCATTTATTCCGGACCTCTATCTGCGCGGGGTGCGCAATTTTATTGTTTATCATCCCCTGGATTCGGCTGATTACCCGGATGCGAATTTTATTCAGGTGAAAGACAGTCTGCGGGCACTTCAGTCACTTGCTGCTTTCCACCGTCAGCAGTTCGACCTTCCGGTGGTAGGCATAACCGGTAGTAATGGAAAAACCATTGTAAAGGAGTGGTTGAATCAATTGCTGGAAGACCGGTTCCGGATCGTGCGCAGTCCCCGCAGTTATAATTCCCAGATCGGCGTGCCACTGAGTATCTGGCAGATCGGTGAACGACATGAACTGGCCCTGATAGAAGCAGGCATTTCCCGGTCTGGCGAAATGCAATTATTGGAGGAAATGATCCGGCCGACCATTGGCGTATTTACCAATATCGGGGAAGCGCATGACCAGGGCTTTGAAAATCTGCCTTCGAAAATCAGCGAAAAACTGGAACTATTTAAAAATTCGGCGGCGCTGGTATTCCCGGCGGATCAGGAGGAACTAAAGAAATCCATCCTTGCCTGGCATTTCATACATCCCGCACCCCTGCTGATTTCCATCGGCATGGACAACGATTGCACGATCCGGATAAAAAAAATAGGGAAACACAACGGACAAACCAGCATACGTCTTTCATACAAAGACAACCTGACTGACCTGGAAATCAACTTTGAAAATGATGCGGCGATCCAGAATGCACTCACCTGTATCGGCGTCATGTGGTATCTGGATATCCCGGTGAATGAATTGCAAAACCGGCTGAACCGGCTTAATCCGCTGGCCATGAGAATGGAGCTGAAAACCGGCATTAATCATACTTCGGTTATTAATGACAGTTATAGTGCGGATATCAGCTCCCTGAAAATGGCCCTGGATTTTTTATCCCAGCAAAAACAGCATAACAGGCGCACCCTTATATTATCGGATATCCTGGAAACTGGCAGAAAACCGCAGGCGCTATATAAGGAAGTCGCTGACATTCTCAGGAAATATCCGGTAGACCGGTTTATCGGTGTCGGTGAACAGATATCCGTCAGTGATTTATTTTTTATTGATTCGGGCGTTAAGGAGCGATTATTTTTTAATAGTACAGAGAGCCTGCTGCAGGCTTTCCCGGGTCTTGAATTCAGGGATGAGACCATTCTGCTGAAAGGTGCGCGTGTATTCGGGTTCGAGCGGATTGACCAGTTATTATCTCTACAGGTGCATGAAACCCTGCTGGAGGTGAATCTGGAAGCCATGGCCCAAAACCTGAAGCAGTATCAGCAGCTGCTCCGGCCATCCACCAAAATCATGGCCATGGTCAAGGCCTTTTCTTATGGAACGGGTGGATTCGAAATTGCACGCCTCCTGGAATTTCATAAAGTGGATTTTCTCGCCGTCGCTTATGCTGATGAAGGTGTATCCCTGCGTAAAGCGGGAATTCGGCTGCCCATCGTTGTTATGAATACGGAAGAAAACGCACTGGCTCCCCTGATCGAATGGCAGCTTCAACCGGTTATTTTTTCCCCCGGTGGGCTGGCGGCCCTGAATAAAATACTGAAGCAGGAAGCCATCCATCTTTTCCCGATTCATATAGAACTTGAAACCGGAATGAACCGCCTGGGATTTGCAGCAACCCAGATACCGGAATTATTGAAACAGTTAGACGGTACAGCGTTCCGGGTGGTATCCGTTTTCAGCCATCTCGCAGCCAGCGAGGAAGCCCAGCAGGATGCATTCACACAAAAACAATTTGAAACATTTCAATCCATGTCGGCCAGGATACAGGAAGCCCTGGGATATACTTTTATTCAGCATATTTCCAATTCGGCTGCGGTGGTTCGGAATCCGGCACTGCAACTCGATATGGTGCGGTTGGGAATCGGCCTGTATGGCATAGACCCCGCAAATTCAAAACTGCTGGATCTGAAAGAAGTCGGCACTTTAAAAACCACCATCGCACAGATCAAACAACTGGAAGCCGGCGAAACGGTCGGTTATAACCGCCGGGGAGTTGCTGAAGGTTTTATGAAAACCGGAACCCTTCGTTTGGGATATGCTGACGGATATCCGCGGACGCTGGGCAATGGGGTCGGGAAGGTATTTTATAAGGGCAAACTGGTTCCCACTGTCGGCAGTATCTGCATGGACATGACCATGATCAACCTGACTGACATTCCTGAAGCAAGGGAGGGGGATGAAGTGATTGTATTCGGAAACGAATTATCCGTGGCCGCTCTGGCGAATTGGGCCGGGACAAATGCCTATGATGTGCTGGCAGGCATTTCCCAGCGGGTAAAACGGGTTTATTTCGAATAAATCTTTCACAAACCGGAAGGCATTCTTCTTTTCTGAACTCATTATCTTTGCCGCTCATTATGAAAGAAAGAAAGATCATTTTTATCGTTTTGCTGATTATAGTAGCAGACCAGGCACTAAAGATCTGGGTCAAGACGCATATGCCGCTGAGCCATACCTGGGATGCTTTTTACAGGTCACCCGTATCACCTTTCGATAATGGCATTCATGTGGTGGGCAAAAAATTCCAGTTGTTTTTTGTGGAGAATGAAGGAATGGCCTGGGGTTGGAAATTCGGGGGCAACCTGGGGAAAATGGCACTGACCCTGTTTCGGCTTTTTGCTGTGATTTTCGGCGTTTACTATATACGTACCCTGATCCGTAAGAATTATCACAAAGGATATATCATCTGCGCCGGTCTCATTTTCGCGGGTGCTTTGGGGAACCTGCTCGACAGTATGTTCTACGGACTTATTTTCGAAGAAAGCACCTACGATCATGTGGCAAAAATTTTTCCCGCCCATGGCTATGCGAGTTTCCTGCACGGCAGGGTCGTGGATATGCTTTATTTCCCTATCATCAAAACCCATTATCCTCATTGGGTTCCTTTTGTGGGCGGAGGTGAATTTGAATTCTTCAGTCCGGTCTTTAATATTGCCGATGCCTCTATTTCCATTGGCGTGATTGCACTTTTTCTTTTTCAGAAACGCTTTGTGAAAAAATTGCCCGGCAATCCCGAGATCAAAACCAGCGAAAATGCGGAACGTTTAACGCTTAACGCCTAACGCCTAACGCTTAACGCCTGACGCCTTAGGCGCATCGCAGGGTACATTCCATATCATGCCACAACATTTAGCGTCGCACATCAAACGGGCGTTAGGCCTTAGGCTTTAGGCTTGAATCGTGCTTTTACTAGTCCCCCGCGAGGGCTTTTCCTATTTCAGGCAGGAATTGATTTTTGTAAATTTAAAGGTAGTTCAGCCTAAACTGAACCTCCAAATCCAATCCCGATGAAAAAGTTCCTGCTGGTGCTTTCATGCCTTGTATTGTCGTTTACCGGGTACAGTCAGGTCGTTGCATTTAATGGGCAATATTTTAAAATCGATACATTATATCCTTTATACGATATCCCGTCTCATAATAAAGGGCTCAGCTATCCATGGGAAATAACCTATGGGCCGGATGATTCACTCTGGATCACCGAAGCGCACCGCTACCGCATATGGAAAATACACCCGGGAGATAAAGGCAGTCGCATTTTACTTGACCTCAGTGCCGTTGCTTCATTCGATTACTACGATATGCCAAATGGTTATCCCGCACCGCAGGGTGGTCTGATGGGTCTGGCTCTGCACCCCCGGCTGCTCAGTGGAAAACCTTATATATATGTTGCCCTCGTGTACGATATATTTGGAACAAGCGGTTCGCCCAATAACAGCGTTTGCGCGGGCAGTGGTTCTGTGAGCAACCAACCCTGCTTTTATAAAACCAAAATTCTCCGGTATACTTATAACACCATAACGCATACACTGGGTTCCCCGACAATTGTCCTGGACAATCTCATGGGCAGTAACGACCATAATTCAGGCAGGCTGAAAGTGAGCCCTGTTCCCGAAAGCGATGGGAACTACCATCTTTACTATACCATCGGTGATCAGGGGGCCGGACAGTTCAATAATGGATTTCGAACCAATAATGCGCAGAATAAAGATGTGTATGAAGGAAAAGTTTTGCGTTTGAATACAGAAACAGACGGAGATGTTGACGACGGGGCCTTCAGTCCCTGGATCCCAAACGATAATCCGATCTCGAATTCTGTTTCAGGAAAAGTAAATGCCGTTTATTCCTTCGGGCACCGGAATGCGCAGGGTCTCGTTTGGGCGCATGTAGGTGCCCAGTATATTTTATACAATTCTGAACACGGGGATAAATCAGACGATGAAGTGAATATTATCACACCGGGAGATAATTATGGCTGGCCCAAAGTGGCCGGTATGTGCGACGATAATTATACAACGGCAGATGCAAATCCCAACAACGACAAACTGGCCAATCAGACGGTCACGGATGAAAAAAGTTTTTGTGTCGCCAACAATGTGGTGGAACCGCTGTTTTCTTTTTTTAATGTGAGTGGTAACAGTATTCCTTCGAGTGGTTCTTCCAACTATACCTGGCCGACCATTGCGCCATCGAGTATAGATTATTATGATCAGGCGTATATTCCGGGGTGGACGAATTCTTTATTGGTCACTTCATTGAAACTGGGTATGTACCGGCTCAAACTCAAGCCAGACGGGTCTGCCGTGGATAGTTCCAGTACGGCCCAGATTACAGATACCATTCCTTATTTACACGAATACCGGATCCGTGACCTGGCCATTGCGCCTACCGGGGACACGCTATTTCTCGCCATTGACAGCAGCGGATCCACGTCTGGCCCCACAGGAGGTTTTTCCGGCGCTACAGTGGCTACTAAAACACCGGGTCATATCCTGCGGATGGTTTATTTACCCAATCCGCTGGAGACTCCGGACAAGCCGGTTCTGAAGAAGAAAGAAAAAATAAATACAACGGTTGTATTTCCGAATCCTGCATCGGATCACCTGGAAGTGATATGCCGCGATTTGTTGCAGCAGCCTTTTACCGTTTCAATGTTTGATATGTCCGGAAGAATTCTGCTGACGGAAATTTTCACGGGCAGTCATTTTATCGTGCAACTGGAAAATATTCCTCCGGGCCTGTACATTTTTAAGATGCTGGACGGAAATGGTTCCGTTGTTACTATCCAAAAAATACTAGTCATACATCACTAGTCAATTGTCAATTGTTAATTGTCAATTGTTAACGCTGATTTATATCGGCGTGAAAAATATTAATTGTGGCGGAGATGGGAATGGATAAATCGTTGCAGGCGCTTGCTTATACATCTTCAGAAATAATTTGCACATTTGCACATTTGCACATTTGCACATTTGGCGAAGATGGTGGGTAAAATCTAAAGCCTTCGGCTTTAGATTTTACCCACCATCTTCGCAGGATCCACCCATTCATCAAATTCTGACGGTGTAACATAGCCGAGTTTAACGGCCATTTCTTTGAGGGTGGTTCCTTCCTTATGCGCCTTCTGTGCGATCTCTGCTGCTTTATAGTAGCCGATTTTTGTATTCAGGGCCGTGACCAGCATCAGCGAATTATCAACATGTTTTTTAATATTTTCTTCAATCGGTTTTATTCCGGTCGCGCATTTATCATTGAAGCTGGTACAACCATCCCCGATCAGCCGGGCGCTATGAAGAAAATTATAAATCATCACGGGTTTGAAAACATTCAGTTCGAAATTACCCATGGAGCCGCTGATGCTGATAGTTACATCGTTTCCCATTACCTGCGCACAGATCATTGTCAGCGCCTCACATTGGGTTGGATTTACTTTACCCGGCATGATGGATGAACCCGGTTCATTGTCGGGGATAAAAAGTTCACCGATGCCACTGCGCGGACCCGAAGCCATGATACGGATATCATTGGCAATTTTCATGAGACTCACGGCCAGTGTTTTCAATGCCCCATGTGATTCCACGATGGCATCATGAGCTGCCAGTGCTTCAAATTTATTTTCTGCCGTAATAAAAGGAAGTCCCGTGAGTTTGGCAATATGGGCCGCTACATTTTCCGGATATTGATCCGGTGTATTGATTCCTGTGCCGACAGCCGTTCCCCCGAGTGCGAGTTCGGCCAGATGGGGAAGGGTATTTTTAAGGGCTTTCAGTCCATGGTTTAACTGGGATACATATCCGCTGAACTCCTGGCCGACAGTTAAAGGAGTGGCATCCATGAAATGCGTGCGGCCGATTTTCACCACCTGCATAAATTCTTTTGATTTCGAAGAAAGGGTGTCTCGTAGTTTTTCGATACCGGGCATCGTAATTTCCACAAGTATTTTATACGCGGCAATATGCATGGCCGTTGGAAAAGTATCGTTGGAAGATTGCGATTTGTTCACATCATCATTCGGATGCAGAAATTTTTCTTTGTCATTCAGTTTACCTCCATGTAATACATGACCCCGGTATGCAATCACCTCATTTACGTTCATATTGCTTTGCGTACCACTCCCTGTTTGCCACACGACCAGCGGGAAATACTTGTCCAGCCTGCCTTCCAGGATTTCGTCACAGGCTTTTCCAATCAAATTTGATTTTTCTTCTGAAAGAATGCCGGCGTCCACATTTGTCAAAGCGGCCGCTTTTTTTAAAAAAGCAAATGCACGGATAATTTCTATTGGCATCCGGTTGATATCCTGTGCAATTTTAAAATTGTCGATGCTTCGCTGGGTCTGTGCTCCGTAGTACACATCAGATGGTACTTTTACTTCCCCCATGGTGTCTTTTTCGATCCGGAAATCCATATTTTTTTAATCTAGAATGCAAAATTAATTGGTTTTTGGAACACTAATTGCTAATTCTAGCGTTGTAATCCAAATCCATTTAAAACACCAATATCATGGAAAAACCTGCGTTCGCCCGCCAGGCAAAAACCAATCGCAGATCCGCTGCTTTAGCGGATGGGTTAGATCAGTACACCGGTGAATGGACAACCACGGAAGTAGTACATCTTCTGAAAAGAACGATGTTCGGTGTAACTGTAAACGATCTCAACTATTTTCTTGGAAAGACCATGTCAGATTCGGTGGATGAATTACTCACCCCAAGCGCGGTTCCTGCAACGGTTCCCCTCAACTCTTATAGTTCCAATGGTTATACGGATCCTACCGGCGTTGCTGCCTGGGATACATGGATAAATACCGGTATTGATTATCCCGATTCAGAAATGAATACCATGCGACTGGTTTCTCTCAAATGCTGGTGGCTCGGGCAGATGTTAAATCAAAACAGAAGCATTCACGAAAAGCTCACACTTTTCTGGCATAACCATTTTGCAGTAGATACTGCGACACATATCGAAGATATACCTGCCCGTCCGTGGTATGATTATTATATGATCCTGCGTGCAAATGCACTGGGAAATTTTAAGCAGATGGTGAAGTCGATGACGCTCAGCCCGTCGATGCTGTGTTATCTGAACGGCAACTCCAACAAGAAAACTTCTCCCAATGAAAATTACGGAAGGGAGTTACAGGAATTGTATACGATTGGCAAAGGCGTAGATTCTCATTACACGGAAGATGATGTACGCGCGGCCGCCAGGGTGCTTACCGGACATACAGTAGACAGTTATTTCAATTATACTTTTGATCTGGCCGGTCATGATGACCAGAATAAAGATTTCTCTAATTTTTATGGAAGCACAGTCATCACCGGCCGATCCGGTGCTGCAGGAGCCGGTGAACTGGATGACTTACTGAATATGCTTTTCAGCAATCCGGAATCCGCCAAATTTATCTGCCGGAAAATTTATGGTTTTTTCGTTTACTATAAGATTGACGCAAGCATTGAAGCCAATATCATAACACCGCTGGCGCAGGTATTCCGCAGCAGCGGGTATGATATTACCGCCGTGATGTCTGTTCTTTTAAAGAGCGATCATTTTTATAATATGGCTTATTCCAGCGCCTGCCTGATCAAAAGCCCGCTGGATTTTGTCATCGGACTCATGCGCGAATACGGCGTAAAAATGCCCGACCCGTCTGATTACGGATCCAGCTACAGCGCCTGGGATATTATTTTGCAAACGACGGTTCCGCTGCAGCAGGAAATTCTGCGCGTACCGGAAGTGGCAGGCTGGTATGCCTATTATGAAGGAACGGCATATCACGAACTGTGGATCAACTCAGTTACTTATACAGAGCGGAACGCATTCACCGATCAGATGATCTCGAGTGGAATGATGATGAATATGGTTCCTCTTTTAATCGATCCCCTGGCTTTTGCAGGTTCCCTTACTTCTCCCGGCGATCCGAATCTGCTGATCAGTGAATCCCTGGATATTTTATACCGGGTTCCGCTTGCAGCAGAAACAATCACCACACTGAAACAAACCATTTTACTGGGCAACCTCACAAATGATTCTTACTGGACGAGCGCCTGGAATGCTTATATCGCCAATCCGACTGACCCGGTTGCGAAAGGTACCGTGTTCAACCGGCTGCAGACCCTGTATAAATACCTGATGAACCTTCCGGAATATCACTTATCATAATCTGAATCCATTGCTATGAAAAGACGTCATTTTTTAAGAAATATGATTCCGGCCTCGGCCGTCTTTCCTTCTCTTGTGAATGGTTTTACAGTGAAGGCATTTGGGGCAGGCGGTTTTTTTGAAAGCCTTGCCGGCGCGGCAGACAACGATCACGTTTTTGTGATCATCCAGTTGTCGGGCGGGAATGATGGTTTGAACACCCTGGTGCCTATCAGTAACTATGGTGATTATGTGGCCCAGCGTGAGAATATCGCGATTCCACTGGATAAAGTGCTTTCTCTAAGCGGATATTCAAAAGCCGGGTTGCATCCCTCCATGACGGGTATGCAACAGATGTATAATGAAGAAAAATTATCGATCCTTTACTCTGTTGGTTATCCGGAACCCAATCAGTCCCATTTCCGCTCTACTGATATCTGGCTTACCGGTGCAGATGCTGACCAGTACCTCACCACCGGATGGACAGGTCGTTTTTTGAGCACGACCTATGAAAATTTTCCGATCGGATATCCCAATGCGACCATGCCGGATCCACTGGCTATTCAGATCGGATCCATCATATCAACAACTTTTATGGGACCCGGTGGATTTACTGCCATGGCCGTTCCGACAGATATCGATTTTTATAATCTCATCAATGCCACAACAGATCCGGTTCCGGATTCCCCCATGGGTACGGAACTGACCTATCTCAGAACGGTTGCCAGGCAGACAAATAAATATGCGGATGCCATTGTAAGCGCCGCTGCGAAAGCAGGTTCACAGGCTACCTATCCTGCCAACAATTATCTCGGTGCCCAGTTAAAAACGGTTGCCAGGCTGATTTCCGGCGGACTGAAAACAAAAGTATATATGGTAAGCATGGGTGGTTTTGATACCCATGGCGGTCAGGTGCAGGCCGGAAATACGGCGACAGGCAACCATGCAAACTTATTGAAACAGGTATCCGAAGCCATCTCGGCTTTCCAGGCCGATTTAACACAACTGGGCCTGGGCAAGCGGGTAATCGGAATGACCTTTTCCGAATTTGGTAGAAGAATCAAATCCAATGGTAGTTCAGGTACCGACCATGGGTCAGCCCAGCCGGTATTTTTATTTGGAGAACCGGTAAAGCAGGGCGTGCTGGGCAATCCTCCGGACCTGCCTTCCTCCCTCACAACAGAATCGAGCCTCCCGATGCAATACGATTTCAGATCGGTATATGCAACCGTTCTGCGTGACTGGTTTTGTGTGGACCCTGCAGATGTGAGTACCATGCTCTATAAAAATTACCAATATCTGCCGCTGGTAGAAACATCTGCCTGTACAATAGAACAGCCACCAACCACCCTGGGTGATAAACTGATCCGCAATGATCCGAATCCATTTGTCAATTCGACGACCATCACATTTAAAACCGATGGCGGATATACACTGGTGCAGGTGTTTGATGTTTCAGGGAGACTTGTAGGTGTTCCGGTGAGTGCTACCTATCAAAAGGGCGAATACAATGTGGTATTTAACGCGTCCAGCCTTGCCGCGGGTGTTTATTACGCAAGATTACAAAATGGTTCAACACAACAGGTCAGAACCATGATAAAACTGGCTCATTGAGAAAAAACCTGAAATATTATTTACTCACGTTGATGGGTACCTGCTTTTTCTTTTTTTCCGGCTTTGCCCAGAAAGACAGCATTGAGTATAATTCCACCTGTGTTAATTACAAGATCGAATTCGGTTCCTCCGTATTTGACCGGATATCTTTTCCGGATAAAGTAAAATGGCATTTTGGCGATCCTGCTTCCGGTTATTATGATAGCGCCGGTACGAAAGCGCCGAGTCATTTATATGCGACACCGGGAGATTATTATGTTTCACTATTCGTTGTAACGGCAGGAGACACGATAAAACTATATGATACCATTCATGTAATCACCCCGACGCCATATAATTTTGGTCCGGATATTTATCTCTGCGAAAAGGCCGATACCAGTATAACAGCACCGGTCATTCCGGGCGCGGAATACGAGTGGAATGATGACAGCCTGACCAGCACACCGGTACTTCATATAACAAAGACCGGTGTATATACAGTGAAGATCAACGGTTGTGCCGTAACCGATTCGATAGGTATATATTATAGCAATCTGCCGGAAATAAAATTGGGCGATGATCATGTGATGTGCGCAGGTGAAACACTGACGCTGAACGCAGCCACGCAGAATGGAAATTATATCTGGAAGCTCAATGGTGCCGTGATTCCGGGAGAATCCCTCGGTCAACTGGTAACACAGGCACCCGGCGGGCAATACATAGCCATGGTAACAGTGCCCGGATGCGGAGACTACCAGGATACAGTGAATATTACATATGCAGGTCTTGCCGCCCCTCCTTTTTCACTCGGACCGGATACTTTATTATGCCCGAAGGAAATATTTCCGATCACTGCCACGGTAGCGGGTGCCACGGCTTATATGTGGAGTACGAAAGAACAAACACAAACCATTCAGGTCAGCAGCCCGGATAAATACTGGGCTTTTGTAACGGTTTCCGGGCAGTGTGAAGTGGTTGACACGGTGGAAGTCACTTACCGGGGCGATAAGAACCTGGACTTTCATGATACGGCAATTTGTAAAGGGGCAACGCTGATCCTGGATGCGGATTTTGGAACCGGTATTTATAACTGGGTGGCTGATCCGCCACAGCGGGACGATCAGAACCAGACCAAACAATCCACTTATTATGTGTACGAACCGGGCAAGTACAGTGTTGTGGCCCAGGTAGGACAGTGTATTTATAAAGATAGCCTGCAGGTTACTTTCAATGATAGCCTGGATTTGAATATTGGCAGGGACACTTCACTGTGTATCGGTGAGGAATTTTTACTGCATGTGAAAACCAACGCCAATTCATTTACCTGGCAGGACGGAAGCACGGCTATAAATTATGTGGTTGGCGATTCGGGCATCTACCAGGTGATTGCCCAGAATGGCTGCGGGTTTGATACGGCTGCTGTACATATAGCGAGAAGAACCTGTACCTGTGAGCTCACCTTACCCAATGCCTTTACACCCAATTTCGACGGGGTGAACGATGTATTCCGTCCGCTGCATCCCTGCGATATGACAGAATTCAGAATGCAGGTTTACGACCGGTATGGAAAACTGATCTTCCAGACAACTGATTTCAGTCATGGCTGGAATGGCACTTATAATGGCATGCCTGCCGACGACGGAACATTTATCTGGATGGCATCTTACAGGAATACAGAAACCAAGGCGATGCAGTTCCGCAAGGGGTTTGTGATTGTGTTGCATTAAGACATTTAAGGCCTGTTTCATTTTAATTATAGGTTATTTACCCTCTTTTTATTTAACTGTTAAGTAAGGGAATTTAGTCATCAATAGGTTAATTCCAGAAGAACAGCGTTAACTTTATACCCCATTATCCATTGCATCATCTACACTGGCCCCGGTCAAAAATTTGATCATCCGAAACTTTTTTAGAAAAAGCGGCTTTCATTAATTATTTGGAAATCATACATTTATGAAAAAGCAATTTTATTTATCCGCACTGGTTCTGCTGACAACGGTAACCTCTTTTGCACAGGATCCGGGATGGCCAAGACAATTCACGAATAATGGTTCCGTGCTGGTCGTTTATCCGCCTCAGGTGGAAGACTGGCCCGGGTATCAAACAATTGATTTCCGGATGGCATTTTCACTTACACCGGCATATCAAACCAAACAGGTTGTTGGTGTGGTGTATATAAATGCTTCCACGGCCGTTGATACTTATAACCATATGGTCGCGATTTCCAACATGAATATCACCAGTGTGCATTTCCCTTCACTGGATCCCGGAACAGCGGCATCCATGGAGCAAATTGTGAGGTCAACGCTCAATATTTCACAAACCGTAAATGTTTCCATGGAAAGAATTGTGGCCTGTACCCCCAAGCCGCAAACCAGCAATACGGTAAATGTTCAAAATAACCCGCCAACCATTTTTGTAAGTACCAAGCCCGCCATCATGCTTCAGTTAGAGGGGCAACCCGGCATTACAGATGCCACCAAAGGCGGTATCCAATATGTTTTCAATGCGAACTGGCCGGTATTCTTCGATCCGAAAACAGCCACTTATTTTCTGTATGATAATATGGAATGGCAGTCAGCAACACAGCTGAATGGCCCCTGGGCATTCACGTCAACACTTCCATCCTCTCTTATCAGTTTATCAACCGATAAAAATTGGAAATCATTATTACAGGGAGCCATTCCGGCCAATGCCTGGCCTAATTCGGCCATGCCCCGGATATTTTATTCAACCACACCGGCCGAGATCATTCTTTTCAAAGGAGCACCGGCCTTGTCTCCGATTCCCGGGACCAGCCTTTCCTATGCAACGAATACAAACAATGCCGTATTCTTTTCCAATGCAACCAATTTGTATTATTATCTGGCAGCCGGGAGATGGTTCAGCGCATCCGGGCTGAATGGCCCCTGGACTTTCGCCACACCGGATTTACCTGCCGATTTTGCCAATATTCCAACGGGCAGTCCGGCAGCGGGCGTATTGAGTTCCGTTCCCGGAACACAGCAGGCGGCAGATGCAGTTATGATCGCACAAATTCCGACGAAAACAACGATTGACCCCAGTTCGGCCCCTGCCGTTACCATCACCTATTCCGGACAACCTGTCTATGTGGTGATAGACGGGACCAGTCTGTCCTATGTTCAAAATACCAACGATAAAGTGATTATGGTCAGTAATGATCAGTTTTATGCCTGTGTAGGTGGTTTTTGGTATGTGGCTTCCTCTGCGCAGGGACCCTGGGTACTGGCCACGTCTGTTCCACAGGTGATTTATACGATTCCTGCCAGTTCACCGGTTTATAACGTTACTTACGTAACTCAGACCGTTACGGTTACGGGTACGGTTCAGTCCAGCTACACGGCCGGTTACATGGGTGCATTTGTTGTGGGTGTGGGTGTGGGCGTGATCATTGCCTCAGGTACGGGATACTATTATCCGCCCTATATGTATTATCCTCCGGTGGGGTATCCTGTTTGTTATGCAAGTGCAGTCACTTACGGCGCTTATGCCTATCATCCTTATTCTTATTATGGCGGCGTCAGTTATGGCGCTTCATACAATTCATATACAGGCACGTATTCACGCAGTGCCACTGCCTATGGCCCTTACGGATCTGCAACAGCCAAGCAGGCATACAATCCATATACGGGAACTGCAGCCCGCGGAGCTTCCGTGTCGACGCCTTATGGCACAACCAGCGCAGCACAGGCGTATAATCCTTATACAGGCGCGTCTGCATCAACACACCAGACTTCAAATGCTTATGGCCAGTCAGGATCTTCTACTTATAATAATGGTCATGGAACAACGACTCAGACAACACATTCAACCAATAATTATGGCCAGACGACTGCCACGGCGCAAAATTCAAATGGGGCAAAAGCTGTAGGTGCCAGCGGCCCGAACGGTACGGCGACGGTAGCCAAAGGAGCTAACGGGAATATGTATGCGACAAAAGACGGAAATGTATACAACAATAGCGGGGGATCCTGGTCTCAGGCAGATAATTCAAAATACAACTCCTCATCTTCACAATCTTCTTCAGCACAGTCTTCGGCAGCGAAGTCTTCTTCACAGAATTCTTCCGCACAATCGTCTGCTGCGAAAAGTCAGAGCAGCGGATCTTACAATAAACCCAGCGGCGGGTCAGCACCTTCCAGTGAAATGTCCAGTGCTGCCAGTGACCGGTCAAGAGGCAGTTCCGGTGCCAGTTCATGGGGTGGCGGCGGCGGAGCCAGTCGTGGCGGAGGCGGCGGAGGCTGGGGCGGTGGTGGTGGTGGAGGGGGCGGCGGAGGTGGTTTTGGCGGAGGTGGGGGAAGAAGATAGTTGGTTTAAGGTGGATGGTGTATGGTGTATGGATTTTTCCATCCACCATACACCATCCACCATAAACCATATTAAAACCAACCCGATTTCTTGGAACTGCTTCGGCCTCCCAGACCGAGGGCGCCTAACAGACCTCTGGTAATCATACTGGCAGCAGTTCTTTCCACCTGTTTGGCGGCACCGCTGTTCAGGATTTTTTCCAGTGTGGAAGGTTCCGGTTTGGCTCCGGGTTTGGCCGGATTCGCCGGATTTTTATTTGCTGCATCCTGCAGTTTCTGTGTCAGGATCTCGTAAGCACTTTCACTGTCAATCACCTGATTGTATTTTGGAACCAGTTTGGATTTTGCAACAATGGCGTCGATCTCGGCCGGTGTTAATATATCCATCCGGCTTCTCGGTGGCACCACCATACAATGCACAAGAGGCGTCGGCACACCTTTTTCATCCAGCATGGTTATCAATGCTTCCCCGATCCCGAGTTCAGTGATCAGGTCTTCTGTTTTATAATAGGTACTTATCGGATAATTTTCTGCTGCCTGTTTGATTGCTTTGCGGTCGTTCGCAGTAAAAGCGCGCAGGGCATGCTGCACTTTTAATCCCAGTTGAGCCAGTACACCCGGTGGCACATCTGTCGGATTTTGCGTGCAGAAAAATATGCCGATGCCCTTGGACCGGATCAGTTTTACAATGGTTTCAATTTGTTTCAGAAGTGCATCACTGGCTTCCTGAAAAACCAGGTGTGCTTCATCAATAAATAAAACCAGTTTGGGCTTTTCGACGTCGCCTTCTTCCGGACAGGATGCATATAATTCCGCTAGTAACTGCAGCATGAACGTGGAAAATAATTTAGGCTTATCCTGCAGATCCGTAACACGCAATACATTTACCTCCCCGCGTCCGTCTTCTGAAATACGCATGAGGTCAGCCACTTCAAAACTTTTTTCCCCGAAAAAAACATCGGCCCCCTGTTGCTGTAGTCCGATTACTTTGCGCAGGATGGTTCCGGTAGACGTCGTTGCAATCTGGCCGTAAGCCTGCTGGATTTCTGCCTTTCCTTCATTGGAAATGTATTGCAGCACTTTGATAAAATCCTTCAGGTCCAGCAGGGGCAGTTTATTGTCGTCGCAGTATTTAAAAATCATGGCGACGAGTCCTTCCTGGGTATCGTTAAGTTCGAGGATCCTCGACAATAAAATGGGGCCGAATTCACTCACGGTGGCGCGTAACCGAATTCCTTTTTCGTTGCTGAGTGTCATGAATTCAACGGGGAATGCCTGGGGTTCATATTTGATTCCGATGCTGGCACACCGGTCTTTGATTTTATCATTTACCGTACCGGCAGCGCCAATTCCGCTGAGGTCTCCCTTGATATCCATGACCAGTACCGGTACACTGGCATTACTCAGGGCTTCACTGATCATCTGCAGTGTTTTTGTTTTCCCCGTGCCCGTGGCTCCGGCGATCAGACCGTGGCGGTTCATGGTCTTTAAGGGAAGGTTAATATCGGCGCCTGCAACGGGTTTTCCATCCAGCATGCCGATCCCGATTTTAACGGATTCTGATTTGAAGGTATATCCGGCTTTTACTGCAGCGAGGAAAGAAGCTTGATCTGACATAGTGTGTCTTTTTTGTTTGCCTGACTGGCAATTCGGGAATTCGAGAATTTGAAAATATTATTCCCGAATTCCCGAATCCCCGAATTCCCGAATTCTTTCTTCAATTAATTGCTGAACGAGTTTCTCCAGTTCTGCAATCCGTTTTTCATAGACCGGTAGTTTCCTGGCAGCAGCCTGTGCCCGGAGTGCGCTGGTATATTCAAAGGCCGGACTTCCCGTAACCGCGCTATTGGGTGTTTTGAGCGATTTAGTCACCCCGCTTTGTGCATTGATCTTGCTGCCGTCTGCAATCTGAATATGGCCAACGATGCCAACCTGCCCGCCCACCATTACATTTTTACCAAGTTTTGTGCTCCCTGAAACACCGCTCTGGGCGGCGATTACAGTATTGTTTCCAATTTCAACATTGTGGGCGATCTGGATCAGGTTATCGAGTTTGGCTCCTTTTTTAATCAGTGTTGAACCGATCGTAGCCCGGTCGATGGTTGAATTGGAACCAACTTCCACAAAATCTTCTATCACCACATTTCCCATCTGCGGGATTTTTTTGAAACTGCCGTCAGTCTGCGGAGCGAACCCAAATCCATCGGCGCCGATAACTGCCCCGGCATGGATCGTGACCTGTTGTCCGATCACGCAGCCATGGTAAATTTTAACACCGGGGAAAATAATGGAATGGTCTCCAATGGAAACATCGTCCCCGATATATGCCTGCGGATAAATTTTTACATGATTCCCGATTTTAACATTGTTTCCAATAAAAGCAAATGCACCCACAAAAACATTTTCGCAGAGTGTGGCCGACTTGGAAATATAAACAGGTTCCTGTATTCCGGTAAGCTGAAGATTCATCATCTCCTGGTATTTGGAGAGCAGGGAAGCAAATGCAAGATAAGCATCCGGAACACGGAGCAGGGTCGCGCTGATTTTTTCTTTCAGCACCTGGGTTTCATTGATTATAATGATTGAAGCTTTCGTGCTGTATAAGAACTCTTCATATTTCGGATTGGCCAGAAAAGCCAGCTGACCGGCCTCGGCCTCTTCAATTTTTCCGAAATTGTTTACCAGTACTTCGGGATCACCTTCCAGCCTACCCTGGATCAACGCGGCTATCTGGGCAGCAGAAAATTGCATAGAAATTATTTTGGAATCGAATCATTCATGTTATTCTTCCGTCAGGTAACAAATATAGAATTTTTTAACTGCCGTTGAGAGGCTCTGATGGATCAGGGCATTGTCTACCTGGGAGATGTCCCGGACCGTCCCGTCTTTGAACAGAATATTAATTTTTTCGTCTGTCGGGTTATAGGTCGTATTGGTATGTTCGCCTGTGAAAACAAAATAGGAAGCATCTTTTTCAGAAATATTTAATATGGCGGCGGCTTCCAGTAAATATTTATTCACACGGGACTGCTCAAAGGGCTCAGCCTGCAGTTTGGCCTTGAGTAAATGACGGTTGATCAGCATGCTACTCAGGCCGGACAATACCGGATCAGCGTCTTTCATCCAGATTTTTAATGCACTCAGGATATCATTGTCATCCATGCCGCTGAATGCTTCCAGCCATTCAGAAGGTTCCTGGGGTGAATGGGAGAGAAAAAAATCCAGCGGTTCAGATCCGGAATCCAGGCTGTCCCCGCTGCGAATCTTTTCCCTTGCGCGCTGGATGATTTTCACCAGCATACTTTCTGCGCTCACGACCGTTTTATGGAGGTAAACCTGCCAGTACATGAGCCGGCGGGCCACCAGGAATTTCTCAATGGAATAAATCCCCTTCTCCTGTACCATGAGTTCGCCTTCATGCACCGTGAGCATGTGGATGATGCGGTCATATCCAATGACACCTTCTGAGACACCGGTAAAAAAACTATCCCGGTTGAGATAATCCATCCGGTCCACATCGAGCTGACCGGATACAAGCTGATGCAGGAATTTTTTTGGATACAGGTTTGTAAAAATGGCAATCGCTGTGTTGAGTTCACCATGCAATTCCCGGTTCAGTACCTGCATGATCTGTAAGGAGACGGATTCGTGATCTGTATTTTCAATCAGGATATTTTCCAGGGCATGGGAGAAGGGGCCATGACCCACATCGTGCAGGAGGATGGCTATTTTTGCGCCCAGCTCTTCGTTTTCTGTGATATGAATGCCTTTTCCTTTGAGCACAGCCAGCGCATTGCACATCAGGTGGTACGCACCCAGGGAATGATGAAGACGGGTATGTACGGCACCGGGATATACCAGGTTGGCGAAACCCATTTGCTGTATCCGGCGCAAACGCTGGTAGAAGGGATGCCGGATCACTTCCAGTATCAACGGATGGTCGATGGTAATAAATCCATAAACCGGATCATTGATGATTTTCTGAGAACCTGTACCCATGTTGATTTTGTTAAAAGAAGTCAATACCGGATCCAAATTTAGGAATGACTGACTGATAAACTATCTTTAGAAATACGAAATGAGCAATCATGGCACTAGGAACGATACTTTGGGTAGATGATGAGATTGACAGCCTGCAGTCTCATATAATTTTCCTGCGCAACAAGGGATATGAAGTGCATGCGATGACCAACGGGCTGGATGCAATTGATTTTGCGAAGGAAAATCCGGTTGATGTGGTATTGCTGGATGAAACCATGCCCGGCATCAGTGGTCTGGAAACCCTCGCGAAAATTAAAGAGGCCAACCAGCAGATCCCCGTTGTGTTAATCACAAAAAATGAAACGGAAAACCTGATGGATGAAGCCATTGGCCGGCAGATTACCGACTACCTGATCAAGCCGGTAAACCCAAACCAGGTGCTGCTCAGTCTCAAGAAGATTATTGACAATAAAAGGCTCGTAGCTGAAACCACCACATCAGCCTACCAGCAACAATTCAGGGAGCTGTTCATGACGCTCAACAACAATCCGGATTTTACGGAATGGATGGACCTGTATAAAAAACTCGTTTACTGGGAACTGGAAATGGAAAAAAGCAATAGTCCTGAAATGCAGGAAGTTTTTCAATCCCAGAAGCAGGAGGCCAATACAGAATTCTTCAAGTTTATATCAAAAAATTATGTAAAATGGGTGGCGCCGAAAGCGACACATGCGCCGGTGATGAGCCATACTCTTTTGCGGAACAAAGTTTTTCCAAGCCTGGAGAAAGGGGTGCCTCTGTTTTTTGTGCTGATAGATAACCTGCGGTTCGACCAGTGGAAAGCAATCCAGCCCGTTTTTGCACAAAGTTTCCGGATACAGTCGGAAGAAACTTTTTACAGCATCCTGCCCACGGCTACGCAGTATTGCCGGAATGCCATTTTTGCCGGACTGATGCCTTCGGAAATCCAGGCGCAGTATCCCAATCAATGGAAGAATGATGATGAGGACGGGGGTAAGAACCTGGCTGAAGAGGAATTTTTCCGGGGGCAGCTGAAGCGGCTCAAAATGGATCATTTGAAAACATCCTATACCAAAGTGCTGAATCATCAGGCCGGTCAGGATCTGGTGAACAATATCCTGAATCTGATGAATAATGACCTGAATGTGATCGTATATAATTTTGTGGATATGCTCAGTCATGCGAGAACTGAAATGGAAGTGCTCAAGGAGCTGGCCAGCGATGAAGCGAGTTACCGGAGTATTACGGCGAGCTGGTTTGAACATTCCCCCTTACATCAGGCACTCAAAAAAATATCCGATAAAAAAATTACGATCGTGCTGGCCACCGATCATGGCAGTGTGCGGGTGAAGTCGCCGTATAAAGTGATTGGTGACAAACAAACCACGACCAATCTCCGGTATAAACACGGGCGCAATCTGAATTATGAACCCAAAGAAGTGCTGGCATTCCGGGATCCCAAGGAAGCTGGTCTGCCCGTGCCCACGATCAATTCATCCTTTATATTCGCCCGGGGAGATGGATTCCTTTGTTATCCCAATAACTATAATTATTTCGCCAATTACTACCGGAATAGTTTCCAGCACGGCGGCGTGAGTATGGAAGAGATGATCATTCCTGTCATTAAGATGGTTGGGAAAGCCTGAAAGGGGTTAATGGTGTATGGTTAATGGTGTATGGATAATGGATTAAACCATCTACTATCCACCATTTACCATTCACCTTGTGGATAAATGAATGTTATGTTTAATTTCGTAATCAGCAACTTTGAGAAATGAAATACACCGTTACCACGCTGGAAAAAATTGAGAAAATCATGCATGAATCGGGTTATGTGATCCGGTATGAACGGGGAAATTTTCAGAGCGGATATTGTATTCTGGAAGAGAAAAAAGTGCTGGTACTGAATAAATTTCTTCCTTTGGAAGGCCGCATCAATACCCTGATAGATATCATTCCCCAGCTCACCCTGGATCCGGAAACGCTGGCGCCGGAAAGCCGGAAGGTGTTGGAGAACCTGCTCAAACCGCAGAGCTGATCGCGCGGTTCAATTATTTTCGACGTGCAATTTCCTTCAATAAAAATAAGTTTTCTTGGCACAGGCACCAGTGGGGGCGTACCCATGATTGCATGCCCCTGTCCGGTTTGTCATTCTGCTGATAAAAAGGATAAGCGACTCAGGTCGAGCATACTGGTTGAATCATCCACAACCCGGATCGTAGTGGATACAACGCCTGATTTCCGATACCAGATGCTGCGGGCAGATGTGACGAAACTGGATGCCGTGTTATTTACACATCCGCATAAGGACCATATTGCCGGAATGGATGATATCCGCGCATTCAATTTTTTTTCCGGGAAACCGATGCCCGTTTTTGCCAATGAGCTGACACAGGAAGTGATTATCCGGGAATTTCCTTATGCGTTTACTGATTTCCGTTACCCGGGTGTTCCGGAAATACAGCTGAATACAATCGCCCTGGATCCGTTCATGATCGGGGATATCCGGATAGAACCCATACAGGTCTGGCATTTGAAAATGCCGGTGCTGGGTTTTCGATTCGGGAATTTTACGTACATCACGGATGCCAACCGGATAGATGAATCAGAAAGGGAAAAAATCCTTGGTTCCGAAATACTGGTATTGAATGCCCTCCGCAAAGAAAAACATATTTCTCATTTCAATCTCGATGAAGCCATCGCCATGGCCCGGGAACTGGGGGTTCCTGCTGCCTATTTTACCCATATCAGTCATCAGATGGGTAAACATGCAGACGTGATGGATTATTTGCCTTCGGGTATAGCACTTGCTTTTGATGGCTTAACGCTTAATGCCTTATGCCTTTTAGCAAGTATTTAACAGAACCCCCTGGCAGCCCGTTAAACCTATTTTCTGAAATTACGTCTATTAGAAAGAGTAAAAACTATACTGTATGAAAAAAGGGATCCTGTTATCTGCTTTGCTGTGCTGTATGTTTGGCGCCTTCGCACAATCGTCCATCGAGTTTATACCGCTGGGTGGTTATACGTTTGCCGATAAGGTAAATTTTTATAGTACGTTTGGAAAGATTGACGCCGGATTCAATTATGGCGGTTCTTTTCAGTTTAATTTCAACCGCCACATCGGGCTTGAACTCATGTATAACCGCATGCAGGTTCCGGCTAATTTGTATCTGTATGGGGACGTCCCGGGCGCTATTCCTCAATATTCGACCAGTGCGGGTATTAATTATATTATGGCCGGACCTGTTTCCAGTTTCCCCGTTCCCGGTTCGCCGGTCTCCATTTTTGTAGGCGCCGATCTGGGTGCGGCGATTTTTACGCCTTCCCCGAATAGTTTTTCAAGTAATGCTGCGTTTGCCTACGGATTCCAGTTTGGAACAAATATTTATGTCAATCCCCGTTTTGGAATTCGCCTTAGTGGACGTCTGCTGGGAACGGCTCCTTCGAGCTCGGGATATTATTTCGGTGGCTGGGGTGATCCGGGTGGCTATTATGCGACCAGTCCGGGTCTGGTTCAGTTTGGATTCAATGTGGGTTTCATCATCGGATTGGGCTCTGTGCTCCCGCAGTATCAAAAAGCGGCAGGGACTCCCCGGGGACCAAGACCTCCCAGAAAATATTACTACTACTAAACGATTATAAACGATTTTGGACGGTAAGAAGCCATCATGTTTTCCACTTTGAGGGTATATTTTTCACTTATCTCGGGAATTATCTTTATCTGAAAAAGGTATGTGGGAAACGATCCGTGGATATTTGACCTTTACCAGGAAAGAACGCTACGGCGTTCTTTTTCTGCTTCTGATCATCAGTATTTTATTTATAATGCCTTATTTTTTTCGTCCCTCCGTGGGCGATCCCGATCCGGCGGCTTATGAAAAAATGAAAGGGGCTATTCAGAAATTTGAGTCAGAAAACCCCGATTCATCCCGTGAATCGGTTCATCATCCACGTTATACAGATCAAACCCGCTATTCACCGGAGCCTTATAATGGGCAAAAAAAATATGCGACGGAATCTGAATCAGGTACGGGTATAAATTTTTTCCAGGGGAAGATGTTTTATTTTGATCCCAATAGGATGAATAGGGCTGATTGGACACGACTTGGATTGTCTGAACGGCTCACCCATACTATATTACATTATATTGAAAAAGGAGGCCGGTTCCGGAAAGCGGAGGACCTGAAAAAATTATATGGCCTTCATGATGCTGACTACATGCGGCTTTTTCCCTATGTGCGGATGGATGTGAAACCGGAAAACAAAATGGTTCATTCGGGATATTACGCCAATACAAGCGACCATTTGCCTGGCATCAGAAAGGTGGATTCATTTTTACGGGAACCATACAGACCCCGGGATGCGAAAACAACTTTTTCATACAGGATTAAAAATTATGAGATCACGGATATTAATCTGGCTGATTCGGCCGGCTGGTCACGCCTTCCGGGTATCGGCGCAAAACTGGCATCAAGGATTGTACATTTCCGGGATAAGCTGGGAGGTTTTTATCAGGTGGAGCAGGTGGGTGAAACGTTTGGATTACCTGATTCCGTTTTTCAGAAGATAAAACCCAGTCTGCGGATAAACACCATCTCATTAATGCGGATTGATTTAAATGATGCGACTCCGGAAGTGCTGCAATCTCATCCGTATATACGATGGCAGTTAGCGAAACTGATCATGGAATATCGCCGGCAGCACGGTGGATTTCATTCAGAAGAAGAACTCCTGCAGATCGCACAGATGGATCCGGGAAAATTTGAAAAAATAAAACCCTATGTAACGGTGAAGCCCTAGTCTCATTTCAATTCATTGTATGTGTCAATTTCCAGTTTATAAGAACCATCCTTTTGAAGACGCCATACATTCACATAGTTGAATTCCCATTTGGAGGAATCCCCTAACAGGGTGTACCCTTCACCTGTTTCGTAAATAATTTCGCGATTTCCGCGAACATCATGGAACGTAAGAATTAAATCCAATGGCTTTTCTTTTAAGTTCATAAAGCCCTCCCATTCTTTCAGAATACTGTCTTTCCCCTCCACGATGCGCAGGTGGTTCTGTATATATTGCGCACTGTCTGAATAAATGTCCGCAATAAACTGAGCGTTCTTTGTTTGTATACCCGTTGAAAATTTTTTATCATTTTCTTTTACGATTTTCATCATATCCGCTTTCGATATGGGATTGTCAGAACGCTTTACCGGACCACAGGAATTAATTGCTGTAGCCAGGCAGGCGATTGTACGCAGATAGATGGCATTCATTTGCTCATATTCAAAGGTCCCGTAAACAGCGGCCATATCCTTACCCGGCGATATCTTTATGCCAATGGTGATATCCTGCTTTTATTTACGAATGCTTCAGGCATCTATAAAACAACCATTATCTTTAGGGAGTCCGCTTTGCTTCCTTATTCCCAAAGACACAACATGAAAAGACGAATCCTGCTGATCGTTTATACCATCCTGTCTTTTCATGTCTCTGAATCCTTTTCGCAACAGATCATCTTTGAACCGCTTAAGAATACATCCGAGACCAATTCAAACCAAATTTCCGGTTTTACGCGGGATCAGCTCGGATTTGCCTGGTTATCCATATGGCAGGGGGGAATGAGCAGGTACGATGGATTGGATTTTGTAAACTTTCAACACAATAGTACAAATTCAAATTCATTATCCAGCAATAATGCAACCTGCATTTATGCGGATGATTCTGGTAAAATCTGGATTGGCATGTACGAAACGGGAATTGATATATATGATCCGTCGTCGAATTCGTTTACCCATTTCCGGCATGATCCTAAAAATAATCTCAGTTTAGGGTTTAACAATATCCTGGCTATTGCAGAAGATCACTTGGGTAATATATGGATTGGTACCTATGGCGGCGGCCTGGATATGTATGACAGAAAATCAGGAAATTTTAAACATTTTAAAAATCAGCCCGGTAATAAAACATCTCTGAGCAATAATTTCGTCAGGACGATTTATGAAGATCATCAGGGAACAGTTTGGTTTGGTTGCGGAGATCCATTCAATCCCGGAGATTCAGGAGGCGGACTTAACAAATACGATCCGGTCAGGGACAATTTTACCCGTTACCTGCATGATCCGGCAAACCCCAATAGCCTTACCACGAACAAAGTGACCGCTTTATTTGAAGACAGTAAAGGAAATTTCTGGGTAGGCACTTCCGGCGACGGACTTCATATCATGGACAGAAAAAATGGAAGTTTTGAGCATTTTTTCTATGATTCACTTCATCCTGAGAAATTAAGCCGCCCAATCCTTACCCCATGGCCAAATGATTATGTAAGCTTTATCAATGAAGATATATTGGGCGGGATCTGGATCGGTTCTGCAAGCGGAGGCGTTAACCGATATGATCCCCGCGCGAAAAAAATCACCCATTTTGGTGCCAGCATGTCAAACGCGGCCACATTTGAACTCAATGTAATACAGGATACGGCTTCAGGTTTTAAAGAACTTTCGACCGGTCCGGTTCTTTTTTCAAGTGACGGAACGATTTTGTTGTCTACCATGTTAACAAAATATAGTCCGCTTTACAGAATCATTATAACGAAAACAATCCCTTTTTATAAAAACAGGGCAAACACATACACTTTTTTCCTCGATTCAGATAGTATTCTCTGGACAGGAACAGACCTAGGACTGGTCAGAAAAGATTTGAAATCAAAAAAGGAAGAGTTATTTAAACCTGACCCTAAAAATGCATATGGGTTAAATAGTAATTCAATCATTCAATTGCGTATGGACAATGAGAAAAATTTATGGCTGGCAACAATGGGAGCAGGACTGACCAAATTTGATACAAGAACCAATATTTTTACCAAGTACAATTTTGACCCGAAAAATAAATTATCTATTAGAAATGATTACATAGGGAGTTTATGCATGGATCACAATAACGAATTATGGGTGGGAACGCAACATGGACTTGATAAAATGGACAGGCGAACCGGCGATTTTATTCATTATGATCTTGAAAAAAACGCAATGGCTGATAGTAATAATAATGTTGTTTGTATCAGGGAAGATCAAAATAAAGATCTTTGGATTGCAACAAATTTAGGTTTGTACCGGATCCATATCAGCAATGGCGGGAAAATCAAGTTTTTGGAGGGATCCACGTATGCTGTTTGCGTGGATTCAAAAAATGATATCTGGTCAGGGTCGGATACAACATGGCAACAACCATCCAAACTATACCGGTTCAATCGTAGCCGTAATCAGTTTGAAACCTTCGTTATTCCGAATTCGGGGGACAGTATCAACGGCGTAAATAGCATTATTGAAGATCAAAATCAGGCACTTTGGATCGGTACGACAGATGCCCTGGTTAAAATCAATGATCAAAGGGAAATGATTACGAAATATGGTACCCGTTATGGCGTATATCGAAATCCTTTGCAGGCGGGCGATAATTATATGGCTGGAAATGGTCAGTTATTTTTTGGTTTCATCGGGGGATATTATTCATTTTTCCCGGATGATATGAAGGAAAATGCACAGGCCCCCCAGCTCAATTTTACAAAATTCAGGCTTAACGGAGTGGAAGTAATTCCGAATGCAGGTAGTGTTTTGAAACTTCCAGTCTGGCAAACAAAAGATATCAATCTTTCCTACAGGCAGAATAGTTTTTCATTCGAATTTACCGGAATGAATTTTCAAAATCCCGAAGGAATGGAATATCACTATGTGCTGGAAAATTATGATGAGGCCTGGCATATAACAAAAACCGAAAGACTGGCTTATTATTTCAATGTCCCGCCCGGCAGATATATTTTTCATATGAAAGTTTTTAATGATTCCGGAGGCTGGTCTGAAAAATCAATCGCCATTATTATTTCTCCGCCCTGGTATAAGACATGGTGGGCATATGCCCTATTTGCATTATTGATCATAGGATCTTTAGGAGGATTCATTTCTTACCGCTCGCAAAAACTTCGCAGGGAAAACCGCCTGCTGGAAGAAAAGGTAGTCAGCCGCACGAACGAACTCAAACAATCCCTGGTGGAATTGAAGGCTACACAGACCCAGCTTATCCAGTCTGAAAAAATGGTTTCACTGGGAGAGTTAACGGCAGGTATAGCCCATGAAATACAAAATCCGCTGAACTTTGTCAATAATTTTTCGGAGGTAAATACGGAGCTGATTGCAGAAATGAATGAAAAACTCAGCAATGGGAATTTCGAAGAAGCTAAAATGCTGGCAAGGCATGTAGAAGAAAATGAACGGAAAATAATGCAGCATGGTAAGCGGGCGGATGCCATTGTAAAGGGGATGTTACAACATTCCCGGGTAAGTACTGGGGAAAAAGAACCGACTGACCTGAATGCACTGTTGAATGAATATTTAATACTGAGTTACCATGGTTTTCGTGCCAAAGACAAAACCATGCATGCTACTTTGCGAAAGGAATTTGATCCGGCGGTTGGTAAAGTGAATATCATACCACAGGATATTGGCCGGGTACTGCTGAACTTATGCAACAATGCATTTTATGCTGTTTTAGAAAGGAAACTTCAGGAACGGGGCGGTTTTGAACCAGTTGTTTCTGTAAGTTCAAAGCGACTGGGGAATAAAGTTGAAATCAGGGTGAGCGATAATGGCAAGGGCGTTCCGCAGAAAATAACGGATAAAATATTTCAACCTTTCTTTACGACCAAACCAACCGGAACCGGAACCGGACTGGGACTAAGTTTAAGTTATGACATCATGAAGGCTCATGACGGGGATCTGAAGTTAGTATCTGTTGAAGGGGCTGGCGCAGTGTTTGTCATACTGTTTCCGGTTTAAGTTAAGAATGCTAACGCCAGTCGTGAAATAATGCGGTTTTTTAGTGTGCAGACTCATTTCTTCCACTGATTATCAGATCGCCGTTTTTCTGACCCGTCATACGTACAAACCCCTCCGCTGCTTTCACACCCAATTCACGACCCCGGAATTCTTCCATGGCAGCGTGCCCGCACTGATAGATACCGGGCGGGTCCTGACTGATATGACAATACACAGCTTTTCTTTTTAGTTCCTGCACGTCTGAAATATCAACATAATCAGTCGGTTTGAAAATCATGGTTTGTTCACCGGTGCATACTTCAAAAAAATACAGGGCAAATTTATTACCGGCACGCATCCAGCATTGAATGGTCAGCAGGCTCGCGATCTGGTGGTCTTTGTGGGAATCAACCGGCCAATGGGTAAAAACGATATCGGGCTTTTCTTCATCCAGCAGTCCCTGTAATTTTTGTACCCATTCATTATTCATGATGGTATCGCCGTCTGTTTGTCCGGCAAAAACAGGTTTTGTTTGAAGTATTTTGCAGGCTTCCAGGGATTCCTGCGTTCTGATATTTGCGGCTTCTCCATGCGTTTTGCCCGGTATACCTGATTCTCCCCGGGTCAGGTAAATAATGGTAACCGCACTGCCTGCGGCTGCAAATCTCGCCAGCGTACCACCGCAGCCACTTTCCGGATCATCGGGATGACCACCTACGCAAACTATTTTCAGTAATTTGGCCGGATTATTTTTTACGGAACCAAATCCGGGTAATGACAGGATAGCGATTCCGGCAGCGGCATTTTTTACAAAACGGCGACGGGAAGATTCATTTTTCATATGGGAAAAGTTAAGGTTATTTACAGGTCGAAATGATAAAACATAATTCAATTTGAAGGCGGGGTACCGGTTTCCTGTCTTCTTTGGGACACATATCCTTCTACTGAAAATATTTAGTGGTAATTTCGACAATAATTCATGTTATCCATATAACAATATGAAAAAAATAATGCTATTGATAAGCCTGGTTTTAATGGTCAGTCTCTCTCAGGCGCAAAGATTTTTCTATATAGATAACAATTATGCGACTGAAAAACTCCTCGCCGACGCGCTGTCCGGCGCATCCCAGTATGTTACCAGGACGCCGCTAAGCTCAGACTATATTATCACATCGGATGTGTCAGTATTACCGGGGACAAATACGCTGACACTTCAGTTGATGTTAAGGGATTCGGTTACATTTCAAACGATTTTTCAGGCAAAAGAAGAATATGATCTGAAGAGATTGCATACAAACCAGCATTTGGTTGTAAATCTGGCGGTCCGCACTTTTATCGGAAAAAACATGCATGAGATGGTTCTTTGCGCAAAGGATGATCATCACAGTTCCGAAATGAAATGGCTTAAATCCAGAAAGGATAAAACATGAGCAGAAGTAAAAGCAAAATCGTTTCCGCAGAAATTAAAACGGATGAGTCGTTTACTTGCCTTTTTTTTAATTCTTCCGCTGGCGGGAATATCCCGGACATGCGACAGCGCACTGGTAAGTCAGTTAAACATATTGATTCCGGTCGTTATAAAGTTGTCTGTAACCACGGGGAAGTCCGCATCCTCTCTAAACCTATAAAGCCACCAAAGAAGGAAAAATAATTTGTTTCCAGAATTATTTTAGTAACTTAATTAATCAAAAGATAATTGAATGAGGTACAGATTTTCTAATCAAATGAAGGAAATTATTTCATTTAGCCGGGAAGAAGCAGAACGGCTGGGAAATGATTATATCGGTACAGAACATTTGTTGCTTGCTTTGGTCCGCGAAGGGGACAATACAGCCGTTCGTATTTTGAAAAGCTTCAAAGTTGATATAAAAGAAATGCAAAATGATATTGAATTGTCTGTTAAATCAGATAAGGGTTATCAAAAAGCATTACCATTAAATGTTAGCGCTGAAAAAACAATACATGGAGCAGTATCAGAAGCAAAAACGTTAAAGAGTAAAAAAGTAGAACCTGAGCATTTAATATTATCAATTCTCAATAATTCCTCTACCGCGCCTGTAATTTTAGATCACATCAGGCATAATTAATTTTTCACCACCCTGTCCCAACAGGTATATAGTTGCCAAAATTTTCTTCAAAAAGTATCCGATCCGAATTTTAAGCCGGCCGAAAAATCTAATGAAGGAGATACGCCTAATCCTAATATAGGTAAGGATGAAGTCAAAATAAATTCCGAAACCCAGGTAAAACCGCCTCAGCAAAAGCTGATTCCTCAAATGGTAAATCCAGAGGAAGTTACAATCAGGCTTACGGGCGGCAAAATTGCGGTTCTAATTTATCCCCTAGATATAGTTGCCAAAGATGTTGTGATTCTGGAAAAACAAAATGAACAACTAAAAATTATCGCGGAAGGAAAATAAAAATGGCGAATAGAAATTCGCCCCGAGTATTGATAAATTTTAATATGGAAGGAAATAACGGCATAAATGCATGTGCCGTGAACTTCGTAGGATCGCCCTCTCATTAAGGGTTTCCCCATTAGACGTAAGGGTGCTACGAGGGTTTCCTCGTTTTATTAAGGTACGAATAAAATTGTAAATTTGATAACTGAATACTATTCGGTATGGCAAAGGCAAAGAAAAAAAGATCCGACAAGTACGATAACAAGCTGGCTATTACCGGTAGTTTCGAGGACGTTATAAAAGTGTCTGTAACTCCAGGCAAACCCGTAACCAAGCCCGTAAAGCCTCCAAAGAAGAAATAGACATGCTGAAAACGAAGGCGTTGTTATTGTTGATTATAATATCATTTACGCTTTGTAAAACCAAGGGGAAAACCGAAACTATAATTCAACCCGAATTATCATATGACACCTCTATGATCGCTATTATTCCCTTTGAGGTTAAGAATTTTTTTGGTGAGCTTGAGAAAACCAATACGCCGTCCGCCCTGACCCAAGGTGATTTTTCGGAATTAGAAAAAATATTTAAGAAAAGCGTCAATGAACACGACTCGGCACTTATTGGCGATAACAGAAGGTATTATTTTATTGGGAACCCGTCTCTTTATAAATGACAATATGTATGCTATAAAAATAAAAAGGGTGAAAAAATTGTTTATGTAGATTGTTTCTGTGGGTCGGATGATGTTGATTGGCATAAACAAATGATGATAGTTGATGACGAGGGGAGATGTTTTTTTAATCTAAAGATAAATTTAACTACAAAAGAGTCTTTTGACTTTTTTGTAAACGGGTCAGGATAAAATCCCACCTGTCCCAACAGGTATATAGTTGCCTAAAAGTAATGGTAACACCAAGTAAGCCGGAGCCTAAGAAAGAAAAGGAATCAAAGAAGACTTCAAAGGGTTCAGCTTAAATTGGCTTGTGGAGTATTATACTTCTAAAAAACACGATTAGTCCAAACAGGGATAAACCTCCCCCAACCACATAAACTAAAATTCTAAATGTAATTGGTGGCAATTCCAAACTAGGAAAAATTTTACCCAACTTCTCAAATTTTTTTGCTCTTAAAATAAGGACAGCGCCCCAAATTGCAAAGAATAAACCGACAATAGCAAACAACATTGAATTGAATTAATATCTATTAACATTAAATGTAATAATAAAATTGAACTTAATTCCCACTAGTCCCAACATGTATATAGTTGCCAATAAAAAAAACTAACAATCGTTAGTTTTTTTTAGAAAAATTTATTATCTTGCTGATGGTTTAACGAGCCTTGGTTTAGCAATATGAATGATTGTTTGCTATTCGGGGGCAGCAACCCCTGGTTGTTGCCTCTTTTATTTTATGGAACCCAGACTGAACATATGGATTTTGAATTAGATGAAGTTTCCCGGCAGGTCGCAACTACAGCCAGGGATTTTGCACGGCAGCACATTTTACCACACGTCATGGAATGGGATGAAGCCCAGCATTTTCCCATTGAAATCATGCGATCCATGGGCCAGCTCGGACTCATGGGTGTGGTTGTTCCGGAAGAATACGGTGGTGCCGGCATGGGTTATATCGAATACATCCTGATTATCGAGGAGATTGCGAAAGTTTGTGGTTCTATCGGGCTCAGCCTTGCAGCGCACAATTCCCTATGCACGGGTCATATCCTGGCATTCGGAAATGAGGAGCAGAAAAAAGAATATTTACCCAGACTGGCTTCAGGCGAATGGATAGGTTCCTGGGGATTAACCGAAGCCAATACGGGCAGTGATGCGGCGAATATGCAATGCACAGCTGTAAAAGAAGGTGATGGATGGATAATCAACGGAACTAAAAACTGGATCACCCATGGAATCAGCAGCGATATTACGGTGGTAATCGCCCGGACTGGTAAGCCAAGGGAAAAAAACAATGCAACCGCATTTGTAGTCCCCCGCAGTAATCCCGGATTCAAAGGCGGTAAAAAAGAAAATAAACTCGGCATGCGGGCCAGTGAAACCGCGGAAATGATATTTGATAATTGCCATATTCCCGACAGCAACCGGCTGGGCGGGGTTGGAGAAGGGTTTAAGCAGTCTCTCAAAGTACTGGACGGTGGCAGGATCTCCATCGCGGCGCTTGGCGTGGGTATTGCCAAGGGGGCTTTTGAAGCGGCAGTGAAATATTCTAAGGAACGGCATCAGTTTGATAAACCGATTTCTTCTTTCCAGGGCATTTCATTCAAGCTGGCCGACATGGCCACGGAAATTATGGCTGCGGAATTACTGACTCTTCAGGCCGGGGATCGAAAAAATAAGGGTCTGCCGATGACGAAAGAATCCGCGATGGCAAAATATTATTCCAGCGAAGTGGCGGTGAAAACGGCTACCGAAGCGGTCCAGATTTTTGGTGGTTACGGATACACAAAAGACTTCCCGGTAGAAAAATTTTACCGCGACAGCAAACTATGCACCATTGGAGAGGGAACTTCGGAGATTCAGAAAATCGTTATTGCGCGGGAGGTTCTTGGATGACCCTGCCTGCCGGCAGGCGATGACCGATGACCGATGACCGATGACAGTTGACAGTTGACAGTTGACAGTTGACAGTTGACAGTTGACAGTTGACAGAAATGGGTTTGTGAAGATACACAAGCCTTAAACATTTTCTCATCTGCACATTTGCACATTTGTACTTGCACATTCATGCCATAAAAACCGAAGGTTTTTATGGCATGAAGTCTTCTTCCTGGGGCTTATTGTATTTATCGAATATTTTATCGATGGCTCCGCCGAATAAGGGGAATTTTGATTTGGCGAAATTTTTCATGATCTCAACGGCCTTCATTGCCTGGTCGTCTGTAAGTCCTTCAGCCTTTAATTTCTCGAGTAGCTCTTTCATTTTCTAATGAGGATAAATTATTATAAGGAAGTAATGTAAGGCTTTGGGCTTTAAGCTTTGGGCTTATTAAGCAACTTTGAGCAGACTCATTTTGCTGGTATCAAATTTCTTCCTGGCATATTCCAGATTCAGATGGAATTTATTTTCTTTTGAAGAAGGCAGTTCGAACATCGCATCGGTGAGAATACTTTCGCAAATGCTCCGCAGTCCGCGTGCACCCAGCTTATATTCCACGGCCTTGGTTACCATAAAATCCAACACGTCATCTTCAATGCTCAGCTGAATACCTTCCAGTTCGAATAATCTTTTATACTGCCTGATCAGTGAATTTTTCGGCTCGGTCAGAATGGAGCGGAGCGTGATGGAATCCAGCGGATTCAAATGGGTTACGACCGGTAACCGGCCCAGCAGTTCAGGGATGAGACCAAAGGATTTCAGATCCGGTGCATTCACATGCTGCAATAAATTTTTGCGGGTGAATTCCTGCTGTTCCTTATTTACATTGAATCCGATGGCATTGGTATTGATCCGGCGGGCAATGATTTTATCCACGCCGTCGAAAGCGCCTCCACAGATGAATAATATATTCTGTGTATTGATCTTAATGAGTTTTTGTTCCGGATGTTTGCGACCTCCCTGAGGTGGTACGAGCACATCCGTACCTTCCAGCAGTTTGAGTAATCCCTGCTGAACACCTTCTCCACTTACATCGCGTGTAATGGATGGGTTGTCGCCCTTACGTGCGATTTTATCAATTTCGTCAATGTATACAATTCCTCTTTCCGCACTCACCACATCATAATTACAAACCTGTAAGAGACGGGTGAGAATACTTTCTACGTCTTCACCTACATAACCAGCTTCTGTGAATACGGTGGCATCTACGATAGCGAAAGGAACATTGAGCAGCTTGGCGATGGTTTTTGCGAGTAAGGTTTTACCTGTACCCGTTTCACCCACCATGATGATATTGCTTTTTTCAATTTCAACTTCATTCTCAACTACTTTCTGCTGCAGTCTTTTATAGTGATTGTATACTGCCACGGCCAGCACTTTCTTTGCGTCATCCTGACCGATCACATATTCATCCAGAAATCTTTTGATCTCGATGGGTTTTTTAACCGTGAGTTTGAACTGGGATGAAGGCGAGGAATCATCCCGGACGATCAGTTCCTGCGAAATGATTTCCTGTGCATGTTCCACACAGTTTTCACAAATATGCCCTTCCTGACCCGCAATGAGGATTTTAACCTCATCCCGGCTCCGTCCGCAAAAAGAACAATGAAGTGTATTTTTAGCCATCTCTTTTAAATGAATGTAAAATTAGTCAACTTATCTCCGAAAACCAAGCCATTTACAAGCCAAAAGCCCAAAGTGTAAAGCCTAAAACCTATCCTTCCGCTTGACATATCGGGACTGGGTTTTAGCTTATAACAGGTTTTTGAGCGTGTTGTTCTAAGTTTTAGGCATTGGGCCTGGATTATACTTCAGAGCTGATCCCATCCGCAATGCCATATTCAACAGACTCCTTGGCATCCATCCAGTAGTCACGGTCAAAATCTTTCATGATCTGTTCAAATTTCTTTCCACAATTTTCAGCAAGTATTTTAGCAGCGATTTCCTTCACTCTTTTGGTTTGTTTGGCCTGAATTTCCAGGTCCACACTCACCCCCTGAATATAACCTCCCAGGCTCGGCTGATGGATCATCACTTCTCCGTGTGGATAAATAAATCTTCTGCCCCTGGTACCACCACTGAGCAGCACGGAACCCATGGAAGCTGCCAGACCGATGCAAACAGTACTCACCGGGCTCTTCATCATTTTCATCACATCATAGATGGCCATACCGCTGGTCACCATGCCACCCGGACTATTGATCAAAAACCGGATTTCTTTACCGGGCTGATCTGCATCGAGCAGAAAAAATTTATTGATGATGTCTTTGGCTGAACGGTCGTCTACCGGACCCCAGAGCTGGACGGTGCGTGTTTCAAAAAAATACTTTTCCAGTTTTTTCATCAACATGCCCGGATCTGTTTGCGGCTTTTCTTCTTTTTCTTCTGTTGGTTCGTCGTCTGACCGGAATGGCGATACGGGATACTTAGCGTATTTCATGGTATGACTTTAAAATATTTTAATTTTCTTTTTTCTCTTTTCTTGGATTGATCACGAGTACTTCATCAACAAGGCCGTACTCTTTCGCTTCAATGGCAGTTAACCAGTAATCCCGGTCTGAATCTTTTTCAATCTGCTTCACGGTTTTTCCGGTATGGTTTGCGTAGATCTCGTAAAGTTCTTTTTTCAGCTTCCTGATTTCATTCACCGTAATTTCTATATCACTGGCCTGTCCGCCAATGCTTCCGCTGGGCTGGTGCATCATCACGCGGCTGTGTTTAAGGGCCGTTCTTTTTCCCTTGGTACCTGCACACATCAGGGTGGCACCCATGGAAGCTGCCATTCCGATACAGATGGTGGCTACATCCGGCGTAACATATTGCATGGTGTCATACACCCCTAAACCTGAATACACGGATCCGCCGGGACTGTTGATATACATCTGGATATCGCGATGGCGGTCGGTAGAGTCCAGGAAAAGTAATTGAGCGGTAATGATATTGGCCACTTCATCATTGATAGGATAACCCAGAAAGATGATCCGGTCCATCATCAGGCGGCTGTATACATCCATAACGGCCACATTCATGGGGCGTTCTTCGATGATATTCGGTGTGAGTCCGGTTACCAGATATTTTTCATATCCGCTTAATGTATTGCTGGAAAGTCCAAGATGCTTAACGGCGTATTTTTCAAATTCGGAACCAAGGTGCATAAATGAAATATTTTTTCTTGAGGATGGATTGGCAGAACCGGTGTTTTCCTTTCAAATCTCCGTCCAAACTTTTAAACTTCCAAAAAACTGACAGAGTTGCAGATATAAAAGAAATCCCGCTTTTGGCGGGATCAATAATTATTCATGATGATGATGCTGGTGTTCCTTGTTGAGTTTATTAAACGCTTCTGCCGTGATGGCCTTATCTGTTGGTTTTACCTGTGTTTCAATCCAGGCCAGCATCTTATTGGTGCGCTGGTTCTGATAGGTCTCTTCAACAAACCGCCTGTCCTTCATCATTTTATTTACGTAATCCTCTACCCAGGGCTGTTCATCCCCTTGTGGCAGTCCGCCCAGATAGGAGAATAGTTGCTTACGGGCTGCTTCCCTGATGTCTTCCGGGGTTACCTCCAGTTTATTATCCGTCACGATTTTGTCAGTGATCAGATTCCATTTTAGCGCGCCGGCAAAAGAAGGAAATTCTTTTTCCACTTCTTCCGGTGTCTTGGGCTTTTCACCCCCGCTGAGCAGCCAGCGTTTCAAAAAGGACTCTGGAAATTCAATCACCGTTTTATCAAGCAGTTCGTGGTATAATGTATGCTGGAGATGGTTACTGGTCTGGGCTTTCCATTGGTCCGCCATATCTCCTTTCACGGCTTCGCGGAAGGCTGCTTCTGATTCAATGGTTTTGTTCGGATACACTTTTTTAAAAAATGCTTCATCAAGGATTGCTTTTTCGAGCAGACCGACTTTTACAATCACCAGTTTAAAATATTTTTCGGCGTCGTCAGCGCTTTCTTTTTGGAGACCCAGGTCCTGCAGGATCCAGGCCCTTTCCTTATCTTCAAACGCAGTCAGCAACTGGATAGTGAAGTCATCACCGGCTTTTTTGCCCTGTAATTCGTTCCGGAATGCAGGTGCAAAATATTTTACGAGCAGGGAATTATCTTTTGGCTGACTTCCTTCTGCAGAAGCGCCCTGGGCATCCGTTTCCTGGAATGTTACATTCAGTACATTGTCGTCGCCGGTAACGGTTTCCGGATCTGTCATCGTTCCGTTTTTCTGGCGAAGTCTTTCTACTTCTTCATCCAGCATTTCATCTGTTACGATGATCTGATACCGGGTTGGGGTAAGTGTTGAAAGTTCTGGTAAATGGAATGCAGGTTTCAATCCCACTTCAAAAGCAAATGAATAATCATCGGGCTGTACAAAATTGATTTTGCTGGCATCATTTTCAGGAAGCGGAAGCGGCTGGGCAAAGATCTCCAGCTGTTCGGCGCTCATATAGTCGGTCAGTTTTTTCTCAACCGTTTTGAGCACTTCATCCGTAAACACAGAGTTGCCATACATCTTCTTGATCAGACTGGTTGGCACCATTCCCTTTCTGAAACCCGGAATATTGGCTTTCTTTCCATAATCTTTCAATGATTTTTCAAAAGAAGGCAGGTAATCGCTTTTTTCAATTTTAACGATGATCTTATCATTTAGTAAACCGATGTTCTCTCTGGTAACTGTACTCATATCATTTTTTTAATAACCGGGCTGCAAAATTACGGAAAAAGCGTAAAGTGTAAAGCCTGGGCCCAAAGCAATTTTGGAAATTGCGGTTATCGGTCATCCCTGCCTGCCGGCAGGCAGGCGTCATCGGTCATCTTTGACAGGTACGCTCTCAAATCAGGCGTTAATGCGTTCATTTCCGCCTTTTTACACTGAATTTGAAACAAAAAGGGTTTCATACTGTTAGGAAAGCAAAATATTTATCTAAAACTAGTTTTCATATGCTTCAAACAAAAGGATGGGCTGCCCAGACGGTCGAGTCGGACTTAGCGCCCTGGCAATTTGAAAGAAGGGAAGTCGGGGCAAAGGATGTCCAAATTGAAATATTATTCTGCGGGGTCTGTCATTCCGACCTGCACCAGATCCGGAATGATTGGTTTCCCGGCATTTTTCCCATGGTTCCCGGACATGAGATCGTTGGCCGGATCATTCAGACCGGATCAGAAGTAAAGAAATTTAAAAAGGGAGGGCTGGCCGGTGTCGGTTGTCTGGTGGATTCCTGCAGAACCTGTAAAAACTGTCAGCAGGGGCTTGAACAATACTGCCTGAATGGAGCCATCGGCACGTATAACAGCAAGGGGAAAGATGGCATCCCTACTTATGGTGGCTATTCAAATCATATCGTTGTTCACGAGGATTTTGTTTTGCATGTTTCTGACAAATTAAACCTGGCAGCCGTTGCTCCGTTGCTCTGCGCAGGTATTACAACCTATTCCCCCCTTCGCTATTGGAAAGTTGGAAAAGGTCACAAACTGGCTGTACTCGGCCTGGGCGGCCTGGGACATATGGGCGTAAAATTTGGAGTTGCTTTCGGGGCAGAAGTAACCGTTTTAAGCACATCTCCATCAAAAGAAAAGGACGCCAGGGCATTAGGTGCCCATAAATTTGTTGTTACCTCAGATCCGGCACAGGTAGAAGCCGTGAAGGGAACTTTTGATTTTATCCTTGACACCGTTTCTGCCAAACACGACATTTCATTTTATCTATCCCTGCTGGCAACGAATGGTACACATATCTGCGTTGGAGCGCCACCGGAACCCCATTTAATTCCTGCATTTGCACTGTTGGGAGGAAGGAAAAGTGTTGCAGGTTCGGGTATCGGCGGCCTGCCGGAAACCCAGGAAATGCTGGACTATTGTGCAGAAAGGGGAATCGTTTCAGATATTGAAATTATCGATATAAAGGATATTCATCCCTCTTACGTACGTATGGTGAAAGGAGATGTGCGGTACCGGTTTGTGATAGATATGGCGAGTTTGTAGGCCGAAAGCTTATAGCCTAAGGCCTAAAGCAATGGAAAAATTGAAAAGTCATGGATTTATTTCCATGGCTTTTTTATTTGATCTTTATAACTGAAAATTTTTCGGTGAAAAAAATATTCATTTTTACCTTTCTTAATTTTTGCATATGGTTTGCCTCCCGGGCACAGTCCCCGGATGTAATGAAAGCCGACGGCAAAAAGATTTCAGTTGCATATATTGACAGTCTGATAAAAAAATTAATGGATACGGCCGGGGTAACGGGATTGGAATTAGGTATTATCAATAATAACCACATCGCTTACCTGAAAGGGTATGGGTATAAAAATAAAGAGAAGAAAGAACTGAATGATACGGCTACCTGCTTTTATGCGGCTTCTCTGGCCAAATCACTGTTTGCATACCTGGTGATGCAGTTAGTGGATGAAGGAAAGATTGATCTGGATAAGCCATTATATATTTATCTGCCGAAACCATTACCGGAATACGAAAATTATAAAGATCTGGCTGGGGATGATCAGTGGAAGCTGATTACTGCCCGTAATTGCCTTGACCATACCACTGGTTTTCCAAACTGGCGCCAGTTCAACCCGAAGGACAATAAAAAACTTGAGATTTTTTTTAAACCAGGCAGCAGGTATGCTTACTCAGGGGAAGGAATCTATCTTTTACAAATGGTTGTTGAAGTAATTACTGCGCGGTCATTGGAATCACTTGCGCAGGAAAAAATATTTAAGCCGTTAGGCATGTACAGAACAAGCTTTGTATGGCAACCATCCTTCGAAAGCGATTATGCGGTCGGCCATGATATGAATGAAGATATTCTTCCTAAAAGAAAATCCGGAAAAATGAATGCCGCCGGCTCCATGGAAACCACCATTGCAGATTATTCACGTTTTTATGAGGCGGTTTTGCAGAGAAAGAATCTTTCAGTGAAGTCCTGGCAGGAAATGCTTTCACCACAAATCGGCATCTATTCAAAAGGCCAGTTCCCGTCACTCAGGAATGACACAACCAGTGAAAATAATTTTATTCAGCTGTCCTACGGACTGGGTTGGGGATTGTTCAAAACGCCGTTCGGTAAAGCATTTTTCAAAGAGGGACATGATGATGGCTGGGGGCATTACACCATCGGGTTGCCTGAAAAAGGAACCGCTGTTCTCCTCATGACCAACAGCTCCAGCGGAGAAAGTATCTTTAAGGAACTGGTTGAAAAGATTGCCGGTGTTAACATTCCCTGGATCTGGGAAAATTATATTCCTTATCGGGCGAATATGAAAGTTCCGGATTCGGTTTTACAGCAATACACCGGCACATATGACGGTAAAATAAAAGCCATTGTCACATTGGAAAACGGCCAGTTAAAAGTGACTTCCGCTGATTTGCCGAAATCAAATCTTTATGCGGGCAATGATCACCATTTTTATCTGAAGGTCATGGATGCAGAAGTTGATTTTAGAAAAGATGCAGCGGGAAAAGTAATCATAGCGGCTGTCGATGATGAGGGAGAACACTACGAATTACTGAAAGTGCAGGCTGCTGGCAATAAATAAAAGGGATCTTATTGTTCCACAATCACTTTGTTTCCGTTTTTTCGCCTGACAGATAAAACGCCGCCTTTTGAAAGCGCGGTCCAGGTATATCCTTCCCCTGCATCGCCTTCTTTTATGGGCTTGTCATTCAGTAGCACAGCAGAAGGTTTTGCTGTCAGCTTAATGCTTTCGGTGCCATCATTATCAAAAGTCCTGTAATAAACGCGCACCAGGCCGGTATCCGGTTTGTCAAATTCAATGCTCACATATTTTTTAAAGTGCCCATTATAATCTGCCTGTTGAATAACCGAAGTGGATGACAGGATATGATCTTCCACAGGCGCCAGCTCCGGGAAAGTTGCCATTGCCCGCAAAAAATGCCTCACATAATCACCATAGCCATCTGTAAGCCAGGGGCCGTCTGTCGGGTAACAGTTTTTTCCATCAAAATCAACCATATAAGTGGCCCAGTTCAGTTCACGAAGGGCGTTTGTATAAAGCGATGTATCGCCGGTTAATGAAACATATAATAATTCATCCGCAGCCTGCCTTGAACTATGACTGTTTCCGGGAACCCGGTATACTGTCTGCTCATTGGTAACTACCACGCCATATTTTTTCCATTTCTCATTGGCAAAATTTGTATGTACCCAATGGATGATATTTTTTACCTGTGTTTTCCACTCCGGGAAATACTGCGGATGTTCCATCATATACCGGGCACAGGTCATCGCGTTTATTTGTGTCTGACTCCACTCTCCCACGTCTTCAAAAAATGGTCCCCATTTATTATTTTGGACAGGATATTTTTTAAGCCAGTCCAGTATTTTACCGGCAGCTGTTTGATAAGCGGCCGGATTGCCTTTGTTTAACTGTATTAAATCAAAAAACAGTTGCAGGGTGGGTGTGAGGTTGCTGGTATAACAGGCCGTATCGGTTGATTGACCCGTACCCGCCCCTAAATTCAGTAAGACCGTTTTCCCGGTAAATACATTTACCTTAAAAGGAAGCGGCGAGTGATCTGCAGTTCCTGTTTCCACACGACCAGCCAGGGTGTTGGCAATTTTGACCGCAGCATCTAAAAATACCGGATCGTTTTTTATTTTATAGGCATGAACCAGTTCAAGTCCGAATGAACCTGCCTTATCAGGTTGTGCCACATCTTTTCCGTTACGCATATCCCCGTCATACATTCCGGAATAGATCAGTGTATTATAGGGAAAGGGAATATCGGGCCACTTACAATCAGCCGGTGATAATCCGTGCGTGAGATAATAGCCTGCCAGAAAATAAATATTTGATTTTATATTTTCATCGCCCATATAAGCGTATAATAATCGCCAGGAAGAAATCGCCATCATAAACTGGTCGCCGCCAATTCCACGCGGGTCATCTATCTCATTATTCCAAACCTGGTGATCCATATAATAGGGCAATCCGTTCATGTCCCTGCGCATATTGAACCAGAAATTCCAGATCGTATGGAGGTTATGGTCATAGGCGATTGCGGGATCTGCGTCATACCAGGGAATAATATTTCCGTTTTTATCTGTCTGAATCGGATGGTATACCAGCATTTCACCCTGCTGCGCGAAGGAGTTTTTTACCGTAAGCGAAAAAAACAGCAGGAGCAGCGGAATCGTTTTTCTGATCATATTTTTTGTGAATTATTCCGTTTTAAAATAAAACCCCCTGTAACGTTTCATACAGAGGGTCGTAAACGGGGAGGGTGAAACCCATACCCATCAGTGAAAATAAAAAAGACCGGTTGTTAAACCGTTCTGATGTGCGGGTGATAGGACTCGAACCTACATGCCTTACGGCGTCAGATCCTAAGTCTGATACGTCTGCCAATTTCGCCACACCCGCCTTTGACCGCCGAAGCTTTAGCGAAGGCGGTTTTTAAACCTAAAGCCTAAAGCCTAAAGCCTAAAGCCTAAAGC
>Ga0209863_10000094_pt1 | contig 52916 bp, 42 predicted proteins | sample OrgsoiDNA2013046_FD_185796 | JGI IMG/M metagenome (GOLD analysis project Ga0209863, IMG submission 185796) | Permafrost soil microbial communities from the Arctic, to analyse light accelerated degradation of dissolved organic matter (DOM) -... | ecosystem: Environmental > Terrestrial > Soil >...
CTGGCTGCTGAACTGGGCGAATCTACCTATGACCGCGTCGAAGCAGCTGCTACGCCGGAGCAAAAAGCCAAACTCAGCAAACTGAATCCTGATCAGATCACCCAGAAAACGATGGCCGGAGAAAAAATTACCGGCGTACTCACCAGAGCGCCGGGTAACCAGGCACCCATCGGTGGGCTCAAACTTGAAACGGAAAACGGCTGGATCGCTGCCCGGCCATCAGGTACAGAGAATATTTATAAAATTTATGCTGAAAGTTTTTTAGGCAGGGATCATCTGAACCTGATGCTGCAGGAAGCGCAGGCAATTGTGGATGCAGCGTTGAAATAATTGTCAATTGTCAATTGTTAATTGTTAACGTGTTAGTTGTTAACGCTGAAAAGTGGTGAAATAGATAATTGGAGGTTTTTGGAAATGATCATTGACAATTAACAATTGACAATTAATATTGCTCCCCGAAATGAAATATCTGAAAGTCCTATACATACAAGTTCTCATCGGCATTTTTCTGGGTATTCTATGCGGCTGGCTTTTCCCCTCTTTTGCAAATACGGCCAAACTGATCAGCGATACATTTATCAATATGATCCGCATGATCATCGCCCCGGTGATTTTCTGCAGCATCGTTACGGGGATTGCCGGTGCGGGCAGTATGAAAAAAGTAGGCAGACTGGGAATCAAGGCCCTGATTTATTTTGAAGTGGTTTCATCGTTGGCGCTGGTCATCGGTTTAGTCGTAGCCAACCTGATCAAACCCGGCGCCGGAATAGCGCACACTACAAATCAAACTAACCAGGTATCTGAAATTGCAAAGCAGGCAGAGTCGTTTGGATGGGGAGATTTCTTTTCTCATATCGTGCCTTCCAACATTGTGGATGCATTTGCAAAAGGCGATATCCTGCAGATATTATTTTTCAGCATTCTTTTTGCCGTCGGGCTGAAACAATTGGGTCCCTCCGGAAAAAATATCATTGAGGGGCTTAATAAAATCAACCAGGTCATTTTCAATATTCTGAAGTTCATTATGAAACTCAGTCCGGTCGGCGCTTTTGGCGGCATGGCTTTTACCATCGGGAAATTCGGATTTTCCAGTCTTTTTGTATTGGGAAAACTGATGCTGTGTTATTATCTCACCTGCCTGCTTTTTATTTTTGTCGTGCTCAATGCCATCTGCAGATATTTTGGATTTAGTTTCTGGAAACTGCTCTTATATATCAAGGAAGAAATACTCATTGTTTTAGGAGCCAGCAGCAGTGAAGCCGCCTTTCCATCGATCATACAAAAACTGGAAGCGGCGGGTTGCGAAAAAGAAAGTGTGGGTTTAATTATTCCAACGGGTTATAGTTTTAACCTAGATGGTACAACCATCTACCTGAGTATGAGTGTGATTTTTTTAGCGCAGGTCTTTCAGATTGACCTGAGCCTCGGTCAGCAGTTGATTATTATTGGCATCCTGCTCATCACCAGCAAAGGCGCCGCAGGGGTTACCGGCAGCGGATTTATCGTATTGGCATCTACATTAACGGCCATGAAAGTAATACCCATTGAAGGGTTGGCCCTGCTGATCGGCGTCGACCGGTTTATGAGTGAAGGAAGGGCCGTCATAAATTTCATTGGTAACGCGGTTGCTACGGTTGTCATATCGAAATCCGAACATTCTATTGATGAGGAAACCTATCAGCGTATTGTGGAAAAAAATTTTCATCCTAAAATTGCTTCAGGAAATTAATTTTGGCAATGGCGTGATCATCCAATACCGACTTTGAGCCGATCGGATTAAACCCCTGGTGATTTAATATCAGGTATATATAAGACAGCGGCTGATACTCCCAGGAAAACCGGATATAATAATTTTGGGAACTGTTTTCGGTATTTCTCTGATAGAATGCTGTTAGTTGTACCCTGGGATTGAGTGAAAAACGACCCTGCAGTACAATCAGATCAACGGTTGAATAGGTTTTAAGTTCTCCCACACCAAAAAACCTGTTCCGGTCAAATTCTGCGGTAAGTGATATATGGGGAATGGGTGCAAACTGCAATTTCCAGTCTCCCGAGTTCAACCTTCCATTATAATAGCCTCCCCAGTTATAAATGAACTGAAGGTTTAATATTTTGGACGGATTGGAACTAAACCAGATCGTCTGCTGGAGATAATGATATTCCCCGGTACCAATGGTAATACCCAGAGGCTGGAAAGGAGTGGTCAGGTTTTGATAATTTGGAAGAAGCCCATAGCCGATATATGCGCCACTTTTTAAATTAAACCATACCGGAAAAATATACCAGGTGGTTTGAATCCGTTTTCCGGTTGATGCCTGTATGTATATTTCAGGACTGATACTGGGCCCAAACTCCAGTAGATATTTTTTTAGCGGCAGTTTGTTGCCGCGATAGTAATAAAATATTCCGGGTGTTGTTGCAAACACGTCACCCCGTGAAACAAATCCCATTTCCGGGTTAAAATCCTTGGTAACCAGAGATTCCGTACACCAGATCTTCCATGTATTGGTAGAATAATAATATTGGGCCGCTCCGGCAAACCCCGATTTACCCGTTATGGTTGAGTAGGAATGCGTTAAAATGGTATTGAGTGAGTTAGCTTCCCCCATGCGAAAAAACCCATCGATGGTATTTTCGACGCTTGAACCCCGGGCTTCATTTTTTATGGTTGTCATCGCACCTATACGGTTCAGCTGTCCGAAATTTTCTGATAATCTTCCCACAAAAAAGTTGGAATACGGATAACCGTCTGCATTTCCCTGACGCATGACGATTGCGCCAAAGTTCAGTTTACTGGATCGATGAACCAGCCTGACCCCGGCAATAATGGGTATCGGATTTCCGCTACTGTCCAGTCCGATCGTCCGGCTGTTGAATGGTTGTAACTGCATCAGACCGCCCGAACCATCCGGGGCTTGCTGCACGCTGACGCCAAACAGGGAAGCATTCTCAAGAAAGAATTGTCTTTTCTCAGGGAAAAAAACTGAAAACTGAGTTACATTATTTACCTGCTGATCCACATCGGCCTGTGCGAAATCAGTATTGGCTGTGAGATCCAATATGGTATGCGGATTAATGGCCCATTTCAGATCTGCGCCAACTTTGATAAAGGAATTTTCATAGTTTGAGCCTGGTATAATATTTTGTTCATGATCATACTGGGTAAGAAAATAGGGTTGAACCCGGATATTCGGCTTTGGTGGCGGAGGCTGAAGGTTGGTCAATTTACCGGCATAGTTCATCCGTTGGAAAGTGTAAGCGTGCGGAAATTCCGACAGTGCGCTCATTTCATTTGTCAGTCGGCGGTTGCGGAATACGTTGAATCCCCAGCTTTGCAAACTGTCCTTTGATTTTGGATACCGGAGTGTTTGCCAGGGGATGGCTATTTCGGCAGTCCAGCCGGAATCCGTTCTATTGGTTCTTACGCGCCAGAGACCATTCCAGTCCACATCATAATACAAATCATCAAATGAGAGAAGATCTCTCTGAACACCGTAGGCATTCGTCGTAAAGGACATCGCATTCCGGTGATCATTGAATCCGTCAAAAGCGAGGGCAACGAGATCATGCCGCAGTATATCAAAGTCACGGATGAAATCCGTAGCCATAATGGCTTTTTTGCCAAGTGTATCCAGGGCAATAATTCCAACATACAGATAAACCTGGTTATACAGTACCTTTATTTTTGTATCAAAATGAGCGGGCTTACCTTGTTCGGGATCAACCTGGATAAAATGCGGCGAAGCCGGCGCCAGCAGCCATTCCGGTTCATTCAGAATGCCATCTATATCCAGATTTCTTCCGATGCGGACGGCACTGATTATTTTTATTTCCGATTTCACGCGAACCCGGGCTGAATCAGTATGGATGAATGTTATCGTTGGATTTGGAGCAAGGATTGACGTGTCCTGGGAATAACCATTCAGCAGGGATGCGCAGACGAATAATATCATTAACAAAGACCTCATGAGTTGTAAAAAGGATAGGTATTGCAAAACCTGTTAACGGTAGCAAATAAATCATGGACTGATATTAAACCAGGGCTCTACAGATGAATATCTGCAGCATAATGAATGCCTGCTGCAGCGCGGATCCGATCCATCGTTTCCATTATAAGCAGGGTATCCGCATGGGTCATCATGGGACTTTCTGTTAGCCCTTTCCGGAGGCATTCGCCCACGTGCCGGGCTTCATACTGATAACCAGCGCCGGATTCCAATTGTACAGGGACGACCTGTTTACTATCCTCTCTTCCGGTAAATAATTCTATTGTAGCGCTCGGTGCATAAAAACGAGCGGTAAGCCGTATCCTGCTCTTCGTGCCACTGATATCTGCTTCTGTTCCCAGGTTGGATGATAAGGAGGAGAAAAGCTGCGCCATCGCGCCACTTTTATATTTGAATAAAGCGGCGCATTGCTCATCAACGCCTTCGGGAGTCGCTGTCATGGAAGCTTCAATAGCATCGGGCCTGCCCAGAACGGAAAGCACCAAAAAAACATTATAAATACCTATGTCCAGCAAGCTGCCGCCTCCAAGGGCGGGATCAAACAAGCGGGACGGCACGGGAGGCGGAGGAATAAATCCGAAATTGACGAGCACGCTTTTAATCTCGCCCAATTGGCCGGAATTTATCAGATCCTGCATTTTTTGGTATTGGGGAAGGAACTTTGACCATATGGCTTCCATTAAAAAAATCTTCCCGGAACGGGCGGTCTCAACCATTTCTTCTGCCTGTCGCAGGTTTAGGGCAAAAGCCTTTTCACACAACACTGCTTTTTTATGGTGCAAACACAAAAGAGTATGTTCATGATGGAGGGCATGCGGAGACGCAACATAGATCACATCCACCGTGGGATCCGAAACCAGATCCTCATAACTGCCATGCACATGCGAAACAGGAAACTCGGCTGCAAAAGCCTTTGCACTCTCCAGATGCCGCGCACCCACTGCGGTGAGTCTGGCATCCGGCACATATTTCAGGTCGGCGGCGAATTTTCTTGCGATACGCCCGCAACCCAGGATTCCCCATCGAATGATATCCATCTTAAAATTTGATACAAGATAGGCGATTCGGGAAATTATTTCTGTTCGGAAATCTACGAACGGTAGTGAATTTCGAATTACCGGCACGTTAAATCGGGCTACCTTTGCAGGCTTTATAAAATATATGAGCAACTGGAAGGAAACGGAAGTATACAAAACCATTTTATTGGCCATTCCCATCATTATGGGGGAACTGGCTCAAATGTCGCTGCACCTGATTGATACGGCCATGGTCGGGTCCATCAGCTACAGACATCTGGCGGCGGCCTCTCTGGTCATGACGGCTGCCAATATTCCTTTTGTGATTGGTATTGGCATGACCATTTCGGTTTCCCAGATGGTCTCCATGGCCAACGGTCGTCGCGACCATCTACTGATTTCACACTATCTATTCAACGGGTTTCTCCTGTGCACCATATTTGCTCTATTCATTTCCGGGTCGTTGGTATTTGGAAGAAATCTATTAAAACACCTGGACCAGGATCCGCAGGTCGTGGCCCTGGCCCTGCCTTTTATGACCCTGGTCGGCCTTTCGATTATTCCCATGTTGCTCTTTATGACCCTGAAGCAGTTTACTGACGGTCTCGAGTATACGAAAACGGCCATGATGCTCTCAATCGCCGCCATGCCCGTGAATATTTTCCTGAACTGGCTGCTCATTTACGGGAACTGGGGATTTCCCAGGATGGAACTGGTCGGGGCAGGATGGGCCACCCTGATTACGCGTACCCTGATATTTGTCGTGCTCGCCTGGATCGTACTGAAGCACAAAACCTTCAGCCGGTTCATAGCCGTGCGTAAAAATCAATGGAAATATAATTTGAAAACCATCCGGGAACTGTTGCGTATCGGTATACCCAGCAGCATTCAACTCGGTGTGGAAATCGGGGCTTTCGCAGTTTCCGGGATTCTTATCGGCACCATCAGTGCCGTATCCCAGGCCGCCCACCAGATTGCCCTTAGCTGTGCATCATTTACGTTTATGGTTTCCATGGGGTTATCACAGGCGGGATCCATACGGGTCAGTAATGCATTCGGAAGAGGGGACTGGAACAGTATCCGGGTAATCGGTAAAACCACATTCGTTACCGCATTGCTTTATGGAAGTTTCTGCGCTGTTTGTTTTATCATTTTCCGATGGCAGCTGCCACTGATTTTTAATGAAAACCCGGACGTGGTTCACCTGTCCGCCCTATTGTTATTATTTGCCGCCGTGTTTCAGATTTCCGACGCAACTCAGGCGACCGGCGCGGGACTCCTGCGCGGGATCAAAGACGTGAAACTACCCACGATACTGATCACAATCGCCTATTGGATAATCGGACTGCCGGTCGGATGGCTCTTTGCGTTTCATTACCGGATGGGCGCGGCGGGCATGTGGCTTGGATTAATCATCGGCCTGACGCTGGCTTCCCTTTTTCTTGGAAGCCGTTTTCGGAATATGGCCATGAAAAGTATTTAACCACTTACACCCGTGGCGTCAGGATTTTATTTTATCAAATCCTTTGGAGAGGTCTTCGATCAGGTCGTCGATATATTCTATGCCGATCGAAAGTCTCAATAGATTCGCCGGACTTCTCGGCGCATTTCCTTCTGCCGACCTGCGATGTTCAATTAAACTTTCAACACCCCCGAGGCTGGTCGCGTGCTTGAATAGGTTCATGCTCCCGGCAAATTGTAGTGATTGGTTTTCGCCTCCTTTCATACCGATGGAAATCATGGATCCAAACCGGCCATGCATCTGGCGTTTCGCAACTTCGTGGTTTGGATGGTCCCGAAAACCCGGATAAAAAACCTTTTCAATCATGGGCTGTGTTTTAAGAAAATCCGCAATGGCTTCGGCATTCTTTATCTGACGTTCCAGCCGGAGTGAAAGTGTAGCAAGACTTCTGTTTAGTAACCAGCAGTCAAAGGGAGCAGGCACCGATCCGCCGACAACCTGAAATTCCCGGATCCTTACCGCCATTTCATTTTTATTTTTAACTATGATACAGCCACCCAACACATCCGAGTGACCTCCGAAAAATTTAGTGGAAGAATGAAAGACCATATCCGCGCCCAGTTCAAGCGGTCTTTGAATCAATGGCGTGGTCCACGTATTGTCACAGGCTACCAGGATGTTTTTTAATTTGACCAGTTTGCAAATTCCTTCGATATCCGATATCTTCAGCATGGGATTGGAAGGCGTTTCCACAATGATCAGCCGTGTGTTTTTTTTTATTGCATTTTCAATTGCACTCGCATCCGCCATATCAACTTCGGTAAAAGCTACTTTCCATCTGGGCATCATGGATTTGATCAGCCACGAAACCCCGTGATAACAATCGTCCGGGATGATAATATGTGCATCCGGTTCCAGAACTGCCTGCACGAGGGCCATTGCAGCGGCCATTCCCGACGGGAAGGCAAAGGCTTCTTCGCCTCCTTCCAACAAAGCGAGTTTGATTTCGAGGCTGTGCCGGTTAGGATTATCCCAACGGGTGTATACATATCCTTTCCCACCGATAGTACCGGCCTCATCGCGTTCAAAAGTTGTCGTCACGTGAATCGGACTCATGACGGACCCGATCTGATCATCCAAATGTCCGGCATGTACAGAGAGCGTATCGAAATGCATTGATTGTTTTTGTTAAAGATAAACAATCAGGGATTACAGCCTGGGCATAGTGTGGCAAATATGCAATTACATATTTGGCACACTATACGCTAGATCCTTTCCGGTAAGCTGATGATAAATGTGGAACCTTTTGTATTTGTTTTCTTTATGTCAATTTCCAGGTCGGAGATGATATCGGATAATATTTCATTCATGTAGATCAGTTCAAAGTGGTCCACGGTTTGCATATGAAGTGAATAACTGAGCAGGTCATTAATAAGCAATTGCATCCGGCCGGTGGCTTTATTTATTTTTTCCAAATGGTTCCGGATCTTTCCCAGGTCCTCGCTGATCAGACTATTAAATAAAAGTATTTTACGCAGGGGTTCCTGGTCCCGACGGGGTATTGTTCCGGGTAAAAGATTCCCGAAGATTAACGGTGACCCGTAAAAGGAGTATCAGGACAGCCCCGCCTTGCCCGTTTTTTATTTACATTTGTGTGCATAAAACCACTGTATGCCTGCCACACCTTCTGCCATGAGTCTTCATCTCCGGTACAGACTATGGATTGCCGGGTTGAATTTCGATATTAATGTCCTGCGTATTTTGGGGGATGATCTGACCGAATTAAGGGTCAAACGGAAAGAGGGCGAATTCCGGGCGAAGAGCGATTATTTTGAGCAGCAGTTCAAGGGGCTGAGAACGGAAATTGATGAGTTGCGTCATGAATTGCAGCTTGGAAAAATGAAGCTCGGCGCTTTTTCACGGGATACCAAGCCTTTCGATTTCAAAATATTTAACAAGGAAAATCAGGCCCCGATAAAAAAACGGCTTTCGCTTTACAAGGCCAGTTTCAAAAAAATCAATGCGGAGTTTAGCGGTTTTGAAGGGCTTTCATAAAAAAATCCATCCCGATAAACAAGGATGGATTTTTTTTTGCTTAGAGCGTAAAGGCCAAAGGAAATTTGAAAATTTGGAAATTTGGAAATTTGAAGGTTCGGTCAACCGCCAACTGCCAACCGCCAACCGCCAACCGCCAACTGCCAACTACTTAACAGAAACCGGTACTTTCAGTTTATCCCAGCTAAGTGCAAAGCCCTTATCAAATTCCTTATCTGAAATGGTATAGATCAGTTTTTCCTGAACGTCTTTAAGATCCTTAGGTTTTACATTAACCTGCAATACCGTTTTACTGGGATTCATATTCGCGTCGCCGGAATTTGTATCACCCCACTGGCCGGTTTCTGAATTGAAAAAAACCGTCCATTCCTTTTCACCGGGCGTCATGAACAGACTGTATTTTCCGGCTGGTAGTTTTTTGCCTTCTACTTCAATGTCTTTGTCCGTCGAAAAAATGGTGGCCTCATTGGCTCCGGCTCTCCAGACTTTATTATATGGTTCCAGGCCGCCCCAGATCTTTCTCCCCTTTACAGACGGGCTGCTGTAATCGATGGTTATGGTAGCGTCTTTTATCTTTCCGGTTGCAGTAGCCGGAGGACTTGGCCTTTTACTCTTATCTGTCTGCGCCCATAAATGTCCCGAAAGCAAAACACCGGCGAATGCCAGAATGGCTATCCTGGCAAGAACTGTTTTTTTCATATGAATTTGTTGAGTTAAAAAATAATTGATTTAAAATGGGCGTCAAGATAATCAATTCGGGAATCCAATTCTGCTTTCATTTTGCAATTTTTTATTATTGGGTAAATCTTTTCCCAAATTATTTTTTACGCCCCTGTCCGGATTTTTTCCTCTAAAATAGCGACCTTACCTGGCTGTATACGTTTATTCTTTAATTAAAATATAACAAATGAAACGGTTTGCTTCCATTTTCTTTCCCCTTTGGGTAGTCTGTATTGCATACGGTTGTAATGGTTCACAATCACCATCCGCAATCACCGATACCAGTGCTGTGAAGTCAGACAGCAGTTCTGCAAAGCTGGATTCTTCTTCAGGATCAACGGCTGGTTTTAAATTAGGCGTTCAGATGTGGACATTTCGTATGTTTTCATTTTCCGACGCGCTGGATAAGGTTGACAGTTCCGGAATAAAAAACATAGAAGCCTTTATTGGCCAGAAGCTCGGAGGAGATATGCAGGGATCTTACGGCTTGGATATGTCAAAAGAAACTCGTGATAAATTGAAGAACTTATTACAGAAGAAAGGTATCCGGATCGTGGCCATGGGTGTCATCGTTCCAAAAAACAAACAGGAATGGATCAAGACCTTCGAGCTCGCCCGGGATCTGGGGTTGAGTTATATTACGGCTGAACCCATAAAAACCCAATGGGATATCGTGGATAGTCTGGCGGGGGTATACGGAATTCCGGTGGCCATTCACGACCATCCCAAACCCAATATGTACTGGAGTCCGGATTCCGTGCTGGCCGCCATTCAGGGACATTCGCATATCGGCTCATGTGCTGACGTCGGACATTGGGCCAGGAATGGCTTGAATCCGGTTGACTGCCTCAAAAAATTACAGGGGCATATTATTGGCGTTCACCTCAAGGACATCGTAAAATTCGGGGATACGCATGCTGCCGATACGGTGGTAAGCAGGGGTGTGGTCGATTTTCCTGCCGTGCTGGCCGAATTAAAGAGGCAGAATTTCAAGGGTATGCTTTCCATTGAACACGAATCCAACTGGTATCATAATCTCCCGGATGTCATTTTTACCAGGAATTATTATGATTCGCTGGTGCAGAAATTGCAATAAATTCTAAGGCCTAAAGCCTAAAGCTTAAAGCTCAAAGCCTAAAACTAAACACTGATTGTTTGTGATAAGAGAATAGCCGTTTGTTAATGAATTTTAAAACAACCTGCCATTCATCATAAATAATAATCAGAAACGTTCAGTTTTAGGCTTTGAGCTTTAAGCTTTAGGCTTTTTAAACTAAATCAACTTAATCCAGTCAAACGAAAAACGAGTATTATGAAGAAACTACTATCGGGCTTTTTTGTCTTTGCTCTTTTAACAATCGGAATTCATTTATCGGCTGGTGCCCAGCAGATATACGTAAAGATCAGACCTGCACCCCCGGTGGTTGTCAGGACGGTTGCGCCAGGTCCCCATCATGTATGGGTTGCGGAAGAATGGAAACCCAGCGGGAACACGTATGTTTATGCCGGTGGCTATTGGGCTGAACCGCCGCACCCAGGATGGGTCTGGGTTCCCGGTCATTGGAAACATCATGAACGTGGTGAATATTGGGTTACCGGCCATTGGCGGAAGCATTGATCGGCGCAAGGCTTAAAGCGTACGTCCTAAGCATAAGCCATAAGGAATAAAGCATATGGCCTAAAGCATAAGAAAAAATTTTTTTTCGGAATTCGGCAACGCCGGTTAGGGAACCGAAGGATATCCTTTCGAAATCCAGTCTGTTTTGATATTGTGTTCCAGGTTCAGGAGCCGGGCGTTGGTGAATTTCATTTCATTTAATAAAGAAAAAGCCGGACGGATATTCGGACAATGCTCAAACGGACAGCATCCGCAATAGATAACGATGTCTGCGTCTTTTGGCAACGGGTTAAGTTGCCGTTTTAATTTTTCCAGATTTTCTTTTTCATGCGCTGGGCCCATATCAATGGAACCTCTGATCGAAGCCCCGGGACCTACGCAAAAAATGATCAGCTTTTTTGTGCCCGGATGATTGATCGCCGATGCGAGTTCTGCCGGCGACAATAGTTGTTTTGCCGTCCACGGCTCCGGCTCGCCGACACGTCTTTCGGGGTTCCCGGTGAAACTTGCCAACATGATACAAACCAGGATAAATGCAATCCGACACTTCATCTTCAGTAATTTATAATGTTTGACGGGTATTTAAAATTAAACAATATTCCGTTCGTAAACCGATCCATCACCCATCAATGGATATCACATAATTTATTTTTTTAGTTCTTGTTTACTAAAATATTTAGTAAATTCGTGCCGGGCAGATGGTTTAAATACGGTTCACCATGGAGCTATTATATTATGAAACGGCCGTGGCCGCGGGTTTTCCGTCCCCGGCCCTTGACTATAGGGAGGAGCGGATTGACCTGAGCCGTGAACTGATCCATCACCCGCTCTCCACTTTTATTGTGGAGTGCACCGGAGATTCCATGATGGGTGCTTTTATTCCGCCGAAGGCCCGGTTACTGGTCGACCGGTCGCTTACTGCTGTGAATGGAAATATCGTCGTCGCGGTTTTGAACGGCGAGTTTACTGTGAAGTTTATTCGGAAGAACGATCATGCCTGCTGGCTCGTACCCGCTAACAGCAAGTACCCGGAAATAAAAATCACGGCGGAAATGGACATGCAGGTCTGGGGCGTAGTCACTCATATCATTACAGACACCCAGGACCTGAGAACATGTATGCGTTGATTGATCGTAATAATTCGCAGGACCTGAGAACAGGTATGCGTTGGTTGATCGTAATAATTCGCAGGACCTGAGAACAGGTATGCGTTGGTTGATCGTAATAATTCGCAGGACCTGAGAACGTGTATTTGGTGATTGATTACAATAATTCTCAAGCTCGGGAACATGTATGCGTTGATTGATTGTAATAATTTTTATTGCTCTTGTGAAAGAGTCTTTAATCCCCGGTTGGAAGGTCGTCCCGTGATCGTTCTTTCAAATAATGACGGTTGCGCCATTTCCAGAAGCGAAGAAGCAAAATCGCTCGGAATTGCTATGGCGGCGCCTGTATTTATGATGAAAAAATTGCTTGACAAACATAATGTTGCAGTTTTTAGCTCCAACTACACTTTATATGGTGATATGAGTGACCGGATCATGGAAACCCTGGCCGGATTCGTTCCGAAAATGGAATTGTATTCCATCGACGAAGCTTATCTCGACCTCCATGAATTGACGCGTTCCAACTTGTTGGATCTCGGATTCAGGATCCGAAAGACCATCAGGCAAAATATCGGCATTCCCGTATCCATCGGAATTGCAGCAACCAGGACCCTTGCAAAAATGGCAAACCGACACGCCAAAAGGAATCATAAACAAGCATCGGTATTTTGGGCAGCGAATCCGTCGCTGACCAAAGAAATGTTATCAGCGACGCCCGTCGATAATATCTGTGGAATCGGGAATCAGTACGCCTTGTTTTTATCCCGGTCTGGTTTTAAGACAGCGGCGGATTTTGTACATGCGCCTGAGGACTGGGTAAGAAAGCATTTATCCGTGGTCGGCCTCCGGCTTCTTTACGAACTCAGGGGAATTTCTTCCATACCCTGGGAGGAATCGAAGCCGGCCCGAAAAAATATCTGTACTTCCCGTTCTTTCGGCAACCGGCTTGGTGAAAAAAGCAGGATTGCGGAAGCGATGGCCAATTATGCAGCCAGTTGCGCCGCCAAGTTGCGGGACGACAGGACCTGCTGCCGTCGCCTGCAGGTTTTTATTCAAACCAATCCCCATAAAACAGAAGAAACACAATATCTGCGGTCAATTGATATGGATCTGGAAAGGGCTTCAAACCATAGCGGTGAAATCATTAAGGCCGCACTTCGCGGGTTGGACATTATTTTTAAGCCGGGACTTCTTTACATGAAATGCGGCGTAACAGTCATGGACCTTGTCCCGGAATCCGCTGTGCAGGCCAGTTGTTTTGATGCGGCTGACCGGGAAAAGAATGGCCTGATCATGCAGGTAATGGATAAAATCAACCGAAGTCTCGGAAAGGAAATCGTCAGGACAGCTGTCCAGGGCTTCGAACGGAAATACCGGCTGAAAACAGAATATCTTTCGCCGCGTTACACCACGAGAATGGGGGAGATACTGAAGATACAAATTTGAAAATTTGGAAATTTGGAAATGCCATTCAAAGAAATGAACACAAGAAATCCACCATAAGAATAAATTCAAATTCTAAAATTCAATTTCCAAATTTCCAAATTCTCAAATTTCCAAATTGGTCCTACAGCCTTTCGAAGATTTCAAGCCAGCCTACATACCCCGCCTGATCCGGCTGGGAAGAAGGTATCTCGTATCCCAAACCTATTACCGGGTCAGGGAAATGGAATCGGACCCGAAGGGTGGCCGCATCAGTCTGCTATTATCAGATTATGCTGAACCAGGAGAGGCCAGGCTTCATCACAACGCGGTGAAAAAGGACCGGTACGCGGCCATTATTGACCTGCAGCATCCTCCACACCTGGAAAAAATAAAGGAAATGCTTTTGGAAGGCTCCCGATACCGAATATTTTTCGCTATCGTCCGGAGTGCCAGGGAACTGGAAAACCTGGTGAATAAAAAATACAAGGATAAGTTTAAACAATACGTGGATAAACAAACCAACTGGCGGATCTCGCACGATACTATTGTAAAACCAACCATCCAGCTGAGTTTCGGGGAAATATTTATTATCCTCAAGCATGGGAACCAGCATATCCGGATTAAATTCGAAGACATCGAACAGTAGCTGATCTGATCTCCCGGCTTATCTTCGCGACACACTGATACGAAATATCCATGTGTTATGATATCTCTTTTACTGTAAAGCTGAAAGAATTGCCCGCCTATTTTCCGGATCTTGAAACCTCTCTGCAGCTGGAATTGGATTTTGACGGAGTCCATATCATGGGTCATAGTTTTAACAGGCACCCCATTATTTATCGGGATCGGGAAAGTAAATCGTTAACGGTTCGTCCGATGGAGTGGGGGGTGATTCCTTTTTACATCAGGGATGAGAATAGTTTTCTGCGCCAGCGGGCCTCGATGCTGAATACGAGGAGTGAACGAATCCTGGGTGATGAAAAAAGTTACTGGTATAAGATCAGGAGCCGTCGCTGCCTGATACCCGTGACCGGTGTTTATGAACACCGGGCCGTCAAAGGGTGGAAGAAAAAAGTGCCCTATTTCATCCATCTGAAGAAACAACCCCTGTTTTTTTTACCTGGTTTATACTCTGTCAGTGACCTGCCCGATCTGCAAACCGGTGAGATGCTCAAACGGTGGACCTTCAGCCTCATTACGCGGGACGGTAACGACCTGATGAAAAAAATTCATAACGATGGTGAAAACCGCGGACGAATGCCTCTATTCCTTCCGCTGGAATTATCAAAGGAATTTTTGGAGGAAGAACTTTCGCCGGAACGTTACCAGGAAATCCTGCAATATGAAATGCCCGCTGGCGATATGGAGGCCATAACGGTATACACTATACGAAGCGCGAAGGACAGGCCGGATGGCAAGGCAAAAAACGAATATTGGGAATGGGAAAAACTTCCTGAGCCCGGAGCAGCCGATCCCGTTGAGTAAGGGGTCAAATGATCAATTCTCAGTGAAACTTTAATGTTACACTAATGAAGACAGCTGATTTAAGGACTGCCTGTCGTATCTTTTAGATATTTCCAAATTTCCAGGTATTTCCAAATCTCCAAATCTCCAAATTTTCAAATTCTACTGGAATACTCTTACATAATCAATGTAGAAATGTTGCGGCAACGTTTCCAGCGATACGCCCTTTGCGCCGCCCCAGTCCCCGCCTATGGCCAGGTTTAGAATAATAAACTGGGGTTTGTCAAAAGGCCACGCAGCCTGTCCGGAATTTTCATTGGCATAGGTAAAAACTTTTTTACTATCCAGGAACCAGTCGATATGGTCCGGGAACCATTCTATAGCATATACGTGGAATTCTTTTTCCGGAGAAGGATAAAAAACCCGGGTTCCCTTATTTGTCTTTTTTACGTGGTTATATTTTTGGGTGTGGACATTAAAGTGCAGGGTATCCGGCATAAACCCAACATGTTCCATAATATCAATCTCTCCGCAAGCTGGCCATCCGGTCAGCCGGATATCATCCCCCAATGTCCAGATAGCCGGCCAGGTGCCCAGTGCGGATGGAATTTTTGCTCGCACTTCAATTCTGCCATAGGTCCATGATTTCTTTCCACGTGTGGAAATGTCCGCGGAGGTAACCGGGTGCATGATGGACCCGGTTTTAAAAGAATCATTCCTGGCAACGATTTCCAACAGTCCGTTTTTTATTTCGGCATTTTTTTTCCTGCGGTCGGTGTAATACTGCAGTTCATGATTGCGGAGATAACCCGTATCATAATTCCACTTCTTTGAATCGGGTAAACCCGCCTGACTGAATTCGTCCTGCCAGACCAGGTTCGTATATTTCCCCGAAGCGCCTGCGGATGGTTTTATCTGTGCCGAAACAGGCATATGGAAAGAGGATAAAATCAGTATAAGTAAACGATAACTGCGGGGTATCCTGAGGGTCGTTTTCATGTTGATCAGGCCGGAATTTTTACCGGTTTCCGGACCGATAAAGTTATCATTTTATTTTGGTTCATCGTTTAACATCCGCTTGACGTTATTCCAGTAAACTACTTCTGACTACCCACAACCCATTATATTTACACACTCAACTTCCAAGCTTAAAATATTTGTATTTCCAAATTTCCAAATTTTCAAATTTTCAAATTTCTATGTATATGAAACTCATTGCCATAATAAGTTGTTTCTCCCTGTTTTCCCTTCCCGCGTCGGCACAATTAACCATGGAACATAATACGCCTACGGTAAAAACAGCCAATGGCCTTTTGCAGGGAACCCTGGTTTCAGGCATCAGCCTATTCAGGGGCGTACCCTTTGCGCAGCCACCGGTCGGCGATCTGCGCTGGAAGGAGCCCCAGCCGGTTAAGAATTGGGAAGGAACGCGCAAGGCCGATCATTTTTCAGCAAGAGCCATGCAGCTGCCGGTTTTTAGTGACATGAATTTCCGGTCAGACGGCGTCAGTGAGGACTGTCTTTATCTGAATGTATGGACTCCGGCAAAAACCGGCAGGGAAGATCTTCCGGTGCTCGTCTATTTTTATGGCGGCGGTTTTATTGCGGGCGATGGATCCGAGTACAGGTATGATGGCGAAAGCATGGCCAGAAGAGGTATTGTTGCGGTTACGGTGAACTACAGGCTGGGCGTTTTCGGGTTCCTTTCCCATCCGGATCTAACAAAAGAATCAGTTCATCATGCTTCCGGCAATTATGGGCTGATGGATCAAACCGAAGCGCTTCGATGGGTACACAAAAACATTGCGGCCTTTGGAGGGAATCCGGATAACGTCACGATTGCGGGTGAATCGGCGGGATCTTTTTCTGTCAGCGCGCAAATCATTTCTCCTTTACCCAGGAATTTGTTTGCTGCTGCGATCGGCGAAAGCGGTTCTATTCTGAATTTTAGGCCCATTGCGTCCCTGGCGGACGCCGAAAAAATCGGGGTGCAATTCAGCGATAGCATGAAGACGCATTCCATAAAAGAACTACGCGCCCTTCCTGCCGATCAGATCCTGCAGGCATCAGGGAAACCCGGTATCCGGTATTTTTCAATAGATGTGGATGGATATTTTTTCCCGGAATCACCACTGATTCTGTACCAGTCGGGAAGAATCGCCAAAGTACCCTTGCTTGTTGGGTGGAATTCTGAAGAGTCTGGCTGGAGATCCATATTAGGACAAGAGGAACCGACGAAGGAGAATTATGTCAATGCGGTTAAAAAATTATATCCACAGAATTCGGATGATATCCTGAAATTATATGCGGTTGAAACGGATTCGGACGTGGATACAGTCGCAACGGCCCTGGGCAGCGATCGCTTTATAGCATACAGCACCTGGCGCTGGGCCGACATGCACGCGAAAACAAATAGTCCGGTCTACCGGTATTTTTTTACGAAGGCCAGACCAGGGCTCCGGTCCGACATTTGTAAAACACAGTCATCGGACGATCCGAATAAAAAGCGAGTTACTTTTCAGGGAGCTGTTCATTCTGCCGAAATCGAATATGCGTTGGGAAATCTTCCGACCAACCGGGTCTTTGACTGGCAGTCGGATGACTACCTGGTTTCTTCCATCTGCCAGGATTATTTTCTGAATTTTATCAAAACAAAAAATCCCAATGGAGTCGGTCTTCCTTACTGGCCACTGTATCAGACCTGGCAGAAAGATCCTATTATGTATATCGGCGTCAATACACGCAGGGAACCTGAAAAGAACAGGGACAGATATGTTTATTTTGAAAAACAGAACGGTAAATAATTTGAACCGGTTTTAATTACAGAATTTTCAGTTCCACATCGCCATGCTGCGGATGGCCCGTACACGTTAGTGTGAGGCCCTGGCCAAGTTCTTTTTCGGTCAGCACTTCGTTATGGGATAACCAGATATTTCCCGAAATACAAATGGCGGCGCAGCTCCCACACTTGCCCGTTTCGCAGCTGTAAGGAAGATTGAGTTTTACTTTCTTTGCCGCCTGCAGGATGGAATCCGGGTAATGAACCGGGAATAGATAATTCATTCCTTTTAGGTCCAGACGGACCTGGTAATTATTTTTATCCGGCGGCATATGGCCTTTCAGCTTTTTATTTCCGGGATTAAAATCTTCTTTTTTAATATTGTCTTTCGGAAAGCCTTCTTCCACAAGCAGGAAAATGATCATTCGCATATAGGATTCCGGTCCGCAGGTATAAAAAAGCGTTTTCTGACGATCATATCGGTTGATGGTCAAAAACTCCAGCAGAAGTTCCCGGTTCAACCGTGCCCGCCGGAGGTCTGATTCGGAGCTATAGAGAAAATCGATATGCAATTGGTCCGGATGTTTATATACCAGGTTCTTCAGTTCCCGGTAAAACGCGGTGGTTTCGATGGACTGATTGCTATAGATCAGGAAGACCGAAGTTTCAGGATAAAGATGCAAGACTGTTTTTAATAAGGACAGGATGGGAGCAATGCCGCTTCCTGCTGCAAAAAAGAAAATGCTGGTATACGATTTCATTTCCTCCGGCAGCCGAAAAAAACCGGCCGCGCCGGTCGTATAAAGGATATCGCCGACCCGGGCACGATCAATCAGTTTCCGGGAGAAAAAACCATTGTCGATGCGTTTGACGGCGATGGAAAGCGGTTCACCCGGGTCAGGGGAGGACGTGATCGAATAGGATCGTCTGATTTCCCGGTTTCGGCTCTTATCCACGAGCGTAATAAACTGACCGGCCTGATATGTCAAACCATGTCCTTCTTTGAAAATAAAAGTTTTGAAACCTTTTATTTCCTCCAGGATGTTTTCGATAATCAACAGCGCATATTCATTTTTCATGGCTGGATATGGTGTGCAATTTGATACAATACAGTCGGTCGCTTAATATTCATACATAACCCATGGTTCTCAAACGTCCAAAAATAAGGCCCTGGATGCTGAAAAAAGAAATCATCACCCTCTATTATGGCCTGAGAGATAAAAGGACTTCTGCAATTGCCAAATTACCGGCCATTCTATCGGTCATTTATCTTTTGAGCCCTATTGACCTGATCCCGGATTTTATTCCCTTCTTTGGATATATAGATGATATTATTATTGTGCCCTTGCTGTTAAATCTGGCAATCCGTCTTCTGCCGCGGGAAGTGAGAGAGGAAAGTATCCTGAAAGCATCCAAAAATCAAAAAAAATTTCAACTGGTAATTTTTTTACTGGTCCTGTTGATTATTTCAATGCTTCTGGGGATTTTCCTGGTTATCCGCCATGTATTTAACAGTTAGCCATTCTCCTTCGGGTGATTTTTATGGCGGGAGACAAATATGGATTTTTACACTTATATTCATCATTCAACATCCATGTTGTTATGCCACCCGATTCCCCCCGGATCAATAATAAGTCCGTTAAGCAAAACACCTTCGATGCCATTGTGGTTGGTTCCGGAATTAGCGGAGGATGGGCGGCAAAGGAACTCTGCGAGAAAGGATTAAAAACGCTGGTATTGGAACGGGGACGGAACGTGGAACATATCAAGGACTACCCAACAGCAAACCTGGCGCCCTGGCAATTCGACCACCGGGGAAGCATAACCGAAGATATGCGCCGGGAGCAGCATATCCAGGTCCGCGGTTTTTGCAACGAAACCAATAAACATTTTTTTGTAAACGATCTGGAGCATCCTTATACGCAGGCTAAGCCATTTGACTGGATACGCGGCTATCATGTAGGCGGAAGAAGTTTGATGTGGGGGCGGCAGTGTTACCGGTGGAGCGATCTGGATTTTGAAGCGAATACAAAAGATGGTCATGGGGTAGATTGGCCTATCCGGTATAAGGATCTGGAACCCTGGTACAGTTATGTAGAAAAATTTGTAGGCATCAGTGGTTCGAAGGAAGGGTTGCCTCAACTACCGGACAGCGAATTTCTTCCCCCGATGGAAATGAATTGCCTGGAGAAGCATATAACAGAAAGTATTCAGAATAAATTTTTGGACGGGCGCAAAATGATCATCGGACGGGTAGCCAATCTGAGCAAGGGGCTGGATGGCCGGGGACCCTGTCAGTACCGGAACCTGTGCGACCGGGGATGTCCATTTACGGGATATTTCAGCAGCAACGGGGTTACCCTGCCCGCCGCCAATGCCACGGGTAATTTGACGCTAAGACCGTTTTCCATTGTCGTGAATGTTATTTATGACAAAGACGCCAAACGTGCAAAAGGTATTCGAATCATCGATGCCAATACCATGCAGACGGAAGAATATTTTTCTGAGATCGTTTTTTTAAATGCGTCCACCATCGGGACAACGGCAATACTGTTGAATTCAGCATCCGACGCGCATCCGGAAGGCCTGGGTAATGGGAGCGGCGCGCTGGGCCGCAATTTAATGGATCATCATTATCATGTCGGTGCCAGTGGGTCATATGAAGGGTTTCAGGACAGTTATTTTTTTGGCAGAAGGGCCAATGGTATTTATATCCCCAGGTTTCGCAATATTGATGAAAAAACCCGCCGGAAGGAATATGTACGCGGATTTGGTTACCAGGGCGGAGCCTACCGGGGAAGGGTAGCCGAACTGGAGGGAATCGGGGAATCGCTGAAGGCCAAATTAACAGAAGCGGGGGATTGGTCAATGTGGCTGGGGGGCTGGGGGGAACACCTGCCTCATCCGGATAACCGCGTACAGTTGAATAGGGATAAAAAAGATAAATGGGGGCTTCCCCTGATGGATTTTGATTGTATCTGGAGGGAAAATGAACTGGCCATGCGTACGGACATGATGAACAGCGCAGCCGAAATGCTGGATAAATCCGGAATAAAAAATATTAAAACTTTTAATGACCCCGAAGCCAATCCGGGACTTTGTATCCACGAAATGGGTACCGCCCGTATGGGTCGCGACCCAAAAACATCTGTTTTGAATTCATTTAACCAGGTTTGGGAAGCGCCGAATGTATTTGTGACAGACGGCTCCTGTATGAGTTCCAGCGCCAATCAAAATCCATCGTTGACCTATATGGCGTTAACCGCAAGAGCGGTGGATCACGCCGTGAAAGAATTAAAAAAAGGGAATTTGAGCTGAAGCTCAAAGCGGGGGCCTTGGCCGCGGAAGATTTTCATTTTTGACGGCAGACGCAGCAATATAAAAAGGCGGTTTTCGTTTTTGTAAAAACCAACTTATGCGAAAACCGGCCTCACGTTTAATTATTGCACTCCTGTTTTTTTCTTTTATCGCCTGCAGTAAGGACAATAAAACAACAAACTCCGCAAGTCTTTCCGGAAACTGGACCTTTCAGGGTTTCCATGCGAAAACTTCCAGCACGGCAGTTGTGGATGACCAGGGTGAGATTTTCAAGACGATTACCACATCAGATTACACAACCACAGCCAATGCTGGAACGGTGAATATTTCGGGTAACACGATGACGGGTAATCAGATCACTTACGCGGCGGACATCGGCGCGTTTGTAACGGACTACGATAATAACGTTATTACCGATACGTTTTCAACATCATTCCCGATAACGATTCCACCCACCAATTCGACATCCACCTTTGAGGTGATCGGATCCGATTCCATACACTATACCGGCGCGAATATGTTTGGTTCTGGAGGAAACGGGGCACCCGCATCCGATGGAGCAAAATTTTCCGTTTCGGGCGATGTTCTTACGCTGACTTCGAATGTTGTCCAGGACAAAACGATTGATACGTTGGGAGAAGTCATTCAGCAACACTCTACCGCCACCGTGGTGGCGACATTGAAAAAACAGTAGTCCGCCCCGATGCAGCCGTGTACATACAGACTATTTTTTCTTTTTTCTCTTTGCTTCGGAGATCGATTTTACAAAGGTTTTCCCTTCCATTAGCTGTTTTGGATCTTTCACTTTGGCCAGTGAATTGGCAAAAGCTTCCCTGAGTAATTTCTTAATATAGGTTTTGGGAAATTCATTCTGGTCCTTGACCAAAATATATCTGTACTGATTTCCATTACCCAATAATTTTTTCTCCGGGTCAGCAATCTGACTTCCCCAATAAAATCCGAAATGAATATTGTGGCTGGTTCTGCCAACGGCAATCGAGCAGAACGTATGACCGACCCGGTCGGTCGGCGACCATCCGAACGCGAGCGCATTATAATTGTCGTAGATAAGTTCGTTTGTTTTTGGATACAACTCCCATACAAAATCGCGAAGCCAAAAAGCCGTTTCCCGGATTTCCGCTGGGAAAGGCTTCAGAAATTTTAAAAGATCAGATTTGTCTTCCCTGGCCATAGACTTAATTGTTAATTGTTAAGGTTGAAGTTCCGATTGCAGGCTAATAATAATCATCGGGAAAAATTCAGTCGAATATTGTCATTCTAAATAGCATGGAACCCGCATTTCTAAGTTAACAATTAACAATTGACAAATAACAATTAAACATTGATTGTTTTCCACTTGCCTTTTCTAAAATAGTACCAGGTAATGAGCGTAAGCAGGGTTTCAGCGACAGGAAATGCTATAAATGTTCCGGTTGCTTTGAGATGAAAACCGAGACCTAAAATATAAGCCAGGGGGATCTGAAATAACCAAAAGCAGAAAAAACTGATACGCGTGGGCGTTTTGGTATCTCCCGCGCCGTTCAGTGCCTGGATCATAACCATGCCAATGCCATAAAAAATATTCGCGGACCCGATCCACCGGAGGGCAAGTGCCCCATAACGAACCACTTCCTCATCGCGCGTATAGATCCGGATAATGGAGGGGGCCAGGAAGATAAAAAGGAAAGTGACGATGCCCATGAAAACCGCATTATATTTTGCAGCAAGCAAAACACTTTGTTCGGCCCTCAGCGGATTTTTGGCCCCGAGATTTTGTCCGACCAGCGTTGCCGCGGCGTTACTGAGCCCCCAGGCCGGAAGAATAAAAAAAACAAAATTCCGGAGAGCAATCTGATAACCTGCCGTAGCTGTTGTGCCTCCTGTTTCTGCGACCAGACGTGCCAGGAAGATCCAGCTGCAGCTACTGATGATGAATTGCAAAGTTGCCGGCCATGCAATGACGACAATGGATTTCAGCAACTTGGTATCGAACCGGAAATGGCCGATGCGCAGGCGGATAATTCCCCTTCCTTTAAACAAATGGTATGACTGAAAAAGTATTCCGCCCGAACGGCCGATTACGGTTGCTATGGCTGCCCCTTTCAGTCCGAAGAAATGTATGAATACCGGGCATAAAATGATATTCAGACTACTGGCCACCCATAGACTTTTCATGGCCATGGCGGCATCACCGGCCCCGCGGAATATCCCGTTGATGAGAAATATCAACATGATCACGAGACTTCCGCCAAACAGGATACGGGTGAAAATGGCACCTTCCCTGACCACCCTGATATCGCCTCCCATCAGGGTTAAAATATTTTCAGCGAAAAAAACGCCCAAAAAACTGACAACAACGCTCGCCAGAATACCAATGACGATGGATTGGGCGCCCGCATGTGCCGCAGCTTCGGGATTTTTCTCCCCGATCCTTCTGGCCACCACGGCCGTAGCCGCGGTGCTCAAACCGATGGCAACAGAATAGACCAGGGAAATGACAGATTCCGTTAAAGCAACGGTGGTAATCGCGTGCTGCCCCAGTTTGCTGACAAAAAATATATCCACAACGGCAAATACACTTTCCAGGCTCAGTTCTAAAATCATGGGAATGGCCAGTAAAAAGATAGCCTTAGTTATACTTCCCTGCGTGTAATCGCGCTGTTCACCGTTGAGTGATGTGCGTATTATGGAGATTATTTTTTTAACTATGGGTTGTCCGGGCATGAAAGGAAAGAATATCCTACAAACTTACCTTCATTCATTTGAATTGAATAGATCCCGGTTGTAAAGTGGGAAAGTTTTGCCGTAAATTTCTGTATTCTTTACGGTTACCTTTTTCCTTTGTTCCTTTTATGCAGATACGAATCACGAAAATATTTTTAGTTGTTTTTATTGCAGCATATTTTCCGGTGTCGTGTAACGACCCCGGTCATTCGAAGATTTTGGCTGCTCGAACGGACACCCCTTCTTATAAACTGGTGAGAAACTGGCCACTGCCGGCCATCGGGATTCCTTTAAGTCAGCCCTCGGGCCTTGGAATTGATTCGGCACAAAATATTTTCGTTTTTAACAGGACCGGAAGAACCTGGACCGAACCCTTTCCGGATTCTGTCATTTCTGCCAATACCATTTTATTATTGGACAGGAATTCCGGAAAATTATTAAATAGCTGGGGCGCTAACCTCTTCATCATGCCTCATGGGTTAACGGTTGACGGGTATAATCAGGTTTGGGTAACGGATGTGGGGTTGCAACAGGTTTTTAAATTCGATCACGAGGGCAAATTGCTGATGACGCTTGGAATGGCTAAAATTCCGGGAGATGATTCGTTGCATTTTAACCGCCCGACAGATGTAGCCGTTTCGAAAGACGGTTCTTTTTATGTAAGTGACGGATACAGGAACAGCCGGATAGTAAAATTTTCAGCCGCCGGAAAATATTTATTTTCATGGGGCAGAAAGGGAAGTAAACAGGGCGAATTCAATCTTCCGCACGCGATTGATTTAGATTCTTCGGGAAATGTATGGGTTGCCGACAGGGAGAATAATCGTATCCAGGTTTTTAACAGCAGCGGAAAATTCATAAAACAATTACAGTACCCCGGTTTTAGTAATTTATATTCAATAACGATAGAGAAGAGAAGTCAACAATTGTTTGCCATTGACTTTTTATCCGTATTGTCTCTGGTGGATAAGGGTTCGGACATTTACCAGATCGACTCATATGGAAAAATTCTCACTGCTTTTGGCCGTACGGGAAATTACGAAGGTCCCCTGTGCAGGTATCACGATATCGCCGTAGATCATGACGGGAATATTTATGTTTGTGATATTTTGGGCAATCAGGTTCAAAAGTTCAGCAGAACCGGCAAAAATCAGAAGAATGAAACAAATTAGAATATTAAAGGAAGAATTACTTTCCGACAACTGGTATACGCTTAAAAAATATTCGTATGAAATAATAAAGGAGGATGGCAGCATTCAAAAACAAACCCGGGAAGTATATGATCGGGGTAACGGGGCTGCTATTCTGTTATATAACAAGCAGTTTAAAACGGTTATCCTGACCCGGCAATTCCGCTTACCCAGTTTTGTGAACGGGAATGGGAAGGGCGTTTTAATTGAAGCCTGCGCGGGCCTGCTGGACCAGGATAATCCGGAAGAAGCGATCAGGAGGGAAACCGAAGAAGAAACCGGTTACCGGATAAAAGAAGCACATAAGATATTCGAAGCCTATATGTCCCCGGGTTCTGTAAGCGAAATCCTGTATTTCTTTATTGCCGAATATTCCCAGTCTATGAAAGTAAACGAAGGAGGCGGTGTTGAACAGGAGCAGGAAGATATTGAAGTACTTGAAATGGGATTCGATCAGGCTTTTTCCATGATTGGCACCGGGGAGATCAGGGATGCGAAAACCATCATGCTGCTCCAGTACATGAAAATTAACCAGATCTTATAAACAAGACATTTCATTCAACCTACTAGACAATTTGCTTTAGGCTTTAAGCTTTGAGCGTTAGGCGTACAAGAGGATTTTACGGTTAAATGATGCGGCGATGGATTTTTCATTTTTAAACAGGATATCTTGGGTTGTTAATTTATAATCGCAATACAATGGATAAAAAATTACAGGGCCAGGTGGCCATAATCACCGGAGCCAGCAGTGGAATCGGTGCAGGAGTCGCGAAATCTCTTTCTGCCGCAGGGGCAACCGTTGTTATAAATTATCCCGTTGCGCCGGTAAAAGGGGCCGCTGACGCCGTTCTGGCTGAGATAATGTCAGCCGGCGGTGTGGGCATGACGGCTATGTGTGATGTGAGTAAGGAAGATGAGGTGCAAAAAATGTTTGCAGATACGGTGAAGCAATATGGCACGGTGGATATTTTGATAAATAATGCCGGCCTTCAAAAGGATTCACCATTTGAAACTATGAGCCTGGAGCAATGGAATTTCGTCATCGGTGTAAATCTAACGGGTCAGTTTCTTTGCGCCAGGGAAGCTATACGTGAATTTTTAAGAAGGGGGGTGGATCCAAAACGTTCAAGAGCCGCGGGTAAAATAATTCATATGAGCAGTGTGCACGAAGTGATCCCCTGGGCTGGACATGCAAATTATGCGGCTTCCAAAGGAGGCATTATGATGCTCATGAAGACGCTTGCGCAGGAATTCGCCTGGAAAAAAATCCGGATCAATAGTATTTGCCCGGGCGCCATTCAAACGCCCATAAACCGCTCGGCGTGGGACACGCCGGAAGCATTAAAATCATTACTAACCCTGATCCCTTATCAGCGGATTGGTATTCCCGAAGATATCGGAAATGCAGCAGTCTGGCTTTGCAGTGACGACAGTGATTATGTGAATGGAACTTCTTTGTTCGTTGACGGGGGAATGACCTTGTATCCGGGATTTACTGAGAATGGGTAAAACGCTTCTCCGGTATAATAATGAAGATTTTTATGAACCCAGAACAAGCCCGTATAGATCTGCCATTGTGGAAAAAATGGGGACCTTATGTCACCGATCGTCAATGGGGTACAGTGAGGGAAGATTACAGCCCCGATGGCACGGCCTGGGAATCCGTTAGCCACGAGATGGCCAGGAGTAAAGCGTACCGTTGGGGCGAAGAAGGGATCGGCGGTATTTGTGATGATGATCAGGTGCTTTGTTTTGCACTTGCCTTTTGGAATAAAAAGGATCCGCTACTAAAAGAAAGATATTTTGGTTTAACGGGGAATCAGGGCAATCATGGGGAAGACGTAAAGGAATGCTATTATTATCTCGACAGCACGCCCACACACGCCTATATGAAAATGCTGTATAAATATCCCCAGGGAGCATATCCCTACCAGCAATTGATAGACGAAAATAACCGCCGGGGAAAATCCGATCCGGAATTTGAGTTGTTAGACACGGGCATTTTCAATGAAGACCATTATTTTGACATTTTCATCGAATATGCAAAAAAAGATGAACAGGATATTCTGATCAAAATTGCCATTCACAACCGCTCTCCGCAGGACGCCCCGCTAAACGTATTGCCTACAATCTGGTTCAGAAATACCTGGATATGGGGATATGATCCATATAAACCCAGCCTGCATGCCTCGGGTTATTCCCAGATTAACCTGCGTCATGAAAAACTCGGTAATTATTTTTTGCATTGCGAGGATACACCTGAACTTTTATTTGCAGATAATGAAACTAATAATAAAAAGCTCTATGGCGTGGTGGAAGAGACCGGATTTTTTAAAGATGGTATCAATAATTATATCGTTCATAAAGATCAAACAGCCATTAACCCTAAGCTGACCGGAACGAAGGCCGCCGCGAACTACGACATGGTTATAAAAGGCGGTCAGTCAAAATACATAACTCTTCGTTTATCAAATACAGAGCATGCAAATCCTTTCAGTGAATTTGATTCTGTTTTTAAACAACGGAAGCAGGAAGCCGATCTTTTTTACCAGGAGATCCAGCAGGGTATGGAATCGGAGGATGCGATGAATGTTCAGCGGCAGGCTTTCGCGGGACTATTATGGAGCAAGCAGTTTTACCATTTTAATATCCATCAATGGCTGGAAGGTGATCCGGCACAACCAGTACCTCCGCAACAGAGACGAAAAGGGAGAAATCGGGAATGGAAACATTTACATAATACGGATATCATCAGCATGCCCGATAAATGGGAGTATCCATGGTATGCGGCCTGGGATCTTTGCTTTCACGCTGTCGCTTTTATGACCATTGACCCGGGTTTTTCCAAATCACAGTTAGTGTTGCTCACCCGGGAATGGTATATGCATCCCAACGGACAGCTTCCGGCATATGAATGGGCTTTTAGCGATGTGAATCCTCCGGTGCAGGCCTGGGCATCCTGGCGTGTGTACCGAGGCGAACAGAGATTTCATAAAAAGACGGGGGACAGGCAATTCCTGGAGACCATGTTTCATAAGCTTTCACTCAATTTCACCTGGTGGGTAAACAGAAAAGACGAAGCCGGCAACAATCTGTTTGAAGGTGGCTTCCTGGGTCTTGATAATATTGGAATATTTGACAGGAATCAGAAACTCCCACCAGGTGTTTCACTGGCACAATCGGATGGCACGAGCTGGATGGCCATGTATTCGCTGAATATGATGCGCATCGCTTTGGAACTTGCCAGGGAAAATCCCGTCTACCAGAATATGGCATCCAAATTTTTTGAACATTTTCTTTATATCGCAGAAGCCATGTGGAAAAACGGTCCCGATAAAAAAGGTTTGTGGGACGACGCAGACGAGTTTTATTATGATATGTTGTACAATGAGGAAGGCAGGACCCTGAGTTTAAAACTGCGCTCCATGGTCGGGCTGATTCCCATGTTTGCTGTTGAAGTGCTGGAAGATGATATCTTTCTGCAGCAAAAAGAATTTGTAGACAGGCTGAACTGGTTCCTGGATAACCGGCCCGACCTCGCTTCGCTGGTTTCCAGGTGGAATGAGAAAAGCACCGGTGAAAAACATTTACTTTCTGTTCTGCGGGGAACCCGGCTTACCAAAATTTTGGTGAGGATGCTGGATGAATCAGAATTCCTTTCACCGTATGGCATTCGCGCCCTGAGTAAATGTCATGATGAAACTCCGTTTACTATTCAATTGCAGGGTCAAATCCTTTCGGCACATTATACCCCGGCAGAGGGGGATAGTTCTATGTTTGGCGGAAACTCCAACTGGCGGGGACCGATCTGGATGCCAATGAATTATCTGATCCTGGAATCACTCCGGAGGTTTTATCAATATTATGGGGACGACTTCAAAGTGGAATACCCTACCCGCTCCGGAAACTATTTGACCCTGTATGAAATTTTCTTACAACTGGCAAAGCGGATGACCAATATTTTCTTAAGGGATGAAAATGGAAGGCGTCCGGTATTTGGTGCGCAGGAAAAAATGCAGACGGATCCCCATTTCAGGGATTATATTTTATTTTATGAATACTTTCATGGAGACACCGGTCGCGGGGTGGGGGCAACGCACCAAACAGGGTGGACCGCATTAATTGCCAGAATGCTGTTTCCGATGCAAAATGAAGAAAAATGGAAATGGTTAAACTAAAGGCTAAAAGCAAATCACATGGACAACCCGGAATTTAAGAAACCCGCCGAATACAAATCCAGACAAATTATTCATATCACGCTGCAATTGCTGGCACTGGCAATTCTGTTAATCTGGTGTTTTCAGATCCTCGCACCTTTTTTAAATCCGATTATCTGGTCAGCTATTCTCGCCGTTACATTATACCCCCTTCATCAGAAAGTAAAAAGAAAATTAAAAGGAAGGGGCGTATTGGCTTCCATACTGATAACCGCCGTGATATTTTCTTTGTTTGTATTGACTGGAAGCTGGCTGGGTATAAAAACAGGTTCGGAAATAAAAACGGAGATCAGTGATTACCAGAATGGAAGAATAAAAATTCCGTCTCCGCCCGAAACGGTGAAACAATGGCCCTTGATCGGTCAGAAGAGCTATCAGGTCTGGAGCCAATTGACCACTGGCGTGGATTCCGTTGTTCAAAAATATCCGGATGAAGTAAGATCTCTTACCAGTTATGGTATTCATTTATTGGCGACAACCGGCAAAGGATTATTCATCTTCGCCATCTCCATTCTGATCAGTGGAATTTTCCTCGCCTACGCAGAACAGTCTTCCCGGTTTGCCCGTGCCTTCTTCAACCGCTTAATCAATAGCACCAAATTTGATATGGCCACCCTGGCTGCTATCACCATCCGGAATGTGGTACGCGGTATCCTGGGGGTTGCCATTATCCAGAGCCTTTGTGCCGGTATCGGATTTGCTATTGCGGGGATCCCCTATGCCGGAATCTGGACCCTATTGTGTTTGATACTGGCGATTATTCAGATTGGTATTTTCCCGGTCGTTCTTTGTGTACTGATTTATATATGGACGACGGACCAAACAACAACGGCGGTCCTGCTCACCATCTGGATGATACCCGTCGGTCTTCTGGATAATATTCTAAAACCGCTGATGATGGGAAAAGGAGCGCCGGTGCCTATGCTTATTATTTTCCTCGGTTCCCTGGGCGGATTTATGTATTCCGGATTTATTGGATTATTTACGGGTGCCGTGGTTCTTTCCCTGGGATACAGATTATTTGACGTGTGGCTGAAAGAAGCCGAATTGTAAAAATATTTTCTTGAAGAAAATTCAGAATTACCCGGTTCGTTTCGATGAAGTTTACGCATCTTACGAATGCCAGTCTGTTTAAAAAAAAGCCTGCGGTATTTAACAGATAAATGGCCTGCCTGTGAATATAATACAATTATAAAATATAGCTTTATGGAAACAACTGACACATGTTATCCATTTTAAAAAACGGATTCCTTGCTGGGTTTTTACTGCTTTCGATCGGCTCCTGCAGTGATGACGAAACAAAAAAACCAACTGTTGCTCCAGAAGTCAACGTGGTTACTGCAGGTAAGCAAAATCTTACCATTTACAGTGAATATGTCGGACAGACTTATGGTTTATCCGACGTCAATATCGAACCGCGTATTGAAGGTTGGATTACAGGCATCCATTTTGTTGAAGGATCCCTGGTGCAAAAAGGCAGCCTGCTGTATACCATCGACGACGCCCCTTCACTAACGCGTATAGACGCATCAAAAGCACAACTGGCAAGAACCCAAACCCTGATGGAGAATCAAAAAGCTGAATTGGGGCGGGTAAAACCACTGGCAGAAATGAACGCCCTGAGTCAGCGCGACCTGGATAATGCAACTGCAGCCTACGAAGCCTCTGCGAATGAAGTAAAGATTGCTGAAGCCGGGCTGGCAAATGCGCGCATAGAATTGAGCTATACCCGGATGACGGCTCCCATTACAGGAATTATCGGCATATCCAAAGTGCAGGTAGGCGATTACGTGAGTAAGGTTTCTCTGGGAAATGGTATTAACGCGATATCCTCCCTGGGAGAGGTCAGGGTTCGTTTCCCGGTTTCTGAAAATGATTACCTGGTGTTTCTCCGGCGGTACAGACAGGATCCCAAGGCAAATAATTTCACGGCGATTCCTGTGGATCTGATACTGGGTGACGGATCCGTTTTTGGTGAGAAGGGGAAGTTGCAATTAACGAACCGACAGATCGATCCAACCACCGGTTCCATTCTGGTTCAGGCCATTTTCAAAAATGCAAACGGACTATTGAGACCGGGCCAGTACGTCAAAGTTCGTTTTCAGACGGCTGAATTTAAAAATGCCGTGGTCGTTCCCCAGCAGGCGGTTAACCAGCTTCAGAATATTTATCAGGTCTTCCTGCTGACAGACAGCAATAAAATAAAACCATCCATTATTAAAGTTGGCAACCGGGTCGGAAGTAACTGGGTCGTCAATGACGGGTTAAAAGAAGGAGATAAACTGGTCATTCTGGGCAGCAGTTTTGTAAATACGAAAATGACTGTTAAACCCGTCATGGTAAAATGGAACTATGATTCCACATCCAAAAACTAAAGACAGACAAGAATAAAGTTTCCAATAATATTTTATGAGTGAGTTTTTTATCAGGAGGCCGATCGTAGCAATGGTAATATCCATTTTTACAATAATTCTTGGATTGTTGATTTTACGGGGAGTCCCCATTTCCCAGTATCCGGATATTACGCCTCCCATGATTAAGATTACCGCCACGTATAGCGGCGCGAATGCAATTAATGTGGAACAGGCTGTCGCCACTCCCATTGAACAACAGGTGAACGGAGTGGAAAATATGTTGTACATGCAATCCATCAACGCCAATGACGGTACAACAACCATCCAGGTTTCATTCGAAGTGGGTACCAATCTGGACAATGCCAATATGCTCACGCAAAACCGCGTGTCTGCCGCAAATCCTTCGCTGCCTGCCGCGGTCAAGGACCTTGGAGTGAATACGAAAAAAGCGCTGGCCTTTCCACTGATGATCGTTTCCCTGTATTCACCCAATAATACCTACGATGCCCAATTCGTAAATAACTATGCCTATATAAATGCCGTTGATCAGATCAAAAGATTAAAAGGCGTGGGTGATGTGACCGTTTTTGGAGGCGCCCAATATGCCATGCGCATATGGCTCAACCCCAATAAGATGAATACACTGGGCATATCCGTTGATGACGTAAAAAACGCCATGCAGGTGTATAATAATATTTATCCGGGTGGTTCATTTGGAAATAATCCGGCGCTTCCCGGAATTCAGAACACCTATACCGCCCAGTTGCAGGAAAGACTGATAACCGTGGAGGCCTTTAATAAAATCATTCTCAAATCCAGTTCGAGCGGGGCGCTGGTACGGCTCAGCGATGTTTCCCGGATTGAACTGGGCACAGAAAATTATTCACAAACCTGCCGGTTCAACGGAAAGAATGCGTCTGCCATTGCGATTTACCAGGTTCCGGGAAGTAACGCGTTGGATCTGGCAGCCAGCGTGCGGAAAACGATGCTGGAATTAAAAGAAAATTTTCCCGATGACCTGGAATACACTTATTCTCTCGACACGACGCTTGCTGTCAGTGCGGGTATTGATGAAATTATTCATACCCTGGTAGAGGCACTGATATTGGTTATCCTCGTTGTTTTTATTTTCCTGCAGGACTGGCGCGCTACATTGATTCCGTTGATGACGGTTCCCGTTTCACTGATCGGAACATTTATATTTTTTCCGTTGTTGGGATTTTCTGTAAATGTTTTGTCGCTGTTAGGTATGGTACTGGCCATCGGTCTGGTAGTGGATGACGCTATCGTGGTTGTCGAGGCCGTCATGCACGGGATAGAACACGGGTTGACCCCCAAAGAAGCCACGAGTAAAGCGATGAAAGAAGTGGCGGGTCCGGTGGTAGCCATCGCGATTGTACTATCAGCCGTTTTTATACCGGTTGCCCTTACGGGTGGAATAACCGGACGCTTGTATCAGCAGTTTGCCATTACCATTGCCGTATCTGTTTGTTTGTCGGCATTTAACGCCCTTACATTGAGCCCCGCCCTGGCTGCATTGATCCTTCGTCCAAAAAAAGAAGGGGGAAATAATATATTGGATCGCTTCTTCAGGTCATTTAATAAAGGGTTTGACAAATTCACGGTTGGTTATACGCATCTCGCCGGATTTTTTGCAAGGAAACTAATCGTCTCTTTGATCATCCTGGTAATCATCGCGGTTTCTGCCGGCTCGTTATTGAAAAAAGTACCTGGTGGTTTTGTTCCGGAAGAAGACGAGGGATATTTTTTAATGGGTGCATTATTACCGGATGCCGCTTCATCCGAAAGAACGGATTCTGTAACGCATAAAATGGAAGCCATTCTCAAAAAAATTCCCGAGATCCAGTCGTTTACGGTAATAAACGGATATAGTATTCTTTCCAGCACGAACTCCAATAATTCGGCAACCGTATTTGTTCAGTTAACCGGATGGCACGAAAGGAAAAAAACAGCCGCTGAAGTTATAAGAGAAGTGAATCAGCTTTGCGCGATCGGAATCACGGAAGGAACGTCGATCGCAGTAAGCCCCCCGCCCATCCCCGGGCTGGGTAATGCAGCAGGGTTTACGGTTGAAATTCAGGACAAGACTGGTCAGACGCCATTATATCTGGCCGAACAAACAAGAAAATTTATTGAAGAAGCGCATAAACATCCCGAGATCGGCACAATTTATACTCTTTTCCGTGCAACGGTTCCGCAAAAAAGTATTACGGTTGATAAAGATAAAGTTGAAAAACTGGGCCTGAGCCTGAATTCCGTCAACAGTTCGATCTCCAGTCTGCTGGGCGGTTCTTTTGTAAATAATTTTAATGAATATGGAAGACAATACAAGACCTATATCATGGCGGATGCGCCCTTCCGAATGAATCCTAACGATCTGAGCCAGTTTGCTATCCGGGATCCATCGGGTAATATGGTTTCGCTGGCCACGCTGGCCATTGTGAAGGATACGATCGGTCCCCTGTATACCAATCGGTTTAATTTATACCGGTCCGCAGAAATTTCCGGATCTCCGGCACTGGGATTTACTTCTTCACAGGCGCTGGAAGCCCTGGGCAAAGTAGCAAAGGAATCACTTCCAAAAGAAATGGGTTTTGCCTATAGCAATATGTCTTTCCAGGAAAAAGCCGCGGAGGGTCAGGGAGGGGTCGTATTTGTAATGGCCCTGATATTCGTATTTTTTATCCTGGCTGCCCAGTATGAAAGTTGGAGTCTGCCATTCAGCGTATTGCTGGGAACACCGTGGGCAATTATGGGTGCGATGCTTGGATTATATCTGTGCAGGTTATTTTCTGATAGTTATGTAAACAATGTATTTGCCCAGATCGGATTGGTCATGCTCATTGGGCTTAATGCAAAAAATGCCATCCTGATTGTTGAATTTGCGAAGATGAAACTGGAGGAAGGATCTTCGGTCATGGAAGCAGCTATTGAAGGCGCCAAACTGCGGTTCAGGCCCATCCTGATGACGTCTTTTGCATTTATCCTTGGTGTTATCCCGCTAGTCACTGCATCAGGGGCCGGCTCACAATCCAGAAAGGTAATGGGTATGGCTGTTTTCAGCGGCATGATCACGGCGACTATCCTGGGCGTTATTCTCATCCCGTCGTTCTTTGTTTTAATTGAAAGAAGGAAGAAAATGAAACCCAAACCAGGCCTAACAAATTCATCCGATACGACCCACACATCTTAACAGAATGAAAAGAAAACAATTATATGTACTGCTGCTGTTGAGTTTGGTTTTATTTACCGGTTGCATGGTAGGGAAAAAATATTCCCGGCCCCCTGAACCAGCCGGCATTTCATATCCGGATCTGACCCGAACGGATACATCCACATTGGCCACCTGGTTTAATGTGTATCATGATACCGCATTACAAAGCCTGATCAAAGCGGCCATCGACAGTAACCGGGATTTACTGGCCGCCGCCGCAAACATGGAAGTCGCCCGTGCCTTATCCGGAGCGGTTAAAGCAAATCTGTATCCCCATTTCGGTTATTCGGCCCAGGCGGGTGGGGGTACCGCGGGCTCAGATGCAACCAAGATCGCCGGAGGGGTGGATGGCGGACTGTTTAATGTTTTCGGTGTATTGAACTGGGAACTCGATGTATGGGGCAAACTGCGCCATCAAACGAGGGCTTCCATTGATGACTTCCTGGCGTCGAAAGCAAACCGGGATGCACTACAGGTTAGCCTGGTTGCAGAAGTTGCGTCTGACTATTTCCTATTGCGCGATCTGGATAACAGATTGATGATCGCTCAGAATACACTGACTGAAAGAAAAAAAAATACAAGTCTCATCTCAGATAAATTTCAACATGGCTATGTTTCCGAACTGGATAAATTGCAGGCCCAGCAACAGGAAGCCATAGCCGCCGCGTCTATTCCAAATTTCAGGCAGCAGATCATCTTGACTGAAAATGCCATCCGTGTTTTGGTCGGATTGGGACCGGGACCCGTTGTACGCGGCGCAAGTAATTACGACCAGATTTTATCGCCGGATATCCCGGTTGGCCTGCCTTCTCAATTACTGGAAAGAAGACCCGATATCATCGCTTCAGAATTTGCACTGCAGGCCCAGTTTGAACGCATCGGAGTGGCCGAAGCCAACCGTTTTCCAACTATTAGTTTAACGGGTGCCCTTGGTTTTGCAAGTCCCCAATTGTCATCCCTGCTTACCAGCAAAGGTTTTGTTGCCAATGGTTTTGGTTCCATGGTTGGACCCATTTTCAATTTCGGTCAGCTGAAAAACCTGGTGGAAGTGGAACGCAGAAGAACGGAAGTGTTATATTATCAGTATCAGGCCACAACACTAAATGCATTTGCCGACGTGGACAATGCCCTGGCTTCTTACAGAAATTTTGATGAAGAACATGAGCAGCGGAAATTACAGGTGGAAGCGGCATCGAGGGCCCTGGTCCTATCCCAGGCCCTTTATGATAACGGATATACTTCTTATCTTGAAGTGATTGTCATGCAAACCAATTTATTTGATGCCCAGCTGCTTGAGTCCACCACCATGCAGCAGAAATTGAATTCTATTGTTTCTCTTTATAAAGCGCTTGGTGGCGGGTGGAATTAATTTTGTTAAATTAGTATATGGAATCCAGTCAAATTGATTTGATACCTGCATTCTGGCTTGCCCTGCCGTTTTTGTTTTTGCTGATGTTTGTGAACTGGTTGGGATACCGGTTTAAAAACAGGCACATAAAAAAATTCCCCGGTACCCAGCATCTGGGTATCGGACCTACCGAGGGATCTCTACTGGGATTAACCGCGCTGATGCTTTCTTTTACTTTTGGCATGTCTGCCACAAAATTTGAAGTCCGGAGACAACAAATTGTATCTGAAACGAATGATATCGGTACAACTGTATTGAGATGTGATTTATATCCGGATAGCATAAGGAATCTTTTAAGGGCTGATCTGAAAAACTACCTGGAAGCAAGAATCAGTTATTATACTGCCGAAGATAATGAGCACCTGATTTTGCATTCTATAAACCAGGCGGATTCTATCTCAAAAATTGTCTGGAACAGGGTAGCGCTGCTTTCACATGATCTCAATAACCGGGTGGCGACTGAGCAGATGGTTCCCAGTTTAAATGCGATGATAGATGTTGTCACATCGCGGGAGTCAGCCCGTAAGGCGGTCGTTCCCCGCGTGATTTTGACCGTTCTTTGTATATTAATCCTTGTATCCTCTTTCCTGTCGGGTTACGGGAGTAAGAACATGGAAAGAAATAAGGTGCTGGTGGTCGCTTTTGCATTGATGACTACACTGGCACTCTACCTGGTAGTCGATTTGGACAAACCGCGACAGGGATTTGTAAACCTGAATTCAACGGAAAAATTACTGGTTAATCTGAGAGAACTTTTCACTGAAAATAAATAAGTCGTCCCTTTTCCTTGCCGGTAATACCATCAAAATCTTCATTGAATGCGAGGTCTCCTGCAGGCCAGGGAAATTGCATGAATTCAAATCTTTACCAGACGTGTAGAAAATAATTGATAAATTCAGTATAAATTGGAAAACATAAAACGCATGAATATCTGAAATGAAAAATAAAAATCATTTTTTACCGGCAGCTTTGATAAGCTGCTTTTGTTTTTTTGTTTCTCCGGTATTGGCAGAATCAAAAGATACGTTATGGGCCGCTTCCCTGCATCCTTATGGAAGGTATGCGAAAGGGGTCAACGGAGACCTGGAACTGATCAGCTCGGCAGTATATTTCGGATTCCAGTTCACTGGGTCTTCATGCAGTTTGTTTGCATTTATTTCCACTCCGTCCGGCCACAACTATCTCCAATATACGCTGGATGGAATTTATCAAAAAAGAATACGGATTTCCGGCGACAATAAACTACAGCTGGTCCTGAATAGTCTTGGCAGGGGGAAACATTCCATCTGGATTTATAAAGCAACGGAAGCAACAACGGGACCCGTTTTTATAGAGAAAATAGTTGCACACAATATAACGGCATTAAAAGTTCCTGATCTGCCCCTGATTGAATTTATCGGTAACAGCATCACCTGTGGCGCAGCGGCCGATCCATCGGAAATACCCTGCGGAACCGGTGAATACCATGATCAGCATAACGCATATTATGCATACGGGCCGAGGGTTGCCAGAAGCCTGGGTGCCAATTGGCTTTTAAGCAGTGTAAGCGGAATCGGTATTTACAGAAACTGGAACAGCCTGAGTCCCGCCATGCCGCAGGTATACGAAAAAACCGATTTTCAGGAGACCAGTATGCGGTACTGGGACTTTAAAACCTATCATCCGCGGATTGTCAGCATTGCCCTCGGAACAAATGATTTTAGCGACGGGGATGGGAAAACACCGCGGTTACCGTTCGACAGTTCAGTTTTTGTAAATAACTATATCCGGTTTGTTGTACTGGTTAAATCCAAATACCCGAATGCGCAAATTGCCCTGCTGAGCAGCCCGATGCTGAATGGGAAAAAAAGAGAAACGCTTCAGAATTGCCTCAGGGCCGTAAAAACGCATTTTGATTCTGCGCCTCATTCAGGCAAATCCCTGGCGCTCTTTTTTTTCGAACCCATGCATGCCAGAGGTTGTTCAGGACATCCTAATGTGGAAGATCATGCGATCCTGGCGGTAGAGCTTCTGCCTTTTTTTAAAAAGTTGTTATAGTGTAGATTTTTTTATGTAAGCGGTTAACACATCCGGAGTAAAAATTAATCGTTAGATTGGTATACGATTTACAAATTCAATCATGTTAAAGAAATACATCATGAGAAAGCGGGTGATCCTATTTACTTTTCTTGTTGTTACAACGATGCATACAGGGTTTTCACAGGCCGACAAACACGGAATGACCCGGGCACACAGGGAAAATAAGAATGGATGGATCTTCGTGCACCTGGAGGGTTCCCCATCGGATATCGGCTACCAGCATGGTTGGCTGCTTGCCGATGATATTGATACCTGTATACGTGCCCTGGGTTATTTATTGAAACATGAAACAAAGCGTGACTGGGGGTTTTACCGGAATGCGGCCAGGAGTTTTTTATGGGATAAACTGGACCGGGAATACAAAGACGAAATAAATGGGATTGTACAAGGTCTCCGGGCAAAAAAATTTAATTATGACAGTCTGGATCTCACAGCCTACAATGGTCTGGAAGAACTGGCGTACTATTATGTGCCAATGCTGGACAATCTGGCCGCAAAGGGCAGTGGCAATAACAAGGCGCCCGGAAACTGCAGTGCATTTATTGCTACGGGCAGTTATACAAAGGACGGAAAAATAGTCATGGGACACAATAACTGGGCGGGGTACCTGATCGGCCAGCACTGGAATGTGATTGCAGACATTGTACCGGAAAAGGGCCATCATATGCTCATGGATTGTATGCCGGGCTTTATTCACAGCGGGGATGATTTTGTGATTTCAGAATCCGGCATCCTCATTACTGAAACGACCATTACCCAGTTCAATCTTTTTGATTCGACCGGCATTCCTGAATTTATGCGGGCACGCAAAGCCGCGCAATACAGCAATAGTATTGACGACGTGATAAAAATTTTCGTTACGGGCAATAATGGTGGTTATGCGAACGATTGGTTAATCGGGGACACGAAGACGAACGAAGTGGCTAAACTGGAGCTGGGGCTAAAGGATTACCGGGTCTGGCGAAGCAAAGATACGGCCATGATCGGATCCAATTTCCCCAGTGATCCGGCATTGATAAAAGAAGAGACAACATTTAATGTCAATGATTCCACCAGTTCTCCGAATGCAAGAAAAAAACGGATGGATCAACTGGTGCTGATCGATATGAAAGGGAAACTGGATGTGGAAAATGGAAAGAAGATTGAGGCCGACCATGTGGATGCACTGGCAAACAAGTCCATGAACAACCGGTGTGTCGTTTGCGGCCATATTGATGAGGATTCCAAGGGTTGTGCAGAATGGAGTCTGGCCCCTTATTATCCCATGGGGGCCGTTCAGGGGAAAGTCACCAGTTCCGATCTTGCCGGTAAAATGCAATTCTGGGCACATATGGGACATCCCTGCGGAGAAGATTTTATCGGGGACAAATTTTATAAACTTCATCCCGAATACGCCTGGCAAAAAAAGTATTTACATAATATGCTTTCTTATCCGTGGACGTTATTTACCGGACTTAAGCCTAAATCGTAACGCTTAACGCGTAACGCCAATGTAATTATTAAAGATTTGAAATTCGCTGCTCTAAAAAGAAGTTTTCGGCTTTACGCTTTAGGCTTAGGCTTAGAAAGGTTCTCCTTCGCCTTCCATTTTACAATTTCTGTTATCAATTTTAGGGGAAGGGGTTTAACCAGGGGAAATTTTACTGCGCCCTTTGAAGTTTCATACGGCTTTAGCTTTTCTTTGAATGCGATGATCGGACTGGCGGTAGGATAGAAACCATAGTGGGCCTTGGCGGCGGAAAAAAATACCAGCATACCGTTTAATTTGTATGCTGGCATCTGATAACTGATCATTTCTTCTGCTCCGGGGGCTGCTTTTTTTATGGTTTTTCTTAGTAATTCTAACCCGGCTCTTATCGGAGACGAGTGTAATGCAATGTATTCGTCAACTGTTGAAAATGTTCCTTTTTGCTTCATGACCAATTAAAAGGATGCCTGACAGGCGGTTCGATTTATCAAAACTACGAAGAAATTATAATATTATAATCAATCGACAATCAAAAAAAACGAACCCTTTAAAATCATGGATTCCAAAGGGTCCTTTGAGATGAAAATTTTCCTGTATAACAGATATGCATAACCGCTGGCAGCCGAATCAATGGCCGCCAAAATCAAATACCAGGCCTCCTGTGAAGCTGAATTGCAGGATGGTGGTATAAGTCGTATAGGGGTAAACGCCTCCGATAGGCGGAACATAAAAAGCCGTCCCGGTTGCCTGGGCGCTCCCTAATAACTGGGCGCCAATTTTAATGCCAACCGTATTGCTTGCCTTAAATTTGACTCCGGCTTTAATATCCCAGGCAAATTTTGTGGCTGAGTTTACGCCGTTCTCGTTGCTTTTATAAAAAGCGGCGCCCAAACCGATACCGGCATAGGGTTGGATCTTCGGATTATTCATAAAATATTGTTCCCCATTTAACAGGAGATACGATATGATAGAACTGGGGTTTGTTTCGCCTCCAGCACCAACAAATGGCTGTCCGTTATTATAATAACCGGGAGTCCGGGTGCTTTGATACTGATACAACAATTCCAATCCGGATCCCTGCGCATTCACGCCTTCAACAGAAACGCCCCAGATGCCGCCTGCATTCAGATAGGCATATCCCTGACCAAAATTAACCCTGTCCCGGAACGTATATCCACCAAACGCGTTTACTGACAAATGCTGAGAATACCCCACAGCCGCTACGATAAGAATAACGGACGTAATAATTGCTTTTTTCATAAAAGTTAATTTGGTTTAAAATTCGGCTATTTAACTCAGTAACGAGTGATTCAGTTCGTTTTACGGTTAAACAGCCTCAAAATTAATATAATTTACTGATTACTCATTTTCATCAGTTTTTTCATGAAGGGGGAAAGATAAATATTACCAATGGGGATCATTTTATCTTTTATATGAATCTGCTGTTTTTCTACACTAATGATTTTATCAATGGCCACAAAGTAGGACCGGTGAACCCGGACAAATCGGTGGGAGGGAAGTAAATCTTCCATTTGTTTCATGGTTTGAAGACTTACAATGCGATGAGATTTAGTCAGAATGGAAACATAGTTTTTAAGTCCCCTGACGTAATAAATATCATCCAGTTCCACGCGCAGGAGCCGGGTTGCTTCTTTGATAAAAATATATCCCCCTTTTAACGGTATTGTTTGCGACACCCATTTTGTATGGGATGGCGGGAATTTTATTTTATACGCTTTTTCAGCCGCTCTGTGGAATCGTTCAAACAAAATCGGTTTAATCAGAAAGTCAACTACGCCGTGATCAAAGCCGTCCAAAGCAAACTTCCGGTTGGATGACGTGAGAATGATCATCGCGCAATTTTGAAAAGCAGAAATGAAATGAAGGCCGGTTTGCAACGATTTGCTGATATCCAGGAATACAAGATCCGTCTTATTTTTTTCCAACGAAATCAAAGCGGATCCGGAGTCTGCAAATGTCCCTGCTAATAAAAGAAAAGGAGTCTTTTTTATATAATTTTTCAGCAACTGAATTGCCTGAGGCTGATCATCTACGATTATACATTTCAACATAACATGAATTCCTTCAAAAATAATTCAACACTTTATTTTACAAAGTTCGATTCGATTTTGTATTGGGCGTTATCCCTTTCGTACACCGATGAATCACAACTTACAAAAAATATAGGCTTCTGGATAAGGCTAAAAATAAGACAGTCCCCCGGGCCTAGCCAGGAGACTGTCGTGGAAATTGGATTTATCCGAATTATTTTACAATTTCAAAACCTGAACCGCAGTTACTTCTCCATTTATGGTAAATTTCAAAGTATAGCTGCCCGTCCGGAGATAGGAGAAATTATACGGTATATATTGATAACCAGCCTGGCGGGTTCCATTAAATATTTCCGCTCTAAACCTTCCATCCACACCGACCAGTTCAATTTTTACATTTCTCTCTTTATCCAACTGAAAGTAGATATGGGCCATGCCACGGACCGGATTTGGCGTAACCCGTATATGATACGTATCGTCCGTTGCCCCTTTGCTATCGAGTACAATTAATATGAAACTTTTGGTCACCATGCCCCCGGCTCCGTCATCAGCCGTAATAGTGGCCAGACTGATTCCCGGTTTAATTCCGTTAATATTTAGTTTGGATCCCTCGAGATCCAGAGTGGCAGATCCGGCGCTATCCAGAGTGGCTGAATACGTCAGTAAATCCCCATCCGCATCGGAAAAGTATTTACTTAAATCCAGCATATGGGACCCGCCCTTGTCAATAACCACGTCCGGAATATCTGTTGCTACAGGCGCCGTATTATTTCTGATCTTCAGATGGAGTGTATCGTATCCGCTCGCTCCATAAATATCCGTCGCCATAAAAGGCAGATCAATATGACCGATATCCATCGGAATAACACTTAGTACGCCCGCCGGATCAACAAATACTTTTACCATAGGATTCGCCTGGCCAGCAAACCCGTATTGTAATGTATCTCCGTCCGGATCCGAAAACACCTTATCCAACGGGATATTCAACGCCGGACCATTTAATGAAATGATGCGATCCGCCATGTGTTTTATGACAACCGGCGCGCGATTGGTATTCAGTACCCATACCAACAGGGTGTCGTTGCGTTTATTGCCATTCTGATCAGTCAGAATAATTGCAAAATGGTGAATTCCCGCATCGTCATAACCTGGTCTGTATATAAAATAACTGCCTGAATCCTTAATGCTTATCGATGCCGCTTTATTTTGTGTAAGGAGGCGAATCGTTATTTTGCCATTTCCATCATCCTGCGCCGGGATCAAAGTATTCAATGTATCACCCTCATTCACTCTCAATGTATCATGATTGGTCAAAACAGGAGCCTGGTCGATATGCAGGAAAACACTCACTGTTGACTGCGGTGTGGCCGGGTCATTGGAGAGAATAATCAGATCAGCGGCCTGATCGGGTGGTGTCGCCTTCGGACCGTGAGCTGTCAGCTTCAGTTGCTTCGTCTGATTCACTCCCACCGAACCTTTGTCCGGAGAAATCGTAAGCCAACCGCCTGAACTGTCCGTTTTTGCATAGGCAGCCATATAGAAGTCTGCTGTATAGAAGATTTCCTGGAACGCATCGTTTTCATTCACCTTCGTATAGAAGGTTTGTGATTTTTGCTGGTCGGTTGTCACCCACTGGAATCCCTGCGGGAAACGCATGCCGTAGGCATAATCCCATTCAACCCAGAAATCTTCGTATGCATTAATCAGAATACTCGAATCCAGTTTGACAATTAAATAGGTACCTGTGCCGGTTGTATCCGGTTGGATATCGACAGACTGCTGATAAATAACTGTTGAATTGTTGATATTGGAACCCAGCCTGATTTTAAATTTGATCGTTGCGGGGATCATATTATCGGTACGATACAGATCACCCACGTGCGAAAGATAAAAGCCCTTCTTCCCGCCGTTGAATCGGCTAACAGCCATAATGGATGGTTCGTCCACGCCGGTTCCCAGAAAGTCAACATATTGTCGTCCATTGGCAGGTTCATATGTTATAATGGAATCCGCGAAGCCGCCCGGAAGAACTCCCAGTGTTCCGGTTGCATTACCCAGTACCGTTTTCAGCCCGCTGCCATACAAACTGAAAACATTTGTTTTTGGTTTGGTGCTCTTGATCGGGATGGTTGCTTTTACACTGCTGTATGAAATACCCGGTCTGTGATATTGTAAACTCAGGCTGTAATCCAGATCGCCCAGTCCTTTATTTCCGAGTTGCACATATTTCACAGCGGAATCGGTTTGCTGGATATTGATATGCAGGCTTATAGAATCTGTTGTTACCACCGGTGGTTGTATAACATTAGCGGTGATCGGTATACTGATGGCCGTTGGATAATCTGAAGTGACATTCACAAACTCATTCACCGTATTCATCGAAGGAATCGGAGTGAATGTAATATGGTATTTCAGTTCATCTCCCGGTGCCAGTAGGATTGGGAACTGGACCAGGAAATTCGTCACTTCATCCAATGTAAAGGCTGAATTGTTGGAGAAATCAATGTTGCTGATTGTAACGGTTTGCAGTCCGTTATTTTTTATCAGCACGGGTTGATTATAAGTATTCTGAACACTGGCGGAATTTGTGTATGCGACTACTTTACCAAAATTCACGGAGTCGCTGGTTTTTACATTATTCGGCCCGTTCATATCCAGTTCAAGAGGAATCTGAACATTGGAAAGCACTGGGTCGTTGGAATGAATCGTGATATAATCCTTATAAACCCCGTTGGTCATACTGGTGGACGTCCAGGTAGCCGGGAGGATTACAGAATCTCCGGGATGTAATGTATATGGTATCGAAGGCACAAATTCAATGGCGCCGCGATTCTTATACCAAAGGGTTTGGTTATAAGCAAGAGTACCATCCGTTCCGTCCTGATTTTCGACACCCACCAGGAAATTCTGGGTGATATTCGATTCTGTTTCGCCGGACTGGTACAACATCTTAATCCGGCCGTCTTTGTATATGACGGTTTCAAAAGTTACAGGACCTGCATCGTTAAAATTCCCACCATACATACCAGAGAACTCAACGATCATTTTTTCATTGTCAGTATAGTAATAGATCTGTCCCAGATATTTTCCGGCCGTATAATCATAGGCTTGCGATAATGGATAGTTGACTGTTGCAATCACACCGTTGGGCGCGAGCGGAGACGGAATGGTTGGCGCGATCTGATTGACGGGCTTCTCATAGTTCAAAGTAATATTTCCAAGCCAGTCTATGTATAATGAATTGTAGGTGCCGCCATAATATGGGAAGGCAAAAGGCAGTTTGATTTGCTGACTGCCTATTCCGGTAGGGCTCAGGATAGATGCGGTTCCGAGGCCATTGGCCAGTTCAATCCAATTATATGCAGCCGTGCTGCTGTCCATTGTTTTATGAATGCTGTATGTATGGGCAGAATCCAATCCGTTTCCAACGCCCTGTCGGGCCTGTTTCATTACAAACCATTGCGGATGTTCAACCATAATCTTTAAATCGCCGTCACCGTGATTGGCGACCGTAAGCGATGCAGGAAGTGTTTGACCCACGTGTAAAGCGTTTGTTTGTCCGCCGGTTAATGTATAAGTCAATGCACCTGCTGCCTTGCCGGCACCGGATAGTACAACCTTAAAGACCGCATTCGCTGAATCATCGGTTTTAACGGTAAGTGTTCCGGGGTAAGAGGTTTCAGAAGTGGGTGCAAACGTAACTGCGATATGCAATTCAGATAGTGCAGGAACGGTAACAGGACCCTGATCTGTTGTATAAGCCGCATTGCTAAACGATGTTGAAATTAAATTGACCGGCCTGGTACCTGTGTTCAGGAACACCGCATCCATTTTGGATGTGGCCTTTTTGTAAACATTTCCGAACGCCAGTGTGTCGGTTTTTTGCATCATTCCCTGGATACCGGTAACTGTAAATACTACGGGTAAATCCACTTTTTCCTGTAAAGGATCGTTGGTGGTTAATGCGATGGATGTATTGTACGTACTGTCTATCAAACCGGCCGCCGAAGCAGTCACGGTAATCTTTATGCTGTCACCAACAGCCACGGCTCCGCTACTCGGGAAAATGGATTGGATGAATTTAGGAGCTGATGGTACGAACCATAGTGTTGTATTATCTGCGACTACGAAAGGCGCAGGCGTCACATCGAATGCAGCCACGTTGATTCCCTTGGTTTCATCTTTGCTTTCCAGTCCGATCAATCCAAATCCCTGGGTGGCCCAGGTATTGTTTACGGTTTTATAGTTCATTTCGATCTTTCCATTGCTGTACAGAACGATCTGGAAAGTTGCTTTTCCATAACTGAATGATCCACCCCCAAACTCATTGCCGCCAAAATATTCCAGGTCGTTGTACTGAACTATGAATTTACCCGGCAATGATTTAATGAAAACATGTTCGTTTGAATTGACGACAGGGAACATATATTCCACAAATAATCCGGCAATCGTACCAGTAATACCATCTCCCGGAATCGGAAGTGTATAACTGACTACATTCATGGCTTCCGGATAATTCAGAGACAATGAACCAAAACTATTCACATACACCTGACTGATCGTATCACCATAATATTTCATTTTGAAACCCAGCTGGGCGAGGGCAGATGTTTTAATATCTGCTGCCAGTTTGCTGGTGATATCGGTTCCGCTTGCCGAGATATCATCCCAACTGTAAACCGGACCATCCGGTTCATTGCTGTCAATCCAGGCATAGTCCATGGAAGCATCATTCCCCTTGGCCATTTTTGCTTTCAACTTCATTTTGTTGACTGCAGCAATTTCCGGTAAAGAGTAACTCAATGGATACTTTCCTGTTTTATTGGAAATGACAAATGTATTTTTTCCAACAGAATCCACTTTAGCGACGATCTGGACTGGAACACCTGTAAGTGTCATCACCGGTGGATTAACACCGATGCCGGTTCCGGACAGGCTCAGTGATCCGTTATTCGTTGCTACGGTTATTTTTGCCAGTTGCAATCCGGCTGCAGTAGGTGTAAACCGTACTGTTAACTGAGCAGAATCTCCCGGATTCAAACTGTCCGGCATGGAAACCAGCGTGAATTTTTTATTGTTAGAGGTAAATTTAAAAGACTTCAGGGTTGACAATCCGGCATTGTATAACATGATTGAAGCGTCACCCGTTTTACTGATGAATACGGATTTGGAATCAAGGATCCCTATTTTGGATGTCAAGGTTCCTTTCTGACCAGTTACAGAAACGATCATGGGAACACCCGTCATCGGATTATTAAGATCGTTGGAACTGATCTGCAAATTATACTGATAAACACCATTGCGAATCGTCGTCGCATCGCCATTTACACCGATGGTGGCTGAAGACAGGCCGGCCAGATTACCACTATTTGGTTGAAGACTAATTAAAGAACCCGGATAGCCTTCATTGCTCAATGCATACATGAAGAATCTTGTGGGGCCCAGTACACTGGTAAGCGTAGCCCAAGTTTTACCCTTATCACTGCTCACAAAAAAGTTGTTTGCCAATGAATCCGGTGCACCGTATTCCGAGCCCTGTGTAAATCCATACAACGGATCATATTGATAAACCACCCAGAACCATTCTCCTGGTTTGAACAAAAAACTGCCGTTCAGTTTGGTTGGAGTAAATGTATAATCACTGATCGGACCAACAAGAGTCTGCTTTAGGAGCAATACTCCTTTGGAAGGATCACTGCCGCCTTTATAAATATAAATCGTTATCGGAGCGGTGACACCAGATGTCTGGAAAACAGTACCGACATGGGTGAGGTTAAACGGTTTTTTAGTTACATCAAATCGGGTTGCCGCGGAAAAATCCACCCGCTGGTCATCGCCGATAAAATAATACGTATAATCCTGATCAACCAGTCTCATGGTGTCGTTAAATCCGCCATCCTGTCTTGCCCAGGAGGAAGAAACCGGGATGGCCTCGCCAGTCCAATTCATCGGACCGGTGCCCTTGTTGGTCAATTTAAATGAAGTTGATTTTGTCGTACCCGCAGTTACATTAATATTCATCAAAAGTGTATCTGTCGGCAGGCTCACTATCGGACCGGCGAGCGTGGTTACTGCAATCTGGTTAGAAAGCGCACTCTCATTCGCCCAGAGATCCTTGGCGCTTACACTGATATAATAAACTGTCGATGGTGTTAGGCTGCCGATATCAAATGCTTCGGGTGTACCGGCCGGTAAGGCCTTCTTGATAATAATTTTATTGACAGCATTTTTTTGAGTACTGTCAAACGGGGATTTCGAATAATATACAATATAACTGTCCGCACTGCCATTATCCAGATCGGCAGGTGCGGTCCAGTTGAGGTCGATGCTGTTTTGTGCATTGCTTTTTCCTGACAGGTCTGTAATTGTTACCGGAGCAATACCCTTATCCGTTTGCAAAGCCTTTCCTGCATCCAGCCCGCCCACACCCATCATTCCATTAAACTGGGGGTCCATAGCTATAAAAGACCTTACAGAGTGAAAGAGCCTGTTTTTTAAATCGTCATTGGTAAATCCCATTTTCCCGAACTGCGAAACAATCAGTGCGGCGACGCCAGAGACATGGGGTGTGGCCATGGAAGTCCCTTCCATATAACCATATCCGTTATTGGCGATCGTACTGGCGATCATCTGATGACTTGATCCGTCAACATCATCATCTCCTCCCGGTGCAGAAATATCCACCCAGTCACCATAGTTTGAAAAAGAAGACTTGTTGTCAAAGACACTGGTTGCTCCAACGGCAATACAGGAGGGATAATAACCGGGATAATACAAATCATTGTTGTTGTCATTTCCGGCTGCGAATATTACAACACCCCCGTTCATCGGCCCAACCTGGTTGCCATTCACATCCCGCCCTGCTTCTTTGGTAAAATAATCGATCGCATCCAGCACAGCCTGATCGTAAACACCCGGAACCGTATAACCCCAGGAGTTCTGGGAAATAACCGCTCCGTTGTTTGCACCATATACGATTGCTGCTGCCGTACCCGCACCATCTGCGCCATTGGTACCAAAAATTTCACTCGACATAATACGAACGCCGTCTCCATTACCGCTTCCTCCCGCAATTCCGCAAACACCCTTTCCATTATTATTTACTGCCGCGATCGTTCCGGAAGTATGTGATCCATGATCACCGGGAGAAATCACGCTTGAATTATCACCAAAATTATATCCATGTATATCATCTACATAGCCATTTCCGTCATCATCCACACCAGGTAGTCCATTGAGTTCAGCTAAATTGACCCACATATTCGCAGCCAGATCCTCATGTTTGTAATCAACACCTTCGTCTACTACATCCACGATTACATTCGGAGTGCCTGCATTTATTTTCCAGGCTGATTCCAGATCTATGTCTGCACCTGTATAACCACCTTCCTGACCGGTGTTGCGGTAATTCCACTGAAGATAATAATAGGGATCATTTACCGGAGACACGTATGTCGATGCATCCAGTGGTTTTGATTTAGGAGAACCGGTTATTTTTGTAATCGGTGATTGAATGGCTTTAATAACATAGGCAGGTTGTGCAGTTTCAACTTCAGAAACCGCCTTGAAAGAATTTACAGCTGTAGAAATTTCCGCTGCATTGTCAATCTGAATGGCATACCATCTGTCCAAACCGTATTTATGCTGCCTGGCCTCCATATGACCCGCATTTGGAAACACGCGAACCATTTTAATAGCTTTGAATTGGCGGGCGACGACATCCAAACGGGTAATGCCCGTTTGAAAGGTTTCCGTTCTGTTATTTGCAGAGAGCATGGGAAGTCTTCTCTGTATAGTTGTAAAGGAAGCCCCCGCTTTCATTTTTATCAGGATCTTTCCTGGTCTCACATCTTTTGTTCCGATCTGCGCAGTCTGCGATTGCAACGGAGCATGCAGGGTTTGCAGTGGCGTACGCGGTAATTGCAATGTTGCACGCGGCGTCTGGGGTGCCTTAATCTGTGCCGTGCGTGCTTGCTGCCCCTGGATCTTTGGAGTCTGGGCGTTCGAAAAAATACTGCAGATGGAAAGGATTGATCCTAAAATTATCCTCAAAGATTGTTTGTAAAAATGGTTCATTGTCCTGAATTAATTATTTGGATTGAATACAGAATGGACTAGTTAATGATAAAGGGAAATCGATTTTGAATGTGTTCGAAAGTGGCTGTGATGCTGCGTCGTGCCGGTATGAGATATGCCGGATTCATCCTGCCGAAGTTGAAACCGGTCCCGGCCCGGTCGTGATAAACTGGAAGGCGCAGCAATGTTTGCTTTCGGAAGGTAACCTGCGCGGATGAAAAGAAGGAATCGTACCGATATTCACCGGCCATTCCACCGATCAGCGGAGCCAATTTATTCATATGTTGGTTGTTTTATAAAACAGCCAAATGTATTGATGTTAACTGCGCATTAACTCAAGTCCAAATCGATCGATGCAGCTGGATCTTATTCAATAGCTGGGATATTATCAGTAAGAATTTCTAATGAATGGAGGTTTATAAAGGAAAATATCAAAAAATGATTTGTAATCCATAAGTGGGCAAAACGATAGGGTTCCCGAAACGGGCGTCTCAGACAGGAATGACGGATTTGCCTGTCGTTAAGTAGATTGTAAATAATATTGATTTGAATATATCAAATAATTTATCTCCGGATTTCGTTCGAGAGACTTGAGCAGGAAGTTTTCCAAAAAGAATTTGCGTTCGTTCCAATTCAATGCATTGAAAAAATATAAATGGACGAATCGAGTTGAATAATTGACTAAATAGCTTTTATCAATGACTAAATGCCTTTTTGTCTCTTTGACTAATCTTAACAATATCAGTCTATCGCTCGTACAGACTAACGGTGCTGGATAACCGTAATTTGAAAAAAATTACTGGGGCAAACTTGATTCAAGTCAATAAATCCAGGTCCTGCAGGCGTTTTGTGAAGAAGGTCAATTGATATAGATCAAGAGAAAGTATGGGAGGAAAGTATGGGAGTGTGGAAGTATGGGAGTATGGGGATAATAAAAAATAAACGTAGTTATTATAAAAGATTCTTCATCAATTTATTAATTATTATATCAAATAATTTTCTACACTCCCATACTTTCATACTCCCATACTTTCCTCCCATACTTCCACACTCTCATACTTGCTTATTGTTTTTCCGGTGTAATCAGAATATTCCTGAAATCAACCGGACCGTGGTCCCCCTGTATCAGAATGGGGCCGGGTTCGCCTTCACGACTGTTGAGGGCGCCGCCTGTGATACCGGGTATTTCCGCATTACAGATAACCGTCTTTCCGTTGACGGCAAGAGTGACCAGCCTGCCGACCAGCGTCACATCATAAGATTGCCATTCCCCTGCGTCCTTCGCCATCATTTCCAGCGGCGCAAGAAATCCATATATCGCTCCCAGATATTGAACGGAAGCTTCCATCCCCTTACTGTCAACAATCTGTATTTCATAACGGCCCCGAAGGTACACGCCGCTGTTACTGCCTTTCGGATACCGGAATTCAATATGGAGTTTAAAATCGTTGAAGACCTGATCGGTCATAATATTGGATCCGGATGCAGGGCTTCTCATAATGCCATTTTCTGCCACCCATTGATTTTTACCCGATGCATGCCAGCCTTTCAGATCGGTTCCGTTAAACAATTTGATTTGTTCGCCCCAGGCAGGCTCCGATTTTCTCCAGAGCGAAGGTGCCCGGACACCTGTAAACGTAGATTTTTTTCCGTCCGGGGCGATGATGTTTCCCATTAAACTATCTCCCTGAAATGTGGCATCAAAGACCATGTCGTTAGACGCCGTATCCCATTGGGGCGGAATGGCGAAGCTTACCATTCCATCCGTAAAATTAATTTTGGAGATGGGACGTGCACTTCCACCCGGGCCCACAAACTGCCCGACCAGCGTATGCAAACCCGAATGTCTAACTTCCAGCCAGGCAGGATAATCTTTTCCGGAATTGTGAAGCGTGAGATCCCAGCGACCTTCGAGCGGAGATTCGAAATACGGAGACTGGTCGTTCGTGTTTGCTTTTGAAAAGAAAAAAGAAAAAAGAAAAAAATAAATACAAACCAAAACCCGCTTTGGAACAGAATATAAAAACGGCGTGATTTTCGTATTGCTAACGGAATTTTTTTTCATATAACATATCCGGTTGATAGGATCAAGTTATAGAAAATTACTGAATCCTTTCCCACCAGGAACTAAAAGCCTGATCCCTGTCAAGATCAACGGATTCTCCGATCATGGGATGAAGCAGTTTCAGATTTCTGCGTTCGGCTTCTTTTTTAATACGGATAATCGGTTCATCCCAGGAATGAATGGATAAAGAAAATTTTGCCCAGTGTACCGGCAGGAGTTTATCGGCCCGAAGGTCCAGGGCAGCCTGTACCGTTTCTTCCGGATTCATATGAATATATTTCCAGTATTTGTTGTATTGCCCATCTTCCAGGATAGCCAGGTTGAAGGGACCAAACTGATTTCCGATCTCCGCAAAATGACGGTCATATCCCGAATCACCGCCAATAAAAATATTTTTTGACGGCGTAATCAAAACAAAGGACAACCATAAACTTCTGTTTCTTTTAAATCCACGGCCCGAAAAATGTCTGGCAGGTACCGTATGGATAATAAATCCTTCTTCCAGGACAATTTGCTCATTCCAATCCTTTTCTTCGATTCTGTTTTTATCATAACCCCAGGATGCCAGGTGGGCAGCGGTTCCCAGTCCGGTGATCACCCTCTTAACCTTCGGTTTCAGTTGCAGAATAGTTTTATAGTCGAGATGATCCCAGTGGTCGTGTGAAATAATTAAATAATCGATGGCCGGAAGATCCCATACCGCGTAGATGTCCGATCCTTCAAAACTTTTTGTCGTAAATGGCAGCGGCGAAGCGTTTCCACTGAATACGGGGTCCACGAGGAATGTCCTGCCATCCATCTGCATGAAATAGGAAGAATGTCCGAACCAGACAAGCCTGTTTATACCCGGATTCAAATGCAGCAGGTCCGACTTTTTAGATGGAAGGGGAGCCGGGGGAATTCTTTGTGCGCCTTTTTCGAAAAAGAACTTCTTCAGGATCCTGAAAAAACTTGCGCCTTCGGTCAGTTGCGGTGTGATGCTCAGGTTTTGAAACTGGCCATCGCGCCAATGGGCTGATGCCTGAATTTTTTGCAGACTTTCTCCGGATGGCAAGACGCCGAACTGTGGTCCGTGCATA